>Ga0073932_1002036_pt1 | contig 33899 bp, 30 predicted proteins | sample DewCreD2012metaG_FD_76967 | JGI IMG/M metagenome (GOLD analysis project Ga0073932, IMG submission 76967) | Hot spring sediment bacterial and archeal communities from British Columbia, Canada, to study Microbial Dark Matter (Phase II) - Dewar... ...
GCCGACACGACGCTCCTGGTCGTTTGGTCGGCGGGGGCGGTGGGGGAGATTCGGGGGCAGCGGTTGAACACGTCGTTGGTGGTGTCCGGGTCGGAGTTGAACCTGAGCAACAGTCCGGCGGTGGCGTCGGAGCATCCGCGGGCGGCGGCGTCGGGGGCGGGGTTCGCGGTGGTCTGGGAGGAGGCGGGGAGCGGGGTGATGTTGGCGCTCGTCGAGCCGAGCGGGGGCGCGGTTCGGGCGGCAACCCTGGTCGCTTCGGCCACGGCCACGCAGCCGGTCGTCGCCCCGGACCTGCTGGGAGGGTTCGCGGTGGCGTACCAGACGGCCGACGGGGTGGAGCTGGTGCGGGTGAATGCGGCTGGGGTGCGGCAGGGTGAACCGTTGGCGTTCCCCGGCGGCACGCGCCCCGAACTCGCTTCGATCCCGGCGGGGGGATTGGTGTTGGGCTACTTTCATTCCGGCGCGGTCCGGCTGGTCCGCGTGGGATGCGGGTCGTGAGTTCTCCGATGGGAGGAGGAGCGGAGATGATGCCAACCAGTATGAGTCGTCGCGGTTTTCTCGGCCTGCTTGCCTGCGTCTGCCTGGGTCCGGCCGCCTGCGGCGGCGGCGACGACGGGACGCAGGACGTCCCCCGCACCCGCGGTTGCGGGACCGCCGATCCCGAAACGGGCGAGGCGATCTACTGTGCGGCCGCCGGCTCGGCGATGTGCGTGTGCGACACCGGGCGTTGCGCCCGTTTCGACATGACGTGCGCCTCCAGCTACCGCTACGTCGATGGGCTCGCCGAATGCGTCGGTGACGCCGAGGCCGACAGCCTGATCTTTTCCGACGACGGCCGGGACTTCTGTGCGGCCGCCGATGCCGACGCCGACGCCGACGGGGGTGCGGACGGCGACGCGGACGGCGATGCCGATGGAGCGGAGACTTCGACCTGCGGCAACGGCGTCATCGAGAGCGGCGAGGAGTGCGACGGAGACCCGCCCGGTGCCTGCACCACCGGCTGCGGTTCGGTCGGCAACCAGACCTGCGGGTCCGACTGCCGGTGGAGCAACTGCGTCGTTCCGGACGAGGTCTGCAACGGCGTCGACGACGACTGCGACACGCTGTGCGACCAGGAATTCACCTGCTGCGCGAGCGAGGTGGGCGACTGCACGACGAGCTGCGGCTCCGCCGGTACGAAGCGGTGCTCGGAGACGTGCGACTGGGGAGCCTGCGAGGCGCCCGCCGAAACCTGCAACGGCGTCGACGACGACTGCGACACGCTGTGCGACCAGGAGTTCACCTGCTGCGCGGGCGAGGTGGGCGACTGCACGACGAGCTGCGGTTCCACCGGCACGCGGTGGTGCTCGGGCACGTGCGAGTGGGGAAGCTGCGAGGTTCCCGCCGAGACCTGCAACGGCGTCGATGACGACTGCGACGGCCTGGTGGACGACGTCGACGACGCGTTCCGCTGCGGCGACGGGTGCTGCAACGGAGGGGAGACGTACTGCGGTTGCCCCTCCGACTGCCCGACCGTGGTTCCCCCGCCCGCCACGCCCCGCACCCGCTGGCCGTGGAACGGGGACCACACCGGCACCTACCGCGCGAGCTACGCGCTCCAACCCACCTTCCGCTGGGAGCCGACGACCGGCGGATGCGGCACGGCGACCTACGAGATCCAGGTCGACGACACGTGCACGACCCCGGGTTTCGCCGCCTGCTCGTTCCCCAGCCCCGAGGCGAGCGCTTCCGGCGTGGCGACGACGGAGTGGAGGCCGACCGCGGTGTTGCCGGTCGAGACGACCACGCGGCCGCTCGGTCGCCGCTACTACTGGCGGGTTCGCGCCTGCGACGGCGCCGCCGGCTGCTCGGCGTGGAGCGCCGTGCGGTATCTCGAAGTGGGCCGCGTGCCCGCCGACTTCGACGGCGACACCCGGTCGGACCTCGCCGTCGGCGCGTCGGGCGACGGGACGGGCATCGTCTATGTCTATTCCAGCATCCGGGACGGCGAGGAACCCCTGCCGCGAATCGTCCTGCCGCCGGCGGGACAGGCCGGGGCGTTGTTCGGCTACGCGCTCGCGGCACTCGACATGGACGCCGACGGCTTCGCCGACCTGGCGGTCGGCGAGCCTTTCCGGAACGGGATCGGCACGCACGACGGCCGGGTCTCGCTCTTCCGCGGCAGCGCGACCGGCCTCCTCTCCACGGCGGGTCGGACCTGGGTCTACTATCCGATCGGGGTGGCAACCGGCGGGCAGCTGGGTGTCAGCCTGGCGAACGCCGGAGACGTGAACGGCGACGGGTTCGACGATCTGATCGCCGGCGCCCCGGGAATCGATTGGGGTTCGTCGGTGCGTGACGTCGGGAGCGCGGTGCTGTACCTCGGGTCGGCGACACTGCCGATCGACCGGGCGCAGGTGCTCATCCCGACGGACCCGATCGCCAACCAGTTCTTCGGCTACGCCGTCGCGTCCGCCGGTGAACTGTCGGGCGACGGTCGCTTCGGAGTGCTCGTCGGGGCTCCGCTGTACGCCTCGGGCTCGGTGTCGGTCGGGCGGGTCCAGATGTACACCGGCGCCGCCGCGGGTCTCAGCACGACCGCCTCGATTCTCGATCCTCCGTCGTCCGCCGCCGGCAGGTTCGGCATCAGCCTCGCCTGCCTCGGCGACCTCGACGATGACGGTTATCCCGAGTTCGCAGTCGGGCGACCGGATGCGAGCGCTCCGGACACCCGGACGGGGCAGGTGCTCGTGTACAGTGTCGTGGCGACGGGGCTGTCGACGACCTCGCCCCTCATCCTGTCGGGCTTGGCGGCGGAGGAGCAGTTCGGCCTGGTGATCGCGGCGGGCGGCGGCGTCGGACGGCTGCGCCAGCGCGGACTGCTGGTCGGGACGGAACGAGCGGCGTCGACCAACGGTCGCGTGGATGTCTTCTCCGGCAACCCGGTGCTCCGCACCACGCCGCTCGTCACGATCGCCCCTCCGCCCGGTCTGATCCACGCGCGTTTCGGCTGCGGCGTCGCCGGAGCGCTGGACTTCGACGGCAACGGCGAGGACGACCTGGCCGTCGGGGCGATGTACGGCGGCACGGGAGGGTCGATGGTGGGAACGGCGTACATCTACCTGAAACCCGCGGGCATCGGCGTGCCGCCGACCACGCCGAACATCACGCTCACCAATCCCGGCGCGGCAGGGGCCTACTACGGTCTGTCGCTGGCCGGCGGCTACTGAGCGTCCACGGAACGGTGGTGCCCGGCGACGACCTCGAGCTGCCGGCGGCAGGCGAGGCGGACGAGGAGGGGGGCTTCGAGGTCGCGGGCCACCTCGCGCAGCTTCGGCAACGGGAGCAGCAGGACGAGGCGGGTGGCGAGCGCCACGGGCAGGGCGGGGTTGCGCAGTAGGGCGGCCTGCACGCCCGGGCGCACCGCCCAGCGCGGGCAGCGCAGCACCTCGACCAGCACGTCGGCGCGGCCGGGACGCCAGGCGGCGATCCGCACCGCATCCCGTTCGGTGAGCGCCGGGTTGCGCAGCAGCCGGGCCACGACGCCGGGGTCGGGGTCGGCGAGCAGCCGGTCGAGCAGGAAGCGGTTGCCGCGGCGGGCGGCGGCGCGTCGTTCGCCCAGCGTGAGCGGCCGGCCGTCGCGCGCCGTCAGCACCGGGACGGGCGGGGGTTCGCCCAGCACCGTCGGGAACGGCGGCTGGAGCAGGGTGAACAGCAGCGGGTCGTTGCGCGCCTGCGCCAGCCGGAACAGCTCGCGCTCGCGTCCGGCCAACGGCGTTCCCGGCGCGACCGACAGCACGATCCACGCCAGCACCGCTTCGATCGCGGCGGGGTCGCGCCGGACCGCGGAACGCGTCAGATCCGCCAGCAGGTCGAGCAGCCGATCCGGAGGTTGGCCGCGCGCCTGTTCCGCCAGCAGCTCGACCCGCTGGCCGAAGTCCCGGACCGAGCGCAGGAGCCGGCGGAAGGCTTCGCCGCGCGGCGCGCTCAAGGCACGATCACCTCGAACGAGGGCCGGAAGCGCGAGGCGTGGCTGTCGGGCCCCGCGGCGCTCGGGAACGTGCACCAGAACTCGTGCGTCGAGCCGGGGAGGACGACGCCGGCCGAGTTCTCCCGGCGGCCGATCTCCGACGCCATGCCCCCCGTGGTCCGGCCTTCCAGCTTCGACTCGGTCAGGTCCGACGCCCCGACCGACGAGAAGGGGCGCGCGGTGTCGGTCCATGGTCCGCCCGGTCCCTCCAGCGTGCAGCGAATCTCGGCGCCGGACACCGAGCGGTCGCAGAAGTTGTTGACCGTGCCGCGGACGACCACCAGCATGCCGTCCTGTCCGCGCACCAGGGCGGGGAGGCGGACCGAGGCGGCGAGGCAGGCGCGGTCGTCCTGGACGGGGCCGCCGAGGCCGAAGGCGTACTTGACCTGCGCGGCGAAGTTGGGCAGGTCGAGCCGCCAGCCGTTGCGACCCAGCACGAACAGCACGAACGCCAGCGCCAGGAACAGGACGATTCCGGTCCCCAGGCCGACCCAGCGCCACGGCCCCGCGGCCTCCTCGTCGGACAGCTCGAGCACGTCGTCGACGTCCACCATCGCGGCGAGAACGATGCGGCCGGAGGCGGTGACACCGCCGAACATCTCGAGCGCGCGCTGATGGGGGTCGGTGACCGGCGCCGGCGCGGGCGCCGGCGCCGCGGGACCCTCGTCCAGCGGCACATCGATCGGGATGTCGGCGCCCTCCACCGGCGGTCCGTCGAACGCGGCGGGCGTCGCGCCGGCCTCCGGTTCCGCGAGTGCGCGTTCGTGGTCGGCGTAGCTTTCGCGCGCCCGTTGCGCTTCGAGCGCCGCGGATTCGGCCTGGCGGCGTTGCGCAGCGGCCTCTTCCGCCGCGCGCTGCGCCTGCTCGGCGGCCGCCTCGCGCATCGCGTCGTCGAGCGCCGCGTCGACGGCGGCCTGGGCGCGCGCCGCGGCCTCCGCGGCACGGGCCGCGGCTTCCGCACGCGCCCGCGCCTCCACCTCGGCCTGTTCGGCCGCACGCCGCGCCGTCTCCAACTCGGCCCGCGCCGCGGCGGCCCGCGCCAACGCTTCCTCGTGTTCGGTATCCTCGGCCGGCGGCTCGCCGAACGATTCGTAGCCGTCGATCACGCGCTCCGGCGCGGCGGGCGCGGGCGGCGGAGCGGCCGGTGCGGCGGCTGCCGCGGCTTGCGGAGCGGCCGGGACGGGCGGCGTCGCACCGGCAGGTCTCGTCGCGGCCGGAACCGGGGGCGCGACCGGCGGAATCGACGGCGTCTTCTTCGTCGTCCGGCGCGAGGTCACGACGGACATCTGCTTGGTCGGGGCGTGTTCGTCGAAGTCCGGCCGCGCCTCCCCCACCACCGCCGTCGGCGAGAAGACCGGCTGCTTGGCCGTGTCGCGGCCCGAACGGGCCGGCGCGGGACTCGGGCTTGCCGGAGGCCGCGCTGCGGGCGCCGGCCGCGGGCCGCCCGGCGGAGCCTTGGGCGGCGGCATCGGCGGCAGCGACGCGATGAACCGTTCCTCGTCCTCGGTCAGCTTCGCCGAAGCCACGCCGATCAACTCGCGCAGGTCCTGCGTGAACGTCGCCTTGCACTTCGAGCACTTGAGCTTGGCGTTCCGCGAGCGCACGAGGTTCAGGGGCAGGTTGAAGCGCCGCTTGCAGTTCGGACAACTGACGATCATGGCACGCTCCGGCCGCGGGACGCGAACCCCCCTTCGCCCCGGCCCAGGACGGCGCTAGTATACTCGCCGCCCGGCGCGCGGGAAGGACTCGCTGCCTCCGCTCCTCCCTCGCCGCTCGGCCGACGAAGGGAGACCTCGTGGAACACCCCCCGGAACCGCGGGAACAGCGCACGATCCGGCGCTACGCCAACCGCAAGCTGTACGATACCGCCGAGAGCCGCTACGTCACCCTCCAGGACGTCGAGGCGCTCGTGCGGCGCGGCGTCGAGGTGCGCGTGGTCGATAACCGCACGGGGGAGGACGTGACGCAGGCCGCTCTGGCGCAGATCCTGTGCGACGCCGGCCGGCGGCGCGACCCCCGCTACTCCCTCGGCACGCTCCTCGCCCTGTTTCGCCGCCCGGACCTGGAATTGCGCGTGCGCGAGTTCCTCCGCCTCGGCGGAGACGGGGGGAAGACCGACCCGCCGCCGGCGGTGGACGGGGCCGGGCCCGGAGCGTCGGCCGGCCCGGGGCCGGAGTCGGAGTCGGCGCGGCACGAGGTGGTGGCGACGTGGGTTCGGCGGGCCGAGGAGGTGCAGCGCCGGATCGACGATCTGGTCAACAAGGTCGTGAGTGATTTCGAGCCGTTGCGAAGAATCGGGGCCCGCGTCCGGGCGCTCGAAGAGCGCCTGGCGGCCCTCGAGAAGGTCGTCACCCGGCGGCCGGCATCGCGGAGTCGGAGCCGCCGCACCGCGGGTCGCGCCACCCGCTGAGATCCGTCGCGGGTCGGCCCGGGGGACGTGGTCGCCGGGGTCTGCGGACGGCGGTCGGTGCGCTTCGGAATAGGCGGCCCGCCCACGGGGTTCGAAGGGGCGAGAAGGGCGAGGAGCGATGGGAGCGCCGGTCGACGCGAGGAGGTTCGAGGAGCTGACGCTGCCGTTGCTCGACCTCCTGTACTCGGTCGGCGTGCGCTACACGCGCAACCGCGAGGACGCGGAAGACCTGGTGCAGGAGACGCTGCTGCGGGCGTTCCGGGCTTTCGACCGATTCGAGGAGGGGACGAGTCTCCGGGCGTGGCTGCTGCGGATCCTGACGAACTGCTACTACAACCGCTGCCGGCGGCGGGCGCACGAGCGGCGGGCGGCGGACTTGCCGGCGGGCGACCCGTACCACGAGGGGTTCGTGTCGGACGCATCGTTGCGCTGCCTGCGCGACCCGGAAGGGGTGATGCAGCAGCCGCTCGTGTCGGACGAGGTCCAGCGGGCGATCGATCGGTTGCCCGAGGCGTTCCGGGTGGTGTTCGTGCTGGCCGAGGTGGAGCAGCTCACGTACCGCGAGGTGGCGGAGGCGATCGGGACGCCCATCGGCACGGTGATGTCGCGGTTGCACCGCGCGCGCAAGCTGTTGCAGCAGGATCTGCTGCGGGGGCGCGAGTGGGTGGTCGATGCGGAGGCGGGGGGGGAGGTCGAGGAGACGGCCGCCGAGGACGGCGGCACGAAGGGCGAGGTCGTCCGGTTGCGGGCGACCCGCTGAGGAGCAGGGACGATGGAAACCGGCTCGTGCGGATGGGTCCGCCGCTTCCTCGGACCCTGGAAGGACGGCGAGCTCGACCCCGCCGACGCGGCGCGCGTCGAGGCGCACCTTGCGGGATGTCCGGCGTGCGCGGCGCAGGCGCGGTTCGAGAAGTGGTTCGCGGGCGAGGTGCAGCGGTTGGCCGATCGTCCGCGGGCTCCCGAACGGCTGGCGCAGCGGGTGTCGTTCGAGTTGCGGCGGGCGCAGCGGGCGCGGCGGGTTCGCCGGGCGGTCTGGGCGGTCGGCGGCGCGGCGGCCGCCGCCGCCCTGGCGCTGCTGGTCGTCTTGCTCGCGCGCGGGCCCGTCGCTTCGGGTCCCGGATCGGTCGCGGACCGTTCCGCGGCCGCCCAACCCTCGGGCGCCGGCGGGGTCGCTCCCTCCGCCCCGCCGGCGCCCCCCGGATTTCGGCTCGCCACCCAGGCGGATGGCGATTGGTTCGCCGCGGAGCTGCTGGACCGTCACGACCGCGCGGTGCGACGCGCGTTGCCGCTGGAGCTGTCGACGGCGGACGGCAACGCCGTCTCGGGCTGGTTCGAGGACAAGGTCCCCTTCCGCTTTCGCGCGCCGCGGTTCGCCGACCCGCGCGTCCGGCTCCGCGGCGGGCGGCTGACGCATCTCGGCGACCGCGACGCCGCGTATCTCGCCTACGAGCTCCAGGGACGGCCGCTGTCCGTGCTCGTCGTGCGGGGCGACGCCGGGCCGGTGGGGGGCGAGCGGGCCTACGATGCGGGCGGGCGGACGGTGTTCGCCGGCCGCCGCGAGCCGGTGAGCTACGCCGCGTTCCGCGACGGCGACCTGGTCTACGCCCTGGTTTCCGACCTCCCCGAGACGACTCTCGTCGAATTGGCGGGCCAGATCCGCTGACCGGGCTCTCGTCCGTTTTCCGCGAACTTCCTGTTGACGTTCCGCCGCTCCGGCGGCTATAGTACGGCGATGACGCGCGTTTCGACCCGTGTAGATTCGAGGACTTCCACGCGGGACGGCGCGGCCGGCGACCGGAATGCCGGGCGTCGGGGAGGCACGACGATGGCGGACACCGCGACGTTCAAGGTGGGAGACAAGGCGGTCTGTCCGGCTCAGGGCGTGGCCGAGGTGGTCGAGATCGTGGAGAAGGAGATCGCGGGCAAGCCCGAGCGCTTCTACATCCTCCGCGTGCTCGACTCGAACATGAAGGTGATGATCCCGGTTCGCAACGCCACCGCGGTCGGCCTGCGCGAGGTCGCCTCGCGCGCCGAGATCCGCGAGGTGATGTCGATCCTCAACGAACCGTCCGTGTACCTCGACCATCAGACCTGGAACCGGCGCTACCGCGGCTTCATGGAGAAGATCCGCACCGGCTCGCTGTACGACCTGGCCGAGGTGTTCCGCGACCTGTCGCGGCTGAAGAACGAGAAGCAACTCTCCTTCGGCGAACGCCGCATGCTGGAGACCGCCCGCACCCTGATCGTCAAGGAGCTGGCGGTGGCCCGCGGGGTCGACGAGGAGAAGGTCCGCAAGGAAATCGAGAAGCCGTTCCGCACCAACTAGCCCGCCGGGGTCCGCGGCACGAGGTGGATGGTGAGGCGGCGCGCGCGTTCCTTCCCGCCGCCGTCCCTCCTGCTCGCCGCCTGCGTCGTCCTGGGCGCGTCCGGCTGCTCCCGCGGCGGCGGCGAACGTCCTGCGGCGGTCCCGCCGGACGCGACGCCGGCGGTCGCGTCGTTCTCCGTGCCGGGCGTGGAGGACGACAGGGACACGGCGGCTCCGGCCGAGCCCGCGTGCCGGCTGGCCGGGTCCCTCCTCCCGCTCTCGCCCGTCGCCTCCCACGCCTCGTCGCCGTCCCTCGCCTGGGGTCCCGGCGTCCTCGGGATCTCGTACATCCGCGATGAGGGGGCGCGGGCGGTGGCGCGGCTCGAACGTCTGCTCGACGGCGTCCCGCACGGCGCCGCCGTCGAGCTGGGCGAGGGGGCGGCGCGCGCCCCCACCGCGCTCGCCTGGAACGGCTCGGCCTTCGTGATCGCCTGGAACGAGCCGAGCGACCTGGTCGGCGAGGTGTTCGTCGGGATGGTCGATGCGGCCGGCGCCGTCTCCTGGAACGCCTCGCGCGTCACCGCGACGCTGCGCACCGGCGCCTGGCGCATGCCGGGTCGAACGGCGGTGGAGTCGAAGGACCCACGCCTGTTGGCGCTCCCCGAGGGGCTGGTCGTTTCTTGGCGCACGCACACGCAGCCCGAGGCGTATCCGCTGTACTTCGCCGCGGTGCGGGGCCTCGAGGTCTCGGCGCCGGCGGCCGTCTCGCCCGAGACGGCGTTCGTCTTCGACCACCGGCTCGCGACATGGGACGGGCGCCCGGCGCTGGCGTACTTCGGCCGGTTCGACGAGGGCCGGCGGCAGGTGCGCGCGGCCCGGCTGTCGCTCGACCCGCCTGCCGTGGCGCGCGAGGCGGTGGTGGCCGAGGCCGGCGAACCTCCCGACCTGTTCGAACTCGCCGCCGTCCCGCTCGGCCCGAACCTCGGGGTGTTGTGGCGGGACCGCACCGAGTGGAACTCGACGTCGAACGTGCGGTTCGTCCGCCTGGCGCCGGACACGGCGGAGGCGGAGGCCGGCGCCCCCGCGCTGCTCGCCGGGGTGCTGGCCGCCCGGCCGACGGTCAACGTGCCGCGCCGGACGTTCGACGCCGCGCCGGCGGGCGAGGGATTCGCGGCGCTCTGGGCGTTCCAGGAGGCGCCGGCCGCCGGCGGCGCCGCCGGTCTGCGCCTCGCCCCGTTCCATGCCGACGGCACCCCGGCCGGCGCGCCGCTGAGGATCGAAACCGGCGACGTTCTGCCGCGTGACCCGATGTTGCTGCGCGCCGGCGCCGGCGACGAGCACTGGTTCGTCTTCGTGCGCGGCGAGCCGCCGGCGACCCCGGGCCGCGTGTGGGTCGGCCGCGCGGTCTGCTCGCCCCCGGCCCCGTAGAACGCCGTCCGAACAGCGCGCCGTCGCGCGGCGCCGCCCTCACGGCCGAGGCGGGCCGCGGTCCGGCGCGGAGGCCGACCCGGCCCCGAGGTTCACGGCACGCGCCGGACCGCCGTTCTCGCGCGCCAGGTGGACCGTCTGCGTGGGGAAGGCGAACGACGTCCCGGCCCGCTCGACCACTTCGAGGAACCCCAGCAGTACCTCCTGCCGGATCGCCAGGAACTCGTTCCAGTCGGTCGTCACGAACCAGGCCATCACCTGGACCTCGAGCGACGAGGCGCCGATTCCCGCGAAGCGGACAATGATGTTGTCCGGGTAGATCTTGGGATGTCCGCGCAAGACCGCCTCCACGCCCTCCAGCACCCGGCGCATCTGCTCGGCGGTGGTGCCGAACACCAGCGACAGCGTGCAGTTCAGGCGGATCCGGTCGCGGGCGCCGAAGGTTTCGGTGCGGGTATCGGCGAGCCGGCCGTTGGGCAGGGTGACGAGGGTGCGGTCGAGGGTGCGGACGCGGGTGGAACGGAGGCCGATCGACTCGACCGTGCCGACCACGTCGTCGATCTTGACCATGTCGCCGGGACGGAACGGTTGGTCGATGCCGATCGCCACCGAACCGAAGAAGTTCTCCATCGTCTTCTGCATGGCGAGGGCCACGATCAAGCCGCCGATGCCAAGGCCGGCGAGCAGGCTGGCGACCGGGAAGCCGAGCAGGGAGAGTACGGCGACGCCGGCGAGCAGCCAGACGGCGACCTTGACCGACCGGACGACCAGGGGGACGGCGGTGGCGGCGCCCGGTCGGTCCGCGGCCCACGGCGAGCGGACGACGACCCCGCCGATCACGCCGGCGATGCGCCCGAGCGTCCAGAAGAAGATCAGGAGCAGACCGGCGCCGAGCATCCGGTGCACGAACGCCTCGCCGGCGCGGGGCAGCGCCAGCCACGGGAGGGCGAGGTAGACGAGGGCCACGGCCCAGCCCCAGGTCAGGGGTCCGCGGGACTGAGCGACCAGCGTGTCGTCCCAGGCGGCTCGGGTCCGGCGGGCCAGCCGCCCGAGGAGATTCGCCGTCAGCCAGCCGAGCAACCGTCCGGCGCCGAGCGCCAGGAGCAGCAGGAGCGGCAGGGCGATCCACTGCCAGTAGAGGAGTCCCTTCGGACCGGGGCGCATGAGGCTTTCGGGCAGTCGTTCGCGGAGCCACCGGTCGGGCAGTTCCTCGTACCAGTCGTCGATCGACCGGACCGTGCCGGGGGTGAAGGCCCAGAACGGTCCGTCCGGGCCGTCGTAGCGCGCCATGCGCACGAGGTCCCGGCGTCCATCGGCGCGCAGCACTTCCGCCACGCCGTCCACGCCGGGAGGCAGCCGGTCGTCCGGTTGGCCGCCGGGCAGCGGCGAGAGGAGTTCGGTCTCGACGACCTGGGCGTGGTCGAGGACGCCGCGGAGTTTGCGGGCCAGCGCCGGGCCGTCCGTGCGGCCGGGCGGCAGGCGGAGGTGGCGGGCCGCCTCGTCGAACCGACCGGCGGCGGTCAATTCCAGGAAGCGCGCGAACGCGGCGCGCGGGGAATCGGGGGCGACGTCGGCGGCCTCCGCTTCCGGCGGCGACGAAGCGGGGCGCGTGCCGCTCGCGGACTGGGCGGCGGCGGCCGCGGGGAGCAGCCACAGGACGGCGCACCCGATCCGGAGCGGGCGTCGTAGCGGAAGATCGGCGCGGAGGGCTTGCATGGCGGCCACCTTACCGGACCTCGCCCGCGGCCTTCAACCGCCGTCGCGCGGGGCTACCAGGGCGAGGAGGGGCCGGCGGGGACGAACGGGCCGTGGATCTCGCCGACGGCGCCGGGGGCGACCCAGCCGCGCCGCCCGCCCTCGTCCTCGACCTCGGTCCAGTCCCCGGCGCGGGAGAGCACGCGCACGACATCTCCTTCGGGGAGCCGCACGCTTTCCGGCGAACCACTCGTCGGTCCCTCGTGCAGCGCCGCGCCGGTCGGCGAGAGGACGATGGCCTCGCCCGCCGCTGGTTCGAGCCGGGCCTTGGCCCAGAGCAGGACGAGGGCGGTGAGCAGAGCGGCCGCGGCGACGGGGGCGGCGATGCCCAGGCCGAGGCGCAGGGCCTCGCCGCGGGCGAAGCGCCGGACCCACAGCAGGCCGAAGGTCAGGAACGAGGCGAGCAGGGTCAGGAGGGCGATGTCGCGTTCGCGCATCCGCGCGGCGGCGGCATGAAGGAATCCCCGCCGGGGGAACAGCCCCGCCGTCCCCTCGCCGCGCCGCCGCGCCTTGCCCACCTCGGTGCGCAGATCGTCGAGGAACCGGCGGGCGCCGTCGTCGCCCGGCTCCAGCCGCAGCAGCCGCTCGAGCGCGTAGATCGCCCGGCCGGGGCGGCCGAGCCGGCGTTCGGCCACGGCCAGGTTGTACAGCAGGTTGGGGCTTTCGAAACCGAGCGCCAGCAGTTTCTCGTAGGCCGCCGCCGCCTCCTGGTGGCGCCCCTCGGACAGCGCCGCGTTGGCGGCGCGGAACGTCTCGCCGACCGACTCCTGGGCCGGCGCCGGCGACGACAGCAGCGCCAAAATCAGCGCGAGCGCGGCGGCCGCGGGGCGGACTCCGGGCGGACCGGGGAAGGCACGCCGCCGCGCCGATGTCGCCGCGAGGGGGCCCGTTCGACCGCGGGGCGCGAGCGGGCCGGCCGCCGTTCGCCGGTTGTCTCGGCCGCTCACGGCGTCTTCCCTCCCGCCGGGGTCGCCGGCGCCCGTTCCAGCTCGCGCAGCACCGTCTCCGCCGCCCGCGCCGTCTCGCTCGCGCCGCGTTCCCGGCTCGCCGACGGCGCGAAGCGGCCGAAGGCGCAGGAGTCGAGCTGCGCCACGAGTCGTTCGACGAGCGGTTCGGCGAAGCCGGCGGCGACGAGGCGGCGCCGGAGATCGGCGGTGGCGTAGCCCCGCAGCGGTTCACCGACGCGCGCTTCGAGGTAGTCGAGCAGGGCGGCCTCGACCGCCGCGAGCTGGGCCGCGGGGTCGTCGCCGGAGCGTCCGCGGGCCACGCGGCGCAGCGTGGCCAGGCTGCGGCGGAAGACGTCGGCGGGCCGCACCTGTCCGCGACGCCGCCGCCACGCCCGCGCCGCGGCGCTCCCGGCGTGGGCGCCGGCGAGGGAGACCGGCGGGGCGAGCAGCAGCCCCCAGAACAGCAGGCTCTCGTGCCAGGGGGCGGGCGGTCGGGCCAGGTCGTCGCGGGGTCGGATCGAAGCGGTCGGCGACGTCGTCGGAGTCGGCGCCGGCCCCGGATCCCCGTCCCCGGCGGCCCGCGCCGCCGGGGACGTCTCGCCCGGCGCGACGGCGACGCGCAGCGCCCCCGCCCGCGCCCTCCGGTACTGCCGCGCCTCGTAGTCGAAGTAGGACACGCCGAAGTCCGTCAGATCGCAGTCGCCCGGTTGCGACGGCGTCACCAGGAAGGTGACCGTGCGCCGGGCGAGCAGGTCGTCCGCCGTCGGCTCGACGACGCGGTCGGACGCCTTGATGGCCGTCGCTCCCGGCAGCTCCGGCGGATCGATGCGGAAACCGGCGAGATTCCCCTCGCCGCGCAGCATCAGCGTCACCTCGAACGACTCCCCGACGCGCACCGCCGTCGGACTCGCCCGCCCCTCGACCGACAGCGACGCCGCGACGTTGTTCGGCGAGAATCCCGCCGGCCGTCCCTCCGCGGGCAGCGGCAGGACCGTGATCGGCAGGGCCGCCGTCCGGCGCCGCAGCGAACGCGGCCGGAACAGGTCCGGCACCGACAGCTCGGCCTCCGCCGCGCCGATCGCGAGTCGCCCCTCGCGGGTCGGATAGAGCAGCTTGTCGCGCAGCGTGGTCCACAGGTAGGTCCGTCCCTGGAGAGTGCGCGTGTCCAGGTCGAGCTGCCGGCGTTCGAGATTCGTGCGCAGGAATCCTTCGAGCGACGGCTCCTTGCGAATCAGCTGCGAGAACAGCGCCCCGACCGAAAACCCGACTTCGGACCGCTCGACGAACGCCCGGATCTGCATCCGCAGCGGCTCGCCCAGGTACACCTGGAGGTCGGTCACCTCGAGCTGGAGGAACAGGCCCGGGCGCACCACGGTGCAGGTCGCCGGACCGTCCGCCCCGGTCTCCGGCAGCGCCGAGCCGTCCGGCCGCCGGCAGGCCGACAGCGGCACCTCGTCCTCGCTCGGCTCCTGCGCCGGCGGCGCGAGCGTGGGCGGGGGCGCGAGGACCGACCAGCCGGGAACCGGCTGGACCGGCGCCGCGGTCCCGCCGCTTCCCGGCCGCACCAGCACCCGCACCGTGTCGCTCGAGTAGGTCCGGCCGCCGAGCCGGACCTGCACCGGGCCGAGAGTGAAGGTCCCCGGCGCCTGGGGTTGCAGCGTGTAGCTCTGCGTCACGCGGACGCGCTGCACGTTGCGTCCCATGCCGAAGCTGAACTCCATCGCCTGCGACTGGCTGGTGCCCAGCACCGCGAAGCCGTTCGCCGGCAGCGTCCCGATCGCCTCCGGCGAACCCGCCTCGGACACCACGTGCACATCGACCCGCAGCGGCTCGCCGACCACCGCCGTCGTCCGCGCCGCATCGATCGTGATCTCGACCTGGGCTGCGGCGGGCGAGGCCCCGAGCAGCCCGAACGGAATCGCCCAGGCGGCGATCCCCGCCGCGACCGGCAGGGGCGTTCGGCCCCGCCTGCGCCGACCTGCCGTTCGACTCACCAGTCCCTCTCCGGTCCCTGTCGTTGCGGCCGCTGGAACGGAAGCATCTGCAATTGTTGTTCCTCGTCCTCGGCTTCCTCGCGCTGCCGCATCTGCTGGAACAGCTCCTCCTGGTCGCGCAGGTTCTGGAGCTGCTGCTGGATGTCCTGCTGCCGCCCTTCGTCCTGTCGCCGCTGTTCTTCCTGTTGCTGCTGTTGGCGCTGCCGTTCTTCCTCGCTTGGCGATGGCTCCTGTTGCTGCTGGTCCTGTTGCTGCTCGTCCTGCTGCTGGTTCTGATTCTGGTTCTGGTTCTGGTTCTGCTGGTCTTGGTTCTGGTCCTGGTTCTGGTCCTGGTTCTCGTCCTTGCACTTCTCCTGGGCCAGGCGTTGCAACTCGTCGCGCAGGGCGAGGAGGGTGGTGCGGCGGTCTTCGAGGTCGCGGCGGCGGCGGTGGGCCAGGGCGAGGTTCCAGGCGGTGTCGGAGTCGCCGGGGCGTTCGAGGAGCGCGGAACGGTACTGGTCGATCGCCTTTTCGAGGGGCGCGAGGGCGTCGGCGAAGGCGGCGAGCGGCGCTTCGAGGGACTGGAGCGCCTGCCGGACGGCGGGGCATTCCTGGTCCTTGAGGTCGGGGATCTGGGGCGGCGGGGGCGGGTCGAGGTCGGCGGCCTGGAGCAGGTAGACGTTGCCGAGGGAGTGGAAGGCGTTGGCGCGCAGGTCGTGGTCGTCGCGCGCGGCGGTGGCGTGGGCGAAGGAGGAGGCGGCGAGGCGGAGGCAGGCCGGCCGGACGCCGTCGAGGCACTGGGACAGGTCGTCGGTCGGCGTGGCGGGGGGCGGCGCCGTTTCGGGCGCCGGACCACCGTCGGCCGGGGGCGGCGCCGCCGACGGTTCGGGCGGTTTGGCGGGGGCGTTGGCCGAGGTGGACTGGGCGAGGGCGAGGGCGGCCAGGCCGATGTTGTACTGGACCTCGGGCCGTTCGTGACGCGGCGTGGCCCGGTAGGCCGCGATCGCCTCGCGCTGCGCCTGGGACAGGAAGCGTTCGTTGCCGCGTGCGACGTCCTGGTCCTCGGACCAGAACGGGTCCCAGGCGGGGAGGAGGGCGACGAGGAGCGTCGCCAGGGCGAAGCTGCGGAGGGAGCGGTGCGGCGCGGTCACGACTTGCCTCCCGCGTTCGGCGGCGCCTCGCCGGCGGTCTTCTCCGGCGCCCGGTCGGGGCGCCGCCGCCGCCGCCGTTCCCAGCCGCCGGGCAGCAGCGCTTCGGCGGCGAAGAGCACGGCGGCGGGAATCAGCGGCACCCAGTATAGCTCATCGTAGAGCGTGACCTTGGCGGCTTCCATCTCGGTGCGCCGCAGCCGGCGGATCTCGGCGACGATCTCGTCGGCGGCCGAGCCCCGCGCGCCGAGGCGGAGGTAGTACCGGTCGGCGGACTCGGGCTGGTCGGCGCGGCGCGCGGAGGCGATCTGCCGGAGCTTGTCCTCGATCTGCGGCGTGATCTCCGTCGTCGCCACCTCGCCCGATCGCGTGTGATGGAGTTGCACCTCGCCGGTCACGGGGTCGCGGACGGGAATCGTGGAGCCGCCCAGCTCGCCGACCTGGACGACGAAGATGCGGGCATGGAGCTCCTGCTCCGCGAGACGGGCGGCGGCCACCGGGTCGCCCTCGTGGTCCTCGCCGTCGGTGAACAGCACGACGATCCGGGCCCGGTCGTCCCTCGGCCGGGGCGCGGCCTGGGGATCCTTGGCCGCCGGGCGATCGACGTCGCGGAGCAGGAGCTGGGCCTTGCGGATCGCGCGGCCGATCGCCGTTCCCGGCGGCCGCATCGTCGCGGGGTCGAAGTTGCGGAAAAAGGTGTTGACCAGGGCGAGATCCGTCGAGAGCGGGAAGGCGATCGCGTCGCCGGCGAAGGCGACCGCTCCCACGCGGTTGCCTTCGAGCTTCTGGAGCAGGCGCGCGATCTCCTGGCGCACGCGCCCGATGCGGCTCGGCACGACGTCCTCGGCCAGCATGCTCTTCGAGAAATCGACCGCCAGGACCAGGTCGAGCCCGAACTGGCGGACGATCTGTTCGCGGCCGCCGTGCTGGGGACGCAGCAGGGCGGCGAGCAGGCCGGCGAGGGCGAGCAGGAACAGGACCCCCTTGACGGTGCGCAGGCCGGGGGCGCGGGCGCGGATCGTCCGCACCAGGGCCGTCGCGGTGCCGAGCTGGCGCAGCAGGCGGCGTCGCCGGAAGTAGCCCGCCACCAGGCCGGCGGCGGCGAGCAGCAGCGCGCCGCCGGCGGCGAGGAACATCCACAGCTCTCCGTAACCCCAGCGCATCAGGCCAGCTCCCGCAGCCACAGGTGGCGCAGCAGATACTCGACCGCCAACACGATCGCCGCCAGCCAGAGAAAGCGTTCGAAACGGTGGTTGGGCAGCGTGACGTGGCTCGTCCGCTCGGTCTTCTCGAGCTCGTCGAGGATCTTGTGGAACGCCCGTTCCAGGTCGGCCCGCTGGGCCGCTTCGAAGAACGCCGCGTGCGTCTGGGCCGCGATCTTGCGGAGCAGCTCGGGATCGGTGGGAAAACGCTGGGGTGTGCCAAGCTGGATCGGATTGCCGAGCAGGTCGACCGCCTGCGGAACGAGGACCTCGCCCTGCACGCCCAGCAGCACCGTGTAGACCCGCACGCCCTGCTTGACCGCCTCGGCCGCCGCGTCCAGCGGATCGATGTCGCTCTCGTTGTCCATCCCGTCGGTGAGCAGGACGATGATGCGGGAGGCGGCGTCGCTCTCCGCCAGCCGGGCCAGGGCGCTCGCCAGGGCGTCGCCGATCGCGGTGTTCTGCATCGTCTCCGGCATGTGGTCGAGTTCGAGATCGGCGAGCATGCCGTCGAGCAGCGTGTGGTCGGTGGTCAGCGGGCAGAGCGGGTAGGCCTTCGAGCCGAAGACGACGATGCCGATCCGGTCGTTCGGTCGCTGGGCGATGAAGGAACGGACCACGTCCTTCTCCACGCCGAAGCGGTTGGGGAACATGTCGGGCTGGTTCATCGAGCCCGACATGTCGAGCGCCAGGACGATATCGATCCCTTCGGAGGAGGTCTGCCACAGCTCGCGCGAGCCCTGCGGCTGGGCCAGGGCGATCACGCACAGGCCGAGGGCGGCGGCGCGCAGCGCGGCCGGGAGCCGCCAGAGCCGCGCGCGCAGCGCGACCGGCGCCGTGGCGGCCAGCGGCGCCAGCGGGTAGCGCCAGCGCGGCACTCCGCGCCGCGCCGGACGCAGTCCCAGCACCAGCAGCGCCGCGGGCACCGCCAGCGCCAGCAGCACCCACGGCCAGGCGAAGCCGTAGCTCTCGCCCTGCGCAAGGACCTTCGCCCGGTCGAGCCACCACGGCACCGCGACGAGCGCGACGGCCAGCACCGCCAGCAGCGCCGTTTCCGCGATCCGGGCCCGGGGTCCGCGGCTCATCGCGGCACCTCCGGCGGCGGGTCGGGCGGGGAGGCGCGGGGGTCCGGCGGCGCGGGAGGCGTCGTCGCGGGCGCCGGGGGCGCCGCGGGACTCGCGGCTGCCGCCGTGGCGGCGCGGGCCGCTTCCGCCGCGGCGCGGGCCGCCGCCTCGGCCGCGCGCCGCAGTTCCAGCTCCATCATCGCCCGCTCGACCTGCTCCACGATCCGCTCCGCGGTGCCCAGCACGTCCAGCGCCTCGCGCTCGCGCGGCTCGGCCTTGGCGAACTTCACGAAGTCGCAGGCCGCCAGGAACTGCTCCAGTTCGAGCCCGGTGATGCCGCCCATCGGGCGGTGCCGGAGCGCCTCGATCAGCTCCTCGGAGGTCATCTCGAGCGCATCGATTCCGTGGCGGCGGCCGAGGTACTCGCGCACCGCCTCGGCCATCTCGACGTGGAACGCCTTGGCGCCCATGCGGGCGTAGGCGCCTTCGAGGCGGAGTCGGGCGAGGCGTTCGCGGGCGGCGGGGTAGGGAGGGACGGGCGGCGGTCCGGCCGGCTCGGCCGGCCGCCGGCGCCGCATCCACCAGCGGGTGAGGAGCACCGCCAGGAGCGCCACCAGCAGGGCGCCGCCGGCGATGCCGAGCACCCAGGCCAGCGTCCAGTCGCGCACGTACACGACGTACGGTCGGACCGGGTCGACCTTGCCGTCCGCCCCCTTCGCGCCGCGCGGCTGGACGTCGGCCAGCGGTTCGTTGGCGGTCGGGTCGAGAACCTCCAGCGGCACGGCGGGAGCCGCGATCTCGTAGAGCTTGCCGTCGGGGGCGACGAGGCTGACGGGGAACGGCGGAAGCCCGTCCTTCGTCGGCTCCAGCGCGACCAGCTCGAAGACGTAGGTTCGCGCCACCAGGGTTCCCTCGTCGCGGGTCCCTTCGCGGGGCGCGCCGATCGCGCGACAGGGGCCGAAGGGGTTGGTGTCGCGCCGCGGGAGTTGCACCCGGTCGCCGGGGGCGTGGCGCACCGTGACGGTGTAGCGGAGGCGCCCGCCGAGGGGAACGCGGGCGGTGTCGATGGCGGCGGCGATCGAGCGTCCGCCGAGGGCGGTGGCGGGGAGGGACGGGGCGGACGTCGCGCCGTCCGTTCCCCCGCCGTCGGCTTCGGCCGCCGCGTCGCGGTCGTCGGGCGCGGCCTCCGGACCGTCCCCTGCCGCGTCGGCCGTCGCGTCGGGATCGGCGGGTGCCGCGCCGGCGTCGCTCTGGGCGCGCGCGGCGGGGGACGCCGTCGCGAGGGCGGCGAGGATCAGGAGGGTGCAGGCGTTCGCGCCGCGCCCGCGGCGCGGGGACGCCAGTGGCGCATCGTCGAGGGCCCCGACGGCGAGCGATGCGCGGGGGTCGCGCCGGCTCATCGCCCGGACCTCGCCCGGCGTTCCCGGACGCGGAAGAACTGGACCAGCGGTCCGAGGTACGCCTCGTCGGTGCGGAGACGGATGAAATCGATCTTGTTGCGGCGGAACAGCCGGTCGCGCGCGGCCGCCTCGCGGCGGCAGCGCTCCTCGAGCGCGGCGCGGGTGCGGCGCGAGGAGAGGTCGGCCAGCACCAGCTCGCCGGTCTCCGGGTCTTCCAGCGGCACCAGGCCGACCCGCGGCAGTTCGTCCTCCAGCCTGTCGCGGATCACGATCGGGATCAGGTCGTGGCGGGCGTTGGTGTGCTGGACGGCGCGGTCGTAGCCGCCGGCGAGGAAGTCGGAGATCAGGAAGGCGATCGAGCGGTGCTTGGAGACGCGGTTGAGGAAGTCGAGCGCTCCGGCGAGGTCGGTGGGCCGTTGGGGGCGGTCCGCGTCCGCGTCGTCCTGCTCCATGCCGCGGAGGATCTCGGTGACGACGCGCAGCACGTGCTTGCGCCCCTTCTTGGGAGGGACGAAACGGACCACCTCGTCGGCGAAGGCGATCAGCCCGACCTGGTCGTCGTTGCGGATCGCGGAGAAGGCGAGCAGCGCGGCGACCTCGGCGGCGATCTCGATCTTCGGCTGGGCGTGGGCGGCGAAGCGCATCGAGCGGGAGAAGTCGACGACGAGCATCACCACCGCCTCGCGCTCCTCGACGAAGACCTTGACGAAGGTGTCGCCGAAGCGGGCCGAGACGTTCCAATCGATGAAGCGGACGTCGTCCCCCACCTGGTACGGCCGCACCTCGTCGAAGGCCATGCCGCGGCCCTTGAAGACGGAATGGTACTGCCCGGCGAGCTGCTCGTCGACGAGCCGGCTGGTCCGGATCTCGATCTTGCGCACCTTCTTGAGCAGCTCTCGCGGCAGCATCCCCGGGGCCTCCGGCTTCCCGCCCCTCGCCGTCCGGTCACGGCACCCGGACGGTCTCCAGCACGCGGTGCACGATCCGCTCTGCCGTCACCTCCTCCGCCTCCGCCTCGTAGGTCAGGATCACGCGGTGCCGGAGCACGTCCGGCCCGATCGCCTTGACGTCCTCGGGCGTGACGAAGCCGCGGTGCCGCAGGAAGGCGTGCGCCTTGGCGGCCTTGGCCAGCGCGATCGAGGCGCGCGGGCTCGCCCCGTACTCGATGAAGTCCACCAGGTCGTCCAGCCGGTGCGCCTTCGGGTCGCGCGTCGCCAGCACGATATCGACGATGTACCCCTTCACCCGCTCGTCGATGTACACCTCGTCCACCACCTGCCGGATCCGCAGCACGTCCTCCGGCGTCAGCACCGGCTTCGGCACCGGCGGCGTCCCCGCGGCCATCCGCTCCAGGATCGCCAGTTCCTCCTCGCGCGACGGATAGTCGACCAGCACCTTGAGCATGAACCGGTCGACCTGCGCCTCCGGGAGCGGGTAGGTCCCCTCGTGTTCGATCGGGTTTTCCGTCGCCATCACCAGGAACGGCTCGGCCAGCGGGTACGTGGTGTCGCCGATCGTGACCTGGCGCTCCTGCATCGCCTCGAGCAGGGCGCTCTGGACCTTCGCGGGGGCGCGGTTGATCTCGTCGGCGAGCAGCAGGTTGGTGAAGATCGGGCCCTTCTTGGGGGTGAAGGTGCCCTGCTGCTGGTTGTAGACGACGGTGCCGACCAGGTCGGCGGGGAGCAGGTCCGGGGTGAACTGGATCCGCTGGAATTTTGCCGAGATCGACTGGGTGATGGTGCGGATCGCCAAGGTCTTCGCCAACCCGGGGACGCCTTCCAGCAGCACGTGGCCGCCGGTGAGCAGCGAGATCAGGACCCGTTCGATCATCGTTTTCTGGCCGACGATTACCTTGCCGATCTCGTAGAGAGCCAGGTCGATCGATTCCGACTCGTGCTGCACCTTGTCCTGGATCGCCTTGACATCGGCCTGCATGCCGCCGCTCCCTCCTTCGAGCCTTCCGGGTCGCCCCGGGCCATCCCCCGAACTTCCGGGAGTGGCAACGAATAACTGATGCGGACTATTCCTTGCAAGGCCCCAGGCGGGCGGTGTCGCGCGGGTCCGGGGCGGGGCGCGTCCGGGCGCGCCCTGCATGCGGTGCGGAAGGGGCGCTGCGGGCCGGGAGCCGGGGTCTGCCGGCTGCGGTGGAACGGGGCGGGTGTTCGATGGGCCGGAGGTCCGGCCGGACGGGGTGCTTGCCTTTGCCACCGCCGTCCGTGGTAGAACGTGCGCCGGCCATGGAGGGAGCCGGCGCCGGTGGCACGCGGGAAGGCGGCGACGAGTCGCGGGGCGGCCGTGGCGTCTCCGCGGGGGGCGTCCTGCCGTGGCTCTGCGCGGGGCTGGTCCTGGCGGCCGCCGTCCCCGCCGCGGCCCAGCGCTCGCCAGTCCGGTTGATCGATCGCGTCGCGGTGGTCGCCGAGGGTCCGTCGGCGCGGGACCGCGCGGGCCAGGTCGCGACGATGTGGGACGTGTTCGTCGCGGCGCACGTGCTGTTGATCCGCGAGGCGGGTCCGGGAGCGTTCGAGCGGTGGTGCGACGCCGCGGCGTATCGCGACGCCCAGCGGCGGCTCGTCGAGGATCTGATCGTGTTGCGCGAGGCGGTGCGGCTCGGGCGCGAGGCGCTCGCGCCGGGGATGGTGGACGAGGCGCGGGACCAGCTGGCGGCGCGGCTGGGCGGGCACGACGTGTTGCGGGCGTTCCTTCGCGAGCGCTCGATCTCGATGGAGTCGCTGGATGCGGCGTTGCGGCGCGAGGTGATCGTGGCGCGGTTCACGCGGGACAGCGTCCGTCTCCCCGCGACGCTCGAGGCGGCGGAGCTGGAGGCGCGGTTCGCGGAGGGGGGGCATCCGTTCGCGGGCCGGGTGTTGGCGGAGGTGGCGGAGGAGTTCGAGGCGTGGTTGCGGGCGCGGCAGCTCGAGGAGTACCGGCAGCGGTGGCTGGTCGAGCTGCGCGGGCGGTGCCGGCTGATCGTGAACGACGTGTCGCAGGAGCTGGCGGGCGCGGCGCCGGGGGAGGTCGGCTAGGCGATGCCGGCGGCGCCCCGCACCGCGATTCTCGCCACGCTGCTGGGCGACCTGGCGATGGCGGTGGCCAAGCTGGTGGCGGCCGTGTTGACCGGGTCGGCCGCACTGCTGGCCGAGGCGATCCACTCGGCCGGCAGCGCCGGCAACCAGGGCCTGCTGTTGCTCGGCGTGCGGCTTGGACGCCTGTCGGCGGGCGACTCGACGGGGTTGGCGCTGGCGCGCGAGCGCTACTTCTGGGGCGGCATCGTGGTGTTCGCGGTGTTCGGCATCGGCGGCGCGTTTGCGGTGCACGCGGGCTGCGTGGTCTGGTCGGCCGACGCGCCCGCGGGGGGCCACGCGGTCGTGGCCTACGGGGTGCTCGGGATCGCCGCGGCCTTCGCCGTCTTCTCGACGCACGGCTCGCTGCGCCAGTACCTGCTGTCGGCCCGCGGGCGGACGTTCCGGGAGGCGTTCTTCGAGGCGAAGGACCCGACGGTGGCGGTGACGCTGGTCGAGGACGCGGCGGGGGTGTTGGGGACCGTCGCGGCGCTGGCCGGCGTGGCGGGCGCGCAGGCGTTCGGGCGGGCCGCGTTCGACGGCGCCGCCGCGCTCGTCGTCGGCCTGCTGCTGGCCGGTCGCGCCGCGCTCGTCGCGCTTAAGTCCAAGCGCATGCTGCTCGGCCACGCCGCCGCCAGCGCCGATCAGGAGAAGGTCCGGCGGATCCTCGCGCTCCAGCCGGGCATCGAGAAGGTGCACGACGTGACCGCCGTGCACCTGGCCCCGCACGACGTGCTCCTCGGCGTCGCGCTCGACTTCCGCCCCGACGTCGGGGCCGACGAGGTGCGGCGGATCGTGTACAGTATCGAGTACCGGATTCGGGAGGCGCTGCCGCACATGCGGCGGGTGTACATCGAGGCGGGAAGCGTGGTGCGGTTCTGGGAACGGGCGGGCGAGCGGAAGGCGGGGAACGGATGAGCCTGTTGATCGTGCGCTGCGGCGACACCAGCCTGTCCTACCGCCTGATGGTGCAGGCCAAGGGCGTGCCGGCGGTCTCCGGCGAGGTGCGCAAGGTGGGAGGGGAGGCCGAGCATCGCTACTCCTATCCGCGCGGCCGCGGGGAGGGCGCGACGGAGGCGCCGGACTTCGGGGCGGCGGTCGAGCGGATGGCGGAGCTGCTGGCCGAGGTGGAGCTGCGGCCGAGCGAGACGCCCGAGGTCGAGACGATCGCGCACTGGTTCGTCGTCGGCGGTTCGACGCCGGTCCCGGTGACGCGGGTCGATCCCGGGCTGGTCGCGCAGCTCTCCAAGGGCGGCGGCGCGCCCGGGATCCGCGGCGCGCTGGCGGCGCTCGAGGCGTGCCGGGCGCGCTTCCCGCAGGCGCAGCACGTGATCGTCTGGGACGACGCCTTCTTCTGCGACATGCCGCCGGAGTCGCGCCACTACCTCCTGCCGGAAACGCTCGAACTGCCCTTCGAGCTGCGGCGGCGCGGCCACCGCGGGCTGCTGCACGCGGCCGCGACGGCGCGCGTCGTGCCGCACCTGGGCGGCGCGCGGTCGCGCGCGGCGGAGGCGGGCGGCGAGGGGTCGCGGGTCGTGCTGTGCTATTGCGACCGGCAGGCCGGGGTCACCGCGGTGCTCGGCAACGCCCCGATCTGGACCACCTTCGGCATCTCCCCCGGCGACGGCCTGCCGGGCGAGCGCGGCGTCGGGGTCCTGCCGATCGGGGCGCTGGAGACGCTGCTGCGCCACACCACGCTGCCGCCCGACCGGCTGCTGGCGATCCTGCGCCATAGCGGCGGGCTCGGCGTGGAGGAGGCGGACGAGTTCGAGCGGGTGGCGTTGGAGGCGTTCCGCGGGGTGGAGCCGTCGCGCACGCGGTTCGCGGCGTTCGTCCGCGAGATCTCGGCCGCGGTCGGCGCCGCCGCCACCGTCCTCGGCGGCCTCGACGCCCTGGTGTTCGTCGGCGCGCGCGCCGTCGGCTCGCACCGCTTCCGCGCCGCCGTCTGCGCCGGCCTCGAGGCGTGGCGCGTCGCGCCGCCCGCCGACGTGCCCGTGCCGCCGTTCGAGGTCACCCGGCTCTCGGAGGAGGGGCGCCGCCCGAGCGTCTGGGCCGCTTCGATCAACGAGGACGAGCTGGTGGCGCGCGAGGTGTCGCGCTACCTCCTCGGCGACGCCGGCCGCGGGGACGCCGGCGCGTCTTCCCCGCCACCGCCGTAGGTCCCATGGCCGCCGCCCGCGAGACTTCACGCCAGGCCGCACTCCGGCTCGCCTCGGCCGAGGACCTCCCCGCGATCCTCGCGATCGAACGCGCCTCGTTCGCCTCGCCGTGGACCGAGAAGATGTTCGCGGACGAGTTGAAGAACGAGTGGTCCAACGTGTGGGTGGCCGAGGCCGGCGAGCCGCGGCGGGTCGTCGCCTTCGCCGTGTTCTGGGTCGCCTGCGACGAGATCCACGTGCTCAACGTGGCGGTCGCGCCCGAGGAGCGCCGGCGGGGCCACGCCCGGCTGCTCCTGCGCTCGGTTCTCGCCTTCGGCGAGCACCGCCGGATGTCCCACGTGGTGCTCGAGGTCCGCCCGTCGAACCTCGGCGCGCAACGCCTCTACCAGTCGCTCGACTTCCGTCCCGTCGGGGTGCGTCCCCGCTACTACCAGGACAACGGCGAGGACGCGATCCTGATGGTGCGGATGCTCCGGCGCTGAGCCGGCGCTAGCCCGCCAGGTGCTCGACGAGGATCTTCACGCCGACGCCGACGAGCAGCAGACCGCCCGCGACCTCGACCTTGCCGCCGAGCCAGTCGCCGAACCGGCGGCCGGCATACACGCCGGCGAACGACAGCCCGAAGGTCACGACGCCGATCACGACGACCGGCAGGACGATCGAGGCCGCCAGCAGCGAGAAGGTCAGTCCCACCGCGAGGGCATCGATGCTCGTGGCGACCGCCAGGACGAACAGCGTGCCGAGGCGGAACGGGTCCGGGCGCGCCGCGCAGGAGTCCGCCCGGCACCCTTCGAAGACCATCTTGCCCCCGACGGCGGCGAGCAGTCCGAAGGCGACCCAGTGGTCCCAACTCTGGATCGGCTCGCGCAGCCACAGTCCGGCGAGCCACCCCAGCACGGGCATCGCGACCTGGAAGCCGCCGAAGAAGACCGCCATCGTCGCGGCCTGTCCGGGACGGACGCCCGGGGTGGCCAGGCCGCTGCAGACGGCGACGGCGAAGGCGTCGAGCGCCAGGCCGACGGCGATGACCAGGGTGCCGAGAACGTCCATCCGTTCCGCGCTCCACGCTCCGCGGCGTCCCCCGGAGTCCGCGCCGGCCCCGCAACCCGGAAACCTGGACCGGCGGGGCCCGTCACCGTCGGGTCGAGTCTAGGCGGCGAACCGTCCGTTCGTCCAGCCTCGCGGCCTCGATGCCGGCCGGCGAGATGAGCCGCCGCGCCCGGCGACCGGGGCCAAGTCAGCCCGGCCCATCCGGTGGCCGCCAGCCACGCGGCGAGCCCGCCGAGGCGTCGCCCGGCCCGGCATGCCCGAAGCCGGTCAAGAGCACCCGATGCTTCGGAGATCGGTTGCAGCAAGCGGAAGCGAATCTTCGTCGTCCTCGCCGCGAAGCGGCGACCGACGGCCAGATCCGCACGACGTTCCCGTCCGCCTCACAGGGCTTGTGCGCTGCGCCGCCAGACCCATGTCGCGGCGCGTCCAATCGACCAGAGGCAAATCGCGTTTAACAAGGAGGAACTCGTCCCGCAGACTCAACCTGGGTCGAGAGCTGGCCGATGAACCGTCGGGGAACCAGGGTTCTGCCTCTGCTGCTTGACGCGCGGCGGCTACGTGTTTTCCCCCCCTGCGCCAAGCATGCCAGCCACTCTGCAAATCACTGAGGCACACCAACTCGTCGGCCCACGAGGCGACCGAGCACATCGTCGCCTGCCGGTTGCCGCTTTCTCCGTGCGCGTGGGCTCCTCCTGCTCTGCGTGGTGGCAGGGCATCTGGGTGACGCTACGAACGCGGGAGGCGCCTGGACGACAACGCTCACGCGGCCCAGGGGCCGGACACAAGGTCCGAGGCGGACCGGGAGGAAACGATGAACGGAAGAGCAAGGGCGACCATCACTGCGCTACTGGTCGGCGCGATCGTGCTCGGCCTCGGCGCGGACACCATCTACGGGGACGTCGAGAATGGGGTCGGGGGCAACTTCGGAACGGACGACTGGTGCAACGGCGGCGGCGGAACCGACACCTGCAACTCCACCGGGTACCCCTACTACTGCGAGACCCGCAACAGTTGCGAAATCCCCGCGTAGACCTCCGAGTAGAAGATCGATGCGGGGGCGAGGAGAAAGCGATGAGACGTTTCGTTCGAGGGAGGTCGTGGGCAGGGGTCGTGGCAACCGCTCTTGCGGTTCTCGCCGGCGTCGGCTGGGCGCTCCAGGTCTCCTGCGGCGGTGCTGCGCTGCACCAGGATGCCGAGATCGATGCCGGTGGTGAGTCTCTTGCGGATCCAGCCGACGGGGGCCACATCCGCCGCGATGCCACGGAGGATACGCCGGACCAGCCGGAAGTCGCAGTTTCGGCTACCTGTGGCGATGGCGTGGTCGATTTCGGCGAAGAGTGCGACGACGGAAACCGGCTCGACGGCGACGCGTGCGACTGGGCCTGCCGCCCCGGGCCGGGCGAGGCCCCCACCGATGACCCCCTGGAGGAGATCGCGGACGCCGACACCTTGTCGATGGTCGTGACCTCCGCCGACATCGACCTCGGAGGGATGCGACCAGCAAGTGCGATCGCGGCGGACCGGCAACCGCTGGTATGGAACGGGAGCCACTACGCAACCGTCGCCCTGATCCAGGACTGGGACGAGGCGCCGACCACGTCGTCGGATCTCCAGTTTGTCAAATTCGAACGTGATGGCACGCCTGCGGGGCCCGGCTGGCGACTCCACGAGCCCGGACGACCCTTCGGGAATACCGATCTGGTCTGGAACGGAGAGGGTTTCGGTCTGGCCTGGACCAACTGGAGGGATTCGAGGATCTGGTTCGTGGAACTGGATGCGGACGGCAAACCGATCTTCTCGCCCGCCGCCGTCGTCGAGGGGGTAACGGCGCGAAGAGTGTCTCTTGTCTGGAACGACGGGACGTATGGCGCATTCTGGGTGGAGGGAGCGGAGCCGGTCACCGACGAGAGTCGTGAGGCGGTGGGGTTCGTGCCGTTCGATCGGCGCGGGTTGCGGAGTCTCGAACCGGTCGAGGTGTTCCGAAGCGAGGAGCTGACCGTCGTCGGGCAACTCGACAGCGCCAGTTCTGGTGGGACCGCCGCCGTGGCCTATTCGGCTGGAGCGCCGTCCCCGAGCGGGTCCGACGAATACGTCGTCTTCGTGGCCGCAGTGACGAGCGCGGGCGCCCCGCTTGCGGGCCCAATGCGTATCGGACCGTCCACCCCGGTCGTCGCCATCGGTTGGGACCAACGATCGGCGTTCGGTTTGGTTTGGGTCCGCTGGCACTTCGACCCACCTCTGCACTTGGCGCGGATGGACGCGCGCGGCGTGCTGCTCGGTCCGCCTCGACCCGTGGGAAGACCGGTTTCCTGGCCGTCGGATCCCCTCAGCCAAATTGCACCGACGGATGTCTCGATTGCCTTCGGTGCCGGGGGTTGGGGCATCGCGTTTCCCCAGGCTCCAAGCAATCCGACTTGCGGCAGGCGCGCCGGCCTTGTCCGCACGGATCGCGTCGGGACATTGACCGATCTCGCATGCCTTGACGCCGTGCTGGTCACCACGCAGGCGTTCAGCGACGTCGCGTTCGACGGCGAGGCGTTCGGTTGGCTACACAACCGGCATGAGGGGCTGCGACTGATCCGCTGGTTGGTGGGCCCGTGAGAGTCGTTCGAATTATGACGCCCGCCGACTCGGCTTGGAAACGCCGGTCCGCAAGCATGCTGCGCGACCGGCCAACCAGCAGTCAACAACCAACAACCGCCGGCGCTTGCGCCGGCTCGAAAGAGGTAGAACGACCATGAATCGAAAGCATAGTCTGGCGCTCGACGCCGCGTTCCTGGTGCTGTCGTCGATCCTCCTCGTCTCGTGCGCCGAACGGGACACCGAAGAGGGGCCCATCGCAGCCACGGCTGCACCGCTGGTCGAGGTCCTGCGCTTCGAGGACGTCCGCAACGTCGACGTAGCGGTCTTCCCCGGAAGCGGCACGCTGGTGTCCGCCGCCTTCTGTCGCCACAGTCCGCCGCTGGCTTGGGCCGACCGCCTCGCACAGGCCGGGCCCTGCCGACTGTTGCACTGGCGGCCGGTGGAACGGCTGTCCGCCGTCAACCTCGACACCGGGACCGTCAGGTGGCGAGAGGCCCGTGAGGCTTTCCGTTCGCCGGCTGGACGCCGCGGGGATGGCCTCGGCAACCGTCGCCGCGCCGTGATCGCGGCGGCAGGGAGGTGCAGGAGATGCGACTCGGAATCGTAGCGGCCATGGCGATGGGGCTCGCGGGGGGCGCATGCGACGACGACACCCCGAGCACCGCGGACGACGGCGGGATCGACGAGGTCGCCGGCGAGGACACCGCGACCCCGGAGGACGTCGCGACCCCCGAGGACGTCGTCGACTTCGTCGAGGACGCGGCGGAGGAGGTCGATGCCTTCGCCTGCCCGGAGGTCAGCCCCGAGGACGTGACGCTGACCCACGAGCAGTCGATGCTGATCACGGTCGACGTCCTTGCCCCGGAGGGCGTGAACGTGTCGACCGGCATCTGCCGCTACGAACCCGCCTTCGAATGGGCCACGCGACTCGGCGAGGCGGGTCCGTGCCGCGTCCTGCACTGGCTTCCGGTCGAGGGGATCCCCACCGGCGTCAACCTCGACACCGGGGACATCACCGTCGAAATCGGCAGCGCCGTCCTCCGCGTGGCCCCGGCCGAGAGCTCCGTCCCGTGCTACCGGCCGGTGAGCGGCGATCCGGTGCGGGGCGTGTCCGCCGGCACCACGGTCCGCGTCCGGTCCGCCGGCGGGCGCGATGTGCCGGCGTTCGACTTGACGACCACGGTGCCCGGGTTGCCGGCGGTCACCGAGCCGCTCGACGGAGACACCCTCGTCGCCTGCCTGCCCTGGACCGTGGCCTGGACCGTGGGCGCCGCGTCGGATCTCGCGGTCCAGTTCCGGACCAACCTCCCCGACGGTCGGGACTTCGCCATTTCGTGCCGCAACCTGACGACGTCGCCGCTGGCGATCCCGGCCGGGCTGACCGCGCTGTGGACGACCGAGCGCGACCGCGCGTCCGTCGGCGCCCGCGCCGTGAACCGGGTCGTCTCGACCACCGACCCGGCGGTGACCCTCGAGGTGACCCACGCGACCATGCTCGCGCCGGTCGTGACCATCGTCCGGCCGTAGGCCGGCTCGGCGCATCCTGGGACCCGCGCGGGGAGCGAGCGCGTCGCCGGCGTCGCGGACGTCGCGGCGGGGCGTCAGACGCGCGGCAGGCAGACGCCGTCGTCCGGCGGTTCGGCCGACGTGAGGGCCGGGACGCACGTCGTGGCGGGGTCGCAGACGTCGAACGGGGAGCCGGGCTCCGCGGCGGTGGAGCAGGGGCGGGCGCAGAACGAGGGGAATCCGGTGCCGGGGTCCTTGAGGACGCAGACCGACCCCGCGGGACACGCGCGCCCCGGCAGGTCGCAGCGCTCGAAGAGGCAGACGCCGGGCAGCCCTTCGCGTTCGGCCCGCGCGGTGCGCCAGCAGCGCGTGTCGGCCGGGCATTCCGACCCGTGCCGGCAGGCGTCGCCCACGCGCGCCTCAGGGTCGCCCGCGTAGACGCACTCGAAGGTGTGCGGATCGCACGTCGCGGCGCACCGTTCGACCTCGGTCAACTCAGACAGCTCGCGCACGCCGTTGGCGTTCTCGTCGCGCCAGGCGGCGCAGCATTCGTGGTCCGCCGTGCATCCCGGCACGCAGACCTCGGTGCTGCGGTCGCAGCGGTAGCCCGCGCGGCAGTCGCAGTTCGCGCCGTACAGGGCGCCGTCGAGCGAGCCGATCGAGCAGGCGTCGAGGCAGTGGGCGATGCCGGGCGAGCCGAAGGAGCCGCTGCGCACGCAGCGGGCGCCCGCGGGACAGGTCTCGTCGCGTCCCGGCTCGCATGCGTCGCCCGACGGGTCCGGCACCGGCAGGCAGTAGCCGCCGGGGACGTCGGTCCACGGGTTTCCTTCCCTGTCGTCCGCGGTGTACTCCTGCGCGCAACCGAAGCCCGGCGCGCAGTCGCCGTCGTCGTCGCACGCCTCGCCGGTCGGCCCGTCCGCGGGGTCGGTCGGGCAGCTCTCGTCGAAGTTCCAGAAGCCGTCGTCTTCGGTGTCGGCGCCCGTCTCCCCGTCGGCCCCGATCGCGTCTTCGGGCGGCGGCGCGCCGTCCGCCGCAGCATCGCCGGACGTGTCGCGGGCCGTCCCGCCGTCCAGATCGGCATCCTCGATGCCGGGCGGGTCAGGTTGCGGCGACAGGATGCACCCCTCCACCGCCAGCACGGCCAGCCCGACGGCCTGGACGATGAACCACACCCGCCTCATGGCCCTCCAGGATCTTGCCAGAATCCTGCCACGAAAGAGCTCTCGGCGGCAAGCGGCCGGTCTGGTCGAAAACCGCAAGACTTCCGTCGGGTACGCCGAACCTCGGCTCGGCCGGCGCGGCCCGGGATTCGGCGTCTGCCTCCGGGGCGGCGGCGCAGGATGGCACACCTTCACCAACGCCGATCCCGGAACGCCGGAGCAGGATTCCTCGCTGTTGCCGGTCGGGGACGGCGGTCGGCGCGACGCTCGCGCCCGGCTGGCGTCCTCCCCGCCGGTGGTGCTCCAAGAGTCTCGGCCGGCCGCTGCGGGCGCGATCCGGGAGGCGGCGGATCCAAGGCCAGGCATCCGGGACCGGCAAAGGTTTGCCGGCAATGGGCGGGAATCCCGCGGGGAGGCACGGAGAGGGAGGTGTGTTGCTCCGCGGGAACGACACGGGGATCGGCAACGACGGGCGGTGCACCGGCGACTACTCGCCGGGCGAGGTCGAGGGGACGACGCTGCACGCTTCGGCGGCGTAGGTCGCGCGCAAGATCCAGGCCGGTTCGCCGTCGAGATCGGCATCCGGAGGACGGAACCATGTCGCCGGGTCGGACGTGCAGTCGTCGGCGGGATTTCCGATCTCGCCGTCGTCGCGAGAGATGTTACCGCAGAGTGTCGTCCCGCAGGGGTCGATGACGCCAGAAAAGGTGGGCATACAGATGGAACGAGTCTCGGCGACCGTGATCAGTCCCTGGATGACGCCACCGCTGCTCCATCGTTCCCGGTCGGCGGACCAGCTGCCGATCGCCGACCGGTCCGCGGCAAGCTGGCCGCTCAGACGCGCGCGGCGGAGGAACAGCAGCGGGGGCGATCCGTCGTCCGACGGTTCGACGGCCAGGTCGAATGTGTCACCGTCGGCCTGACGGAAGTCGGCGCCGCTCCACGTCACGCCCACGTCGGCGTCGACCCGGAACGGGACAAGATACGTGCAGGGTGCGGCCCTCCCCTGCGCCCAGCGGATGTACAGTCGCGCGTTCTCCGAGCCGATCGCGGTGAAGGTGAGGGTGAGGGGACGTTGATCGGCGTCGTAGGAGTAGAGTTCCAGCCACGGGGATGGAGCGACGATGTTGACGCTGCGGATGCACAACACGGCGGTGTCGGAGGATTCGCTCGGGCGACAGGCCGACGCGTCGGCAGGAGCGGGCGCTTGTTCCTCGGAACAGGCCGGCAGGATGGGCGCAAGGGCGGCGAACGCCAAGCAGGCAACGGCCATGCGCGGGCGGCCGGCGCGTGTCGGCGTCACGGTTCCTCCGGCTCCGGCAGGTCGCACTCCCACAGGCGGTACGTCGCGTAGTGGTAGCTGATTTCCTGGACGAAAAGGGCGCCGTAGCTGCCGTCCTCGCGCCGGTAGACCCGCGGGGTCGTCTCGTAGCCGGGCCAGTCGGTGACGCGGATCTCGGTCCGGGTCGGCAGGTGGAACGCGAAGATGTCCTGCTCTCGGTCGCGGTCGCGCGTCGGGTCATCGCCGCCCCGCTGGTCTTCGTACGCCAGCCACGGCCCCTCGCCGTCGACCTGGTCGCCCTGCATCGTGTCGCCGGCCACCACCAGCGCGTGTTCCTCGCCCGTCTCCAGGTTGTAGCCGTAGATGTCGTTGGAACACGGGCTCATGTAGTTGCAATCCGGCCAACAGCAGCGAAGATCGGTCCACGCGATCCAGGGCATCGTGACTGTGGCGAAATACTGGAGGCCCGGTGCATCGGTGATCTGCCGGCGCTCGCGCGTCACGAGGTTGACGGCCACGATCTCTTGCGTCAGCGGCTCCCCCGTCCCGTCCCCGCCCCAGTCCGAATCGAACACCGCCCAGCCCCCCTCGACGTCCGTCTTGACGACCGATCCCCACACCCGCCGACCCGTGAGCGGTTCCAGGCTCAGGTTGATGATCTCCCCCGTCTCGGCGTTCAGAGCCACCGCGTCCCAACTGTACAGGCCGACCGTCTCGGGGCCCGCCCCGAGCGGATGCTCCCGCACGTCGCGCCACACGATCCAGGGATATTCCAGGGCGAGGTAATCCATCCAACAAGTCTGGGAATGAAGCGTTCGCGACTCACCCGACGCGAACACCTGCCGTTCTCCCGATTCCAGGTCGATCATCCGGATCTCGCAGTGCTTGACGTCCGAAGAGGGCCGCCATTCCGCGGCATAGGCGACCTTCGCTGCCTCGATCGCGGGATCGTTCGTCACTCCCCAGTTGCCTTCCGGGGTGCGCGCGTCGTCGAGGAGCGTCAGACAGCGGGTGGACAGCCGGACCTCCCACAGCGGGGTCCCTGGGTCCCCACCGCTGAACACGATGCGATCCCCGAAGCCCGCCAGGCTCAGCAATCCCTCTTCTACCTCATCCACCGACAACCGGCGGCACATCACGCCGGGCGACGCGCCGGCGCGGGTCTCGCCTGGCACGAGGTACTCGCAACCGGCGACGTCGCGGCCCTCGTCGGCCGTCGCGTCGTCGACGTGCTCCGCTTCGGCGCCGTCGGTTCCGTCCTCCCGGCCGGAATCGGCGTCCGGTCGCGCGTCGGTGTCGGTCCCGCACGGCACGCAGTGACATGTCCCGCCGGAACAACTCCCGTAGCACAGGGCCGCCGACCGGCATTGGGCCTCGCAGGAGCCGAACGTGCACGGCACCATCTCCGCGACGTCGTTTCCCGCCGACTCCGGACACCCGGCGCACGAGGACGACGACA
>Ga0073932_1002037_pt1 | contig 33880 bp, 27 predicted proteins | sample DewCreD2012metaG_FD_76967 | JGI IMG/M metagenome (GOLD analysis project Ga0073932, IMG submission 76967) | Hot spring sediment bacterial and archeal communities from British Columbia, Canada, to study Microbial Dark Matter (Phase II) - Dewar... ...
ACACCCATGGTTCCGGCACATGGTCGAGCGCCTCCCACCATGCCTCCGGCTCCGGTGGCAAAGGTGGCGCTGCGGTATCGGAAGCAGGCAAAGGTTTGCCGTAATTAGCTCCGGGTACCACGGCAATTTCAATAGGCTTTTCCGTGCGCAGGGTTTGGTATAGCCCGCTGTCGGGGTTGAAAAAAGTCATCTCCGGCGTGAAGAGGTAGGAGCCCGGCTGCTTGGGCAAGATGGCGTAAGTCAACGTGCGTTGGTGAATGAATTCATCACCGGTTTCGTACTCCTCCTGCTCGCGTACTTCAGGGTCAAAAGCTTCCAGGGCAGCGGGTAACAGGAAGCGCGGAGGAACAAATCGCCGGGCGTCGCCGTTGCCTCGAACGCGCACCGTGAGCGTCAGCACGTCATCCGTACTCAGCGCCTGCTTATCGGCAGACACTGTCCAGTCGTACGTGCCTACGCCTCCACAAAAACGCTCGGGTTGCGGCTCAGGCAGAGGGCGCACCTCGACGGGCACCGCTGGGGCGACAACGATAGCGGAAGTCCCCCCCAAGAGCCTACGCGCCCCTTCGTCAATCACCAACCGCACTCGCGCTGGGGCTATCGTTAGCGTTCCAGAGCGCTGAGCAAAGAGCGAGACTTCGTGCAGCGTGCGCACCATGTACGTCTTGCCGCCCACCCTTTCTTTGTGTACGCGTGTGTCGTAGCGGCGCCGGTCTTGGGCGTAGAAACCTTCGAAGCTGGGCAATTCCAACAGGTCGGCATCCGACACGCCGATCTGGGTGTACAGGCGCAAGGTGTAGAGTATCTGCTGGCCTAACCACGGGCTTTTAGGATGCACGTCAGCTGCAATAAAGTAGCGCTCTTCGCCCCCGGCACCTTTTGGGGAAGGCCGACGCACGGTGGACTTGACCACGCGGACGGTCAGCGGCTGACTGCGGAGGTTTTGTCGCGCCGTCTGGGCTGTTGCGGGCCCTATAGTATAACTGCCGGCATGGCCAGCCTCCAGTTCATAGACCCACGATTGTTGACTGTAGGCTTTTCCATTCAAAAAACCTGCGCTACGCATCTCCGTTGGCCCTTGCCGAACGCTCAGGCCGCCGAAATCGGGCGGTATGAAGCGCTGGGCGGTCTCGTTCTTCAATACAAAGGACACCTCGAAGCGCGCCCCTTCCGTTACCTCGCGCCGTGGCCCGCGCGCCTCGAAGAGGGCAGCCTCCTGCTGGGCGGGTGCAGGTGTTGTCCATAGCCCCAGAAAAAAACCGGCGAGGCGGCTCCATGCCAAGTAGCGGAAGAGGAGGCGTTGCATTAGTCCGTGCGCTTGGGTTTGTATTTGGCCGCTTCCAACAACCGCTGGCTATCGCGAAAGTTTATCAGCTCCTCCAGCGTCGTTTGCGGATGGCGGCGCATGTACGCTTTGACGATTTGCCAGCCGACCCAGCTGCCTATTTCGCCCGGTGCTTCCTGAAAAACCAGGTCGGTGGCTGGGCTCGGCATGACAATCTTCTGGTTTTTAGGGCTGAGCGTCTCATAGAGCACTTTTAGCTCCAACAGACGGGCCCACACTTCGGCCTCGTTGGCATAACAGCCAGCGAGTTGCTCCTCAGTGTAGCCCATTTTGCGGTGCTCGGGCTCTTCGGGCAAAAGGCGATCTAAGATGTACAGGATTTTGCCGTTGTTGATCATGTAGTCAATAATGCGTTCTTGCGGTGGTGGGCCTACTCGCCGGCTAGCTATAGCCAGGCCGACTTTTACCGGCAAGTATTCTTTAGAAAATTGCCTCCGTAGATATTTAGGAAAATACTGCGGGTCGTAGCCGCTAAAATCCTCGCCCAGAAACATGTCTAACCCAATCATGACGAGGCTGTCGTTGACGGCATAAGCGTCGCCGACAAACTCCGTAATGGCTACGACAAAGCGGAGCGGCGGATACTGAGGGAAATACTCGGCGTAGCGCTGCGCCAGACGGCCTAGAGCGCGCTCTTCCTCTTCGAGGTTGGGAAAGACAGCACGGCACGAGTCGTAGAGACGGCGAATGGAAGGCGCATGGGCAAAGCCCACCACGGCTTCGGCGGGCGTCTCTTTAGGGTTTTCAGGGTCTCGGGCAATCTCAGCAGCGAAGAAGGGCAGGAAGTCGGGATACTTTTGCAGTAGTTTCTCGAAAGACTGCTGCGCATTAGCCGAGTCGAGCGCCATCAGGTCTTCATCGAAACGGAACAAAGGCGCAGGCGGTGGGTCGTCCTGGCAAGCCGATATTAGCAGTCCAAAGAGGACAAATAGGGCTGATGTGCTGAAAATCTTTGAGGTCATATTCAGAGGATAAAAAATCTGCGATTTTCGCGCCGGGCTACGTACTGCCCGCGCGTTTTACGGCACAAAAAAACTGCACACGATGAAAAAAATTTTGTCTCTAATGTTGCTGCTGCTTGGGCTTTCTGCAGCCCACGCCCAAAATCGGTGGCCACAGCGCAATCCTTTCCGTTTTGGCATACACACCAGCCCGACATGGTCGTGGATGCGCACCGATGATAAGTTGCTTGAAGGTACTCGAGTTAACTGGGGGGCGAAAATAGGCGTGCAAGGCGAGTACTACTTTGCTAACAATTATGCCCTCACCGCGGGCATCGGCTGGGCCCTGGGTCATGGTGGCGAGCTGCTGAATGGCTATCCGAGTGCTGTTCTATTACCCAAGACGGAACTGAGCGACCCGCGCTTGGATACGCTCAGTAAGGACGCCCGGCTGCACTATAGCCTCACCTATGTAGAAATACCCTTTAGCCTTCGCTTTCGAGGGGGCAGTGGCGAAGACTCACCGCTGCGTTTTTATGCCGAAGCACCCATCTTTACCCTCGGCTTTCTGACGCGCGCTAATGGCAACATCCGCGGCAACGTGCCCGTGCGCGGTGAAGACGAGAACATCAAGCGTGATGTTACTTCTCTAGCCCTCTCGTGGGGGTTTGGCGTGGGGGTAGAGTATGAAATCTCTCAAAGCCTTACTGCTGTAGGAGGGTTGCAATTTCAGCAGATGTTAACGGACATGCCCACTAACAGAGGCTCCGTGCTGCCGCCCAATGCTACCGGATGGCGGCGCGAGGATGCGAAAGCGACTTCCTCGGCTATTACGCTGCGCTTAGGTATCTTCTTCTAATTCTAAAGCAACTCGCCCGCCTGCGCGCATCGGCACGCGGGCGAGTGACACACCTTAGCGAGGCACTGCGGCTGTCTTGCCGGAGTGCCCCTTCCTTTTCTCGTGAGGGGCCTTGCTATTAGGGCCGGTATCTTCGCTGACGCGGATGCGGCGCCCGTTGACGTCGAAGCTTTCCAGCCCGCGACGCACCTCGCGCACAAAGGCAGCGTCAATGTCCACCAGCGTGTGGGTGCGCTTGACCTCTATTTTCCCGATGGCATATTTGGGCACTCGGAACTCGCTGATGAACAGTGAGAGCAAATCCTTTTTCTCGACGCCGTCCATATGCCCGACGTTGATGAACAAGCGCTGATGGGCAGCACTGCCGGGCATGTGGGTACTGTCGGGGTGGTTTTTGCGGTCGTTGCGCTGGCGGTTGCCCACGTTAATGTCTGCTGCGTTGCGGTAATACGACAAGAAGCGGTTGAACTCCACGCTGGCGAAGCGCTCGATGAGTTCCTCTTTGCTCAGGTCGCGGAACGCCTCATAGATTTGGGGCAAGAAAGGCGCTATCTGTTCGCGTTGCACTTCCTGCTCGCGAATGCTCTGGATGATGTGGAACAGCTGGCGTTCGCACACATCAGTGCCTGTGGGAATGGGGCGGCGCGCAAAGGTGATGCGAGCGCGGCGCTCGATGAGGCGAATGCGCTCCTCCATTTTTGGGGTGATGATACTAATGGAAACGCCTTTGCGACCGGCACGCCCTGTACGGCCGGCGCGGTGAATGTACACCTCGGGCTCGTCGGGCAATCCGTAGTTGATAACGTGGGAGATGTCGCTGACATCAATGCCGCGAGCGGCCACATCCGTCGCCACGAGCAATTGTAAATGGCGTTCGCGAAAGCGCTGCATCACCCGGTCTCGGTCGCTTTGAGCCAAATCGCCGTGCAAAGCATCGGCATTGTAGCCGTCGCGAATCATTTGCTCGGCTATCTCTTTAGTTTCAGCACGGGTGCGGCAGAAAACAAGGCCATAGATTCCAGGGTGCGCATCCACCACTCGCTTGAGAGCGTCGTAGCGGTGTTCGGGCCGGCACAGGTAGTACACATGTTCGATGTCGGTGTTCGCTTGACGACGGGAAGAGGCCCCAATTTCGATGGGCGTTTTCATATACGTGTCGGCAATGGCGCGCACTTCATCAGGCATGGTCGCCGAGAAAAGCCATAGCGACTGGCGGTTTTCGGCGGCCTCCAGGATGATGTCCACGGCGTCGCGGAAGCCCATATTGATCATCTCATCAGCCTCGTCCAACACGAAACGAGCCACCTTATCCAGCGCAACCACCTGGCGTACCAGCAAGTCCACCAGTCGGCCCGGCGTCGCTACAATGATGTGGGCGCCCGCTCTCAACTGGCGTATCTGTGTCTCGATGCTTGCGCCGCCATAAACCGCTACAATTTTATAGCGATCGGCAAAACGCGCGTAATTAGCCAGGTCGCCAGCCACTTGCACGCACAACTCGCGCGTCGGACAAAGCACCACAGCTTGCACATGTTGCGCTTCGGGGCGTATGCGCTGCAACAACGGTAGGCCAAAGGCCGCGGTCTTGCCCGTACCGGTCTGCGCTAAAGCTACAATGTCAGCATCCGATTGCAGCGCCACCGGAATAACCTGCTGCTGGATGGGGGTAGGGGTTTCAAAGCCCAAGGCAGTAATGCCTTTAAGCAGGGCCTCCGAGAGGCCCATTTCTTTAAAGTCTGTCATGAAAAGTTAAGATAAAATAAGCAGTCGAAATGGGGGCTTAGCCACACAAGAGGGAGGAAGAGCACGAAGTGCGCTAGCGATTCCCAACGACACAGCGGGTTGCTTGAACAGAGCGTCGAACGCCCGTCACCCGCGACGGAGCAAAATGGCCGTGGCCCGAAGTAATAAGGAAACTTTCTAACCAAAAAACGCGACGGCTTTTTCAGGAGCCATCGCGTTTTCGTCTATCGCGGTCTGGACGGGACTCGAACCCGCGGCCTCCGCCGTGACAGGGCGGCATTCTAACCGACTGAACTACCAGACCTCCTTTCAAAAGTGGTGCAAAGGTAAACGTGCGGTTTTCACCCCTGCAATACCCTACACAAAAAATCTTTTCAGCGTTTTTCCCTTACCTCGCATGTACCTTTGCTAGTCAATGATGACTCTAGGGCTCCTGTAAAATCCTGACAATTAACTATGTAAGATGCTTGCGCTATGACTTTTATGGACTTTGAGAAGCCGCTCGAGGCACTCCATGAGCAACTACAAAAATTGCGCGAGGTAGGCGAACAGGGTGAAATTGATGTCACCGACATGATTCGCGAACTGGAGGCTAAGATTCAACAAAAGCGGCAAGAAATCTACGCCAACCTCTCGGGCTGGCAAAAGGTGCAGCTCTCACGGCATCCTGAACGCCCTTACACGCTCTTCTATACCGGCCGCATGTGCCGCCAGTTTATTGAGTTACATGGCGACCGCTGTAGCGGCGATGACCACGCCATTGTAGCTGGCATGGCTGATTTGGAGGGGCAGACCGTTGTCATTATTGGCCATCAGAAGGGCTCCACGACTAAAATGCGCCAGTATCGCAACTTTGGTATGGCTAATCCGGAGGGCTATCGCAAGGCGTTGCGCCTGATGAAACTGGCTGAACGCTTCGGCTTTCCTGTGATTACGCTCATTGACACTCCTGGCGCCTTTCCGGGGTTGGAAGCCGAAGAGCGCGGGCAAGCAGAGGCCATTGCGCGCAACCTTTTTGAGATGGCCCAGCTGCGCGTGCCCATCTTGTGTTACATCATCGGAGAGGGCGCCTCTGGCGGAGCGCTTGGCATCGGCTTAGGTGACCGGGTTTTCATGTTGGAGTACACCTGGTACTCAGTGATTTCGCCGGAGTCTTGCTCCTCCATTCTTTGGCACTCTTGGGATTACAAAGAGCAGGCCGCTGAAGCCCTGAAATTGGACGCCGACAGCATGCTTCGCTTTGGCCTGATCGATGGCGTGCTAAAAGAGCCTTTCGGCGGCGCTCACAATGACCCAGAGGAGATGGCTCAGCGACTCAAGGCCCATATTCTGGAGCAGCTGGCCGAATTGACGCCGATGGATGCCGACGAGCGCATTGCAGCCCGTATTGCTAAATACAGCCAGATGGGGCACTACCGCGTGCTGAATGCTGCGCCGAATACGGCATGAAGCGACCCTGAAGCATTTTTTTATTCTAATGCATCTACGCATGCTTACCCAATTGCGCACTGTTCTGCTCCGCCGTTCGCTCCACCGCCTGGTAGAGTTGTCCAAGCGTCGGCGCCGCCCGCATACGCTGGAGACGGCGCGCTCTGTGGGCTTATTGTTCGATGCCTCCGAAGAGGAGACGCGCAAAGTCATCGCTCTGTGGGCAGAGGGTTTTATCGAACGCGAGCCTCGCAAACGACTGCAAGTATTGGGCTTTGTAGACGACGAACACAGGGTTGGGCAAACGCGCTTCCCGCAATTCACGGCCAAAGACGTGCGCTGGCACGGCCAAATCGGAGGGCCTGCCGTAGAGCGCTTTTTGGAGCACACTCCAGACCTTCTCCTGTGCTTCAACCCGCTCCAATGCCTCCCCATCCAATGGGTAGCTGCGGCGTCAAAGGCGGGGATGAAAATTGGCGGCACCGCCCCGGAGCCGCACGATTTCGATTTCATCGTAGAAACCCCACCGGAGAAAGGCGCCCAGTTTTTTCTGCGCGAACTGGATTTCTATCTGAGTAAAATCATCCCTGCCAACATATGACCAACTTGCACAAGCAATTGCGAGGCACGGGCGTCGCTTTGGTAACGCCTTTCCGAAATGGGCGGATAGACTGGGAAGGGCTGGAGAAGATTATTGAGCACGTCCTGGCTGGTGGCGTTGAGTTTTTAGTCAGCCTGGGCACCACTGGCGAGTCCGTAACTATCTCGGAAGCGGAGCAGCGGGAGCTGATTGATTTCACAATCCGCGTCAACCGCAGACGCGTACCTTTAGTTGTCGGCATCTTTGGTGGCAACAACACTGGCGAGCTCGTGCGTCGCATGCAAGGCTTCGATTTCGATGGCATTGACGCGCTTCTGGCTAGCAACCCCGCCTACAATAAGCCTGCCCAAGAGGGCATTTTCCGACACTATATGGCCCTGGCCGAAGCCTCACCTCGGCCTATCATCATTTACAACGTGCCGAGTCGGACGGCATCTAACATGACCGCCGAGACGACCCTACGTCTGGCCCGTGCCAGCGAGCGCTTTATCGGCATCAAAGAAGCCAGCGACGACATTTATCAGGTGTGCAAGATTCTGCAAGGCCGCCCTGATCACTTTCTTGTGCTTAGTGGCGATGATTTCATCACGCTCCCTCTCATCACTTGTGGTGGCGACGGGGTTATTTCTGTGATTGCTAACACGACGCCGCGCCCATTTACCGATATGGTGCGAGCTGCGCTACGTGGCCAGTTGCCGCAGGCTCAACAGCTCAATTTTCAGCTGCTCGACCTCTACCGCTTGCTCTTTTTGGAAGGCAACCCCTCCGGGGTGAAGGCTGCGCTTGAGCTGCAAGGGTTGTGTTCTCGCGAGGTTCGGCTGCCTTTAGTGCCCATGTCCGATGCAGGCCAGGCGCTCATTCGGAAAGAACTGGAGCGGCTAGGCGCGCTCTAAGGTGATGCTCCGTATTAGAAGTTGTCTTCTTCGCTGCCTAACTCGTCCAAGGGCACCATGGGCGTTGTGGCCGGACGAGCAGAAGTTTGGCCAGAGGCCACCTTTTCCTTAATTTTTTTCTCTACCTCCGCAGCCACTTCGGGGTTATCCTGTAAAAACTGCTTAGCCGCGTCGCGCCCTTGCGCAATTTTCACGCCTTCGTAGCTGTACCACGCTCCGCTTTTCTGGATGACATCTAACTCAGTACCCAGGTCAACCATTTCCCCAACTTTGGAAATGCCCTGCCCAAACACGATGTCGAACGTAGCCACGCGGAACGGCGGCGCCAGCTTGTTTTTCACCACTTTTACCTTGACTTGATTGCCCAACACGTTGCCGTCTTTGTCTTTGATGGCGGCTCCGCTCTTGCGGATGTCTAAGCGCACGGAAGCATAAAACTTGAGGGCATTGCCTCCTGTGGTGGTCTCGGGGTTGCCAAACATGACCCCAATTTTTTCCCGCAGCTGATTAATGAAGATGCAGCAGCAGCCCGTTCGCCCTATGGCTGCAGCTAATTTGCGCATGGCCTGGCTCATCAGGCGCGCCTGTAGGCCCACTTTAGAGTCGCCCATTTCGCCTTCAATTTCGGAGCGGGGGACAAGGGCCGCTACGGAGTCTACTACTACAATATCCACCGCACCGGAGCGGATGAGGTTTTCGGCAATTTCCAATGCTTGCTCGCCATTGTCGGGCTGGCTGATGAGTAGGTTATTTACATCTACCCCTAAACTTTCGGCATAAAAGCGGTCAAAAGCATGCTCTGCATCTATGATGGCACCAATACCGCCCTTTTTCTGGCATTCGGCTATGGCGTGGATGGCCAACGTCGTTTTACCTGAGGACTCCGGGCCGTAGATTTCAATGATGCGCCCCCGGGGATAGCCGCCGCAACCTAACGCGATATCCAGACTCAGGGAGCCCGTGGGAATAACTTCCACTTCTACGGCTTGCTTATCGCCTAGGCGCATGACAGTGCCTTTGCCGTACGCTTTGTCCAATCGCTCGATGGTTGCCTGGAGGGTTTTCAGTCTGTCATCTTTATCTTTTGACATAAAAAGTGTGTTTTTGATATGGTCCTGTAATAAGTCGGCACAAAGGTAAAACAAAATGTTTTCCTACAAAGAGAGCCGCTATTTTTTCTCTTCCCAGTCAAATGTACAGCGTATCGGGCAGGTGATGGTCAGTAGGGGCCGTGCAGAAATAAAAAAAGCGGTGCTCATTTGCACCGCTTCTGCTTTGTCGCCGCAATTGTGATCTCACGAGTAGGAGACTCGTTATGGCTCAAAGGTGAAGATAGGGCGGAGAAGAAAACAGGAACGAAAAGCTAGATTTTGTTACCTCAACTTTTGATTGTTTAAGGCGAGGAAATCCAATCTAAGTTATTGATTTTCAGAGGATATATCTGCTGTTTAACAAGGGAAGTGTTACATGGTACCTAAAGACAAACCTCATTTCACAGGTTCCAGATACGTTTCCTCAGCATAAATGGGTGTTTCGGTGACGGCTTCGATGTCCACCTGCAAGGTGATATCGTCCACCCAGTTGTTATTGCGGAAGGCGAAGTACCAGGTGCCTTCTAATGGTGTAGTGCGGCGTTGTATATCGATGCTGACGTTTTCCTGAAAGAGATAAGCCTGATATTTTTCACCTCTCAAAAACTTCTCGGCGTTTTCGCGTGAGAGGAGGGCGTAGTCCACGGCGTCGCCGGTAGTGGGCACAGTGAGGTCCACGGCTATGCCTAGAGCAAAGGCGGCAAGGGCGGTCTCTGGGGCAACAATCAATGCTTTAGTGGCGCCGGATTGCAGCAGCTTTTTGAGGGCATCAGCGTCCTTTTGGCGGGCTTCAGCGGTGGCTTGCCCTACGGTAATACGGTAGGCCCAGCGCACGGTATGTGGTGGTAGGGTGAATTGATAGGTACCCATGGGCTTCTGGGTCCACATCTTGCTGGCGCGCACATTGACCTGGCCACCCAGGGAGATAACCTCCGTTTGCTTGCTTACTAAAATGGAGCGCTTTTGCAGTCGGAAGTGAGGGTACTGCCGCACATCCCAGGAAATGCGAGTATCGAAACGCTCTGTGAACGGCGAGGCTGGTATGCGGTGCAAGGCTACTCGGCAGACCTTTTTGCCCAACCCTCGCTCGCGCACGCTAAGCTGATAGATGCCCGTCTCCGGAATGCGGATACGGTGCTGCAGGGACGTGTCTAAGGCATAGGTGCTGAACAGCGAGGGTCCGTTGACCTGGGCAAATTCTACCTGCCGCACTTGCCGCCCGACGAGCACTTCCATGCGCAGCAGCACCTCATCGCCTTTAGCGAAGGCATAGGTAAACACGTGGTCGCCATCCATTTTGAAGGTGTGGTCAGCCACAGGGATGGGGTCGAAGGGCTGCGATAACACCTGGAAAGGCAGCAAAAAAAAGAGGAAGGCAGCGGGCTTTTTCATAAGATAAACAACAATGGTTGACGTGAGACAAATAACACTTAATACCGGAAGCGCTTAGGGTCGAAGGCGTCGAGCGGTACGGTAACAGGTTTGCCAGAGGCCAGCTCCGCTACTACTCTGCCCGTGCCCGCAGCCAAACTTACGCCGAGCATGGCGTGCCCAGTGGCGAGGATTAGGTTGCGGTTTTTTCGGCCAAAGCCAATATACGGCAAGCCGTCGGCCGACAGAGGGCGATAGCCAAACCAAGTGCGTTGCTGCAGCACCTCCGGGTCGCTCAGGGTGCGTATGCCGGGGTCTTCGGCTAAACCGGGCAGGTATTGCTGTACGGCCTTCAGAATGCCCTGCACGCGCCGCAAGCGAACACGGTCGTCCATAGTGCCAACTTCCATTGTGCTGCCAATGCGGAGGCGGCTTTTCCAAGGCGTCAGGGCTACGCGGGCCTCCTTCAGAATGCAAGGGTGATGCAATACTCGCTGTGGGCGTTCTATCGTGACGGAATAGCCTTTACCTGGCATCAGCGGCAGATACTCTCCGCTCCAGCGCGCCAGCTGCGGCGACCAAGCCCCTGCAGCTAACACGACCATATCAGCAGCAAAGCGCTCTTCAACAGGCCCTGACGTCTCGTCCGAACGACAGCGCACCGCTGCAATGGCGCCGTTGCGGCGCTCAAGACCCACGACTTCTGTCCTCCGCCGTAGGCGTACCCCGCGGCTCTCCAGCAAGCGTGGCAATTGCTCCATGAGAGCATTCGGGTACAGGTGTGCGTCGTCGTGGTATAGCACACCGCCCCGCACGTCGAGCTGGGCATCAGGCTCTAAGGCGCGCGCCTGTTCGCGCTGGAGCACAGTGGCTTGCAAGCCTAGGGCTTCGGCCTGGCGCGCTGTGGCCAATTCTTCCTGCTCGCCTTTCGAAGTGTTGTAGTATATCACACAGCCTCGCTCAGTGTATTCCATGTCGAACAACCCCGATGTTGCCCAGCGCTTTGTTTCTTCTTTTGAGAGCAAGAGCAGGTCAACCAGTGGACGTACCGAACGCTCCACGTGTGTACGCGTGCAAGCGCGCACGAACTTTGCCCCCCAGTCTATCAGCTGCCAACGGAGGCTGGGTCGAACGTAAAACGGACTGTCGGCGCGAAGCAGCCACAGCAGTCCCTGCTCCACCACACCAGGCGACGCCAGCGGGATAAAATGCGAGGGGGACAGGTAGCCCATGTTGCCAAATGAACAGCTGTTGGTCAGGTCGCCCTTCTCGAGAACAACGACCTCCCAGCCGTCTTCTTGCAAAAAATAGGCGGCGCTCAGTCCGATGACGCCGCCTCCAATGACGATGGCTCGCATATAGAATACAAGTGAATAAAACGCTCTGCGCACACGAAGCTCAGGGCCTCAAATTGTTCGCCATCCCACTCGCCAAATACCGTTATCGGTCGGCCCTCACTGCCGGCCAACAAGACCCAGCCCACCGCCTCCGCATTGCGCAAAGGCACCCAGTAACCCTCCTTGTCGGCTAAGCCAAAGCCTTTGGCGCAGCGCCAAAGTCTGACTTCTTGCAGCACGGCAGGCAGTGCGGCCAGCCATGGCTGGTGCGTTAGCGCTCGGGCGAAGGTGTGCGCCATTTCCGAGAAAGTTGACCAACCCGGAAGCTTTCTCACTTGGCGTCCGGGTACGGTGCTCAGCGCTTCCACAGGCAACGCTCGCAGCGGCCAGGCGGAAGGGTAAAACGCCAGCTCGCCCTGTACCAAGGCGCCAGCCGCGAGCGCTGGAGGGAAGCCTTCAGCGCCGAAAGCATAATCGAGTAACAAGGCAAAGCGGCCACTTTGGGCGCCCAGTAGCCATGTGCGGCGTTCGCGCAGCGAGGCTTCCAACCATTCCACGGCTATGCCCACAATGGCCCAGGTGTCCTGAAGACGCTCGCCGTGGAGGCGTACGGTCTCTTTTTTTTGGGTAAAACCCAGGAAGGTCTCCCAATCGCTCCGCTGGGCTTTGCTCAGGTGCTCGCGCCGCCGGAAGGACTGAATGGCTATAGCGGCGTCGGCCAAAGTGGCCAATAACGACGCCGGTTGGTCGGGGTGCTCCACAAAAGCCTTCCCTGCTGTACGCAGGCGCCGACTCAGGTTGCGCATCGAAGCATCGGCCAAGCGCGTTGCTGCCGTCAAGTAAAAGTGCTGGTCTTCGCTGGCTGCAGTGGCTAAGCCGCGCCGCAGCCCGTCGTCGAGCCAGGCTTCTAAGTCCTCCAGCCCGCGTTGGGCGCGGTTGATGCGCTCTTCTTCAAAGGTCGGCACGGCAAGGGGAGCGCTCGTTCGCCGCGTAGGCTTTGCGCCCGAGGCTATGGCCAACCAAGCCGGCAGTTCGTCGCAAGGCGCAAAGACCTCCGCTGCTACTGCCTGCGCCACTAAAGCAAACGCCTGCGCATGCACACAGGGGCGAGGCCGAAAGGGACAAGTGCAATACGTGGCCCCTGTAGCCGTGTCTAAGGCCACGCCGTGCGTTTGTTCCTGCGATACGGGCATTTCGGCCCAACGCCAGTTGCCCTGGCGGCCATATTGCCGAAAGAAACGGCTTTCTGCAAGCACTTGTGGTCGCATACCGAACACCAGGCAAAGGTAGTTCACAGGACTCTGCCCCACCTTTGGCTAATTCGCGGCGGATGCTGTGCTGAAAGTCCGCTAATGGCATGCATATGTTATTCCCCCCTCAATCCACACAGGCAGGTGTGTTGGACAGAAGTGAATGTTTCTCTTTTGAGCTGTTTGCCCATCCGCTGGCAGCGCTTAGCCTACTTCTGGGCTACCGACCACCTCAGCCCCACCACCAGCCGCTGACGCTGAACGGGCGCGTAGCCATAGGCGGTGTCGAAGGTGTATTGGTTGGGGTTATCTACATCTACATAGCGGTCAAAAGGGTCAAAAGCGCGCAGCAACACATCTTCGCGTGGGTAAAAGCCAAAGAGATTTTTCACTGCCGCGTACACCTGAAGGTTCTGGGACAGCGCTCGCGTGACCTGCACGTTGTGCACTGCAAACCACGGCGACCGTTCGGGGCGATAATCGTTGGGCACCACGGGCAGGTGCATGGGGCTGTTGAAGAACCCGGTGTAGTCTATCGTCAGTTTCCAGCGTGTAAGTGGATAAGTAATGGCCCAAGTACCTGAAAGTGGGGGTGCGAACAGCTGAGGTAAGCGTTTGCCGTTCTCTACGCGGTAAACGCGCATGGCCGTCAGGCCGGCTGTGGCCTTCAGACCGTTAAGCAGGTTGACGTCGGTGTTCAGCGAGGCTCCCGACGACACGGCGTAGCCGTCGAGGTTTTGATAAATAATTTGGTTGGGGTTAGTGTCGTAGTCGGGTAGGATACGATTAGTAAAATAGGTGTAGAAAAGGGAGGCGTCTATCCCGATGAAGCCGGCTTTCGCGGGGAAAAACTTGCGCGTATAGTTCAGGTTGACGTTCCAAGAACGCTCTGGCCGGAGGTCTTCAGCGATGACCACTTGGCGGGCGCCAGTAAGAGCAGCGTGCTCTTCGGTGAAAATGTTGGCCACCCGGTAGCCTGAGCCGCCTGTGAGTCGGAATGCGTGGTGGGCGTCTTCGGCCCATTTCCAGCTGAGGCGCGGCGTCAAGATGCTACCGTGGGCCGAGTTATAGTCGTAGCGCAAGCCGAGCAATAGGCGTTGGCGCGCGTGAATCGTCAGCTCATCTTGAATAAATACGCCGGGTAGCCATGTGCGCACAGGGCGGCTCTGCCCCGAGCCGTCGCTGGCTTCCGTCGCAGGGGTATTGTCGTCATAGGAGGTGTAGCGCAGCGCTGCGCCCCACAAGATGTCATGCTTTGGTCCAAAGGTGGCAGCGCCGGTCAGTTGTGCGAAGGCTACCTGTTGGCGTCCAAGGTAAGGCATGACGCCGTAGGCGGCATCTTGGTCGTGCAGGTTCCACGAAACATCGAGTACCACGCGCTGGGCCTCTATGGGTAGCTGGTATTTGCCAATGACCTCGGCGCGGTGAGTGTAGATGCTTTCGCCATAAAGGCTGTCGGAGCCTCGCCAGCGGGGTGTCCAGGCCAGCTGACCGCCCCAGCGATCCTCGTACACATATCGGGCAGCAAGCGTAGCTAGGCGGGAGTGGCGCCGCTCAAAACGCCATTTGTTAAAGAGCGACAAGCGATTTTGTAGGGCTACATCAGTGAAACCGTCGCGGTTGATGTCGAAGCGCCGCTGAAAGTTAAAGTAATTGACGCCTACCAGCGTCTGCGCTCGTTGGAGTTGCATGGCCACCGAGCCGTCTAAGTTGACTTCGCCCATGCTGGAGCTAAACACATCCACTGCCGCTCGAGGTGCTGTGCGTACGTCGCGCGTAATGACGTTGATGAGCCCTCCGACGGCTTCCGAGCCATACAGCGCCCCGGCAGGACCTTTTATCACCTCCACGCGTTCTATTATACTGTTGGGAATGCCACTCAAGCCATACACCGTGGAAAGTCCACTGACGATGGGCATGCCGTCTATAGTTACCATGGTGTACGGACCTTCCAGGCCATTGATGTGGATATCGCCAGCATGGCACACTCCGCAGTTGAGTTGTGGCTGGACACCATTAACCAGCACCAACGCTTCGTATAGATTGGGCGTAGGGTTTTTCTGAAAAAATTTGGGCGTGTAGATCTCAACAGGAATGGGCGAAGCATCCTTCGAGACTTCCTTCATCGAGGCCGATACGACTACCGTGCCTAATGTCTGCTCGGTAGGCGTTAGCAAAATGAGGTGCTCTTCTGAGGGGTCGGCCAAATCGCCCGTCCAGGGAGCATACCCAATAGAGCGAACCTGTACGGCTACTCCGCGGCTGGCATAGGGCGCTGAAAATACAAATCGCCCCAATGAGTCAGTGTAAAGTCCCCCTGCTATGCCCTCCACCACTACGGTGGCGGCAACTACAGGCTCACGGGTCAGGGCATCTATGACGCGTCCACGGCGTACGCCAATCGCCTGACCTGATGCTTCGAGAACGAACAGCAGCATCGCAATCCCCCATGCGCTCTTAAGAGAGGTATCTAATTTGCTCATAATGCCTTATTTATCAAATTTATACGTCATTGCTGCGCCGAATGTTTAGATGATTTTGACGATCGCGCCTTTTCACAACAACGCCTTTTTTTGCATGGACAAAACAAACGACAAAGATATGTATTTAATAAAAATTTAGGCAAAACTAAAAAAAAGTCGTCATAGGCCATCTACTCGCACGCCAACCTTTTACCTATCGGCCTGTGCTTGACCGATAAGGCTGTTCTTTTTTGGAGTAGACCCAATGGCGCTGCGTGTTAGGGTTTTGCTAAAGTGCTTTACTTGTAACGCAAGACTTAAAAAGTGTACTGTACTTTGTGCTAATAAAATCAGCGTATGTTCAGATGGATACTTCTCTGGCTGACGGTACTAATGGGGGGGGCGTGTAGCTCATACTATTACGCACCCAACACGCTACACACGCCTCATTTGAAGGAGCGCCACGACACCCAGGTCTCGTTGGGTGGACTGACGGGGCCAGAATTTTCAGGATTTGAGCTTCACGGCAGCTATGCGGTATCCCATCGTTGGGCTCTGATGGCCAACTACATGGACTTGGCAGGAGGCTCTACTTCCGGCGAGAGCCGAGGCAGAGGCCGCCTCGGAGAGGGCGCCCTTGGGCTTTACTTTCCCCTTGGGGAGGAGACCTCAACAGGTCTGTTTTTAGGATGGGGAGCAGGCAATGTGTTGTATCAGCATGAAGGTGGTGTAAGGTCAAGATTAAACTTTCATCGGTACTTTGGACAATACTACGTTTCCGTGGAGCGAGGAGCCTTTCGCTTGGGCACGGCTCTTCGGTTGAATTATTTGCAATACCGCAAGGGCTGGATTGACTACCGCATTGGCGAGCCTCATGTCTCCAAGATTGAATTGATAGAGGAACGCTCACCATTTCTCTTTCCAGAGATAGGCGTATCGGCGGGTGTGGGTAGCCGCCCGATATGGGTAAATTTCTTTTTCAACGTTATGGAATATCAGCCGGCTGAAGAGCTGGGCTTAGCCGAATATACAGCGGGCGTTTCCATGGTTTTTCAAATGGACTACTTTTGGCGGGCAGAAAAATTAAAAAAATAGCTGCCTCTGGTACCAACCCTATTCAAGCAGCCACCGTCCTTAGCAATAACTTCTTTTGAAATGCATCAACCTTTCACCAAACACTATCCAGCCATGAAAAAGATCTTTCACTTTGGGTTGTTACTTTCGGCCTCCCTGTTTGTGTTGGCCGCCTGTAACCAAAAGGCTGATTTCGACTACTACTACTACGAGCCGCAGGACTATGCTTTACTGTCGAAGTACCTGAATTTACCCTCCAAACCGGATAACTACGCTACTCGACTGCCTCAGCACATTGCTGCGCGGGGACTTTCTGCTCGTCCCGTAGATAATAACAAGGCCATCTTGGGGCGCGTCTTGTTCTATGACAAAAAACTGTCTAAGGACGGCAAGGTGAGCTGCGCCAGCTGTCACAAGCAAGAGCTGGCTTTTTCGGACGACAAGCCTGTAAGTCGCGGGGTGTTTGACCGTGTAGGTACGCGCAACTCCATAGCTTTGGGGTCGGTGCTCAACTTTTCGGCGTATTACGGCACGGATCTATTCGGTCCCAGTGGTATTCCTTTCTTTTGGGACAACCGCGCTCCCACCGCTTCTGAGCAGAATTTGGCCACCATGGCTAACCCTGTAGAAATGGCCATGAGCCATGCTGATATTGTGAGTGCTGTGAGTGCACAACCCTACTATGCTCCGCTATTCCGTATGGCCTATGGCGATGAGCGAGTAACCATAGAGCGCGTGTCTGAATCTATTGCGAACTTTGTCAATGCTATCGGCTCTTACCGCAGTAAGTTTGACCGCGAGGCTGAGCGCACTATGGGCAACAACGTTTGGAGTAATTTAGAAGCTTCTAATTTCAGTGGTTTTACTGCTGCAGAGAACCGCGGGAAAGCCCTCTATTTGCAGAACTGCGCCTCTTGCCACAGCCAACTGCAAGAGCGCCCAGTCAGCCTGCTGGCCAACAATGGCTTAGATGCCACTACCGATGATCCTGGTGTGGGTGGTATTACTAAAAAGCAAAGCGAAATGGGCACGTTTAAAGTGCCTCTGTTGCGCAATATTGCCTTGACTGCGCCTTACATGCACGATGGGCGTTTCGCTACTTTGGAAGAGGTTATTGACCATTATAGCACTGGGATTAAGGCACATCCTAACCTCAGTCCTCAGCTTAAGAGTGGTAATCAACCTCGGCGTTTCAACTTTACAGACCAGCAGAAGAGCGACCTAATTGCTTTTCTCCACACGCTGACCGACGAGACGGTGCTGACAGACAAGCGCTTTTCGAATCCGTTCAAGTAACTCTTATCAATAGATAGGGGAGCAAGGACGCTGTCTCTAGGCTCCCTTCTATTTTTCTGAGAGGCTTTATCAGCTGGGTCATTAATCGCCACCCATATGTCATATTGTTATTCATATGCCCTTTGGGTCGTACTGGCCTGCGGGTTAGCTTCTTGCACCACCAGTCGCTACTATTCGCCAAATACTGTACATCTACCTACGATAAGCCAAAAAGGAGAAGCGTCGGTGGGTGGCGCCTTTTTTTCCTCGCCCTTGTCACCGAACAACCAGGGATGGGAGGCGCAGGTGTCGTACAGCCCTGTCGCTCACTTAGGCGTTATGGCCAGCTATTTTAGGAATAGTTATAGGGACCTCTTAGGTGCCCGCAGCAATCCTTTCCCAGGCCCCAGTCCCAGTACTCTTCTTTTTTATGGGCAGACGCAATTCGGAGAAGTAGGGCTGGGGATGTATAGACACTTTGGCAAAAACCGGGACTTTCTACTCAGTCTATATGCCGCGGCTGGCATGGGACGAACCGAAAACCAGTATCCACTCGACGAGAGTGGACAACTTGCTTTCCACGCCGCTTGGTCTTTTCAACGCTACTCGCTTCAGCCCGGCCTCCGAGGTGAGTACAAAAGGTTGCGCTATGGCGCGGCACTCCGGCTCTCTATGGTGTCGTATGGCAGTGGCCGTATAGACGCTCGAATTCCTTATGAAGAATTGGAACGCATCGAATTATTAGAGGCCACATCTCCGCTTTATCTCGGGGAAACTTATTGGACGATAGGCTATCGGTTCAAGCCGCTCACCCTTAGCCTTCATTCAACGAGCGTAGCTTTAGGCCAACGGGCTGTGCGCGACTTGGGCTTGGCCTCTCATCACGCCAGTGTGATGCTTAGCTTAGATTTGCACGAGCTTCGTTCGAAGAAGAAGCGCAAAAATTAGCCTCTGTAAGCAACTCACTCGGCTTCCCCCTTGCTTCCGTAGGCCAAGTCGCCGGCATCGCCCAGGCCAGGTACGATAAAGGCCTTGGCCGTCAATTCTTGGTCCACCGCGCCTACCCAGATACGAACTTCAGAGAAGCGACGCTGAACCGCTTCTATTCCCTCCACGCTAGCAATGACGGCGACGACGTGTATAGCTTTAGGCTTGCCAAAGCGCTCCAAGTGTTGTAAGGCTAGGCAAATGGAAGCACCCGTAGCTAACATCGGGTCGGCTAAGATAAGCACGGCATCGTCCAAAGATGGGCAGCTGACATAGTCCAGCTGAATATCGAAACGCCCATCAGGGCGAGGGTTGCGGTATGCGCTGATAAAAGCATTCTCGGCTTTATCGAAGAAATTAAGCAGCCCTTGGTGGAGCGGTAGTCCTGCTCGTAGGATGGTACCCAAGACAATGCGCTCGGTGGGCAGATGCAGCATGGCCGTACCTAACGGCGTCTCGACGGTTTTAGGCTCGTAGTGCAGCGTTTTGGAAATCTCGTAGGCCATCACTTCGCCGATGCGCTCCAGGTTGCGGCGAAAGCGCAGGCGGTCTTTTTGCACGGAAACATCGCGCAATTCAGCAATGAAGGACTGCGCGACGGTGTGAAGTTTAGACAGGTTAGTAACCATAATCTTAAATGCGAGATGCTGTTTGGCGGTGGTGAATAGCTTCTTCAATGAGCAGGCTAAAGAAATACTCCAGCGTCCAGCCATAGGCCTGCACCTGCTGAGGTACAATACTGGCAGGCGACAAACCTGGTATGGTGTTGACTTCGAGCAGATGGAACGTTTCGCCCACCAGGATGTAGTCGCATCGTACAATGCCGCTGCAGCCGAGGGCTTCGTAAAGCCGCCGCGACCATTCCTGGCATTGCTCCGCCAGGGATAGGGGCAAATTGGCCGGTGTGATCTCCTGCGATTTTCCCTCGTATTTGGCCGCAAAATCGAAAAATTCCGTCTCTGGAATAATCTCCGTCACTGGCAGTGCTATTACCTGCCCGCCTGTACGGAAGACGCCGTTGGAAAACTCTCGCCCAGGTAAGAAGGCTTCCACCAGGGCTTCTCGATCGTACGGCCAGACGGCCTCCAGGGCGGGCTCCAGCGCTTCCGGCGTCTTCACCTTTGTCACCCCAAAACTCGAGCCGTGCGTGTTGGGTTTGACGAACATCGGCAGCCCCAACTGGCGCACTAACGCGTCCGTATCTACAAGGTCGCCGTGGCGCACTAAGACGGAAGGGGCCAGCGGCATCTCGACGGCTTTCGCCAGCTGCTTGGTCGCGTGCTTATTCATGGTCAGGGCGCTCGTGAAGCCATCGCAGCAGGTGTAGGGTAGCCCCAGCATGTCAAAGTAGCCCTGCATCTTCCCGTCCTCTAAAGGGCTGCCATGAATAGCGCCAAATACCGCGTCGAAATGAAGGCGCCCCTCCTTTGCCGGTAACGAGAAATCGTTTTTGTCTATGGCGCTCCCGGAGGACATCTCGCGCCAGTGGGCACCTTGCACATCAATGAGGAAAGGTCGGTAGCGGTCGCGAGGCAGGTGGTCGTAAACCACTTGTCCGCTGCGCAGAGAAATAACGCGTTCAGCAGAGTCACCGCCCGTTAGGATAGCGATATTTTTCATGGAAAACAAAGCTGGCGGCAGCGAAGGTAAACCGACCAGGGCATTCTCATCGGCCGAATATAGGAGGCAAAAAAGGCAGCGAAAACCCCCATTGCCCTCCGGACGTTGCCGGTCAGTGGCCTATAAAGCAAGAGGCCTCCCTTTGAGGAAGAGCGGCCTCTTATGCGAACTTACTTAAGTCTCCCTACTGAGCCGAGTGCAAATAAAAAGTGCTGGAAAAGAAGAAAGTCCGCCCCCAGTGGACGGGGCGAAGGTCGCCGCTACCATGGCCGATCTCTGCTTGGGAGGTGGCGCGTATTTGGCGCGTGCCCAGCAAATTTTTAACGCCTGCGCTGAGGCGGATTTTTTGCTTCAGGAAAAGCGCACCTGCGGCGAGGTTGAGCAGGTGCCAACCGTCTGTTTTGCCTTGCACTACTTGTTGGTCTCTCTCAAAGAAATAGGGAGTTGGGCCGGTTAGTTTGTGCCAAACGGTGAAATAAGCGCGCTGATTGGGCAAGGTAAGCGTTAGGTCATTCACCCAATCAGGGGCCCAATTGAAGCGCGGCAGATGGGCCTCGCGGCTGTTGTCCTCTGAGAGGGTATTGAAGAAGCCCGTGAGCACGACGTCGGAACGCCAACGCAACCACTCGCCTACGCGCACCGAAAAGCCGGAGCCACCGCCGACAGTCTCCCAGTGGCGTAGGTTGACGTATTGAAACTGGATAGGAGCAAATTCCGCTAGCACGATGCGGTCGCGCACGCGGTTGTAGAAGCCCGAGGCGCTGACGCTCCAGGTGACATGGCGGCGGTCATCGGATTGCCAGCGTACCTCTCCGCGCAGGTTGTCGGAACGCTCCGGCTGCAGGTCGACATTGCCTATAATAAAGTGGTTGATATCAATGAACATGAAGTACAACTCCTTCAGCCCGGGCGACCGGAAACCGTTGGCGTAGGACAGGCGTACCTGCCACGCAGAGCGCGGCTGCCACAGCAACCACATGGAAGGCGTCAGAGCCGTACCGTAGAGGCTGTTGAGCGTCCAGCGCGCGCCGCCCTGCAGTACGAGCTTGTTGGCCAGCAGGTTTACTTTGGCACTGGCGAACAAACCTAAGTCGCGGCTTTGAGCCCAACCGCTGCGGCTTGCTGCCGTATCCACAATCCGAGCTCCTTCCGCTGTTTCAGTGAAGTTTTCCAACCCAAACAGGACATTCCAGCGGCGGTTTTGCTGGTCGCTGGCAAAGGTTAAGCGGGTAAGCCAGCCGGTGGCGGAAGAGGTGTCTTGTTGCCCTTCAATGAGAGTCTTTTTTTCCTCTTCAAAATCGAAGCGGTAAGAATTCTTGATGCGATCGAAACGGTTCCAGCCAGCAGTCGCTTGCCAGAACCATCGTCCCGGTAACCAGCCCTCGCCGTGCAAGGTCAGGTCGGTTCGGTCATTAGAATAGTAATCGTCAAAAGCATAGGGTCTGAATCGAGGCCGCCGCACCTCGCCGAGGTTGGTTACTTGCTCGGAGAAAAGGGCTCCGGACAGGCGCAAATCGAGCCTGTCGGACGGCGAAAACCGCAGCACTGCCCGCCCGTTCGTTTGGGTTTTGGGGTTCCATAGCTGAGAGCGTCCGCCGATGGAGTCGGGCTGCGGCTGGAAGTCCAACTGACTGCCCGTTACCTGGAATAGGAATTTTCCCAATCGAGCGCCTGCGCGCCCCTGCCAATTGCGGAAGCCGCTGTTTTCCCATTGGGGGCTGGCCTCCGCTTCGAGGCGGTAGGGCTGGCTCTTGCGCGTTACTAAATTGATAACGCCAGCAGCAGCTTCCGAGCCATACAAAAGCGATTGGGCGCCTTCGATAATTTCTACCTGTTGCACGGCGCCCATGGGTAACTGCCCGGCGTCCACACTGCCATTGAGGCGCCCTACAACGGGCACCCCGTCGATGAGTATTTTGACATTCTCGCCACGCATGCCGTTAATGCTAACAGCGCTGCCCAGGGCTGGGTCTTGCGAGAGGCGAAGATTGGGCTCGGTCTGTAGCAACTCTTCCAGATTGATGGCCCCGCGGCGCTCGATGGTTTTCCGGTCGAGGACGCGGACGGAGTTCACCGTCTGCCGCGCATCGGTAGGGGCAAACTGGGCGGTGATGACAACTGGCGCCACGCGACCATCGGGCAGCGTGTCCGTTTGAGCGGTAGTGTTTCGACCCATGAGCAGGCCGGCCATTACTATGGCCACACGTACGACGGGTAATGCCATGGCCCCGATTAATTTTTGACTATTCTGCCCAACAACACGTCTCGGTCAGACCAACGCAAGCGCAAGGCATAAAGACCGCTGCCCCAATGGCTGGTGGGCAATTCGATAACCTGGAAGCCCTCTGTCAGTAGGACGCGCTGGCTGCTTATCGCACGCCCCTGCAGGTCTATGACCTCCAACTGCGCTTCGCGAGCCAGGGCGGAGGGCACCTCCAAGGCTGCAGTTAGCTGCTCGCGCACGGGGTTGGGGTAGGTGAGCACCTGCAACCCCAAGGCCTGTGGTGCCTCTACGGCGCTAACAAGGCCCAGGTCCGCTTTTTCGAAGGTAGCAGTACCTGTTGCAGAGCCTTCAAAATCAATGAAATGGATTTTCCAGACGCGGTTGGCGGCCGTTTTTACAAAATAAACCCTGTCGGAGGGCACTACCCAACCTGTGCCGGTGAAGGTCTTCCAATCGTGGCCGATGACGTCCAGCTCGCTGCGCAGGCTGTTGCGGTAGTCGTCAAACTTAACTGTTTGCGGATTGACCCCCACGGCTTTAGCCACTTGTACGCCGCGACCGCTTAAAATGCCTGTGACCATGTACTGCAGCATCACGTTGTTGATGGAGTCAAATTGAGGCGTTGTGTATCGGCAATACAGCAAGTCGAAGCTGCCCGTGGCCGGTTCTACGTCCACGGTGTTGCCCGTAGCAAAGCTGAAGTAAGCCAGCACTTTGCCTGGGTGATCGGCTTTATTGATGGTCTTAAGTTGCTCGTTAGAGCCATCCAAATTGGCGTATCGGAAGGTGTACGTTGTGCCGCTTAGCGACTCGATTTTTATCTTTCGAAACTGGCCGTTGCGCAGTTTGATGACGTATACTGCATTGCCGACGACTTGGTTGGTCATGAAGTTGTAAGAACCCCAGCCGTAGTCTGTTTGCTTGGTGGTATCGCGACGCTCGTTGAACGCGCCGTAGAACCAGTTGCGCTCGCGGTTGAAGAGTCGGAAGTTCTGAAGCGCATCGGGGTTGGGCTGGGCGGAGAAATCGTTAGTTTGGGCATCGTACAGTTCTACTGCGGCTTGGGGCTGTCCCATGCTGGTGCCTGCGCTCTCGTTGACGAAAATGCCGCCGTCCTGCTGGCCATAAACTGTAAAAGCGATGTCCCAGGCGGTGTTGAGCACTTGCTTTTCCGTGCCTGCGCCCAGGTTGATGTAGCTTTGGCGCTGATAGCCCGCGCCAGTGCTGATTTGTTGGAAGTTTTGAGCCAAGAGCAGCTGGGCGCTTCCTGCCCAGATGATGGCAACGATAAGTAGTCGCATATGTTGGAGATTTTTTTTTACAATGATGAAAGGAACTTTTGGCCCACATGGCGCGGTTAAACCGCTTGGCGCTGCAAAGTTCCTGGCGAGGGCGTGCAGACCTTTCATTTTTCCTGTCAAACGATTGTCATTTTTGCCCAGCTTCTGTCGCTCTGCCCGACGAGATGTCGCCATGGGGTTTCGATGTTATTTTTTCTGCAGTGCGTAGTTTTTCACCAACACCATTCAGATGAGGCGTAATTTGGCCGACACATCTTTTTAAAGCCAATTTTTTCACCAAAACCACACGATATGACCGCACTCTTGTTCTTTACCATCTTGGCCATTTTGGTCATCATGTCCTCTGTTAAAGTTGTGCCGCAGCAGACCGCTTACGTCGTCGAGCGCTTAGGTAAATTTCATGCGGTACTGGACCCTGGCATCAACTTTATCATTCCGTTTTTCGATAGGGTTGCCTATCGGCACAGCCTCAAGGAGCAGGCTTACGACATCCCAGAGCAGGTTTGCATCACGAAGGACAACGTCCAGGTGCAAGTGGATGGCGTTATCTTTTTACAGGTTGTTGACCCTAAGACAGCCTCTTACGGGGTGAATAACTATGTCTTTGCTGTGACGCAGCTGGCGCAGACGACCATGCGTTCCGAGGTGGGTAAAATAGACCTGGACCGCTGTTTTGAGGAGCGCACTACCATCAACCGCGCCGTGGTGTCGGCCATTGATGAGGCTGCTATTGGGTGGGGAGTTAAAGTGTTGCGCTATGAAATCAAGAACATTTCACCGCCACAGTCGGTCCTGCACGCTATGGAGAAGCAGATGCAGGCCGAGCGCGAAAAGCGCGCCCGCGTGCTGCAGTCAGAAGGCGAAAAGCAATCCGTCATTAACGTAGCAGAAGGTCAGAAGCAGAAGGTCGTACTCGAGTCTGAAGCCGTGCAATTGCGCCAAATCAACGAGGCCAATGGTCAGGCTGAAGCTATCCGCGCCGTGGCCGCTGCTACGGCCGAAGCTATTAGTCGCATCGCTGGATCTATCCAACAACCCGGTGGTTTGGAAGCCGTTCAGCTGCGTGTAGCCGAGCAGCTGGTGGAACAGTACGGCAAGATGGCGCGTACCAACAACACCCTTATCGTGCCGGCTAATTTTGGCGACATATCCTCGCTCATCGCCTCTGCCATGACGGTGGTCAAGCAGCAGCAGCACGTAGGCGACACTCCGGCTAAAAAGTAAAAACGCTCGCCCTATGGAACTCTCAACCGCTCAAATATGGCTTATCGTTGCCGTATTGGCCCTCATCATGGAGCTGCTCAGCGTGTCGTTCTTCTTCATGTTTTTGGCTATAGGCGCTGCAACAACAGCCCTGCTCACCTGGCTTGGCGTTACTCCTGGGCCAATAGGTCAGTTTATTTGCTTCTCTCTGGTGTCGCTGGTGTCCACAGCGCTGTTTCGGCGCTATACAGTACAATTCTTTGGCAGAAATGAGAAGGTGGACGAATATCGCGATTTTGTAGGGCACCGGGCTACGGTGGCAGAAGCCATTCCTCCTCGCGGCGAGGGGCGCATCAATTACCGCGGCACCTTGTGGATTGCCGTGACGGAAGACGGCTCCGCCCTGCCTGAAGGAACGGCTGTGGTGGTTAAGCGCATGGATGGCATCAAGGCCGTTGTAGCCCCTGTGGCGTAGAGCCAAGTCGCTTAAGGCTTAGCCAGTAGTAAAGGCTGGCGAACGGTTCCCTGGCTGCCGGTGCATACGAGGTAGTATGTGCCGGCAGTCCATTTTTCGGTGGGCAGCAGCAGCCACTCGCGCGCCGACAGTAAGGCGTGCTCGGCGCGATAGACCAGGCGCCCCGCCGCATCGAACACTGACAGTACCAAGGGTTGGTCTCGCCATGCCGCGGGGGCTTCTACGGCCAACGGCACGCCCTGAGGCAGCAGCGTGGGATAGAAACGCCAGCCGGCTTGGGTAGCGGATTGTACGGCACTGGCCGACACCGATAGGAATCGGCCGCTGGCGCTGTAGGGTCCTACTGAGGCAGCGTTGAAAGCTCGCACGCGCCAGAAGTAGTTCCAGTTGGGCGTCAGGTTCGTTGCCAGAGCGAAGGTGTCCGTTACGACAGCCTCAAAATCGCGAATCCCGTACCCGCTCACCTTCGACACCTGTACTAAGTAGTGGGTGGCGTGTGGCACAGGAGCCCATTGCAGCACGGTGGCGTTGACAGGGCTAGGTGCCTGGTTGATGGGTGCTATCAACTGCGCAGTTTGCCCTACCAGCCCCGTCACCGGCGCTTCGGTGGCCAGCCAGCTGGAGCGGTCGGTCAGCAAGCGCGTGCGCATGATTTGAATTTGTTGCGGAGTAAAGCGCCGTTGGCAGTTGTCGGCAGCATAGGACATGAACAGCGTGCCGTCGGAGAAAAAAGGCGCACCCGCGGGGTCGCGCTGTTGTACAGTGCTCATTCCCTGCGCATTGCACTGCCAGCGGTAGCTGAGGTAGTCCGGGCCGGTATCGCAGATGCGGTCAGCAGCGATGGCGCAGTTTCGGCCGTCCACATATTCGACCAGCGCCGTGTCTAAAGGTGCCGGCACGACGGTGTCGGGCGTAGCGTGGAAGTGAGTGTAATCGTATAACAGTGTGTCCGGTGTTGGCAGGTCTGGGTTATACGTTTTGCCTTCCCAGCCCAGGAAGGGATGGGGTAGTGCTAGTGCATGGCCTACTTCGTGAGCCCATGTGTGATCGTTAGCCCCGGAGCATGCGTGAGCCATGGCAATACCAGCATAGGGCAGGTTATAGCCGCAGTTGCCTGCTGCACGCACCATGAAATAGACATTGAGGGCGCCCGGAACGTTGTTGGCAAACATCATAGCCCTCCCTTGCACGATAGAGTCGTGCTGAAACCACAAGGTGCTGTTGATGAGATTCCAAGGATGCTTGAAGTAGAAGCGAATGCCCGTCGGGGTGAAGTCTTCGTTGAGGCGGTAAAAGGCATCGAGCATGCGGTCTGGGGTGAAGCGCCCGCTACCGTCGTCGCGGCCCAGCAAGTGAATTTGCAGCCCTGCCCATAAGGTATCGCTGCTTTCCGGGTAGGTTGTGGGGGCGGCCAAATATTTGCGCAGCCAGGGGTCAATGCCTGCAGGCGTCCCGCAAGGGTGCAGTGCTTTTTTATCGGTATCCTCTTGGGCTAGGACAGCGCCCGGAAACAAGGTGAGGAAAAGCAGCCAGTAAGAGATGTGTTTCATAGCCTAGCGTAGGCAGTTGTGTTGAGCCAATAGTGTGTGCGGGTAAAAATACGGCGAGGGCTTGGTTGCTCGCCGGCACGCCTTCGACGAAGTTTACTCGCCACATAGAAATGGCTTTTGCTCTCTCCGTTAACACCACATTTTTGTCCACCTTTGGAAAAAAATACGGCTATGCGACCTATTGCCTTGTTTATCGCTGCCCTCTCCCTCACCACTCGCCTTCTTTTTGCCCAGACCTATCCTGTCTCTGTTCACTGGGAAGAGCAGGCACAATATCGCCAGTTGGGCTTTGGCCCTGACGAATGGCAGCGCATCAACGAACGCGAGGCGGCTGCACGGCCGCAAAACCTTGATAACTGTACCCTAACCAAACGCATCTTTGGCTGGCACCCCTATTGGAGCAACGGCCTGGAAACCCACTACCAGTGGAACCTCTTGAGCGACCTGTGCTATTTCTCTTACGAGGTTAACCCTCAAACGGGTAATCCCAACAGTACCTACAACTGGTCTACGGCGGCAGTGGTTACGCAGGCCCTTGCCCGCGGCGTGCGCGTACACCTTTGCGTTACCCTCTTTAGCGACCACGCCACCTTTTTCGGTAACTCTGCTGCCCAGCAAAACCTCATTGACAACCTTATTGACCTGCTCAAACAGCGCGGCGCTCACGGCGTTAACATTGACTTTGAATTGGTTCCCTTGTCTCAAAAAACCGCCCTGACTAACTTCGTTGCTTTGCTTAGTTCCCAACTGAAAAGCCAGCTCCCTAATGCCGAGCTCTCCATTGCCCTACCTGCTGTGGATTGGAGCAATGTGTTCGACGTGGCAGCCATGGTGCCTTGGGTTGACCTGTTTATCATCATGGGCTACGATTATTATTGGAGCGGAAGCACTGTAGCAGGCCCAACAGACCCGCTCTATAGCTTTTCCTCTACCTTTAACTACAACCTCTCCCGCTCTGTGACGACGTATCTGCGCGCCGGCATTCCACGCCACAAACTCCTTCTCGGTGTGCCCTACTATGGTCGGGAGTGGGAAACAGTAAGTCATCTGGCACCTTCCAGCACCACGGGCAATTTTAGCACCACTCGAACCTACCGATACGTGCGCAGCAACTCGGCCACTTACCAGCAGCGCCATGAGCATTATCCCAGCGCTTCCTCTTACTTTGCTTACCCTATCGGTAATACCTGGCGGCAGTGTTTTATCAACTCAGCACAAACCCTGGGTAGGCGCTACCAGCTCGTCCTTCAGCGCGGCATAGGCGGAGTTGGCATCTGGGCGCTGGGCTACGACGCAGGCTACACCGACTTTTGGAGTCTCCTGCGCGACCATTTTACGGATTGTGCCCAGCAACCTTGTTCGGACACTCTCTACGATGGTGGCGGCCCCGCGTGGCACTACTACTCTTTCGAAAATTACACCTTTACCATTGCGCCGCCCAATGCTAATGCCCTGCGCATCCACTTCTTGTCGTTCGAACTCGAAAATGGTTACGATACGCTCTGGGTTTACGATGGTCCGAACACCGCAGCACCGCTTCTTGGCGCCTGGACGGGCAACCAAAACCCAGGCCTCTTGCAGGCCAGCAGCGGTAGCCTGACTTTTCGTTTTGTGTCCGACGGCGCCACCAATGCTCCCGGCTGGGTGGCCGTATACGAATGCGCCTCGATATCCTCTACGACGACCCGAAGCGAAGCCGACTTATCCTTCCAGGTATTCCCCAATCCGGCACTTGGCGCCTTTGCGCTTCGCTTCGAGGTGCCCACGAGCGGCCCCGTGTATCTGGAGCTGATAGAGGCCACTGGCCGCATACTTCCTCTGGCAACCCTCGACGGCGCTGCTCCGGGGCAGACGGTGCACGTCACCTTGCCGCCCGGGCGGTACGCCGCCGGCTCCAGCTGGCTTCGCCTCTGTACCCATGAGCGCGTGTGGATACGACGCCTGGCGCTATATTGATCGCCTTGCAGGCTTGTGCCTTGGCTAACAGCAAAAGGGGTTGCATTCACCCAAGGCGAAAGAACTGTTGGCCCTCTGCTCCCTATCTTTGAACTATCGCTCTTCGCTACCTGTACTCGAAGCCAAAGGGCAGCGTTGGTAGCACAAGGGTTAACTGCTATGGGAAAAACAGCCTGGTTGCTCGCACTTGTCAGCGGTTTTTTGGCTTTGCCTCACTTTGAACCGCCAACGGAGCGCATCTCGATGAACGAGCCTCGATATCCGCAGCACTACTTCCGCCTGCCCGTGGATGCTCAAAGCCTGCGCTTGTCGGGTTCGTTCGGCGAGTTGCGCGATAACCATTTCCACTCCGGCATTGACCTTAGCGGCGACATCGGACAGCCCATTTACGCTGCTGCAGACGGCTACGTGCACCGCATTCGCGTGCAGGAGGGAGGCTATGGCAATGCCCTATATCTCCGGCATCCTAACGGCTATACCACTGTCTACGGGCACCTGCATCGCTTTAGCCCGGCTATTGCCCGCTACGTCAAGGCTGAACAGTATCGCCGAGAGCGCTTTGAAGTAGACCTCTATCCGGGTGAGAAGGCTTTTGTGGTAAAGAAAGGCGACCGCATCGGTGACATGGGCAATTCGGGTAGTTCGTCGGGCGCTCACCTACATTTTGAAATCAGGCGCACCGCAGACCAGAAAACCCTCAATCCCTTGCTCTTTAACTTGCCTATAGCCGACCGCGAAGTACCCGAATTGGTAGCTCTTAAGGTTTATTACCTCAACGACCGACACGAAACAATAGACGCCCAAGTGCTGATGACTGAGCCGCGCTCCGGCAACATTTACGGCCTCAGGGGCGGCGATACGCTCGTGCTGCCGGCCTGGCGCATTGGCCTTGGCCTGCGTGCGTTTGACCGTGTGACGGGCAATCCTCACAACAAGAACGGCCTCTTTTCGCTCCGGTGCTTTGCCGATGGGCAACCTATCTTCGGCTGGCGCGCCCAGGAGCTGGACTTCGACGAAACCCGCTATCTGAATGCCCATACCGATTTTGCAGCGCGCAAACGCACGGGCGCATGGTTTCAGCGCTGTTACATCTTGCCTGGCGATCGCTTGTCACAATACGAACGGGCTGACAACTTCGGCGTCGTCCCGCTGTATCAAAGGCGCCTTACTCCCGTCGTCGTTGAAGCCGCGGATGCTCACGGCAACACTGCTGTATTGCGCTTTTGGATAAGGCGCGGCGAAGTATTGCCGGCGGTGCCGCCTTCTTTTCAACGCCAATTGGGTTGGGATGCTCCTCATCGCATTGAAATTGAGGATATGGCGCTTTCTATCCCGGAAGGCGCTTTATACGAAACCCTCTACTTTCAGTATACCGTCAGCCCAAGCCCGGCCAATGCGTTGGCTCCCATTCATCACATCCACAACGACGAAACCCCACTGCATCGCTACTGCACCCTGTCCATTCGCCCGAAGGCGCTGCCTCCGGCCCTGGCGTCCAAGGCCATCGTCGTCTGCCTCAACGGTGAGCGCCCAGAAAGCACCGGCGGGAAGTGGGTGAATGGGGCCATCGAAACGCGCATTCGCGAATTAGGCCAATACACGACTGCCCTGGATACCGTCGCGCCCAGCATTCGCCCGGTCGTCTTTGCAGAAAATATGCGCAGCAAGTCGCTCATGTCCTTCGCCCTCACCGATAACTTTAGCGTGGGCGGCACGGCTCGCTCGCTGCGCTATCGCGCTACCGTAGACGGCCAGTGGGTGCTTTTCGAATACGATCGAAAAAGTGGACGCCTGGTGCACTACTTCGATGAGCGTATCCCACCGGGCGAGCATATCTTGCGCCTGACCGTTACAGATGATCGCGACAACACCGCCGTCTTTGAACGAAAATTTGTCCGTTAGCTCACTGCGCAGGTTTAATTGGAAGGGAACTGCACAAAGCGATTTTGAGGTTTGGTTTAAAAAGGATATTCTCCCTATTTTTGGAAAGAGAAGAGCACCCCGGCCTATGCCCACAGCAAGGGCTTATCTCAGTACTCGGAGCGCACTGGCCTATACCTCAGGTCTTTTAAAAGAGGATGTGAACGAGACTAAGAAAAGTTTTTGCAAAGCCCGGCTTAGGTTGTTCCTTTGTTGGTGTGCTTTTTAGAAATAGCACCGTTTTATGTACACCTGCTCTATACCTTCTAAATTTACTGCGCTATGATGTCCATTTTCGCCAAACATTGGTGGTTATTAACCCTTCGGGCGTAGTAGCCATACTCTTTGCCATAGTTGTTTTAGCGCTATCGCGCTCTCCCTTTGTAGCCTTAGCGACATGCGTTGCTGTCTACCTGTTGGCCGATGGTGTACTTGCTGCCTATTCCGGCTGGCAGCTGCGCAGAGAAGAGGCTGCCGGTTGGCTCCTTGTAGGAGAGGGGATAGTGGGCGTGGTGTTGAGCCTTGTCATCTGGCAAGGCAATGTGACCGACGACATGCTGGTGTATCTGTTCGCCGCCTGGTGCATCCTAACGGGGGCGCTGGAGTTAGGGTTGGCCTACTATATCCGCAAAGAAATTGAGAGTGAGTGGCAGTTGGTTTTAGGAGGCATTATCTCCTTGGGTATAGGGGTGGTCATGCTGTTTCGCGCCTATGGCGGCACTGTGGTGCTGGCCTGGTGGGCGGGCTTTTACGCCTTCTTTTTCGGCATGTTGCTCTTGGGCGTAGGGTTTCGCCTGCGGCGCTGGTTGGCCCACTAAAGCGTACGAAGTGCCAAACGGTGCATTGCCCTTAAACGGCAGGTACTTGGGTTTGGCCGATAGTGGCGCACCGTTGGGAGGTTATCTGCGCCTGTTCATCGAGATGCTCCAGCGACCATGCAACACGGCTACCAGGAGAGGTGTCTTTTATTGCCGAGTTGTGAGTTGCTCTCAAATTGTATCTTTAATGCACTTCTTTCCAACTAAGCAATGAAAATAAGCCTCTTTTTCAGCTTTCTCCTGTGGCTATTGCCCACCTTCGCTTTGCCAGCCCAAAACGGCCCCGCCACTCGCACGCGTGCCCCGTACATCGAAGTCGTTGTCGCTTCCAACAAAGTATGGCTCCTGCCCGAAGAGACACCCCTGACCGTAGTGAAAGCACAGGTGCTCGATACTGATAACAGGGTATTGATAGAAAAAGAGTTCCGTGCAAGCACGGAAGCCTGGTGGATAGATATTACCGACCTGCCTGCGGGCCAATACCAGCTGCGCTTCGCCACTGGTCAGCGCGAATACTTTGAAAAGCGCAGCCGGAAGCGCACCCTCTGAAACCGACGGCTTCACATCTTCCGCAACAGCAATTGCGCTACTTGCGGCTCTGCAAAAACCTGAGACAAATCGGGCCGATTAGCTTCAGCTAGCTCCTGGGCTATAGATAAGCGCAAGTCGTTAGGCAGCAGCGGCAACGAGATGAACGCCCGTAGATTGCCCAACTCTTCCTCAGAGAGCGGCTTTTCGCGAACCAGTAGGTAATTGATTAGCCGCGTAACAATCACCGATAGAACGTCCATGCGCTTCATGTGCCCCTCGTCTACAAGCCGCTCCAAACGGCGCGACACCCTTTCAAAAGATCGCGCCATGAGAATGTCCTCCGGTGAGGGCAACTTGTCCATGTTCAGCTGCACAAATGAAATAAAAGCCTGAGCTGTCTCCGTATCCAATGACGCCTCAGCCAGAAGATTCACTAAACCAATGTTTTCGCGCAAATCCTCGATGCCACGCAAGCTGTTGAAAAACTGCACTAAAGAGCGCGGAGTCGTTCGGTGCTCATTGACCAGCTCCGGATAAGTTAGCACAAAGTGGATGCCGCGTGGGTCAACGTCGTTGCGCTCAGCCCAGCGCGCCCACACCTGCGCGTCAAAGGTCATTGTCACGTGCAGCATGCGCGTCAGCATTGCCTCATCCAGTGTCGTTACGGAATAATCCCCCCCGTCCGGATTGGCCGTACACACAATGAGCCAGCGAGCGGGCAACGCCCACGACACCAGCCCGTAGTTTTGAAACAGCTGCATAATCCCGCGCAGGATGCGGTCATCGGCACGGTTCACGTCGTCAAGCAGCAAGATGCCAGGCCCAGGATGGCGCGGCACCCACTCCGGTGGCGCAAAACGCGTCAGCGCCGTGCCATCCTGGCCTATCACTACTTGCGGCATGCCCACCAAGTCCCCCATCTCCTCAAACTGCGCTGGCGCCAAATACACAAATGAACACCCGCGCGCTTTCGCCACATCACGCACCAGCTCTGTTTTCCCAATCCCGTGCAGCCCCCAAATACAAATAGGTGTAGGGCGCTCCTCGCCACTCATAAGGCGGTCTATGGCGTGCTCTAGCAGGATAGTAACTCCCTCGGCGCTTACCCGCGCTCCGTAAGTGATGTAGCGAAACGACGACTCATCTTTTGCCATGCCTCTCCAAACAACCCGTTAGGGCGCTAGTTCATGAAACAAACATAACAAACTGCTCCATTTCCTAAGGTGCGTCACTGCACATTTGACGGCTTTATGGCAGTTTTTCAAAGGTCTTGGAGAAAGTAAATGCTGTTCTGTTTGTGTTTTTTGGGTTGAAAACGCCGGCTTTAGGCCCTGCTCCCAGGCGGTTCCCAGCCCGCGCCCAAATCGTTAAAACGCCCTGCCGCTGGTCCCGACGTCGCCGCACTTCCGGTAAGAGCACGGCGCCAGCTCTCTTACCAAAAGAGAGGGACACACCCGATCGGCATGTCCCTCCCCTAAACAAAAAGGCGGCTCCCTTTTCTCACCTTACGATAGTTACATCTCCTTTGTACAGGATGGTTTCCCCATCGACGAACTCAATTTCGGCGTAGTAGACATAGACTCCGGGCGGGGCTTGGGCGCCTCTTGCCGTGCCGTCCCATCCGA
>Ga0073932_1002044_pt1:0-32500 | contig 33787 bp, 24 predicted proteins | sample DewCreD2012metaG_FD_76967 | JGI IMG/M metagenome (GOLD analysis project Ga0073932, IMG submission 76967) | Hot spring sediment bacterial and archeal communities from British Columbia, Canada, to study Microbial Dark Matter (Phase II) - Dewar... ...
CGGGCGCAAAGCCATCCTGGCCATCCTGACCGCACTCCGCTCTACGGTTCGGCAACTCACTCCGGTTGCGGCGTAAAAATCTTCGCGGGAAGAAAAGAATCTACGGGCTAGTAGTACAGAGGGGTTCGTAGGAACCGACTCGCTAGCTGGTTTGAGGGTGACGGCTGGGCACAACATCGCCTTTCTTTGCAGTCACCCGATTGTCCCGAGGGCAGGACGCGGTCTTGAGTCTTGGGCCGAACGTGGCGGCTATCCGGGGATAGACTGCAACGCAGTCACCGGCGAGATGCGTTGTCGTAACTCACAGCGAATCGATGTGCTCCCCAGCGTCCTTATGCCGTAAAGCGCTGTTGGTTTGCACTGGGGAACCAAACGTTCTCTGCGAACCTTCCCCCTGCCCGTTCGTTAACGCCTGTCTGCGTGCCGATGCGCACAACAGGCCGTAATGCCTCGACTTGCGCGTCTTTGCTTTGCCCGCCGGGTCCGGCTTGCCGCGCCGATCTGCGCCGCTGCAACGTGTAGCGGAGGCCGGTTTCTCACGGTCTCCGAGAGTAGCCACGCATTGGTTAACAGCGTCGCGAGGGTTGTCCAAGACCAAGTCGGACGTTCAGAACCTGTGACGGGCGAAGGGCAACGGTACCTGGCGATCCCGTCGCTGAATAAGAAGCTGGTGGTGCAACTGGCGCGCTGCGACTGGATCAGGCGGCAGGAGAACGTGCTGCCGCTGGGCAACTCGAGACCCGGCGAGACCCACATCGCCATGGCGCTGGGGCTGGCGGCGTGCCAGCGGGGCCTGCGGGTACGGTTTGCCGTGGCCGCGGCGCTGTTGCACGAGCTGACGGAAGCGCGGGACGAGAAGCGGTTGGTGCGTTTCCAGAAGCACCTCCTGCGACAGGACCTGCTGATCGTCGATGGGCTGGGCTTTATGCCGCTGTCCAATACCGGTGCCCAGATGCTGTTCGAGGTGTTCAGCCAGTGCTACGAACGCGGCTCGGTGTCGGTGACCTCGAACCTGCCGTTGGCCGAATGGACCGAGGTGCTGGGTAGCGAGCGGCTGACGGGAGCGCTGCTGGACCGGCTGACGCGGCACGTCGACATCCTCGAGATGAACGGCGGCAGTTACCGGCTGAAGACCAGCAAGCAGAAGCGGCCGGGCGGGGCCGGTAGGTCCCTCCGAAAGCGAGCCCGCATTTTGGGGCCGGCTTCCGCCGCGCCCTAAACGCTCGGCCTGCGGTCCCGTAGTGCTCCGCTCCAACCGGCCCCGACGCGCACATCCTCCTGCCCTTAGGATGCGTAGCGTGGTATCGTCTTGCGCCGCACCGCTGATTTCACCTCACCCGCTCCCTTGACCAGGGCAACGCTCACGCCGAGACGAGCAGTGGACTGCCGGAAAGACAATTGCAGATTCGGCCTCAGATTTCTTCACTCCAGCGGCACGAAAACGTCGAGAATTGCTCGCGTTGTGGAGTTGAAGATGACAGCGTGTCCGGCGACGAATCCGCGCCGATAGCCGGGCTCCAGTGGCGACAGCCTCCGCTCGATCTCAACTGGAAACGGCGCGATCTGCTTCTCCAGCCCCGGGGGCAGGTGGCCCTTCCGGACCAGCTGCTTCTCAAGGCCCGGAGGGAGATCTCCTCCTCGCTTGGCGAGGCCTGGTGGTAGACCTCCGCGAAAGCCCCTCGCGTATTCGCGCAAAATCACTCGGTCGGAATCGGTAAAGACGCGGACCGCAACGACCGCGCTTGCTCGCACATCAGCCTTATTCTCTTTCCCTTTGCCTTTCCCCTGCATGCCCGCCGTCAAGGGGGTAAGGAGAAGGATCAACCCACCGGCCAGCAATACTCTCCGTATCATGCCTCAGCCTCCATCAGGGACGCGCCGTCCGCACCGGTATGCACTAGCAAACCAAGTGCCAGTCACCGCCAAACCCCACTATTTCACAGAAATGCCAGGAAATGTCTGTACGGACGGCCTGTGCCTACTCGGCACAAATTCCTGAGCGAACCGGTAAAATCGGCACACCTTCGGTCCTGGACGGATGCGAGACGTTATCAACGCGTAGCCGGCCCTTGCCGGAAATCCTCACGTATTCTGAAACTTACAGACTGCCAGGCACGTACCGGGGCGATGGCAATTCCCGTGCTCCCTGTTTATCGACCTATGCGTGTCTGCGCACTGATACGTGCTCTGATTCTGACTTCGTGCCTTCCTGCAGTCCTGCTCAGCCAGGAGAGCGGGGGAATGCTTTCCGCCAGGTATGCAGCCAGCTTCTCCGACTACGGCCAGGTGCACAGATTCGATGGTTCGCTGGGCTTCAGGTTCAATGAGCACTTCCAGTTGGCCGTTGGGGTGCCTTTCTACATGGTGCGGTCATCGGCGGCGCTGGACACGGCCACGTCGACGTCAGCCAGCGGGATCGGGAACGCTTATCTGAATCTGAGCTTGGCCGCCGATACCTCGCTGGTTCGTTATTGGTCGGTCGCTTCGATGACAGCACCCACAGGGGACAAGTCCAAGGGCTTAAGTACTGGTAGGGTGACAGTCGACTGGACCCACGGTCTCGCCAAGGACATCGGGCGGATGACGCCGTTCGTTAGCCTGGGTGTGGCGAATGCCATCACGGACTCGCCCTTCTGGATTCGTCCATTTTCCGCTCTCGGTGTCAACGTTCATGCGGAGGGCGGTGGTCTGGTACGGCTTAGCGGACCAGTTTCCGTGGGAGTATCGGCCTATACCGTGTTACCCACGGGCGAGCAGAAAGTCTACAGCAGGGTGGCGCCCGGGCGGTTGGGTCAGGCCAATTCGCGGCAAGGGCCAGGCGGCTCTGCGGCCACTCCAGGACTAAACAAAAAACGCGTGTTCGAGACATCCACGGTCACCACCGGCGAATCGTCTCTCACCAGGGACAACGGCGCCTCGGCGTGGTTGACGGCACGGCTCGCCCGGCCCGTTAGCTTCACTGCGCTCTACTCTCGCAGCAGAGCGTACGCTCTGGATAGTTTTTCAGTTGGATTCGGTTTGGATGTTGGGTCACTGATCAAGACTGGTCGATTGTGAACGAAGGAAGTACTTTATGAAAACCTCGACAAAGCTGATAACGATGCTTGGGACGTGTTTGTGTTTTGCAGTGACCCCGGCCCTCGCCCAGGGCGGGCGCGGAAGCGGTAGGCGTGGAGGGCCACCGCCGGGGCAGGCGACTTGGCCTACGCCTGCACCGGCTCAACAGCCCGGTTCGAGCAAGCCTCAATCGACACCGCGGGGTCCCCAGGTCGGGCGGAGCATGGTGGCCGCCCAGGCGATGGAGAGGAGTCCGGAGTTGAGTTCGCGGCTCCAGTCCTTGTTGCCGGAGGGGACCAAAGTTGCCGATGCCGCTGCGGGTTTCGACAACCTGGGCCAGTTCATTTCGGCCGTGCACATGTCACACAATCTTGGACTGCCTTTCGACGCTGTCAAGCAGGAGATACTGTCGGGCAGTTCGCTTGGCCAAGCGATTCAAGAGCTAGAGCCTGACCTGCCAAAGCAAGAAGTTATGCGTGAGATGAGACGCGCACAGGTTCAGGCAAAGGCGGATTTGAACCCGCAAGGAGTCGCTGAGCGAACGCGGGACCGCGATCGCGAGCAGACTAGGACAGAGCCGGGCAAGCAGCCGTAAACTCCCACGATCAATGTGCGTGGGGCGGCGGTCGACGACTCATTGCGTTCAAAGAGCGCCTACCAATGCCTCCGGCGGGACTAGGAACTCGCCTTTCGGTGCGGTCGTGCGCCCTTGCGCAGGCCCTTCTTTGCTTGCTGCTGACTACGCTTCAGGCGTTCTACCTTCCAAGATCGGAACACCTGCGGATGACGGGGCTTGTCCATGCATCACCTTCCTTCCCAGTCTAGTTCTTTGGCGTATTGCGGTCGTAACCGATTCGTGCTTCGGTTCTAGCCGCCTTCGATTCCGTGAAGGAGGCACAGCGGAGGAGGCACTCAAGCATCTTCGACAGTATGGGAGTAGAATACCCGGTGTCCGAAAGCATGGTGCGAGAATTTCGTCAGAGAGGAGACCCGATGTATGAAGGCCCTGGTAACCGGCGGTACTGGTTTCGTCGGCGGGGCGGTAGTACGTGAGTTGCTCCGCCGTGGACATGAAGTCAAGGTGCTGGCCCGGGCGACAAGGAAGACCGGTCCTCTGGAGAAACTGGGCGTAAGCATCGCGTGCGGAGACATCCTGGACGGCACATCGATAACCAGAGCCTTAGCGGGATGCGACACGCTGTTCCACGCCGCGGCCATCTATGAGTTCTGGGTACAGGATCATGCGATGCTGATGCAGACGGAGGTGGATGGTTCACGAAACGCGATGGAAGCAGCGCTGGCAGCCGGCGTGGGACGGGTGGTTTACACGAGCTCAAGCCTGGTTGTGGGCGAGGCGAAGGGAAAGGTGGGCAACGAGAAGACTTTGCATCGGGGCTACTTCCTGAGCCCTTATGAAGAGGCCAAGTACCAAGCCGAACAGGTCGTGAAGAAGTATCGGGACCAGCTCAAGATCGTCATCCTTCGGCCGGCTGCGGTCATCGGGGCCGGGGACCTGAAGCCCACTGGCCAGACGATCGTCAACCTCCTAAATGGCCGGATCCCCGGTGTGTTCAGGGGCGATGTCTCATTTGTAGACGTCGGCGACGTGGCGGCGGCACACGTTGTCGCTGCGGAACTGGGGCGCTGGGGAGAAGATTATATTGTCGCGGCGGAGACACTGCCACTGGTGGAGGTTCTTCGCTTGACGTGCCGTCTGGCTGGTGTGCGGCCGCCAATGCCTGTTCCGCGCTTCGTGGCCCGATTGTTCGCGACGATGGAGGATTGGAAGGCGAAGCGAACGGGCAAACCGCCAATCTTGCCGATCCGAATGTTCGACCTGGTGGTGCACGGCTTCCGGGTGGACGGGAGCAAGGCCGCAAGAGAGCTGGGCCTTCAATATACTCCGATTGAAGAGAGCCTGCGGCAAGCTGTTCGGTGGTATTGGGAGCAAGGACTGTTGAAACGGAAGCCGGCATGCGTCGAGCAGTAGCAGACGTCGAATCGTTCCAGCCGAGGGCGAAGGAGGCTTTACGGGCTAGCCCCAGGCTGTTGCAGTCACACCAGTCCTTCCTTTAGCTGGATAGCCGTTCTGGGCTCGTACGACGGATATTCACCTCTGAGTTCCTGAGATAACCGTTGCGTGGGCATGGACTTGAGCGGGTTTTTGGTGTCGAAAGTGTACACATGCAATGCTTCGTTCTTGCCTGAAGATTGTGCTTGATTGTTCCGAAGAATGTGGTTTATTGTGTGGACATCTACGTCGCCCGCCGCGCCTCCTGGCCCTCCGCCAACGGCAAAATCTATATCTCCATCTACCTGCGCGAGTCCCACCGCGTTGGCTCCCGCGTCCGCAAACGCCAGATCGCCAACCTCACCCATTGCGGTCCCCAGGAGGTCGCCGCCATCGAACTGGCCCTGAAGTACAAGGGCAGCCTGGCTGCGCTCGGTTCGCTGGACAAGATCCAGTTGCGCCAAGGGCCCTCGGTGGGGGCCATCTGGACCCGCTGCCGAGTCGCCCGGCGCTTGGGCCTGGATCGCGCCTTGAGCTCCAGCTTCGCCGGCCGGCTGGCCCTGTGGCAGGTGCTGGCGCGAGTGCTGGATCGGGGCTCACGCTTGTCGGCGGTGCGCTTGGCGCAAGTGCACGCCGCCGGCGATGTGCTGGGCCTGCGGCGGGGTTTCGACGAGAACGATCTGTACGCCAATCTGAGCTGGTTGAGCCCGCAGCAGCCAGCCATCGAGCAGCGACTGTTGGCCGCGCGGCGCGGGGCGCATAAACCGGAGTTGCTTCTCTACGACGTGACCAGCAGCCACCTGGAAGGGGAGCAGAATGCCCACGGGGACTACGGCTACCCGCGCGACGGCAAGCAGGGCAAAAAACAGATCGTCATCGGCTTGTTGCGCGACGAGCAGGGCGAGTCGGTCGCCACGGAAGTATTTCGCGGCAACACGCAGGATCCGCCGACCTTTGCGGCGCAGGTGCAGAAGGCCAGCCAGCGCTTTGGCTGCCAGCGGGTGACGTTTGTGGGCGACCAGGGCATGATCAAGAGCGCCCAGCTGGAGGAGCTGTCGGCGGCGGGGTTTCACTACATCACGGCCATCACCAAGCCGCAGATCGAGGCCCTGCTGGAGGCCGGCGTGCTGCAGATGGGTTTGTTTGACGCCACCCTGTGCGAGGTGCAGCGCGCAGGCCTGCGGTATGTGCTGCGGCGCAATCCCCGGCGGGCGGCCCAACTGGCCACCTGCCGCGCCGACAAGCAGGCGCGCCTGGAGCAGCTGCTCCAGCACTGGAACCGCTATCTGGCCGAGCATCCGCGCGCCCGGCTGGCCACCGCACAGAAGGCGGTTCGGGCCAAGATGGCCCAACTGAAAGTGGAGCGTTGGCTGGGGGTGGAGGCCGAGGGGCGCAGCTTGCGGCTGACGGTGGCCCCGGCGGCACTGAAGGAAGTTGCCCGCCTGGACGGCTGCTACGTAATCAAGACCGACCTTCCGCCCAGGGCCGCTTCCAAGCAGGTGGTGCACGACCGCTACAAGGGACTGGCGCAGGTCGAGCACGCTTTCCGCACCTGCAACACGGTGCATCTGGAGACCCGTCCCATTGACGTGCGCACGGCTGGACGCGCGCGCGGTCACGTCTTGGTGGTGATGCTGGCCTATCTGCTGCGGCGGGAACTGAGCCGGGCTTGGGCGGCGCTGGACGTGACCGTGGAGGAGGGGCTGGCGCAACTCCAGACGCTGTGTTCGACCGAAATCCAGGTCGAGGAGGGCGGCCGTTGCCTGCGCATCCCCCAACCCAGCACGTGCGCCAGGGCTTTGCTCCAAGCTTTGGACTCGGCCCTGCCGCAAGTCCTCCCCCACAGAGAAACCCGTTTAATCACGCGGAAGAAACAATCCGCGCGCCGCAACCTCCGTTAGACTTCAATGACTTCCCGCGAGAACCCATCCCGGCCTCAGGGGTGAACATCCGCCAGAAGTCCGCTAAGGAAGACAGGCAACTGTTCCTCGACCCATGAGAACCTGATTTGGCGGAACCGCAATATTCCGCGGATCACCAGTAATGGCTTGCGGCCACGCGCGGGGGGCTGGGCGTCGTGCCCACTACCTTGCAATGCAGAATCAATTGCAGATTCTTCCGGGGCCAGTCCCGTGGGGCGCCCCGCATCGCCTCCTCCAGGGCGGCGGGATTGGTCAGCAGCTCGCCCGCCGCCTGTGTGCCCGCGTGGGTGATGCCGGCCGCCATCACCAACGGCTGGCCGCTGTAGCCGTTCAAGATCCGGGAGACTAACACATAATCCTCGTCCGAGCGGTAGCCGGGACGCATGTCCACCCGCCAAACGCGCCCGGGCTGCTGGCGGTCCAGGATTGAATACTCCGCGAAGGCAAAGCGGTATTCGGTGTTCATTTGCATGGTCCACCGGTTGGAGTAGGCGCCGATCAGCACTGCGGCGGACTCGCGCAGATCGGTGAAGGAGACCTCGTAGCCGATCCGAATCTGAAAAGGCTTGTTCCGCCCTGCAAACAGCGCCGCGAAGCGTGCGGTGGCATACGCGTCTCCCACGCCCACATACTGGTCGGGGCTTTCGATCAATCCCCGGCGCTTGAGGTCAAGCGGATCCCCCGGCGGCGCGGGCCCGGCGGCCCCTGCCGGCGGCAGCGCAGGCAGCGGGTTGGCCAGCAGGTACACGATCGGGTGCGCCACGCAGATCAGCACCGGACCCCGAGTCTGGAGCAACGGACCCCAGAACTTCTCGAATGCCGTCTCTTCGAGCGGCGGAGCGGACCAGAGAAACAAGAGGGCGGCGGCAACGAGCAGCACCACCGCGACCGCCAGCGCCCAACGTCGCTTGCGCACCACCGGCGGGGGGCTTTCCGGAGCCTCCTCTCCGAGAGGCGACGTCCAAATAAACTCCGGATGGTAGCTCCCAGGCGGTAATTCAATGCGCACCTCGAGCGGCGCCGTGGCCACATAGTACTGCGCCAGCCGCTTGCGCACCTCATTGGCCGCCACCCGCACGGCGGCATCCTCGCCCGTGTCATAGTCTGGCGCCCGGTGGAACAGCGCCATCCCGATGATCCGCTCCTTCAGCCGGTCTTCGTGGCCGTCCAAAGTCTGTTCAACGACATATTGCAGGAACTGCTGGCTCCGGCGGCTGGTCCGGAAATGGGGACTCTGAAGAATGCGTCCCAGCTCGTCGAGGATCGCCTTGCGCTGGCGGGCGCCGACTAGCAACCCCGGCATTTCGAATCACCTCGCGACACCCTAAGAATACCTCTTAACGTAACGTTAGACAACCCTAATGCCACAAAAACAAGCAAGAAATGAGCGTCAAGCGCACTACTTCCGATTGAACCGTTCTGAACCTTGCAGACCAGGGCCAGCAGGTTCACACTCTGCATCAGAACCGTCAATTCAGGAGGTGGATATGAGGTCTGTCTTTTCGTTTTTCGCCCGTGTGGGCGCCATCCTGTTTACTCTCGCCGCCTTGATCGCCAACGCCCAATCGAACTTCGGCTCGATCCGCGGCACCGTGCGCGACGCTTCGAGCGCCCCGGTGCCAGGCGCCACGGTCAAGATCACCGTCAGCGGAACCCAGCGCACGATCACGCTTGTCACAAATGACGTGGGCGCTTATGTCGCTCCCGCGCTCGAGCCCGTGTACTATGACATCACGGCCGAAGCGAGGGGCTTTAAAACCACCGTCATCAATTCTGTGAAGGTGGACACGGCGCGCGAGGTCGGTCTGGATATCACGCTCCAGGTCGGCTCGGTCAGCGAAACCGTCGAGGTGACCGCCGAGGCGCCCCTCATGCAGTTGGTCACAGGCGCCGTGGTTCAGACCGTGGATCAGCGAACCATCACCGAGATGCCCCTCAACGGGCGGAACCCCATCGCGCTGGCGCTGGTGCTGCCCGGGGCGATGGGCTCAGCCGGCACCGAGATCAGTGAACTGACCACCAACGAACCGCTGCCCGGGCGCGAACTTTCCATCAATGGCGGGCGGATGGGGTCCACTCAGTTTTTCGCCGACGGCGCCAACGTCACCTCGGTCGCGCTCTCCCGCATGGCCATCTCCTTCACGCCGGACACCATCCAGGAGTTCTCGGTCCAGCAGTCGAACTACTCGGCGCAATATGCCCAGGCCGGCGGCGGGATCATTCAGCAGACCACCAAGTCGGGTTCGAACGAGCTTCGCGGCACATTGTATTGGTTTCACCGCCAGAAAGCTTTCACGGCGAACCCATTTGGCGCGCAGCGCCAGGAGGTTTTGAACTTCGACTCCCGCCCCCCGCTGCGCCGCCAGCAGGTCGGCATCACCGGCGGCGGTCCGGTTGTGATCCCCAAGGTCTACAACGGCAAAAACAAGACCTTCTGGTACGCCGCCTTCGAGCCCACCCGCCAGTTGGCTTCCAACCCCGCCGGGCCCAGCTTTGTCCGCGTGCCCACCGAAGACGAGATCAATGGCGACTTTTCCAAGTCTCTTGTCTACTCGCGCCAGCCCGACGGCAGGGTGGTCACCCAGCCCACGGCGCTGCTTTACAACCAATTCCAGCGGATGAACGACGGCACACTGGTCCACCTGCCGAATCCCACCTACAACCCCAACCTCCCCGTGAGCGTGAGCAATTCACGCTATGCCTACCAGGGATTCCCGCTGTTCAACCCGAATGACCCCGACCCGGCGCGCCGCGGGCGCGTGCTTGTGGATGCCGCCGGGCGCAGCTACGTCAACCCGGTGGCACAACGCATCCTGCGCGAGTTCTACCCGAAGCCCAACATCACGGACTTAAACGCCATCGCGGATCTTCTCGGGGCCAACTACGTCTATTTCCGCAAGACCGAATACCGCGACGACCGCTGGTCGATGCGCCTCGACCACAACCTGACCGCGAGCCACCGGCTCTTCTTCCGCTACACCGATCAGCCGCAGTTCGGCAACCGCTTCTTCCGCGATCCAATCACCGACGGCCTCATCTCCGACGCCAACAAGAGCCGCCAGGCCCTGCTGAACTGGACCGGCGCCTTCAAGTCCACCAGCGTGAACGAATTCCGCGTCTCTTACGTGTACGGCAACTTCGGACGCAACTTCCCCGAACCGCTGCTTAAAAAGGACTACACCTCCGAGTACCTGAACATCGGCGGGCCCGGCGCGGGCGCGGTGAACCTGTTGGGCTACGGCATGCCCCGCTGGTATGACGGCGGCGCACCCACGGGTCTGAACGGAGCCACCTCCGGAGCGGGTTTTGGCACCGCCGGCTTCAACCAGCCGCAGGATGTCGGCAAGAACATCGAACACACCTACCACCTCACCGACGACTTCTCGACCATCAAAGGCAACATGACTCTCAAGATGGGTTTTGCCGTCTCCCACCTGCAACTCAACCAAGCCAATCTTGGCGTCGGTTCGCTCGCCGGCGGACGTTTCGCTTGGAACCGCGAGACCACCGGCGAAAAGTGGTGCCGCTCGGTCCCCATCGGCGGGACCATCCCCGGCTGCTCGGGCAACCCCGTCGGCGGCGACAAACTCGCCAGCTTCCTGATCGGTGTGCCCACCTGGGTCCAGACCCAGACGGAAAACCTTTCAGCCACTTACTACTACCGCTGGAAGAACATCGGCGCTTACTTCCAGAACGACTGGCGTGTGTCTCCCAACCTGACCCTCAACCTGGGAATTCGCTACCAGTACCAGTCCCCGCGCTGGGAAAAACACAACTTCCAGGGCATGCTGAATCTCGATCGCATGGAGCCCAACCCGTTCGTCCTGCGCCCCGACGGCCAGCCGCACATGGCCCCGGTTTTCGAGTTCGCCGGCGTTGACGGCCGCTCGCGCTACCTGAGTCCCCCGCAGAAGGATGTCTTCGAACCGCGCTTTGGCTTTGCCTGGACGCCACCCCTCTCCTGGAACTCCTCGCGCAAACTCGTCATCCGCGGCGGCTACGGAATGACGCACGCCACGCTGATGGGCAACGACCGCGAACCGCTGCCCAATCTTGGCTCCCAGACCTTCACCGCCTACCGCGGCTTCTCCTACCTGCTCGGCTCGAACGACTGGCTGCCGCCTACCAACACCGCCACCTGCGGCCTGGCGCGGTGCAGCGAAAACAACGTGCCGTTCCAACTGGGCTACAACAACATGGTGCTGGCCTCGGATCCCAGTCTGTTCGTCATCCCGGCCAGCGGCGTCATCCGCCCCGGCGATCAGGCCGAACGCCCCACCTCCAGCGGCGCCGTGCGCCAGGACGTCCGCTACCAGGCCACCGGCATCGTGGGCAACCGCAACTTCCGCATGCCCGCCATTCACAACTACTCGCTGCAACTCCAGTATCAGGTGATGGAGAACACCGTGGTCACACTCGGCTACCAGGGTTCGCAGGGCCGCAACCTGTTCGGGCCGCCGGCCAACCTGAACCGCACCGACCCGTTCACGGGCGCGGTGCCGATTCCCGGCTTTGCGGGCCGCGCCGGAGGCGCCATCTACTTGATCAACACCACCAACTCCAGCTCCAGCTACAACGCGTTAACCGCGGAAATCGAGCGCCGCTTCAGCCGCGGACTCCAGTTCCGCGCCAACTACACTTGGTCCAAGCTGATCGACGACTCCTCGGGCGGCATCAATTTCCCGATCCCGAACAACTCCTTCACTAACGCCTCCGGCGACGTGCCCATCACGCGGAACCAGGACCCCTACAATCTCAGCAACGACCGCAGCATCTCCTCCACCGACACGCCGCACAACATCAACTTGGTCGGCTTCTGGGAGCTGCCCTTCGGGTCCGGCAAACCGTGGGCAACGCGGGGGTGGTTGTCTCAGCTCCTCGGCGACTGGCAGATCTCCGGCCTCTCCAAGATTCGTTCAGGCTGGCCGCTGTCGGCCACGCTGGGCCGCGGCAACTCGGTTGACACCGGCATTCCGGGCGGCGAGCAGCGCCCCGACCTGATCCCCGGCGTCCCGCTGATCAACCCCGACTGGACCCCGGAAAACGCCCTGTTCACTCCTTACATGAACCCGCGCGCCTTCGCTTGGCCCGAGCCCGGCCGGTTGGGCAACGCCGCGCGCAACTTCTCCGTTCGTATGCCCTGGGTGCAAAGTTTTGACGCCTCCATCTCCAAGCGCATCCGCCCCTTCAAGGAGAGCCGGCGCCACTTCGAGTTACGCGGCGAGTTCTTTAACATTCTCAACCACAAGACGTTCCACCCGAACTTCAACACGAGCATCTTCTCAAGCGGCGACCAGAACGCACTGCTCGCCGGCACCCGGCCGAACCAGACGCCCATCGCCAACGTGCAGAACCGGTTCGCGGCCTTGCGCACAACGCCGGGCGTGTGGGAAGCCATCGTCAACAAGAGCCGGGGCATGAATGTGGATGCTGCCATCGCCCAGCTCCCCGGGCCCGGCGCCGGCGGGTTCGGCTGCCCGTCCAACGCCGCCGAGCTCAGCAACACCACCATCGCGCTGAGCCCCGCGTGCGCCGCCCGAGTGCTTAGCCTTAACACGAGCTTCTACCTGCTCAACCAGAACTCGATCCCGTCGCGCACCGTGCAGCTCGCCCTTAAGTTCTACTTCTGATAGGCAACGACTCGGTCAAGCCCCTCCGGGTTTGGCAGGTTCGAAATCAGGCCGGTTCGCCTCCGGTTGGAGGCGGGTCGGCCTCTGTTTGTTTGCTAGTTCCGTGATTTCTCCGGTTCTGATGTCCTTGTCTGGGAGATGACATAACCAGGTACAAAATGACTCCGGCCTGCTGCGGCAGCGGCGGAACTGGGCGGAAAGCGACGGCAGCAACATCGGTTGAAGCGCGAAGACAAGCTTCGGAACGTAGGACGCATGCTCCGCCCGAACCGCCTCCGGATCACGAGAGTTCCTGTTGGAGTTGGAGGGGGACCGTTGAACCAACGCCGATGAGATTAAGTTTGCCGCAGAAACACCCGCACATCCCTTCACAAGGGTTCCATCCCGCAGACTTCCGGCTGCATCAGGCCACCCGCCGCTTCCACATCGCTACAGTGGGTGAAGCGGGGGAGAGTTAAACCGGCGCTCTTTTCCTCACCAAGCGTCGCATGGTTGGCGCTCGCCTCCGCGAGTTCGGGGTCCGAACACCGTAAAGGCCTCATCAGCGGAGGCGACATCCGGGGAGCCCTTCGAGCGAGGACGAAGCGAGCGCGACGGCATAGGCCCTTACGTAACGCCAGCCTGCCGGGGAAACAACGCGCTCGCTGAGCTGAACAACGAGTGCGTCGACGAGGAACATCAAGGGCAGCTGGATTCGGACGCTCGTCTGCTCAGATCCTTAATATATAAGGCGCCCGGATGAGCCCTGTTGGGGCGAGATCCGGAGGCGCATTTCGTCCCGGTCGCGCCATACCCCGCTGTCGGCTCCGGCGTAGACAGCAAACCTCTCTCTTCGCCAGAGCCGCAACCCGGGCGGAGTGAACGAGACGGGGCGGGTCTGAAAAGACAGGCCGCCCCGGCTGTGCGACAGAACATTGCCATGATTCTTTGCGTTTCCGAATTACCGGCTCTCGAACGACCGCCGCCCGCTTGTGTGTATTCAAGACTAGGCCTACCGCGCAAAGACCGGCCGGGAAGGGGGCTCAACGTTCGCGTGAAGGCCGGCTTCTTCAACGTGCTATATAGGCCGGGCAATCCGAACGGCATCGGGAGATGACGTGGTCGTTACCCGCCACTGAGGCCGGGGCGCCCGGAGCTTGCAGTTGGAGGCGAGGATAACTTGATAGGATAGCTCTTGCGATCGGGGAGCTGCCTCAGGGCGGTTCCCTGCTTGCTTGCTCCAAAGAGAGGCTGTCCATGAAGATCGCTTCTTACCTGGTTGCCTTCTTCGCGCTCTTCGCTTTGGCGGCCGGTTATAGCCAGATCGAAACGCGCCCGTCGTGGTTCGCCTTCCAGCCCGCCAAGGACGACTTCCAGCCGAACGTGCTCGATTGCAGCGGGTTCATCGAAGCGCCCACCGGCCAACATGGCTTCCTCACCGTCCGCGGCGACCGCTTCGTGTTCCAGGACGGAACGCCGGTCCGCTTCTTCGGCGCCCAGATGAACATCTTTCCACGGCCCCAGCTCGACTACGCCATCCAGCGGATGCGGCGCCAGGGCATCAACATCACCCGGCTGCACGGATTGGAGTTCCTCAACGACCGCGCGGGCAAGACCGCCTTCGACTACAGCGCCTCCGGCTGGGACCGGCTGGATTACCTCATCCACAAGCTTGGTGAAAACGGCATCTACATCATCCTCGACGTCAGCTACCCGCTCACCTTCCAATTCAAGCCCGGCGACAACATCCCCGGCCTTCCCGAAGGCGGTCCCGCTTCTCACTCCCAGTTCATCAACGAACGGGCCAAGGCCATTCTGCACCAGCGCATGCGTGACGTTTTCACCCATCTCAACCCGTACACAAAGAAAAGATACGCGGAGGACCCAACCATCGCCATGGTGGAGGTGCTCAACGAGGACTCACTGTTTTGGGGAACCATCGCTGAGCCGTTCCGCACCGAGCTGATGCAGAAGTTCCAGCAATGGCTCCGGAAGAAGTACCGCGACAACGCGGGCTTAATCAAGGCTTGGTCGGTCGACGGCCGCTCGCCCCTGGCAGAAGGAGAGGGGATCGAGCCCGGCCAGAAGCTGGCGCTGTACCCCAACGCCGGCTTTACGGAGCGGGCGTTGAAAGACAACCCGGAGCGGCTCCGGCGTGGACTGGATCAGCTCCGCTTCTACTACGAACTGGAGGACGCCTTTTGGGCCGAGAGCCGAAAGGTGCTGCGCGCAGCCGGAGTGAGGGTTCCCATCGCCGGCACCAACTGGCAGGGCCACGGTTTCCCCACCCGGATCCACATGCTGACCCAGAGCCGTTTCGACTACATCGACCGGCACGGCTACTGGGACCACCCGCAGGGCGAAGGCAACTTAAAGTGGCGGATCGAGACGGCCAGCTTCCACAACCTCCCGATGGTGAAGGCGGTGCATCCCAGCCAGGACGTGATCCAGTATCTCGGCGTCGGGAATCTGGTGACCGACAAGGCCTGGGAGCAAGTCTTGGGAAAACCCATGACCATCAGCGAGTGGAACACCTGCCTGCCGAACGAGTATTCGCTCGAAGGCACGGGCCTCATGACCGCCTACGGCTTGATGCAGGGCTGGGACGGTACGATGCAGTTCGGCTATTTCAGCCCCGATTTCCGCGAGGCGCTGGGCAGCGGCTCCTTTGACCTGTTCGGCAACCCGCCGCAGATCCTTCAATTCCCCGCCGCAGCGATGATGTGGCACCGGCAGGACGTGCGCGAAGCGCCTCTGGCGGCCGAATCCCTCTACGCCCCGGAGACGGTGTTCGAATGGAGCGAGGACCGCAAACCAGTCCCGCTGGCGGCTGCGCTGGTGGGCAAAGTGGGCTACCGATTTGCGGCGCAACCGCGCAAGCCGGTGGTTCAGGACATCGCCAAATACTGGGAGCCGGACAAGCTGCGAGCGCGCTCTCTCACCGGGGAGCTGAGCTGGGACGCCCGCTACGGCGTGGTTCACGTGGATACGCCCCGCTCGCAAGCCGTCATCGGATTCCTCTCCACGCAGGGCCATATTCTTCGCGACGTGCGGCTGATGAGCCCCAACCGCTTCGGCGCGGTCTACGTGACGGCGGTCTCAGGCCGTGAGCCGGTAGCAACGGCACGCCGCCTGCTTGTGACCGCGGTGGGACCGGCCCGCAACACCGGCATGGAGTACGAGAAGACCGAGAAGATGTCGCGCATGGGGCCCGTGTGGCGTCTGAGGTCGGCGGGCAAAGGCCCCGCTTTATTAGAAGCCATTACGGGCGAGCTGCGGATCCGGAATGTTCACGCCGCTTCTCTGAAAGCCTGGACGCTCGATGTCACCGGGAAGCGGCGCGCGCAAGTCCCGGTAGCCGCCGAGCAGGGCGTTCTTAGGCTGACGATGCGCCCCGAACATGAGGCGGTGTACTACGAGCTGGCGCTCGAATAGAGAGCGGACGGCCACCGGCGCGCAGCGGCGGCGGGTGTGGAGGCCTACTGTGGTTTTTTGACGCCGTAGGCAATCTCGCCCTCGCGAGGCTGGGGCCAAGGCGCCTGTGTGAACAGGCCGCCATCCACATAGAGGGTCTGGCCAGTGATAAAGGATGCCTTGTCGCTCGCCAGGAACACTACGGCGTGGGCGACGTCTTCGACCGTGCCGACCCGCCGCAAGGGAGCCATTGCGCCCCAGACCTCGGCGTAGTCCGGCGTCTCCTGGAGCGTCCTTTCGATGAGGATCGCGCCGGGCGCCACGCAGTTTACGCGGATCCCGTAAGGCCCCAGCTCCACGGCGGCCGACATCGTGAGGTTGTCCAGTCCGCCCTTGGACGCCGTGTAATCCACAAGATAAGGAAAGGGAACCTTGTTGCAGCCGGAGCCGATATTGATGATCACTCCGCCCCGGCCGCGCATCATGCGGGCGGCGGCTTGCGTGCACAGGAATGTGCCCTTCAGATTGGTGCTGTGCACCCGGTCCCAGTCCGCCTCCTGGAGATCCAAGAGCGAACACCAGGTTTGCACGCCTGCATTATTCACCAGAAGGTCCAACGCGCCGGCCTCAGCCTGAACCTGGTCAAACATTGCCCGCACCTGCCGGCTGGAACCCACATCGGCCTGGACCACCCACGCGCGGCGGCCGAGCTCGCGCACCCGGCTGGCCGTCTCTTGAGCCCCCGCTTCGTCGCGGCCGTAATTCACGAACACATCCCAACCATCCGCTGCCAGGCCGTAGGCGATGCCCCGGCCCACTCCCTTGCTCGCTCCCGTCACTAATGCGATTTTCGCCATGCCTCACCTCTCGTCGGTTGTAAGCTCACCCTGCCCGGCCTTCCACTCCTGGCTGTGGAACACGCTCCGGGCCGCCTGGACGGTTTGCTCGATCTCCGCTTCGCCATGAGCGGCGCTGACGTAGAAGCGCCCGTCCGGCAGGGAATAAATCCCTCGGTCCAACATAGCATGCAGGAATCGGCGCAAGCTCTCCCGGTCATCCCGGAGGTAGTCCCGGTAGTTACGGTGGATTGGATTGGGGCCGAAGTGCAGGGAGAAGGCGGCCCCGAAGCCCGTCACGGAGAGCGGAACGCCCGCTTCGGCCGCCGTCTCGGCCAAAGCCTGCATCAGCCGCCGGCCGGTTTGGTTGGCGTGTTGCAGAAGGCTTCCGCCGTCCCGCGAAATCTCTTCGAGCGTGACCAGAGCGGCAGCTAGCGAAAGTGGGTTTCCGTTGAACGTTCCTCCGAACGCCACCCGGCCCTCAGCCATCTGCTCCAGAATCTCGCGGCGCCCCGCAATGGCGCTGAGGGTGAGCCCGCCGCCCAGGGCTTTGCCGAAGGTCGCCAGGTCGGGCGTGACCTTGTAGACGGCTTGGGCTCCGCCCGGCGCCATCCGGAAACCTGTGATGATTTCATCAAAGATCAGCAGCGCGCCGTATGATTGGGTAATCTTGCGCAACCCCTCCAGATAACCCGGCTCAGGAAGGATGCAGCCGCTATTACACAGGACCGGCTCGGTGATCACCGCGGCAATGAAATCTCCCTGCTCTGCAAAGAGATCTTCGACGCACTCCAGATCGTTCCAGGGGGCAACCAGAACATTGTCTGCCGAGTTCGGCGTTTGTCCCTGCGAGCCGAGAACGACGTTCGGCTTCTCGGGCGGGCCCATCTCAGCCGCACTGGGATGGTAGCTCAGGAGCACGGAATCGAGCCAACCGTGGTAGTGCCCTTCGAACTTCAGAATCTTGTTCCGCGATGTGTACGCCCGCGCCAGCCTCAGCGCGCACTGGACGGCTTCGCTGCCGCTGCTGGTGAAGGCTACGCACTCGGCGCAGGGCACCAGCCGCTGAATCAACTCCGCGACCTGATACTCCAGCTCGTGTTGCGCCCCGAAGATGTGAGGTTTCGCGGCCTGTTCCCGAAGCATGGCCACCAGCCGCGCGTGTTTGTGCCCCAGAATGAGCGGCCCCCAGGCCAGCGTGTAATCGATATACTCATTTCCGTCCACGTCCCGGACTTTGGGACCTTCGCCGTCCTGTAGGAAAAGCGGAACGGGAAACTTGGCCCGAAAGGGGCTACTGACCCCGCCCGCGAGCGACTGGCGCGCCCGTTCCAGCAACGCCCTCGAACCCGCGTAACGGTCTGTCGTTGTATGAGTCATGTGCGAGAACACGGTTCTACCATGAATGACCAAAACAGTCAAACTTGAAGCCAGTACATCTAACCGAGAAACAGCGAGCCGGAACGAGGGCAAAGGTAAACACCGGGAGTAAAAACCCAGTCTTTGCTCCTTCGGAGGGGGTTACCTCGAGCCGGACGAAGAGCTTTTGGGGAGATTGAACTGCACGGTCACTTCTGGTCCGACCTGGTATATACTACCCAAGAGCCGGGCCGCCAACAGACGCTGGCCCCGCGGAAAGGAGCAACGGACACATGAAAAGGCTTCGCGCCGCTATCATTTCTGCAGGGACCAAGCGGAGAGTCTGCAGAACAGGCCCGAAGCTGCTCAGCGGAAGATGCAGAAGTTGGCCCGGCAAGGACAACCGGTTTCCAGGTTCGCCTTTCCGGGGCGGCTGGAAGGCCTCGACTACCGTGGCCGCACTCCCAAGGGACCGCAGCGGAGTTGGAACTGGAGTCTTGTCCGCCGCGGGTGCGGGCAGATATGAAACAAGTGAAAGGAGGCAGAAGTGAGCCAGACAGTGACGAGGCGAAGCTTTGTGGGAGCGATGACCGCCGTCTCCACATCCCGGATCTTGGGCGCCAATGATCGCATCCGCCTGGGTGTGATCGGATCGGGGGGACGCGGCCGTTACCTGATGCAGTGTGCGAATGCGGCTGGCGGGATTCAATGGGTGGCGGTGGCGGATGCTTACGATGTCCAGCGCGACCGGGCCGAAAAGGTGGCCGGCGCGCCAGTGGACAAATATGTGGACTATCGCAAGGTCCTCGACCGGAAGGACGTTGACGCCGTCATCATCGCCACCTGGGATCATGTCCACTGCCAGATGGCGGTCGACGCCTGCCAGGCGGGCAAAGACCTGTACGTCGAAAAGCCGCTCACGCTGCACCCGATGGAGGGCCACAAGGTGGTCAAGGCGGTCCGGGAAAACAAGCGTATTTTGCAAACGGGCACGCAGCAACGCACCTATCCGCACTTCATCGAGGCCAAAGAGCGCTTCATCGACTCCGGCAAGATCGGCAAAATCACGATGGTGCGCTGCATCTGGAATGGCAACAGCGCCTACCGCAATCAAAAGCCACCCGCCGGCATGGAAAAGAAGCCGGAGGGACTGGACTGGGAAGTCTGCCAGGGGAATTTGCCCAAAGTGCCCTGGAGTCCGAAGCGCTATTTTAACCACTACGTCTACTGGGACTACTCCACCAACGCCCAGATGGGCGGTCTGTTCGTGCACATGGTGGATGTTGTGCACTGGTACTGCAAGACGTACCGCCCAAGCGCAGCGATGTGTATGGGCGGCATCTTCCTGGGCCGCGAAGACCGCGACACCGCGGATAACATCAATGCCATCGTTGAGTATCCCAATGACCTGCTGGTGACCTTCGAGGCGAACGTCACGGACATGGCGCGAAAGGACAGCGAGGACATTGTCTTTATGGGCACCGGAGGCCGTCTGAACATCTTCCGGTACGGCTATCGTTTCCTGACGCCCGAGCGGGGAGCTGAGGAGATCGTGGTCCCCGCCAAGCCGGGGCTTGAGCTGCACGTGGCCAACTGGCTGGAATGCATCCGAAGCCGCAAGCCGCCCGCCTGCGACGAGGTTGCGGGCCACTATTCCGCCATGGCCTGCCACATCTGCAACATGTCCTACAAGGAGCAGAGGCGAATCGCCTGGCAGAAGAAGTGGGATGTCTGACGAGTAAGCGCCTCGGCGCGGCACTCCCGTGCGGACGGCCATTTTGGGGAGCCGCAAGGCGGCGGCAGTTTTTGGTGGAGGTGAGCCGATGAAGTTGATGTACCGAATTCTGATCCTGACTCTTTTCGGGTATTGGACGTTTGCTTCCGGGGCAAAACCGGTGCGGGTGTTGCTCCTTTCCGATGGCGGCCATGAGCGCCAGCAGGATGTGCTCCGCTTGAGGCAGTGTCTCGCGCAGAACGGACCTTTCGAGGTCCGGTTGATCGAGGAGACTGCCGCCCTCAACGCCGCCGCGCTTTCCGGCTACGGCGTACTTCTGCTCGACTACTCCGGGCCCCTGGGCAAGCAAGCCGAGCAGGCTGTGGGGCGCTTCGTTAGCTCCGGCAAAGGGCTCGTCACCGTGCGGGGCCTCACCTGCGCCTTTTGTGCAGCCAGGGGGACGGGCGGTCCCGCTTCCCCGCCGGCGCCAGCCCGCGTGCTGGAGCTACGCTGGACGGACAACCGGCATCCGGTTTCCGCCGGATTGCCGGATTCCTTCCTCACCGTGGACCGGCTACGGCCCTCCCCAACGCTTGCGCCCGCCGCTCGCATCCTCGCCACCCTGCGCGGGGAAGCCGGAGGCGCTGCGGAACCTTTGGTCTGGACCCACGCCCACGGAAAAGGGCGCATTTTTCAGACGGCGCTGGGAGAGAATCCGGCGTTGTTGGAAGAGCCGGGTTACGTGAATCTGTTGATTCGCGGACTCGAATGGGCCGCCACGGGCGCCGTCACTCTCCCCGTGAGGAGGACCGCTCGACCAGAGAACAGAGCGGCCGTCCGGGCGCTGATTGTCACCGGGGGGCACGACCACCCGCCCAGCTTCTACGGTCTGTTCGAAGGACATGAGGACATCCATGCGATGGTGGATCCCCATCCCTTCCCTTATCGCCAAAGTCTCGTGAAACGCTACGACGTGCTCGTTCTCTACGATTCCATGCAGGACATTACCGAGCCGCAGCAAAGGGTGCTACGAGAGTTCCTTGAGTCGGGCAAGGGCTTGGTCGTGGTCCATCATGCGCTGGTGGACTACTGCAACTGGCAGTGGTGGTACGAAGAGGTCGTCGGCGGACGCTGGCATCAAACCGAAGACAAGCCCCCTCGCTGGAAAACCACCTGGAAGGAAGATGTGGAGCTGGTGGCATACCCGGTCCGGGATCATCCGGTTCTGGAAGGCGTAGGCCCGCTCCATCTCTGGGATGAGACCTACAAGGGCATGTGGCTGTCGCCTCACAACACGGTGCTGATGCGGACGGATGAGCCCTCCAGCGACGGCCCGGTCGTCTGGATCAGCCCGTATCCAAAGTCGCGAGTGGTCGTGATCCAACTGGGGCACGATGACAAGACGCACCGGAACCCGGGTTTCCGGCGACTCATTCGGAACGCCGTGGTCTGGTCGGCAGCAGCGAAGAAGCAATGATGACCAGGCGCGATCTTGCGAAGCTGGCCGTTGCGGGCCTGCCCGCGGCGCCTCCCGGATCCGCATCAACCTCGACATCGGCCACTTCGTCGCCGCCGGTTTCGACCCTCTCGAGTTCCCCCGGCAACGGCATAAAGACGTTCGGGTGGTCGACCTCAAGGACAGGACCAGAAGCGGCGCGAATCTGCCATTCGGCGAGGCACCGACGCCGATCGCCGAGGTGCTTCGCCTTCTGAAGGAGAAGAAATATCCCATCCCCGCGCTGATCGAGTATGAGTACCGGGGACGGGACGCCGTGGCCGAGGTCAGGCGCTGCAACGAGTTCTGCAAGAAGGCTCTCGCCTGAGCAGCTCCTCCTGGATCATGGCCGTGGGCCGTTTCGCCCTCAGCCATTACGAAGCGGGTTCGGACCAGAGGGGCAGAAGACGTACTCCCGTTCCGTTAGTCCAACTGCTCCGGAGGCGTGGCTCGTCCGTCATCAGGCTCCCATCTCAAGTCAAGGTCCACTCTGCCCCTGATTCCCTTGCGGCATCCGGTTGCCGGAGAAGGTGAAGCTGTGATCGGGAGGCTCGAAGGCCCGCTGCGCCAGGGTCAGATCGTTGTTGACGAACAGGCGCTGGTCGGAAACCCGGTTCATCGAAAGGAAGGCGCCGCAGCCCTGCTGCGCCACACAGTCCCGGATCGAGATTCCCCGGCCGTTCCGCAGCGCGATAGCGGCGCGGCCGCCTGACTTCGCCTGGCGGCCCTCGAAGCCCTGTAGGACGACATCCTCAAACTCCTCGCCCTCGATGCCGTGGCTGAAGAACTCAGGCAGGTCGTCGTCCCAGCTCAACTGAAATCCCCGAACGCGCAGCCGTCGAACATGCCGGAAGAACAGGCCCGGGATGTCGTGCTCGAACAGGGCCTTAGACAGATCCGCCGCTCCGCGCAAATCGAAGTTTCCACCGTATGAGAGTTGCAGATTGCTGTTCCGCAGGTGGAGCTTGCAGTCCGCCACAAGAATGTCCTCGATCACGCTCTCCGGAGAGCCGTAGATCAGGAACGCATTCTCGCTCTCCGCCAGGATGTTGTGGAACCGGACTCTGCGGATCCGTCCCAACTCCGTTCCGGAGCGCATCGGAACGGCCGACACGTTCACCGGCTCTCCCTTGCCCCACCAATGGCCTGTGATCAGACCGGTCCGCAAGACGATGTTCGAGAACAGCACGTCCTCCACAGACCCGCTCGACCGGACATTCACTTTCAATCCGCAGTTGGAGTCAATGACCAGATTCTGAAAGGTGCAGTTTCGGACGTCTCCTGCCGCGTATCCGACACGAATCCCCGCCGAGCGCGAAGCCAACGTGCAATTCGTAACGGTCACGTTCCGGGAACCAAACACAGCAATGCAATCGTCGCCCGTCTGAATGTTGCAGCCGCTGATGCGAATGTCGCGCGATTCGCGTAAGTCGATTCCGTCGTCATTCGGCACGCGCCGCCCGCTTCCGTGGCTGTTGATGTTCAACCCGTCCACGTTCACGTCTTCGCATCCGTGAAATTGGATCGTCCATGTCGGGGAATTCTGGATGGTCACCCCGGATAAGAGCGCCTTCCGGCAGTTGATGAACCGCACCAGATTCCCCGGACGCGGGCCATGGTCCCAAGGCCCGGTTTCGGTTCCGTACTTCGGGCTCATGTACTCGCCTTTCTGGCGGGTGAATCTGCTGTCCCAGTCGCGTCCCCCCTTGATCTTGTCCGATTGGTGGAACGGTACGCTGTTCGCATCCAAAATGCCGCTCCCGATGATCGCCACGCTCTCCGCATCCCGCGCTGTAACCAGGCCTGCTCGGTCCGATTCGCCGCTGATGCGCTTCGGCTCCACCGGGTAGTCCTCCAGCCGGGGACTGCCTTTCACCACGGCCCCCGGCGCAAGATACAACGCGGTAGCCGAGGGCAACTGGATCGGGCCGGTGAGGTACACACCCGGGCCGATATACACCACCCCGCCGCCCGCCGCCGCACATGCCTTCAACGCCCTATCAAAGGCTGCCGTGTTCATGGTCCGCCCGTCGGGAACAGCGCCGAAGTCCGCTACGCGGAACACGGGCGGCGCCGAGCCGCTTGCCAACTGCGCCTTTGCGACCGCTGCGCCGCCGCCGGGCGATCCTGCACCCGCCAAGCATGAGCCGCAGGTCAACATGAGCCGTCGACTCAAACCCTTTGTTGCGATGTTCCTATTCACTGGCATATGGCCTGTCCTGGTATGTCCATTTTCGACTAGCTTAGATACCTTCAACTTGGAAAGCAAGCCCAGCCCCCGCCGCAACGGGCCGCCCATCTCCCGACCTCTTAAGCGAGCAGGCGCCACCGCCGAATGACAAACAGGTCCCGTGCACAGGCCAAGCCTTCGCGGACGGCGTGGAGAGGGCCCAGTGCCAACGGTAAGACCCGGGCGCCCGCGTGGTTGGACAGCCTTCTTCGAATGCCTGTAAACTCATGGACGGAACCCTCCGTGGATGAGTCGCCGCACATGTCGAATACCGTTGATCGAAACAGCCCGCTTCCCATCCGTACGCAAGTCCGGGAGTTCATCCTGAGCGAAATCCGGCAAGGAGTGTTTGCTCCGGACCGGCGAATCCCTTCGGAACGGGAACTGGCTTTGCGCTACGGGGCCTCCCGGTCGTCGGTGCGCGAGGCGATCGCGGAGCTGATCAGCGAAGGGGTGTTGTATCGCGTTGGCGCGCGTGGAGTCTTTGCTGCCCGAGTGGGAGCGGCGCGCGCGCGTAACGCCGGCATGCTGCGGCAGATCGGGTTTTGGATCAGCGAATCGGTTTTCCATTTCATCCGGGCCGGCTACACCCGGATCTTGACAGGCGCCGAGACCGCATGCAGGGCGAGCGGCTTCAGCCTGAGGTTCTACTCGGTCGATGAGCACAAGCAGCCCCTCCACGCGCTGTTCTCCAGCGATTCAGACGTACCCGAGCTGGCCGGACACCTGCTGGCAGGCGGGCTGCAAACGTCCGTTGCGGAACGTCTGTGCAAGCTAGGCGCCCCGTTGGTGGTGGTGGACCCGCTCCTTGATCAACAGCTGGAAGGCGCCGATTTGGTTCAAATCGACTACGCGGGCGGAACTCGTGAGGCGGTCAAGCACTTGGCGGAGCTGGGCCACCGCGACATCGGCTTCATCGGATTTCCCGGCTCAAGAAAGTACGAGGCCTTTTGGCGCGCCCTTGAAGAGTTCGGGCTGCCTTACTCCCCCCGGTTTGTCCAGTTTCTTCAAGTGCCAGAGCTTGCTCCCAGCGTGCTCGCGGGCTACCAGTGCGCCTCGCGTCTCTTGTCCAGCAGCGCTAAGCCGACCGCCTTGATCGCCAGCAACGACTTGGTGGCCGTCGGCGCCCTGGATGCAATTGCCGCCGCCGGCCTTTGCGTTCCCGGCGACGTCAGCGTGGTAGGCTTTGATGACCTGGGGCACAGCCCCATTCCCTTGACGACTGTGCGGGTAGACCTTACGGAGGTCGGGCGAACGGCCGCCCAAGTCCTGCTCGAGCGCCTGGCGAGCCCCACTACCGCCCCGCGCAGTCTCCTGGTCTCGGCGGAGCTGGTGGTCCGTGCGACCACCGCGCCGCCCCGACCTTCGGCGATTTCCCAGAACCAATGAGACCGCGCGGAGTCTCAGCCGGGCACCGGCTCCTGCGCCGTTGAGTTACCATCGCACGAGTATGGAAAAACCCAGAACCAGCAAGCCGCCGATCTCGGAAAAGGTCGCCATCGCCGGGACAGGAAGGGTAGCCCAGGCGATGGGACGGTTGCTGGCAGAGAATGGTGCGGCGGTGGTGGCCGTGGGGGGCCGGAATCCGGAACGGGCACGCGCCGCAGCCGCCTTTATCGGCCGGAAGATCGCGGCCGTCCCGATTGCTGCGTTGCCCCAACACGCGCAGAGGATCCTGGTGGCGGTCGCGGACGATGCGATTGAGGAAGTGGCGCGGGTTCTGGCCGGCGCTGGGTTGCGTCAAGGCATCGCGCTGCACACCTGCGGAGCGATGGGCGCCGAAGCGTTGCGGCCACTCGCCGAGGCAGGCGTTTCCTGTGGGACGATCCATCCCCTTCAGAGCCTGGCCAGCGCCCGCCAGGGCTTGGGGAGTCTGCCCGGCAGCGTGTTCGCCATCGATGGAGACCCGGCGGCCCTGGCTTGGGCCCGGGAACTGGCTCTGAAACTGAGCGGCAGGGCGGTCGAGGTGCCGCCGGAACGGCGTCCGTTGTACCACGCAGCGGCGGTGATGGCCGGCAACTACGTCATAGCCTTGATCGATGCTGCTGCTATGCTAATGGTTGCGGCCGGCTTCGACCCAAAGGCCGGGCGGCGGGCCCTGGGGCCGCTTGTGGAGACCAGCGTGGCGAACGCGCTGCGCGAAGGGACGGCGGAGGCGCTCACCGGGCCGGTCCAGCGCGGCGACGTGGAGACAGTGAGCCGCCATCTGGAGGCGCTTCGCTCCGCGCCGGGGACGGTCCAGCAACTATACCGGGCCGCCGGTCTCCATGCGGTGCAGGTGGCGCTGCGGCGAGGATTGGCGCCGGAGAAGGCGGCGGCGCTGGAGGCGCTGTTCCGCACACACGGCGGTGAACATGCCTGAACACATCAAGCGCCTGCGGGCGCCGGACTTGATCGAAAAAAAGAAACGCGGCGAGAAGATCGTGGTGTTGACGGCCTACGACGCGACCATGGCCCGCATCTTCGACGCTGCGGGCGTGGATTGCCTGTTAGTCGGCGATTCGCTGGGCAACGTGATCCTTGGCTTTGATACGACTCTGCCCGTGACCCTGGAGGCGATGGTGCACCATACGGCCGCGGTCAGCCGCGGTGCAACCCGGGCCCTGGTCGTATCCGACATGCCGTTCCTCAGCTATCAGGTGAACACCGAGGAGGCGGTCCGCAACGCTGGGCGGCTGATGCGCGACGGCGGAGCGGGCGCGGTGAAGCTGGAAGGCGGGCGGCCGGTTTTGGAGGCGGTGCGGCGGATGGTGGAGATCGGCATCCCGGTCATGGGACATCTGGGGCTGCTACCGCAATCGGTGCATCAGCTTGGCGGCTACCGGCGGCAGGCGACGCGCGGCGAGGACGCGCGCAGGCTGATTGAGGATGCCGCCGCCCTGGAGGAGGCCGGCGCGTTCGCTCTCGTGCTGGAAATGATCCCTGCCGAAGTCGCCGGAGAAGTGACGGCCAAGCTCCGGATTCCGACCATCGGCATCGGCGCGGGGCCCTATTGCGACGGGCAGGTGCTGGTCTGCTATGACATGCTGGGCCTCTCGCAAGGATTCGTGCCGTCGTTTGTCAAGAAATACGCGGACTGTGGCGAGCAGATGCGGCAGGCTGTGGAGCAGTATGCGCGGGAGGTCCGCGAGGGCCGCTTCCCCGCCCCGCCACCTCAGGAGGAGAAGGCGTGAGCGGCGCGCAATTATTCCGCAAAATCGAGGAGATTCGGGAGATGCTGGCGCGCGTCCGCCGCATGGGCGCCACGGTGGGCTTCGTGCCTACCATGGGCGCCTTGCACGAGGGGCACGGGCGGCTCATCGACCAGGCCCGGCGTGAGACCGACTGCGTCGTGGTCAGCGTCTTCGTGAATCCTATCCAATTCGACCGCAAGGACGACTTGGAGAAATACCCGCGGAATCTGGACGCGGACCTGAAGTTCTGCACCGAGCGGAGAGCCGATCTGGTTTTCGCGCCCTCGGTCGAAGAGATGTACCGCGAGGAGCCGAAGACGTTTGTAGAGGTTCGCGGCGTCAGCGACGGGCTGTGCGGGGCCTTCCGCCCTGGGCATTTCCGCGGGGTGGCGACCGTGGTGTTGAAACTCTTCAACATCGTGGAACCCGACCGGGCTTATTTCGGGGAGAAGGACGCGCAGCAGCTGGCGGTGATCCGGCGGATGGCGCGGGACCTGAATCTGGCTGTCGAGATAGTGCCCGTTGCGACGGTGAGGGAATCCGACGGGCTGGCGCTCAGCTCTCGCAACCAGCGCTTGAGCCCGGAGGAGCGGCGGATCGCGCCGGTGCTGTTCCAGGCGCTGCTGGTGGCGCAGAAGTACATTGCCGCCGGAGAGACGGATCCGGGGGCGGTGAAAGCGGCGGCGCAGGCGGTGCTGGAGAGGCAGCCCGCCGTGCGCCTGGAGTATCTGGAAATCGTGGACCCGGACGAGATGCAGCCGGTAGTGAGGATCAACGGTCCGGTGCGGGTCGCGGCCGCTGCGTGGCTTGGGTCGACGCGGCTGATCGACAACCTGCTGTGCGAACCGGGCGCCGATCCCGAAGTGCGCATGATCCAGTAGGGTCCTCCGGCTCCAGGCGATTTGCCTCCGGACACGACCAGGAGTTCTAGACCCCTCGACCGCACGGTACTATTGCCATCCTGCGGTAGAAGGACTACCATTAGAACCGTTGGGGATTTGGCCCAGTTCAAGGAGGGGTACAATGAGCAAATTCGGAACTTGGTTCACCTTGATTCTCTTCGCCAGTTCGGGCTGGCTTCTGTTGGCGCAGCAGAGCGCCTCTGATGATGAGGAAATCCCGGTGATTATCGGTTTCCGCAGCACGCCTGGACCGGGTGAGGAAGCGGCGGTGCGGGCCCTGGGCGGCAAAGTGAAACACCGCCACACGCTGGTTCCGGCCATTTCAGCAAAGTTGTCCAAGAAGGCGATCGACGCGCTGAAGAAGAACCCTGCCATCACCGCAATTGAACCGGACCTGGATGTGTATGCCTTGGACGAGTATGACGCGGTTTGGGGCGTACGCCAAATCGGCGCGCCGTCGCTCCACAGCGGCGGCAACACGGGGACGGGGATCAAGGTCTGCGTGATTGACTCCGGAATCGACACCAACCACCCCGATCTCGCTGCCAACTACAAGGGTGGATACGACTATGTCAACAACGACGCCGACCCTGCCGATGACAACGGCCACGGCACGCACGTGGCAGGCACGATCGCGGCCGCGTCGAACGGGTTCGGTGTTGTAGGCGTTGCGCACAGCGCGGAGATTTATGCCTACAAGGCTCTGGGCGCAAGCGGCAGCGGCAAGTTCAGCGACGTGATCAAAGCCGTCGAAGCCTGCACCGCACTGGAAGGGACGAAGATCACGAACAACAGCTACGGTTCGAGCAGTGATCCGGGAACGCTGGTGCGCCAGGCCTTCGATAATGCCTATGCAGCGGGAGTCCTCCACGTGGCTGCGGCCGGCAACTCGGGCAACCCCTCGGGGACGGGCGACAGCGTGGGCTACCCCGCGAAGTATAGCTCGGTGATCGCGGTGGCGGCCACCAACAGCAGCAATGTGCGCGCTTCGTGGTCGAGCACCGGCCCCGCGGTCGAGCTTTCCGCCCCCGGCGTAAACATCTCTTCCACCTATCCTGATGACACCTATGCGGCCTTGAGCGGCACGTCGATGGCCTCGCCGCACGTGGCGGGCGCAGCCGCTCTGGTGTTCGGATGTCTGACCTCGGACCTGAACGGCGACGGAGTGGTCAACAACGCCGACGTGCGGCTTAGAATGCAGCAGACCGCGCAGGATTTGGGCGCGGCCGGTAGGGACAACCTCTATGGTTTCGGCTTGGTGCGCCCAGACTTGGCCTGCGGAACGGTGAGCTCCAGTCCGCCTGCGGCGCCTTCCGGCTTGCAGTCAACCGGGGTTACGAAGACCAGCATCAGCCTGGCCTGGAACGACAACTCCGATAACGAAACCGGCTTTGAGCTCCAGCGCTGCACCAGCACTTGCGTGGTCCTGTCGCTGCCGGCGAATACTGGCAGCTACACGGATACGGGGCTGAAGAGGAACACGACTTACACCTACCAAGTCCGAGCCGTGAACTCGGCAGGGGCCTCAGCTTGGTCGAATTCCATCACGGTTAAGACGGCGAAGTAGACCTGCCGGGCGAATGCGCGCCTTGGGAAACGGGCGGGGCCGCGCGCATGGGCCGAAGCGAAACCCACTGGTTGGGCGGCGCACCACGCAGGGGAGGTGGCGCCGTTCAACCGGTTGGGCGATAATTGGCGCATGCGGGTCTTGATTCCCTTGCTGCTTTGCGGCGCGCTCCTCACCGGCTGCGCATCGCGGAAGAAAGTCTTCCCTTACGCCTACGACCAGCACGATTTCCCGAACGGGCTGCGGTTGATCACGGTCCCGACGGACTACCCCGGCGTGGTCGCTCTGTTCATCGTTGTTCAAGCGGGATCTCGGAATGAGGTGGAGCCGGGCAAAAGCGGCTTCGCCCACCTGTTCGAGCACATGATGTTCCGCGGCACGCCTCAATATCCGCCGGAGAAGTACGAGGCCGTCTTAAAAGAGGCGGGCGCCGCCTCCAACGCCTACACCACGGACGACCATACCGCCTACCACACCACATTCTCTAAAGAGGACCTGGAGCGCATTCTCAGCTTGGAAGCGGACCGCTTCCAAAACCTTCAATATCCCGAGGCGGTCTTCCGCACGGAGGCGCTGGCGGTGCTCGGCGAGTACAACAAGAACAGCTCCGCCCCAACCCAAAAGCTCTACGAGGTTCTCCGGGATACGGCCTTTGACCAGCACACTTACAAGCACACCACGATGGGCTTCTTGAAAGACATCCAGGACATGCCCAATCAATACGACTACAGCCTGCAATTCTTCCATCGGTACTACCGCCCGGAGTACACAACCATCATTGTGGTGGGCGACGTGGAGCGGAAGCAGGTACGCACCCTGGTCGAGAAATACTGGGGTAATTGGCAGCGGGGCAGCTATCAGGCGCAGATCCCGGCAGAGCCGCCACTTGCCGGTCCCCGAAGCAACCATATCGATTGGCCGACCCCGACCTTGCCCTGGATTGCAGTGGCCTTCCGCGGACCGGCTTATTCCGATTCCGAACCGGACCAAGCCGCGCTGGATCTGATTTCCTTTCTTGGATTCTCGAGCAGTTCGGAGCTCTACCAGAAGCTGTATATCGAGGAGCAGAAGGTGGACGTCTTGGAGGCGGAGAACCCTGACCGCGTCGATCCGTACTTGTTCACGGTGTTCGCACGTGTGAAGCTGAGGGCCGACATCGGTTATGTCCAGCAGCGCATCCTGGAAACATTCCAGCGTTTCCGGGAACAGCCCGTGGACCGGCAGAAGCTCGAGTCCGTCAAACGGCATTTGAGGTACCAGTTCGCATTGAGCCTGAACAACAGCCAGTCAATTGCCGGCACGCTGGCCCGTTACGTTGCGCTCCGCCGGACGCCCGAGACGATCAATCGCCTGTACGACCAATACGACAAGATTACTCCCTCAGACATCCAAACAGCAGCGCAGAAGTACTTCACAGAAAACGGACGGGTGATTGTAACGCTAACCGGGGAGGGTGGGAAATGAAACGGAGAATCGCTGTGCTCACTTTTGCAGCCGCCGGCGTGCTCTCAGCACAGCCGAAGATTGTGGCGTTGCCCTCAGACTCGCCGCTGATCACCTTCCGGCTGGTGTTCCAGATCGGCGCGGCGTCGGATCCTGCCGGAAAGGAAGGCCTTGCGTCGATGACTGCCGCGATGCTGGCTCAGGGCGGAACCCGGGAGATGACCTACAAGCAAGTTGTGGATGCCATGTTTCCCATGGCCACTTCCGTCGGCGGTCGGGTGGACAAGGAGATGACGGCGTTTACCGCCGCCACTCACGCCGATAATCTGGAGCAGTTTTACACGCTGTTCCGCGCCATGCTGCTCGACCCCGGCTGGCGACAGGAAGATCTTAATCGTTTGAAGGACAACGCTATCAACTACTTGCGGGTAACCTTACGCGGAAATAACGACGAGGAGCTGGGAAAGGAAGTCCTCTTTCTAGACCTCTACCGGAACCACCCTTACGGCTGGCATAACGCCGGAAAGGTCTCTGCATTGCAGAGAATTACCATCGACGACGTAAAGGAATTCTACAGACAGCACTACAGTCAGGCAAACCTGACCATTGGCATCGCGGGCGGGTACCCCAAGAACTTTCCCCAGCGCTTGCTCAAAGACTTCGCCCAACTTCCCGTTAGGCCTGCAACTAGTTGGAGTTGGCGGGAACCGGAACCAGTGAAGGGGATCCGCGTGACCATGGTGGAAAAGGACACGCGCGGGGTCGCTATTTCGATGGGGTTCCCCATTTCGGTGCGGCGCGGACATCCCGACTATCCGGCCCTGCTGGTCGCCACCGCTTGTTTTGGCCAGCATCGCACTAGCGGTGGCCGTCTGTATAGCCGCCTCCGAGAGGCCCGGGGCCTGAACTACGGCGACTACGCCTACATTGAGTATTTTCCAGACGGGATGTACCGGCTAGAACCGGAGCCGAACCTCGGCCGAAACGGGCAGATTTTCCAGATCTGGATCCGGCCGGTGGAACCGACGACGGCGCATTTCGCCCTGCGCGCCGCACTGTGGGAGTACGAGAGGCTGATTCGGGACGGACTGAGCCAGGAAGAGTTTGAGCGCTGGCGCAACTTCGTATCCAAGAATGTCAACCTGCTAATGAGGACCAAGAGCGCCGAACTCGGCTACGCCATCGACAGCCTCTACTACGGCATTCCGAACTACAAGGAATACATTCAGAAGAGCTTAGCGAGCTTGACCCGGGAGCAGGTCAATGCCGCCATCCGCCGTCACCTGCAAAAGGACAATATTCTGATCGTAATTGTAGGGAAAGACTGTAAGGCGCTCCGCGCGGCCTTGTTAGACAACCGGCTTTCGCCGATGAAATATAACTCGCCCAAGCCTAAAGAGATTTTGGATGAAGACAAGCTCATTGAGCGATACCGCATCGGTTTGACGCCGTCCGCGGTGCGTATTGTTCCGGCAGGCGAACTGTTTGAGTGAGGGCGCCGCGCGAGACTGGAATTGGGTAAATTTCGAATGTTTCTGGATACAAATCTTTGCCGCCCATGTTAGAATAGCCTTGAATTTGCGTCCCTGGCCTCGAAGGCCATGTGCAAGGTGCGTGCGAGCGGCTATGGATCGGGACGGTGAAAGGCGGGGTGGGCAGCGCTTTGAGATCCGGCAGGAAGTTCGATATCGAGCCACCATCGGGCGCCGCGAGATAAACGGCTCCGGCCACACCTTAAACATCAGCAGCAGCGGAATTCTCTTCGCCG
>Ga0073932_1002047_pt1 | contig 33753 bp, 30 predicted proteins | sample DewCreD2012metaG_FD_76967 | JGI IMG/M metagenome (GOLD analysis project Ga0073932, IMG submission 76967) | Hot spring sediment bacterial and archeal communities from British Columbia, Canada, to study Microbial Dark Matter (Phase II) - Dewar... ...
CGGCGGATCGACCCCTGCGGCCTGGGGCGTCCGGTGAGCGATCTGAGCCGGCTGGTCGGGCGGCGCGTCGCGATCGACGATGCCGCGCGCGTTCTGGCGGAGGCTGACGCAGCGACGCTTTCCGCTTCGTGAGCCGACCGCGACCCTTTCGCCCGGCGACCGCGCCAAAAAGCTTCGGGTGCGTGACAACCTGCGCGGGCATCTCATAGAGAAAAGCCGTGTATTCCTTTGCGGCACAGGTGGTTCCGATTTCGTAGCCAAGCGCCTAAAGTGTCACGCACCCAAAAGCTTCCTCGGACTCAAGAACGACTGGAATTTCGACCGAGACAAACTATAGAATGGGTGCGCGCACCGTGGGGTCGGGAGTCGACATCATGAAGGGCCAGACCGACGAAAAGGCCAACGGCTGGATCGTTCGTCGCATCAATCTCCGGGACAAGCACGGGCTGCATATGCGGCCCGCGCAACGCATCGTGGAAACGGCCTCCCGCTACCAGTCCGAAGTGCGCGCCATCAAAGACCATCTGGATATGAACGCCAAGAGCATCGTGGACATGATCGAGTTCGCCGCGTACATGGTGAATAAGGCCGCCGAAGACGACAACGAATTCGTCTTCCAAGCGCTCGGCGAAGACGCCTTGGAGGCGCTCGCCGCGCTGGACGTACTGGTCGACGAGCACTTTGGTCTCGACGAACCGTCCGCCCGGAAGAAGCCTACTCGCCCCTGACGATCGCCTCCAAGTCCCGCGCATTGCCGGGACCTTCCACGGTCAGCCAGCCGTCGTAGCCGATCTCGTCGAGCAGCCTGCGGACCGAGGGCCAGTTCACACTGCCCTTGCGCAGCCCCACGAAGCTGCCGCCGCGACCGTCCGGGTTCAGCTTGAAGTCCTTGGCATGCAACTTGACGATCAGCGGACCGAGCGCCTTGATCCATTCCTCCGGCAATGCGTACTTCACGTGATTGCCGATGTCGTAATAGGCCTTCACCCAGGGGCTTTGAAAGGAAGCGACCAGCCACCTGAAAGCGTTGGGCTTCACCCAGAGGCCGTTCCAGACGTTCTCGATGCCGATGACCACCTTCGTCTCCTCGGCGATCGGGATCAGCCTTTTCACCGCCTCGCGGGAGGCATCCGTCGCGAAGTCATGCGCTTCGATGTACGCCTTGTACCGCTCGTTGTCGCCATCGACGACCTGTTTGAGGTGGCCGTTCGTTTCGTCGAGTTCGATCTTGAAGTCCCACGGTTCGGGCATCGGCATCCCGCCGATCTTGCAGGGAACCCAGAGGATGGCGTCCGCGCCGTACCCTTGAGCGGCCCGCAAGGCCGTGGCCACGCTGTCGATTTCCTTTTCCACGGCCGCTGCGTCCTTGGAATTCACCTGCGTCCAGGCACGCATGACCGAGTGGATCTTTACGCCGGCTCCCTCGGCGGCCTGACGGATCTTTTCGGCCTCTTCGGGCTTCACGTTCCAGGACTGGGTTTCGACGCCGTCGTAGCCCTGATCCCTGATTTTCTTCCATTCGTCGTGGCTCGGGGGCGTGCCGACAATGCAGGCCTTCCGGATCGTCGTCTTGAACTCGGCCGCGCGCAGGCGCCCCGTGCAGGCCACCCCCGCGCCGGCTGCTGCCGTCAGGGAAAGAAATCCGCGGCGATCGATCTGCATGGTGGGTCGAGCCTTTCGTTTCGTTGCGGAGCGCCACCTTTTCCGACGGCCTGACCTGTACGCCAACCGAACCGTCCATCCTTCGACCCCGGCGACATGGCGCTCGCGCGCGCCCGGCGTACCACGCCATCCGGAGGATTGCGCCGCTTCGCCCTATCCGTTCAGCACCCAGCCATCGCGGTACTTCTTCTGGATGAACAGGTCGGCCTCCGGACAGTTCTTCGCCTTCAGGTTCTCGGCGTCCCACTCCAGCTTCTTGCCGACACGGCAGGCTACCAGCGAGAGCAGGTTGTTTTCGATGAGCGCGCCGGAGTAATCGAAGTTGCAGAGCGTCTTCAGGTCCGTCTTGCAGGCCTCGATCCACTCGCGATGGTGGCCCTTCGACGGCGGAATCATCTCCTCGGGCTTGGGCATCGGCGGATGCCCGTCGCCTTTGGGCATCAGGATGCGGTAATCGTAGTCGGCCACCAGGAACCCTTTGTCGCCCATGAAGATGACGCCCTTGAACATCTTGTCGCGGTTGAAGACTTCGGACGGCACGCCGGGCTTTTTTCCGCCATCGTACCATTCCAGATCCACCGCCGGCCGCCAGTGGTTGGCCGGGTGGCTCCACTTGGCCACCAGTTGTTGCGGACAGGTGTCGGGACTCATCGGCGTGCCTTCGGCCTCGCAGGTCGTGGGAAAGCGCAGTTCGAGCGCCCAGAAGGCCAGGTCCAGCATGTGGCTGCCCATGTCGCCGACCTGTCCGCTGCCGAAATCCCAATAAAGATTCCAGCCCAAACAACCGCCCTTGAGATATTCGGGGTTGTACGGATGCATCGGCGACGGGCCGATCCACAGATCCCAGTTGAGGTAATCGGGCGGATCGCCGGCGGCAGGCAAATAACTGCCGCCCTTGGGCGTCCGACTGCACCAGACCTTGCAGCTCTTGGGCGTCCCGATCGCGCCACAACGGATCAGTTCGACCACACGCCGGTAATTGTTTTCGGCATGGATCTGCGTTCCCATCTGCGTGGCGATCTTGTCCTTGTTCTTAAGGTACGTCTCACGCACCGTGCGGGCTTCATGCACCGAATTGGCCAGCGGCTTTTCGCAGTATACATGCTTGCCCCGATTCATCGCCCAGACGTTGACGAAGGCATGCGTGTGGTCGGTCGTGGAGCAGACGACAGCGTCGATATCCTTCTGCTCAAGGCACTTGCGCCAATCCTCATACGTCTTGGCGCTGGGAAACTGCTTGGCCGCGTTGCCAAGGTTGTTCCGGTTGACATCGCAAAGAGCAACGATGTTTTCTCCCTTGACGCTCCCCAGATTAGCGCCTCCCCGACCACCCACTCCAATCACCGCAATATTGAGCTTGTTGCTGGGCGCATCGGCATAAAGCAGCCCTGAACGAAGGATTAGAACCCCGGCACCCAACGCACCCGCCGTCAGAAAATCGCGGCGGACCATGCCCTTCTTCATGCCACACCTCCATCGCCACACCCGGCTTGGACAGCCATCGATCCGGGCGGATGAGTTCAGCTCCCCCAGAAAGCTTATACCATATACGCCACGAACGGGGCGATGTCGGGTATCGTATGCGTTATTTTATTCGAGCCCGGTGGCGCCAAGCTTGGGGGCTGCAGTCGTACTCGCGACGAAAAACCCGACCGAATACGGACGGGTCGGGATAACCGACCAGGCGCCCAACTTCACGCACGGACAGGTCGGTGCGCAACAACAGCGCGGCCGCTTCGCGAAGTCGTTCGCGCCGCAGGAAGGCCGCCGGCGTCTGTCCCCTCATTCGATGGTAGAGCACCGTGAAACGCGAACGGCTCAGGTGAGCCGCCGCCGCGAACTCCTCGACCCCGAAACTCATCCCCAGCGAGCCGCGCGCCTGCATCTCGGCCCGCGAAATCCGCTGCTCGAGACTCATTCCCGCCAACCGTGGACCGCTGGCCCGGTGCGCCTCTGCACGAACCCACGTCAACATCAGGCCGGCCAGCAAATGATTGGCTTCGACGTGCGCCAGCCATTCGCCGCTCCGCCAAAGCTTCACGATGCGCGGAACGTCCTGCGCAAAAAGATCCTCCAGCTCGCGCGGTACCGTCACTGGCAGGTCCAGACCCCAGGTGTCGCGCGGCGACGGCTGCAGGAAGGACTGGCGGCCGGCAAGATCCTCGGCGTAAGCGTTCACCTGGGGATGCTCGGCGCGACGCGGTTCGTAACGCACGTCGAAGTGAATCCAGACCGGCTCGCTGCCCTCGCGCGAGCCGATGTCCGAAAGTACCCGAGGCGGGATCAGGTAGGCGCCGCCTTCGCGGATTTCGTACGCTCGGCCATCGACCCTGATCTGTTCCTCGCCCGATCGCGAATGGACCAGCAGGTACTGCGACATCCGCCGGCGCGGAATCTGCCACGGCGGTCTTCGTCCGTCGCCGGCCGTGCGGACGTAGACGCAGTAAGGGCCCTCTGCCGCCAACATGGCTTCGCTCTTTCCAGGGCAAAAAGTTGATACCCTGATGGCATTTATAAGGACATTCACTGAAAATAGAAATCCAAAATGAAACAAAAAGTCCATATCGTGCGACAACTTGACGAGTGCGATTCCGGAGGTTTGGCGGTACTCTTTTTCAGCTGACCGGTCCTGCGTCCGATCCGCCCAACCGGTCGGATCGGACGCATGACCGGTCAGCTCGGAGCAGGCACGGCATCCTGACTCCCGATCCCTGAACCCTCTTGCAAGGAGCTTTCCATGGCCGGCTGGACCTCTCCCCTGAATTTGATTCGCGAAGAACTGGTGCAGCTCCGAGACGAAGGCTGCCGCATCCCGGCACACCTGTTGCAGCGCATCGCCGAACTGCATCCCGAGCGCGACGAATGGAACACCCGGGCACTCGAACCGATCTACCAGGAGCTGATGCGCTTGGAACCCGATGCCGCATTGGCTGCGCGCGAACCGAACGACCTGCAGGGGATCCGCGCGCTGCGCCCGAAGGGCCCGCGCGACCTGAAGTGGAGGCCTTCGGACTCCGAGTTGCTCGACCGACTCCACGGGGCCTGGACCGGCCGCTTCTGCGGCTGCGCGCTGGGCAAGCCTGTCGAAGGCATGGGCATGCGCCGCGTCAACGGCAGACTCGACGGTCGGCGCGCCATCAAGCAGTATCTCCAGGAGCGGAACGACTGGCCGCTGAAGGATTACTTTTCGGCGCGCGAAGTCGATCCGAACCTCAAGATCTGGCCGAGCGGCTCGGTACGCGAAAAGATCCAATACATGGAACCCGACGACGACGTGCATTACTCGTTGGTGGGTCTCGGCGCGCTGGAGCAGTTCGGCCCCGAATTCACCTGGCAGAACGTCGGCGAGTACTGGATCGCGCATATCCCGATCTCGTGCATCTGCACCGCCGAAACGCAGGCGGTCACCAACCTGATGAACCGCAGTACCCGCGGGCGTGGCGGCAACGCGACGCCGGCCTTTACGCGCCGCTACTGGAACCCGTACCGCGAATGGATCGGCGCGCAGATCCGCGCCGATGGATGGGCGTGGTGCTGCGCCGGCAAGCCGGAGCTGGCCGCCGAGTTCGCCCATCGCGATGCCTGCTGGACGCACGAACGGAACGGCATCTACGGCGAGATGTTCATGGCCGCGATCATTGCCGCCGCTTTCGTCGAGAAGGACCCCGCGCGCCTGGTCGAGATCGGCCTTTCCGAAATCCCCGCCGAATGCCGCCTTGCACAGTACGTGCGCCAACTCCAGGGATGGATCCGGGAGTCACCGGACTGGGAAGCCTGCATGGACCGCATCGAAGCGGCGCTGCCCGACATGCATGTCGTCCACACGATCAACAATGCGCTGATCTGCATCATGGCGCTCCATTACGGCAAGATGGATGTCGTGGAGTCGCCGGCCATCGCCGTCATGGGCGCATTGGATACGGACTGCAACGGGGCGACGGTCGGTTCGATCACCGGAGCGGCCTGCGGACGCGCCAGGTACCGCGACGACTTGGCCGGACGGCTGAACGATACCGTCAAGCCGGCCATGATCGGCTTCCAGCAGGCGACCATGAAGGAACTGGCCGAACGGACCGCCAAGGTCTGGAAGCGTGTGGAAGAATACGCCGCGTCGCGGAAGCCGTAGACGCCGTGCCCCATCCCCAACCGCACGCCTGTCCCCAGGTGTTTTTGTGTATAGGCCCGAAATTTTGGACAGTCCGGAAGCCTTGTGGCTTCCGGACTGTCCAAAAATTTGGGCCTATACAGGCTGAAGCAGTCCATTCTGAGGATGAAAATCCGGACTATCCGGGTCATCATGTTAGATGTCCAAGCGGTTGCAGGTTGGATAACATGGGAACGTGAAAAGGAAACAGCGAGTTCACCGTGAGCAATTTCAACCTGAAGGTTCAAGTGGAGCATCGCAGCAACCGGCTGGAGCGTCTGGCGGAGCCGGTCAAGCAGGATCTGGAACGCACCGAGACGTTCATGGCCGAGTTGCTCAGCAGCACGCATCCTTTTCTCAGTTCGCTGACCGGGCATCTCGAACGGTTTCGCGGAAAGCGGCTTCGTCCGGTGCTCCTTCATCTTTCCGCCCGTGCGTTCGGGGGCGAAGCGCCGCTGGCAGCCGAGGTGGCGGCGGTCATCGAACTGATCCATCTGGCCACGCTCTGTCACGACGACGTGTTGGACGTGGCCGAGACGCGGCGCAGCGTGCCCACCGTGAATGCGCGGTGGGGCAATCGCGCCGCCATCCTGACGGGCGACCTGTTGTTTTCGCGTGCGCTGGAACGCCTGGGCCGCTTCGACGATTCGCGGCCCTATCGGATCCTCTCGCGCACGGCGCGCCTGGTCTGCGAGGGCGAACTGCTGCAGATCGGTGCCCGCTTCAACGCGGGGCTGACGGAGGAGGATTATTTCGATCTGATCGTCAAGAAAACGGCCGTGCTCTTCGGCGCCGCCACCCAGCTTGGCGCGCTGCTGGCCGGAGCGTCGGAGGACGACGGTCGGCGCATGGAGGCTTTCGGGCGGGGACTGGGCGTGGCCTATCAGATCGTGGACGACTGCATGGATTTGACGGGCGTGGAGGAAACGGCCGGCAAGTCGCTGGGCAGCGATCTGCGCAACGGCGAATTGACCTTGCCGGTGATCCATCTGCTCTCGGCGGCGGGTCCGGGTCTGCGCGAAGAACTGCTGCGCGAATTCCGTCCCGGCGGCGCGGCCTTCGACCGCAAGACCCTGCAGGCCCATCTGCTGCGCTGCGGTTCCATCGAGTACGCCCTGCAGATCGCCAGGCGCGATCTGCAGCGTGCCTGCGAGTCGCTGAACTCATTGCCTCCTTCGGCCGCGAAAAACGCCATGCTTTCCTTCCGCGATTATGTCGTCGAGCGGATTTAAGGCCGGGTTTGGAACGAGCGGCGAGCCGCCGCAGGCTGACCCTCAACCGCTGCACACGGGGCAGTCCGGGCGACGACGGATCGCAACCGTTCAGAATTCCATGTGCCGCAGATTGTACGTCAGGAGCTTCCCGGCCAGTGTTTCCCCGAATCCCGCCAGCAGTTTGATGCCTTCCATGGCAGCCAGGTTGCCGGCCATGCCCGATACGGCTCCGAAAACGGGGAACTGGCGCTTCCATCCCGAGGGGAATTCCGGATAGAGGCAGGCCAGGCAGGGCGTCTTGCCGGGAATGAACGTGGTGATCTGTCCTTCCAGATCGAACATCGCCGTCCCGCAGGAACGACATCCGCCAGGCGCTGGGCGCAACCCGCTTGCGGCGCGGTACGTAGGACGGGTGCGTTTCGAAATTCCGGACAGCAAGGACAGGACGCTCCTCGACAGTATGAACAGGTTGGGCGATTCTACGTCCCGGGTTTTTCGTCCGCATGGAAACCCAGACGAAAAACACGCTCCCGTGGGGCATATGGGGTTTTCAGGCAAAGCGCTGTGTAGTAGACTGATGGGCGAGTTGTGTTTCTGGGGCTGATGAATGCGCAGTCGACCGATCCTCGTGCTGTTCCTGTCCGGGGCGTGTCTGTACGGCTGCCGCAAGGCGAAGATCGATGCGCCTACGGTTTTACCGGAGCCTGCGGTCAACGTGGGTGCATTGCCCGAACGCAAGGTTTCGACCCGCGATTCGGCTTGGTACCGGGACCTCATGCCCACCGCGGCGGAGCCCGTCGCCGAGAAGGACACCGCCAAGGACAAGGTCGAGGACCCGAAGCCGAAGGTGCCGGACCAGGACCGACCGTGGGTTCCGCTCGACACGCCTGTCGAGGCGTCCAAACCGGAGCGGGTCGCAGCTTTGCGGCCTTCGGTACCGCCGGTCACGCCGGCTTCGGCACGGGCCGATGCACAGGTCCTGATCGACGAGTTGCGCGCGCGGATCGAGGTGGAGCGGAAAGGAAGTCCTGTCTGGAGTTTGCTGCGGCTCGATCTTCAAAGTTCGGGTTCGGAGAAGGGCAGAACATTGGTCTTGCTGGCCGATATCGGGCTGAGTTCCCTCTACGCGGCGCGTCCGGAGATCCTGTTCGAGCAGTTGCGTTTCGAGGACTGCATGAACCGGCTGGCCCGCATGGCAGGTCTGCGTTACGCACAGCGGGAACGCTGGGGAAATCCGCTCGTCACATGGCGCGGCGAAAACGTGAGCGTCTACGATGCGATTCAGGCGATCTCGTCCCAGCATGGGTTCGCGGCCCGTTACGTCGCTGCGGGAACACGTTTCACCTTCCCTCTGGCAAAGTACCAGACGCGAGAGCAGTTTATCGAGGAAGTCACAAGTGCAGTACGCGAGCAGGGAAAGCAGATGGAACGGGGGTTGCCGACGTTGCTAATCTCAACCAAAACAACGGGTTCCGATTCGACCGAAGAAGCCAAGGGGAATTCCAAGAAGGCCAAGGAATTAACGAAAGAAAGTCCCGAAAACATAAAACCATAGACTTTGGAAGCGCATAGGGTAGGTTTGAACGTCCAAAGAAGTGAACACCCCTTCCGGTTTGGGAAGGTATGTCGGCGGGACTGAGCGAGGGAGGATACCGATGAAGACCCATTTCGCGATACTGGTCGGGATCTTGGGACTGGCGTTTCACGCGGCTTGGGGTGGAGAGCTGATCTCGCTGAGCACACCAGGCGGTTCGGTGCGTGGCGAAGTGGTTCGGGTGACGAAGTCCGAGGTGGTATTGAAGACGACGGCGGGCAAAGAGCAGTCGGTGCCCATGGCCTTCCTCAAGCCCAAGGAGGTTTACTTCTGCCGGAAACAGGTCATCGGCGCCGAGGATGCACAGGCCCATTTCGATCTGGGCGAATACTGCATCAAGAACAAGCTGGTGGACGAAGGCCAGCTTGAACTGACCATCGCCAAACGCTTGGATCCCAAGACCTTCGGCGCCAGGGCGGACGAGCTGCTGGGTGCGTTGAAGGCCACGGCGGAGACGGGAACGAATGTGGCCGCCGTGAAGAAGGCGGACGAAACGTCCCCCGAAAAGGGCACGGACAAGGGAGTTTCCAAGACGGGCAAGACGGAGCAGCCGCCCGATAAGAGCGCCAAGACCAAGGAACCTCCGGTCGATCCCGTGGCGGCCGTGCCGGGGGAGGGTGACGGCGACTACGTCGAAGTAAAGACCCAGGACGGCAAGACCATTCGGGTTCCCCGGCAATTCGTGGTGAATCGCGAGAATGTGCCCGAACGTTCGCCGGAGGAGATGAAGAAATTCCTGGACGGCCAGTTGGAATTGCTCAAGAAATATTGTTCCGGCAACTGGGACCGGGAACAGCCGCGCGAGTGGAAGATGGAGGAGACGGCGCATTTCTACATCTTCTCGAATCTGAAGCCCGAGCATCAGTCGTATTTCAAGACGCAATGCGAGGATCTTTACAAGCTGCTTTCCGAGGTGCTGGAGCACAAGGAAGGCGAGCCCCTGTGGAACAACAAATGTCCCATCTATTTCCTGTCCAACCGCGAGCAGTTCCGGTCTTTCGGCGCGAACATCGACCATACGCCGATGGCGATGACTTCCGGCGGGTATTTCTCGCATCGCGGCCGCGATGTGCACATCGTCGTGCCGCTGCTCCCTCGGACGCGCAACGAGGCCGAAAAAGAGGTGATCCGGCGCGCCACCAGCACCTTGCGCCACGAAGGCACCCACGCCTTCCTGCAGTTGGTGGGGAACAATGTCGAAATCTCGCGCTGGCTGCATGAAGGCATGGCCCAGTTCATCGAATTCTGGTACGATGCCCTCAACAACCCCGAACGGCGCTACGTGGAACGCAGCCTCACCCAGATGGTCCTTGACGACCAGATCATGAGCTGGGAGGAAAGCAACGACCGGCCGATGGGCGGTGGGGACCATGCGGGTTATGCCTTCGCCTGGGCACGCCTGTTGTACCTGTACCGGCAGTTCCAGAACGACAAGCGCAAGCTGCCGAACATGGTCAGGCTCATCAAGGAAGGCAAGAGCGAGAAGGAAGCGATGGAGCAGGCCTTCGGCCAGAAGTACGAGAAACTGGAAGAGGTCTACCGGCAGTGGATCAAGCAGGCTGCCAAGTCGAATTTCAAGGGGCTTTAATTTCGAAAGCCAGACTTGAAATCCGGCTTCTTTTCTAGAGAATCCACCCCCCATGTCCGACATCGAACTTGCTTGCCATCTCAGCCCGTGGGGCCATCACGGGTTCATCAATGCCTTGGCCGACATCGAGCACGCGGGCTTCCGCGGCGTCGAGGCCACGTCCGAGATCGTCGAAATGTACGAGGATCGGGTGGGCGTGTTCACCGAGATCCTGGTGCAGCATCGGCTGAACCTGATCGCCATCTCCGCCGGCGGATCGCTCTGGCCGGGGATGAATCTGGACGAGGAAGTCGAGCGGAACTTGAACGTCGCCCGGTTCCTCAAGGCGTCCGGCGCGAAGTACCTTACGCTCGCGCCTCCTCGGCCCAACCCGGACAAGCCGCTCGAGGACGAACTGGACCTGATGCCGGCTGCGACGGCCTACGGCGAGATCGCCCGTCGAACGCTCGAACTGGAGATCCAGACCTGCCTTCACCCCGAGGTCGGCAGTTTCGTGGACGACGCCAGACGGCTGAACAAGTTCCTGCAGATGGCCGATCCGGAGGCGTTGAAGGTCTGCGTGGATTCGGGCTTCCTCCACGAAGCGGGGCTTTCGCCTTCCGAATTCATCAAGGAACACCAGAAACGCCTGGGGCTGGTTCACTTGCGCGACGTCAAACCGTCCGACGGCAAGGCGAAAAAGAAAGCCAAGCGCGGAAAGACCCCGCCCCGCATGGCCTCCGTGGTGCTGGGCGAGGGCGATGTGGACCTGAACGGTTTCGTCAAGGCGGTCATGGCCGCGGACTATGTCGGCTGGGCGACGGTGGTCTTCGACGAAAGCGCGGGGCCGCTGGTCAAGACCGCGCGTGCCTGCCACCGCTTCGTCGAGCAGGAACTGGACCTCGTGCTCTGACCGGGTCGTTGAGGCAAAGGGCCAGAGGATATTCCGTATGCCCGTCACCGAAGGCTGGAGCCCGTCGCTGCTGGTCGGGATGCCGGAAATCGACGAGCAGCATCGGACGATCTTCGACGCCATCGACGGACTGTTGACAGCCTTGCGTCACGGATACGGCGATCGGGAAGTGGTCTCGACGCTGCAGTCCCTGGAAACGTACGCCGGGGACCATTTCCGGATGGAAGAATCCCTGATGAAGCGGACATTCTGCCCCGATCTGGCGAACCATGTCTCCGCGCACGAAGCCTTCGCCTCCTGCCTGGGGGAACTCCGCACGACCTTGCAGCAGGCGGGCGCCTCGAAGGCCCTGGCCGTGCAGACCCTGCAGGCCATCGGCAAACTGCTGATGCAGGATATCGAAACGCACGACCGGAAACTCGCCGCATTTCTCAAGCATAAGGCCTCCTGAACCATGGCGCGCGTTGCGTATCGGGCCATCCTCTTCGATTTCGATGGCGTGCTCGCCGATACCGAACGCCTCCACGCCGAAGCCTTTCGCCGCATTCTCGAGTCCGTCGGCCAGCCGTTCTCGCGCGACGAGTACTTCGGCCGGTACATCCATTTCGACGACCTGAACGTCCTGGTCCATGTCGCCAAGGACCGGAACCTGGGGTGGAGCGCCGAACGCATCGCGCGTCTGGCGGCCAAGAAGCATGCGCTCTTCGGCGAACTGATGCGCGCCCCGAATCTCCTCTTCCCCGGTGTGGCCGATCTGGTGACCCGTCTGGCGGCCCAATGCCCCCTGGCCATCTGTTCGATGGGGCGGCGCGACGAGATCGAACCGGTCCTCGCCGGCGCCGGTCTGCGCAGGCTCTTCACGGCCCTGGTCACTGCCGACGATGTCGAGAAGCCCAAGCCCGACCCCGAAGTCTATTCGAGAGGCCTCGGCCTGTTGAACGCATCGCGAGGCTTGAGCCTTCGTCCCGACGAGTGTCTGGTCGTCGAGGACTCCTGTGGCGGAACGCGTGCGGGCAAGGCTGCCGGCATGAGGGTCATCGCGCTTACCCACAGCCTGACCGAGCCCGAGCTGCGCGAGGCCGGTGCCGATATCGTGCTCGACGGCATTCCGGCCCTAGCGGGCCTGCTGCTGCCCGCAAACGGTTGATGCCACCGAGTTCTCGAGGGAGCGCTTCAAAACGGTTCAGGGCCGAATGACCGGGCGTTTCCGACAGGGCGAACGGGATGGGGCGGATGCGCCCCGTGGAAGTCTCCAGTCCTCCGGGCCTTCATTCGCATGGGACGCAGGACGAAACGAACCCCGTTCACGCGGTCGGTTGTTTTCGAGGTTTTCTTCCGGTAAGCATGGCCCCATGACGATGACCTCCACCGCTTGGTCCGGCATGCCGCGGCCGCTTCGACTCGGGCCCCTGCAAATCGATCCGCCGATCCTGCAGGCGCCGATGGCCGGTTTTACCAATTTTGCCTTCCGGCGGATCGTCCGCGAACTGGGCGGCGCGGGGTTGCTCTACACCGAGATGATCTCGGCCGAGGGTTTCGTTCACATGGTCGGCGGAGTCAAGGGCTCGCCCGAACGGCTCTGGGGCGTGGCCGACGAACCGCGTCCGCTGGGCGTGCAGCTGTGGGACAACGATCCCGAAACCCTTGCCTGCGTCGGTCGGCGGCTGGTGGACGACTACCGCGTCTCGGTGGTCGATCTGAATTTCGGCTGTCCGGTGCCGCGCGTCACCGAGGCGCAGTCGGGCAGCTACCTGCTGGACGAACCCGCCCGCGTGGGCCGGATCGTCGAGCGTGTCGTCCGCGCGTGCGCGCCGGTGCCGGTGACGGCCAAGGTGCGCCTGGGCTGCAAGCGTTCCAGGATCACCGTCTTCGAGGTGGCACAGGCCCTTCGCGATGCGGGCGCCGCCGGAATGACCCTGCACGGTCGTGTCGCCGAGGACTATTTCCGGGGCGCTGCCGACTGGGAGATCATCGGCGAACTGAAGGCCAAGATGGGCGTTTTCCCCATCGTCGGCAATGGCGATCTGGATTCGGCGCAAAAGGTCGTCGCCGCCTTCGCGCGTTACGGCGTGGACGGCGTGATGATCGGCCGTGCAGGCCTGACGCATCCGTGGCTTTTCCGCCAGGCGGCCGCGGCGCTGCGCGGCGAGGAACCGCCGATGGAACCTTCGCTGGACGAGCAGCGCGCCATGCTGCTGCGTCACCACGCCTGGATCGTGGAGCGTTTCGGCGAGCCGCTCGGCAACATACTGATGCGCCGCTACGCCTGCACCTACGCCACGGGCAGGCGCGGCGCGCGGGAATTCCGGGGCCTGGTGACCAAGTGTTCGACGACCGCCGAGTTCAAGCGCATCGTCGAGGAGTGCTTTCCGCGAAGTGCAGGCGCCTAGCCCGGGGCCCTGCTTCGGGAATCGTCTGGGCGCCGGCCGGATCGTGCGGTGTTGCCATCGAAGCCCTTCGAGAGCGAAAGGCCTTCCGCTTGGCGGCTACCCGTTCTTCGCTTACACTCCGCCTGTCGGTGGCGAAGAGGGTTCCATGCGATGTCCGAACAGTATCGTGTTCACGGCACGACCATCGTCGCGGTCCGGCGGGGCCAGACGGTCGCGATGGGAGGCGACGGGCAGGTCACCCACGGCGCGACCGTGCTGAAGGCCACGGCGCACAAGGTCCGCAAGCTCAAGGGCGGGCAACTCGTCGGTTTCGCCGGTTCGACGGCCGACGCCTTTTCGCTGCTGGAACTCTTCGAGGGCAAGCTTGAACAGCACAAGGGGAACCTGCGGCGTGCGGCGGTGGAACTGGCCAAGGACTGGCGCAAGGACAAGTTGCTGCGTCGGCTCGATGCGATGCTGCTGGCCGCCGACCGGGAGACGCTGATCCTCATTACCGGCCAAGGCGATGTCGTCGAGCCCGACGACGGCGTGCTGGGCATCGGTTCCGGCGGCCCGTACGCGCTGGCGGCCGCACGCGCGCTGGTCAAGCACACCAAGCTCGCCCCGAAGGACGTCGTGAAGGCCGCGTTGGCCGAGGCGGCCGCGATCTGCATCTACACGAACGAAAGCACGGTCATCGAGGAAATCGAATGACCTTGGATGGAGTTTTCTCCCGATGGCGGAAGCCGAACTGGGCGTGCTGAAACGCGAGGCGAGCGAGTTGACACCGCGCGAGATCGTCGCGGAACTGGACCGCTACATCGTCGGGCAGGATGCGGCCAAGAAGGCCGTCGCCATCGCCCTGCGCAACCGTTGGCGCCGCCGCAAACTGGATCCGGCCATGCGCGAGGAAGTCGCGCCGAAGAACATCCTCATGATCGGCCCCACCGGCGTGGGCAAGACCGAAATCGCCCGGCGACTGGCGGGCTTGAGCGGCGCGCCGTTCATCAAGGTCGAAGCCACGCGCTACACCGAGGTCGGTTATCACGGCCGCGACGTCGAGAGCATGATCCGCGACCTGGTGAAGACCGCGCACAGCCAGTGCGAAATGGCGGCGCGCCAGGCCGTCCGGCAGAAGGCCGTCGAGGCCGCCGAAGAACGCATCCTCGACGCGCTGCTTCCGGCGCCTTCGAGCTGGCAGTCGTCCGTCCCGGCGACCTCCTCGAACCAGGGCTCGTTGGCGAACGAGGCCGCGGCGTCGGCCGAATTGCACGCCAAGACGCGCGAAAAGCTTCGCGGAAAGCTCCGCTCCGGTTCGCTCGACTCGCGCGAAGTGGAGATGGAACTGCTCACCTCGCCGGAGCAGGTCGCCGGTGTCTTCGCCCCGAGCCTGGGCGAGGAGATGAGCATGGAACTGCAGGACGCGCTGGGACGCATGATGCCCAAGCGAGGCCGGCGCCGCAGGATGACCGTCGCCGAGGCGCGGAGACTGGTCGAGGCGGAAGAGGCGGAAAAGCTCATCGACAAGGACGCCGTCGCACGCGAAGCCGTCGACGTCACGGAAAACCTGGGCATCGTCTTCATCGACGAGATCGACAAGGTCGCCGGTTCGGGTCGCGAGCACGGGCCTGACGTTTCGCGCGAAGGCGTGCAACGCGACCTGCTGCCGATCATCGAAGGCGCGACGGTCAACTCGCGCTGGGGCACGGTGCGCACCGATCACATCCTGTTCATTGCCGCCGGCGCGTTCCACATGTCCAAGCCCAACGACCTGCTGCCCGAGTTGCAGGGCCGCTTCCCGATCCGCGTCGAACTGAACGACCTGACCGAAGCGGACTTCGAACGGATCCTCACCGCGCCGCAGAACGCCCTCACCAAGCAGTACCAGGCGCTGCTCGAGACCGAAGGCGTGACGCTGAAATTCGAGAAGGACGCGCTCAAGGAACTGGCCATGTTCGCGGCCAAGGCCAATCGCGCGAGCCAGAACATCGGCGCACGGCGCCTGCACACGGTGCTGGAGAAGGTGCTGGAAGAGATCAGTTTCAATGCGCCGGACTACAAGGGCCGGACGGTCACGGTCGACCGGGAGATGGTCGCGAAATGCCTTGCCCCGATCCTCGGCGACGAGGATCTGGCGAAGTACATCTTGTAAGCGCGAAGCCTGCCCGCCGGGCGCGCCGCATCTCAAGAGGCCAGCGCGACCACGGCCCCGATGCCGGCCAGAATGGCCAAGACCAGGAAGGCGATCTTGAGATAGCTCCACGGTCGCTCGCCCTGCACCTCGCCGGTCCGTCCGTTCACCAGGAAGCGGTAGACCTTGTCGCGATAACGATAGGCGCTCAGCCAGATCGGAAGCAGCAGGTGCTTGAAGGTGATGTGGTCATACTGTGTGTGCGACGAATGGATCCGCTGGTGGTCGCCGCCGATATCGCGGCAGATCGCTTGGCGGATCGGCCCCGCCATGATCTCCTTGGCGCGCGCGAAGCCCTGCTGCAGGTCGACCTGGTAGCTCTCGGCGCGGAAGCCGGCCAGGTAATCGTCGCTGTAGGATTCCAGATTCTTCAGGTCCCACGGCTCCAGCTTTTCGGCATACTCGCGCGGCAACGAATGGCTCGCGATCACCAGCACATCGTCGAAGTTCACCCAGACGGTGCCGCTGACCGGGCGCCAGCGCGTGCGGCGCTGGCGATGGCGGTTCTTTCCGGTGCCCACGGTCACGTAGTAATCGTCGCCGCGCTCGCCGCGGTAGAAGGTCATCGTCTTCGTATCGTACGTCCAATAGGGCACGTACATGCCGCTCAGCTTGTTCTCGGACTGCGCGTAGCGCTTCAAATCGCCCGGCGCAAACCAGAGGCTGGAAACCCAGTTGCGGAAGCAGGCCATTCCCTGTTCGCGCGTGATCTTGAACGGCAGCAGGGACTGCGGCTTGAGCAGTCGCTTGGAGGTGCCCGTGGCCACGACCGGCGAGGCGCAGAACGGACAGTGCGCCGAGGTCACGTTCGGTTCGAGCGTGGACTCGGCCCCGCAGGCATGGCATTTCACCGTCAACCGCTCGACCGTATCGCGCCGGTCGGCCATCTGGCGCAGGTAGGTTGCGAAGTCGAGTTCGTGGATGTCCGCTTCCGACTGGGCGATCGAGTTCTCCGAGCCGCAGTAGGCGCACTTCTGCATGCGCGTGCCCGGCGCGTACTGCAGTTTGGCGCCGCACTGTTTGCAGGGGAACTCCTTGGGACCGGACGGCGGCGGCTCGGGCGGCTCCTGGCCCTCCTGGACTTCCGGCAGCGTACCGGTTTCGCTCATCCCCAACTCCTCCGCCCGACCATCAGCGTCGAACCGGCGGCGGTCTCCCGCCGCTCGACGGACGCCAACCCGGCGCGCTTCATCCACCTGCGGATCTCGGCTTCCGTATAGGTGTCGCCCTCCTTCGTGGCGACCAGCATATTCAGCGCGAACAGCGCGCCTTCCGGAGGACGGGTCCGGCTCTCGTCCATCACGAAGTCCTGCACGACCAGTTGCCCACCGCGCGCGAGCGCGCGAGCGCATTTCCGGAAGAGTTTGGATATCCCGGTTGGCGAAAGCATGTGGATGATGGCCGATACGAAGACCAAGTCGAAGCCGCGCGGCAGCGGATCCTTCAGGAAATCTCCGGAGACGGTCTTCACCCGCGCCGTCAACCCGGCTTCGCGCACGTAGCCCTGCGTCAACGGGACCACCAACGGCAGATCGAAGACCGTCGCCGTCAGCTCGGGACGAGCCGTGGCGAACGCGATCGCATAGGCGCCGGAACCGCCACCGACATCCAGCACTCGCCTGACGTTCGAGAGATCGAGCTGCGCGACGACGGCCGGCGCTTGGGGAGACGCGAAGGCATGCATCGCCGCGATGAAGGGAACGAACCACGTCCTGTCCCGCCGCTCCATCGGCGGTGATGCCACCGAGCTGCCCTTGCGCACCGCTTCGGTCAAGGTGCCCCAGGTCTGGTACATCCGCACGGTGTGATCCAAACCGCCCAGAAAACCCGGGAGCCCGGGCAGCAGGTGCGCTGCCGCGGCGGGGGTGAGCGAGAAACGGTCCTTCTGTTTGACCAGCAGACCCAGGGCCACGCAAGCGTTCAGCAGCCGGTCCGTCGCCCGACGAGCCGCGCCGATCGCCTCCGCGACCATGGCCGACGTCTGCCGTCCTTTGGCCAGCGCGGCGAAAACGCCCAGCTCGTGCGCGGAAAGCAAAATGCGCGAAGCCTGGAAACCGCGGGCCATGTCCATCAAGGACGCGGCCGTGTGGCTCGTGGTTTCTGACGCCTGGCTCCGGATCCCTGGCAAACGGCTTTTTGCACGATTCATCGTGGATGCGATCCTCGCTGGCGATCGGTTGCTGGCCGTCAGCTGCTGCCTGACGGCGGCTGGATCGGTCGCATGATCGGTTCGCTACTCCCCTTCCGCTCCCCGTGCGGCGACCTCCGATCTCGGACTCTTGCCCCACCCCTTTGTCGTCAAGGCAATGGCGGCGGAACGGCGTTGAAGACCATGGCCAACTCGGGCACCTGCCCCGCCGGTGTCCACGCGGGCATGCCGGGCTTCCAGACTAGCGTCTCGCGGGTCACCTGCCGGTTGATCACCTGCTGTTGGATCAGCGGGGTCTCGAAGGGGCCGGCCTGCTGACCGCCGAGGGCCACGTAGAACTTTTCCGAGGCCGGCAATGGCGGAGGAGCCGCCGCGGCAGCGGCGGCCGGAGCCATCGCCGGCTGCATCATTTGGCCCATCTGGCCGGCCATGAGCAACCCCATGCCCATGCCCATCGTTCCTCCGGGCATGCCGGGGTTTTTCGCCGCGTCGGTGAGCGCATTGGCCGCCTGGAACTGGGTGTACTGGTTCATGTTCCCGATGATGCCCATGCTGGATCGCTTGTCCATCGCCGCTTCGACTTCGGGCGGCAGGGAGATGTTCTCGACGACCAGCGTGTGCACCTGGATGCCGTACTGCTCCTGGAATTCTGCGGAGATTTGCTGCGAAATCCTGCCGCCGATCTCGTTTTGATTGGCGGCCAGGTCGAGGATCGGCACGCGGGCCTCGCCCAAAATGTCCGCGAACCGCGCCACGATCAGGTTGCGAAGCTGCTCGCTGATCTCGTCGGTGGTGAAGCGCGCATCGGTACCGGTGACCGACGTGACCAGCTTGGCCGGTTCCACGACCGAAAAGGCGTAGGTGCCGAAGGCGCGCAGGCGCACCGGGCCGAACTCCGGATCGCGCAGCATGATCGGGTTCTTGGTGCCCCACTTGTTGTCGGTGAACTTGCGCGTGCTGACGAAGTAGGCCTCGCACTTGAAGGGGCTGTTGAACCCGTATTTCCAGCCCAGCAGCGTGCTGAGGATGGGCAGGTTCTTCGTTTCCAGCGTGTACATGCCGGGTTGGAAGACGTCGGCGATCTGGCCCATGTTCACGAAGACGCAGGCCTGGCCCGGTCTCACGACCAGTTTGGCGCCGTACTTGATCTCGTTGTTGTAGCGTTCGAAGCGGTGGACGAGGGTGTTGTTCGACGGGTCGAGCCACTCGACGATGTCGATCAACTCGCCTTTCAGTTTTGCCCAAAGACCCATGTCGGTTCTCCTTGACCGTTCGCGCGGCCCATTCGCCGAATCGCATTACCTTTACAGGAGCAGGCTACCGGGTTTCAGGGAATTTTGAATCGTTTTTGCGCGTCGTCCAGCAGTCGCGCGACGACGTCCGGCGTGACCTCGGCGGTGGCGGCCAGGATCAGATCGGGGGCCGATTTCTCGCGCAGCGTTTCGGCGCGGTTGGTGGTCGTCACCGCGATGCACTTGAATCCACCGGCCTTGGCCGCCTGTACGCCGGCGACCGCGTCTTCGACGACCGCACAGCGGTCGGGACCCAGACCGAGGCGCTGGGCGGCGAGCAGGAAGACTTCCGGGTCCGGCTTTCCGTGACAGATGTCGTCCATGCAGACGAACGTCTCGACATGCATGCCCAGTCCCAGTTCCTGCCGGAAGAAATCGACATTCGAACGCGGCGCCGAGGTGCCCAACGCCAGGCGGAACCCGGCCGCCTTCAATTCCCGCAACCGGTCCGTTACACCGGGAAAGAACCGAAGCCCCCCTCGCGCCTCCTCCCGAAACAGCACTTCCTTCCGTTCGGACAGGCGCCGGTTCTCCCGCGCATCGAGCTCGTGACCCAGCAGGCGTTTCAGGATGGTCGTGTTCGTCTGTCCGAACGTGTCGTAGAAGAAGGCGTCGCACATCGACAGGTTCAGTTCTTCGGCCAGCCTGTACCAGGCGCGCCGGTGACACTCGGCGCTGTCGAAGAGCACGCCATCCACGTCGAAAATCACACCTCGGGGCACGCGGTCGTTCACGGTCGAGTCTCCTTGGGCTGCCCGCCATATGAAGAAAGCGAGGCGATGGCCGACCGCACAGAATGTAGCATCGGGCTCGGCCGCGTCGAATGGCGAAGGATGCAAGTCGCCGAATGGCTTCGTCGGCATGCCGGATGGGGTACGGCCCGTCGAGGACGACGAATCGGGTCGGCCATTCGGGTCCAGCGGCGCCCTTCGGCAAGGATTACGATTCCAATTTTGCGGTGGCGCCGGGCTTGACGGCTTCATGCAGGGAGCCGGAGCGCAGGCCTTGAAGGTCCAGCGCGACAAAGACGAACCCGCATTTCTTGATTCCCGCGAGCAGTTCTTCGCGCGCAGCCAGAACGTCGGGCAGGCGTGCCGTGGGAAGTTCCAGGCGCGCCACCGGCCCATGATGTCGCACGCGGCATTCGGGAAAGCCCGATCGATGCAGAAACGCCTCGGCCTGCGCCACCTGGCGCAGTTTCTCGGCCGTCACCGGATCGCCGAAGGGAATGCGACTGGCCAGGCATGCCGCCGCCGGCTTGTCGGCCGTGGGCAGGCCCAGCTCCGCCGACAGGGCGCGAATCTCCGCCTTGGTCAAGCCGGCTTCGCGCAAGGGAAAGACCGCACCGTGTTCGCGCGCGGCCCTTTCGCCCGGTCGATGGTCGCCCAGATCGTCCACGTTGGCGCCCAGCGCCACGCGGGCGCCACGCTCCCGGGCCAGGGCCATCAGCCGCTCCATGAGCACCGACTTGCAGAAGTAGCAGCGGTCCTGCGTATTGGCCTGGTAGCGAGGGTCCTTGAGCTCGTCGGTACGCACCACCTCGTGGGTAAAACCGAAACGCGTTGCGAGTTCACGGGCTTCGACGAGTTCCTCGGGGGCCAGCGATTCCGAATCGGCGGTGACCGCCCACATGTCGTTGCCCAGCACCCGTCGCGCGACGACGGCCAGAAAGGCCGAATCCACGCCGCCCGAAAACGCAACGATCAAGCGCCCATATCCGCGCAGCAGTTTCTCGAGTCTGGCCCGCTTGGCGCGCGTTTCCGGAGAGGGGGCCTGGATCGATGCGCTTGCCGGGTTCATGCAATCTCCTGACGCTGGACCTATTTCCCGATGTTGCGAAGGCGCGTGTCTATTTTGGGCGCGCGTTCCCTCAATGCTTCTCGCCCTCAACGCGGGCCGTCTTCCGGCGTCCCAGGCCAGTCTGCCCCGACGGCTTGGCCGAACCGGCGTCCGGTTTGACGGTTTCCACCGGCTCGGGTTCGAGCCACCGGGCAAGATCCTTGGCCCAATAGGTGATCACCAGGTCGGCGCCGGCCCGCTTGAAGCCGGTGACGATCTCCAACGCCGCGGCTTTCTCGTCGATCCAGCCGTTGCGCGCGGCGGCCTTCACCATGGCGTATTCGCCCGAGACATTGTAGGCCGCGATCGGGGTGTTGGCCGCTTCGCGCGCCGCCCGGATCACGTCCATGTAGGCCAGGGCCGGCTTGACCATGAGGATGTCCGCACCCTCCTCTTCGTCGAGCTGGACCTCGCGAACGGCTTCGCGCCGATTATGGTAGTCCATCTGGTACTGGCGGCGGTCGCCGAAGGCGGGCGTCGAGTGTGCCGCTTCGCGGAAGGGACCGTAGAAGGCCGACGCGTACTTGGCCGCGTAGGACATGATCGCGACATATTCGAAGCCTTGCGTGTCGAGCATCCTGCGGATGGCCGAAACCTGGCCGTCCATCATGGCCGACGGCGCCACGATATCGGCGCCCGCGCGCGCCTGCGAAACGGCGGTCTGCGCCAGATTCTCCAGCGTCCGGTCGTTCATCACTTCCTTGCCGGCATTCAACACCCCGCAGTGGCCGTGATCCGTATACTCGCAGAAACACGTGTCGGCGATCAAGACCATTCCCGGAACCGCCTCGCGGATCGCGCGCAAAGCGCACTGGACCAGGCCTTCCGAGGCCCACGCTTCCTTGCCGGTGGGATCCTTTCGCTCGGCCGGCGGAACGCCGAAGAGCAGCAGTGCCGGCACCCTCAACCGATGCAGCAGGCGCGCCTCTTCCACCGCCGCGTCGATCGAGTAGCGGAAGACGCCCGGCATGGCATGAATCTCCTGCCGCTGGTTCTCCCCGTCGCAGAGGAACAGCGGCGCGATCAGGTCGCCCACCGCGACATGCGTCTCGCGAACCAGGCGGCGAACGCCTTCCGAGCGGCGCAGCCGGCGCAGACGATGTACGGGAAATCCCATGACGATCTCTTGCCTCCAATTTGCAGCCCGATGGAAAAAAGAGCTGCCGTTCATCCTCTTCCTGTGCGGAGGTCGGTCGGGCACAGGCGGTGCTTTGGCCGGTCGGCTGGCGGCCACCGGCGCCACCGCGTCCGCATTATCCACGAAGCCGCCAAAAGTGCATGCGAGAACCGGGCCCGCAAGGGGTCGATGCCGCCAAAGGCATGGAAGGAGCGCCGGGCTCGTCAGGCCCGATCTTTCCCGCGCTGGAGCCAGGGCATCGCCTTTCCGCCCTGCACCACGGCCTTGGCCAGTCGATCGGCCGTTTCCAGTTGCAGCTTCTCCACTGCACAGCCGCTTTTGAGGATCCAATGCAGCTCCTCATTGCGCCACCGCTTGCTGTAGAGTTCGGCCACGGCCTGGGCCTGTTCCAAGGTAGCGGCCGGTTCCGTCGTCCACAGCAACCACTGCAAGGGCTCTTCGCCTTCCGGCGGGGCCACTTCGCGAATCTCCACCACGGTCATGGTCGCCGGCTTGCGCCGCTCGTCGCGTTGAAGATCGGGGAGGATGTCCAAGGGGCGGGAACGCACTTCCACCAGGGCTTTTCGGGCGGGCTTCTCATGCGTACGCGGTACTTCGATCGTGGCGCGGCCCAGCAACGGTGCGGCATGCACGGCGGGGCGCGCCTATTCACAGGGATCATCGATCCGTCGGTTGTGCTCGAAGCGCACGACCGGTCCATCGGAATTCGCGGCGCTTCTGGGCCGAACCCCGCTCTTCCTCCTTGCGGCACCAGATCTTCTGATGCAACTGTTTCTTACAGTTCTTGACTCTTCAACCTCCAAAGGTAATTTTGCGCGCTGAGGCGTTCCCAATGGCAGGCCGATGCGTTTCGACCCGCTCACCGCCGCAACGAAACGGATCGGCCATGACCGGAACGCCGAGGGAACCACATGACTTTCTCTGTCGCCCTTCCGGACCGGACCGTTCGAAACCAGCAAAGCATGGCCGATCTGGAGGGCCTTGCCAAACAGGGGCTCCTCACCCGCAAGTCGCTGGTCTGGCGCGAAGGGTGGCCTGCGTGGGTGCCCGCCGGAGAGGTCATTGAACTGGCCTCCATCTTCCGCACGCCACCGCCCCCTGCTATCGCTCCACCTGTTCCTGCCGCAGCGTCTCCCGTTGTACGGGCAGGCACGACTGCGCCCAGTTCAAGCCATGCCTACCCGCGCAACTATCTCTTGCTGGGGTGCTTGGCTGCGGTGGCGATCGGCATGGTTCTTCTCGTGGGTGGAGTGCTGGCGTGGCGGTTCTGGCGCCCAGCGTCTCCACCCGCAGTCGATCTGCCGCAGAACACCGTTCTCACGGACGATCCAGTTCGCCCCGCAGATCCGTCCGAAGCGCGTGTGGTTCTGTACAACCAGCGTCTCTTGCTCGAGGCGCTCCGCTTTCGAAATCTGGCCTCGGGAAAGTTACAGGACGCACTCGGTGCATATAGAGAACCGGCCTGTTGCGCCTTCCTGCGCTCGTCCGATCTCGGCCGCGCGGCGCCGCAGGTCTGGGCCTACTTCTTCTCCACCTCACTGCTGCTGATCGGCCATGCACAGAACTCAGCGCCGGTGATTGCCTTTTACAATCCATTTCTGGATGCAGCGCTGATGACGCGCTGGTGCTGGGAGGGCGATCAAGCGACCATCGAAGACGCCACGCTGTGGATTGGATCCTGCTTTCCTGACGGTCAGGCGGGGGCGCCCGAGTACCCCCGTTGGATGAGCAACGCGCGCACGACGCCGTTTCACGAAGCCCTGCTGTCGGGCATGCGGGAGTTCACCGGCCGTTTCGAACGTATGTTCCCGATCCGGCCCGTGGACGCGATGAAGTTCCCTCAATCCGTACGCCGAAGCGAGGCACAGACCTTCGTGGAACAACAGGCGGCGGCTCAATTGTGGACCCTTATGAAACTGCGCGAACACCCCGGCTTGACCAACCTGCGCAAAGCGCTGGCCGAAGGCCGCGCCGACATGCTCGACACGCTCATCCCGCCGGGAGCCCCTTTCACGTCCGCCACGCTCCTCAAACTTCCTCGCGATCTGCGTCAGCGGCTGGTCCCTGCCTTTGCGCTTTCTTCCGCGCAGTACACGTTGGTCGTGTTGAGCGTTCCCGAAATGCCCCGCTTCTACGTCCTGGCGCAATTCGGTACGGCCGGTGCGCCACTCCAGCACCTGTCGGTTCAGGAACTCAACTGAGGAGGCCCCGCCATGCAAAGGGCGAAACGGATTCTGTGTTCATTAGCGGTTCTGTCCCTTTCTGCCGGATGGGCGTGGGCGTCCTCGCCGGCCGAGGACGATCCCGGCATGATGGACGGCTATCGAAGGATGCAGGAGGACGAAGCGCGCTACCGTTTCGAGATGGAGAGCCGCCGGCAGCAGGGGCAGGGTTCCGTACTGGATGCGGCAGCCCAGAATGACTTCGTGACCGGTGCGATCGGCGAGGGCATCGAGGTGGTGGGCTCAAAGTTGATCAACCCATCCGTCACCAAATTCCTCGGAGGGATACCCGCAGACGATATCGGCAAGGTGCTCGGGCACGCATCTGCAGGTGACACGGACGGCGCGGTGCGTGCATATGCAACCGGTTGGGTGGGCTTCCTCTCGGGAACCATTGCCGGGATGCTGGCCAAGGGCGCCGTAGCGGGAACGGCGGTGGCACTCAGTGCCCCCACTGCCACTGCCATTGGAGTGGCGACGGTAGGTATCGGAGTCGGCTATCTGGCCAAATCGGGTTTCGAGTATTTGTTGGACATGAACCAGCCCAAGGTCTCGCAGCCTTCACACAAAATGGTTACGCCCGGGATTCCCACGCTGCCTCCTAATGTGAGATTCACGCCCGAGCAAATCGAGGCATTTCATTCCATGTTGGATACACAGGCTCGATTAGCATCCCCCACTGTTGCCGTGACCCCACCTCCCGCGAGTTCCGCCGAAAACGCGAGGGATGCAATGGCAAAGCCCCCTGCGCTGGAGCCCAGCCTCTCTGCCCCCATAGCCCCTCCCGCAAGCACCACGCCGACAGATTCCGTAACGGCAAAGCCTCCGTCGCTTGATCCCCAGTTGTCGCCTCCAGTTCAACCACCCGCCCCGCCGGCCCAACCGGTTCCACCCGTCACCAAGCCGGCGACTGTGAAGACGCAGCCGGCATCGCAACCCGCAGCAAAGCCCTACGTCGTCTACTGTCAATCTTGCAAAAGTGAGTTGGCCCTGCCCCGCGGGCAGCGAGTTCCCGCGGCCTGTCCCGCATGCGGAAAGTCCAAGGTTCGCATCTACCAGAACACTGCAGGACAGCGAACGATGGTCGGGACAGGCGACTGGTACTGGCCCAAGAATTCGCCTTCGCCGCTGCGCGCCGGGCAGTGGTGCGAATAACCGACCCTGTTTATATGGCTGCGGTCCTCCTCCTTGCCCATCGCGGCGTTGATGAAGTTCGTCATGTGGCTCCGCGAGGTGTTGCCCAGGTCGGTCAGCTTCAGCTTGGCCGGCGTCAGCTCCTTCGCCTTGGGTCCGCCGATGATCTGGTGCGTGGACGATTGGGTGCCGCCCTTGATGATCAGGTCGTCGGAATAGATGATCTTGCCGCACTCCGGCATCTTGACGTCGGGGATCCCTTCCGGCGGCTCTTGCTGTACGGATGCATCGGGGCGGTGCCGGTCCAGACCTCCCAGTTCATGCCCTCGGGCATCGGATCGGCCTTTGGGAAACCGGTGACCTTGCCCCAACCGTGCCAGCGGCACGAGAAGGCCGACCATGCCGAAGACCGGCGCGTAGCCGCCCGTATCGACCATCCGGCCGACGGCATAGGTGAAGACGGCACCGCCCAGGCTCGCCGCCATGCTCGTGGCGCCCATCGCGGTCCCCATGGTCTCCGAGGGAAAGAGGTCGGCGTGCAGCGCGAGGATGTTCGCGCTCCACATCCCGAAGCCGAAGGTCGCCAGACAGACCCATGCGATCACCCCGGCGGGCGTGGTTGCGCCCATCACCTGCAGGCCGCCCATCATCGCCAGCGCGCCGCCGGGCAGAGCGGATGGCGACGGACGCCGTTGCTGTTGTCCAGGCTATGGGAGACGATGCTGGCATTGAAACTGGGCGACGCCGAGGCGCCGGCGGCCGCCGATCCCGGTCTGACCGACCGGCGGATCCGCCGGGCCGAAGCGTATATGCTCGAGCATCTTTCCGAGGATATCGGTGTCGACGATATGGCCCGCGCCGCGGGGATTTCGCGCAGCCAGCTCGGACGGATCTTCCGGGCGCAGATGAATTGCGGACCCGCCCAACGTCTGCGCGCGCACCGCATCGAGACGGCCCGGCGTCTGCTGGCGGACGGCGCGATGTCCGTCAAGGAGGTGTCGCGTGCGGCCGGCTTCCGCTGGGTGCATCACTTCATCCGCAGCTATCGGCAGGCCCGGGGATGCACTCCGGCCAGCGAACGGCTCGGCTGGCGGACCTGACCGGGCGAGGATTCACTTCGTCAGGAAACCGGCGTTCGCCCAGTCGCCGTGATCGGCGCCGATGCCGTTGCCGCCGTCGTCGACCAGCAGGCGGATCTGCCGGGTCCCCGCGGGAATCTCGACGTTGATGCAGAAACGTTCGTCGCCATCCGTGAGCACCGGCGTCCTGATGAGCTGCTTGCCGTCCGCGAAGACGCCGAAGCCGACGCTGCCGCCCTTCTCCTCGTCGTCGGTGCCGACCACGGCGACGAAACGCTTCCATTCGGGCTTCGCCTCGTAGACCAGTTCCGAGACTGCATGCACGCCCATGCCCCGTTTGAACTCCTCGCCGCGGATGCGGATCGGGTTGTCCTGGATCGACTTGTCCCTGCGCGGATCGCCGTTCCAGCCGTTGGTCGCTTTGACGGGCGTCAAATCGGAAAGATGTACCTCGGGCAGCGGCGGCAGGTCGGGCTTGCCGGGCGTGGAAACCTTCGCCGTCGCCACCTCCTGCGCCTTGCCGCTCCAGTCGACGACCTGCAGCGCGTAGGTGTACTGCGTCTCCGGCGAAACGGAGGTGTCGGCAACCGAAGGCTCCACCATGACGAATTCCCTGCCGTCGTTGCGGCGCAGGACCACGTTCATGCCGCTGAGACTGCCGCTCACGTTGACGCAGCGAGGCCCCTGCGCGGTCGCCTGCAGCGTGGCCGCCGCCGGTTTCGCTCCGCCCGATCCGCCTTTGCCGAACTTCACGCTCCACGCCGCCGCGCCGGCCTTGCCGGACAGGCTTACGCGAACCCACTCGCCCGTCTGCTTGATCGTCGCTTCCCCCCCGTTCAGGCTCGCGGCCTCGGCCTTGTAGCCCGGCGCGGCCATGCGGATTTCGTACGGCTTGCCGGCCTCGAGCGTCGCGGTGCCGCTCAACGTCCCCTTCGCGTCGTCCCACACCCCGACGGAGCCCTTGGGATGGGCCTGCGTGTCCGACGCCGCCACGACGACCGGACGGCTCCCCGCTTCCACCACGGCCACCACCGCAGGCCTGCCTTCCGGAAGGGCCTGCACCAAATACGAGAGCATCGGGCCGCTCAACTGGTCCCTGTCGAAGTCATAGGCCGCGTAGATCCTGCCGCTCGGCAATCCGATCGCGCTCAACCGCAGCCGGCAGAAGGAGGCACGACCGGACGGGCTGGCCAGGACCACCAGGGCCGGTCCGCCCTCGGAACGCAGTTGCACGGCCAAGGTGTCGTTGTCGCTCAGAAAACGGTCCGAACCGCCCGCCAGGAGAGCGGAGACCCAGCCGTCCGGACGTATGGCGAAGAGTTCCCCCACGCCGGATAACTCGGTGGCTCCGGCCTTGAAGGCGATCTTGCCCGTGGCGCAATCGCCGGTCGCCTGCAGTGTGCCGCTCTTGATCTCCAGCACCGAGCCGTTCAACGTAACGTCTGCTGCCATGGCGCCGAGTGACGCCGCGATGATCGGCACGAACAGCTTGAACCGAAAATGCGCTCGCATGTCTCCTCCTTCGGCCTGTAGTGCAGTCCCCAAAAACGTACACCGGTTTGCCGCAAAACAGGGTTCAAAATCGCGCGGAACGGGGTGTCGGCTGCGGGCCTGTCGCCGCAACCGGCGCTTATGCCTTCTCCCACAACTCCCGGACCGACTGCAGGGCCTTCTTGAAGAAAGCAGCGCGGTCATCGGTCGGGATGCGGACTTCCAGGTTTACCGGGCCGGCGAAACCGGAGCGTTTCATGCTGCCCAGGATCATCATCCAGTCCGCCACGCCGGTGCCGGGCAACCGATGCTGGTCGCTCTTGCCGTCGTTGTCGTTCAGGTGCGTGCAGAGCAGTCGCGAAGCGTAGCGTTCGACGAAGTCCTGACAGCCGGTCATGCTGGCGTGGCCGCTGTCGTAGCAGAGCCCGAGGTACTCGGGACCGAATCGCCCGAAGAGCGCGTCGAAGAAGGCCGCCTGGTCGAACTGCCTGGGCGAGTACAAATCCTCGACCGCCACTCGTACGCCGGCCTGCATGGCAAGCGGGCGCAGACGCTCCAGCACGTCGACGCTTTCGGCCAGCGCCTCGGCTTGCGTTTCGAAATCGCGCAGCGGCACGTGGACGACGAGCGCCGTCGCGCCCATCCGCTGCGCGAATTCGATGCGGTTCGCGTTCGCCGCAAGAAAGAGTTCCCGCGTAAAGGTCAGTCCCTTGGGCGGACAGGCGTACCCGTGAACGCTAACGAGTTGCAGGCGGTGGCGTTCGAAGGCACGCGCCGCCAGGGCCATGAAGTCCGCTTCGTAGAAAACCGGTTTCCCGCACCAATCCCAGCACCAGTCGGCATGCTTGAAACCGGCGCGGGTCACGTCGTCGAGGCAGGAAGTGTCCGCGACGGAAAGCGCGGGCAGCGGCGGTTCGACGGTGATGGCGAAATCCATGATGCTCGGCTTGCCGCGCCTACGCCGCGGGCTCGGGCTTCGGCCCGCCTTCTCCGGGCGCTCCGTCTTGCGCTCCGCCCTCGACGGCTTCCTTCGGGTCGCGGAAGAAGATGGCGAAGAGCAGGATCACGACACCGGCCATGATGGCGGGGACAATCCAGATCTGCTGCCACTGCTCGGCCAGCGCCTTGCTGGGGCCTTGCTGAACCAGGGCCGCAGCCTGCTCGATCAAACCCTGGCTGGCCTTGGCTTTGGCCTGGAAGTAGCCAACCACCTGTCCCGAAATCTCGCCGCCGATCACCATGCCGATGCCGTAGGTCACCACGCCGATGAAGCCCTGCGCGCAGGCCTGGATTTTCTTGGGCGCCGTCTTGTCCACGTAGATCTGGCCTGTCACGAAGAAAAAGTCGTAGCAGATGCCGTGCAGAAGGATGCCGCCGTAATACAGCATCACCAACGGACCGGGATTGCCGAATGCGAACAGGAGGTACCGCACCGCCCAGGCCAGCATGCCGACGAGCAGCATCTTCTTGACGCCCAGACGCAGGAAGAAAAAGGGCATCACCAGCATGAAGAAGACCTCCGACATCTGCCCCATCGTCATCTTGCCAGCCGCATTCGTCACGCCCATCGCGTTCAGGAACATGTTCGTGAAGTTGTAGTAGAACGAAAGCGGAATGCAGATCAGCAGGGAGCCGATCACGAAAATGGCGAACGAGGGGTTTTTCATCAGCCCCAACGCATCCAGACCCAGTACATCCCTGACCGTGACGTTGTGCCCCAGCGACTTGGGCGGCGTATGCGGAAGCGCGAAGGCAAAAAGGCCCATCAGTACCGCACAGCCCGCGGCGATCTTCATCGGCGTCGCCGTGTGTTCGATGCCCATCCATCCCACGACCAGGCCCGCCACGATCCAACCCAGCGTTCCGAAAACACGGATCGCCGGGAATTGTTTCTGCGGGCTGGTCATCTGGCTGAACGAGATCGCGTTGACCAGCGCCAGCGTCGGGCTGTACGTCATGGCGTACGCCAGCAGGATCCAAAAAAGCGTACCCGGTTCCGTCACCGTCGAGGCATAGTAGAGCAGCCCTGCCCCCAGCAGATGGCAGACCGCAAGGACGATCTGTGCCGGAAAAAACCGGTCGGCAATCATGCCCACGAGGAACGGCGCAACGATCGCACCCCAAGGCATGGTCGTATAGGCGCGCCCGATAAACTCGCCGCCTTGCCCCAAGCCTTTGCTCAAATAGGTCGCCAGCGTCACGAACCAAGCGCCCCAGATGAAGAACTGCAGGAACATCATCACCGAAAGCCGACCGCGGACACTCGGATTCATGCTCGGAAGCCTCCCGTTAGGCGCACGCTGCGCTCGACCCCGGCCATTCGTCGCCTCGCGGACACCGCCCGCAACGACAATAGCTCAGGAAAGTCTCAACGACACGAAGGCAGTATCTATACGTTATACGCCGCCACTGGCCCACTGCTAGTATCATATGCGCTATTTTATGGTCAAGGCGACAGGAGGAGATGCGCGCACCTGTGCAATCGGTTGGACCCGCTCCTGAAAGCATCGTGCATAAATCCGTATAATACGCAGTTGGAACGATCCGCGGAGCGCGTACGGTAGTCTAACGGTTGGCGGCGCGGTACCGAGCAGCAGGTCAGGAGATTCGGAAATGGCCCATACCGCCCTTTCCGGCGACGTCGTCTTCACCCGGCGGCGGATGCTTTCGCATATCGACGATGCCCTGGCGCGGCTCCGCATGCAGGAGGCGCTGCGCGCCGGGGCGTTGGCGTTGACGGTCGTCCTCTGGATCCTGGTGCCGATGGTTCTGGTGGATCGCATCCTGAGCCTTGCGCAACTGGGCTTCAACATCTGGATCGTCTGGGGCGGACTGGCCTGCCTCTCGATCCCTTACATCCTCTGGCGCGTCTTCTCCGAACGGCTCAACGAGCGCCTTGCGGCGGTGCTTGCCGACGACCGCCTGGGACTGCACGCGCGGCTCTGCACCTCGCTGGCCTTGCGCAGCGACGACGATTCGGCCTTCGGGGAACTTTTCTATCGGGAGGCCGCTGCACGACTGCGCGACCTGGATGTGGCCCGGGCTTTTCCCTTCGAACTCCCGCGCCTGGCGCGTTTTCTGCCCATCCCCGTCGCGCTGGCGGCCGGCATCTGGTATTTCATGGAGCCGCAGGACCGCATGGGCTGGGTCGCCGCCGCACAGGAAAAGCGCGCCGCCGAGGAGGCCAGGAAAAAGACCGTCAAGCCGCTCCTCGATCTCAAGCTGCAGGATCTCAAGCGCGCGCAGGACGACAAGCCCATCGAGGATTCGGCTTCGTACAAGAACGTCAACCACCTGCTGAAGCGTGCGCAGGAAAAGGCCCAGGAACTCCAGGAAGGCAAGATCAACTCGGAACAAGCGCTCCAGGCGCTGGCCGAATTGAAGCGCGACATCGGCAAGGAACGCGAACAGCATGCCTTCGACAAGACCGAGAACCGCCTCAAGAACCTCAAGGACGAGAAGCTGAACCTCGAAGACGGCGCGCTGACCAAAGACATCTCCGAAGCGCTGAAAGAGAACGATCCGGTCAAGGCGGGCCAGATGATGCGCCAGCTCGCGCGCAAAGTCCGCGACGAGATTCTCAATGACCCGAACAAGACGCCCGAACAGAAACAGGCCGAACTGAAAAAGCTCAAGGACGAACTGGAACGGCTCTCCGAGGCGCTGGCCGAACAGCAGGCCCTGCGCAACCAGTTGCAGGAACTCTCCGAAAAGACCATGGACGCCGCGGACTTCCAGAAGCTGCAGCAGCAATTGAAGGAGCAGAACGAACAGCATCGGCAGGACCAGCAGGGAACACAGGGCGATCGGAAGCCGGGAGACCGGCAGGGCGACCCGAACCAGGGCGGCCAGGCGCAGGACCGGCAGACGGCCGAACAGCAGGCGCAGAAGCTGGCCGAGGAACTGGAAGAGGCGATGCAGGAAGCGGCCGATGCGTTCGACGAGCTGGAAGAGGAATCCTACCAGCCGGACGAGACCGACGAGGCGTTGGACCGGTTGGAGGAGCAGGTCGACAACGCGCTCGATGGACTCAGTCCGTCCGGCGGTTCGCAGGCCGGGGGCCAACAGGGTCAGAAACAGGGCGGTAAAAAGAGCGGACAGAAAGGCAGCCAGCGGGCCGGAGGCCGTCGCAGCGGGCGCACCGGTCAAGGGATGGGCCAGCAGGGCCAAGGGCAACAGGGACAGGGTGGCCAGGGTCAACAGGGACAGGGGCAAGGGCAGGAAGGCAGTAACCAGGGCCACCAGCAGGGCGGAGCCGGCCTGGGCGGCGGACGAGCCACGGGCAGCCGGCCGTACGCGGACGGCGAAACGGATTTCGAGAAGGAGAAGGTGCGCGGCAAGATGCAGGCAGGCGCGATCACGGCGCTTTCGCATTTCCGCGGGCAGGGCGCCAAGGGCGAAGCGCCCAAGGAATACGTGAACCTGGTGAACCGCGCGGATCAGGAAGCTGCCAGTTCGCTGGAACTGGACCAGGTCCCCGCCGATGCGCGCAACATGGTGAAGGAGTACTTCTCGACGCTGAAGCGCGACGTGAGCGCTCCGGCTCCGACGCCTTCGGCAGGCGGCCATGTTCCTCGCCCGCCCGCAAGCGGCGCCAAAAAGGAAGACGGCGAGCTGTTAAGGGAGTAGCGGGCCGGCGCGGACCGCGTGGTCCATGGCGCCGGTCGAAATCGTGCTCGTAATCCATCCATCCGCCGCGCCCTCGAAGATTTGTCGAAAATCCCGTTTTTCCCCTGGGTCTCCGGGCTTTCGTGGGGAATAATCCGGGGCCAGTCGCTAGCGAAAGGCATACCGGTCGATGCTGGTCCCTTCACCCCTCTACCTGTCGCTGCTCACCGGCGAGTCCAACGGCGAAGGCGAGATCCTGAAGGTCCTCGCGTTGCGACCCGAAGCCTCGACCCAGGGAAAAGAGCGCGAAGGGCGGCGACTCGAACGCCTGGTGCAACCCGCCGCGCGCCTGACCCTCGCACAGTCCCGAGCCTTGGGTCTGACCAATAAAAAGCTGGAGCAGGCGCCGAGCCTCGACGAGGTGCTCGAAGACCTGCTCGATTTCTCGCAGGGCGCCGAAGCCTGGGTTGTTCCCGACGCGGGGGTCGCCCGCAAGGCGCTGAAGCGAGCGGCATCCGAAGCCGGCTTTCCCAGGGGGCTGGGCCTGCCGATCGTCGGCATCGACGAACTGGGTGCCGTCGTCCATCCCACCGTCTGTCGCCGCGGCATCGCCGACCTGCTCAAACACTACAGCATGGACCGCGACGGACGCATCGACGTGGCCGGCACGCCCGACCCCGGACTCGTCCGCGAACTTTGGGAACGGCTCGAATCGGATCTGCTCCGTCTGCCGCTCCCGGTCCTCGCCGAGATGAACTGGCTGCTGGCCAAGATCGAGCATCCCCTCAAGCCCGTGCTGAAAGCCTCCGAGAAGCACGCCGTCGAGACGCAGTTCGCGCGCAGCTTCACGTCCGGCAAGCTCTCGCTCGGGAACCTGATGCGGGACTTCTCCGACATCCTGGCGAAGCTCGCGCTGCGCGACGAGGAAGCCATCGAAGGGGCGGACGCCCCGCCGCCGTGCGAACCGGTCACCGAGCAGGAAATGATCGACCTCCTCGGCCCCGGCGGGCGGCTCGCGCAGGCGCTGCCCGGCTACGAAGAGCGGGCCGAACAGGTCGCCATGGCCGCGCGCGTGGCCGGTGCGCTCACCGACGGCAAGCACCTCGTCGTCGAAGCCGGCACCGGCGTCGGCAAGTCGCTCGCGTAC
>Ga0073932_1002048_pt1 | contig 33749 bp, 25 predicted proteins | sample DewCreD2012metaG_FD_76967 | JGI IMG/M metagenome (GOLD analysis project Ga0073932, IMG submission 76967) | Hot spring sediment bacterial and archeal communities from British Columbia, Canada, to study Microbial Dark Matter (Phase II) - Dewar... ...
ACCGCCCGAAGGGCACTCTCCCCGCAGGGGGGGATTGACACCCATTATACACTCGGAGCGAACAAAAGGCCGTGAGTTGACGACGCTCTTCTCCCGGTGTCTTTTTTCCATGATGCAACGGGCGCGCTCATTCGTCGGGGCTTGCACGCCGGTTGCCGGTTGCCTTATGTTCCGCCCCGGTTCAACGGCATAAGCAACCGGCGCTGAAGGGCCGGCGGCGGGAAGGAATGATCATGGCGCAGTTAAACGATAATTACTTGAAGCTCAAGGCCGGCTATCTCTTTCCGGAGATTGCGCGGCGGGTAAAGGCATTTTGCGACCAAAATCCCGTCGCGGCGCGGCGGGTCATCCGCTGCGGTATCGGCGACGTGACCGAACCGCTGCCGGCGGCCTGCCTCAAAGCCTTGCATGCGGCGGTGGACGAAATGGGCGACCGCGCCACGTTCCGCGGTTACGGGCCGGAGCAAGGCTACGATTTTCTGCGGGCGGCCATCGCGCAAAACGAATATCGCGACCGGGGAATTGAAGTGGCCGACGACGAAATTTTTATTTCGGACGGCTCGAAATGCGATTGCGGCAACATTCTGGATATTTTTGGCCAGGAGAATGCCATTGGCATCCCGGACCCGGTGTATCCGGTTTATGTGGACACCAACGTCATGGCCGGTCACACGGGCGCGGCGGAGGAAACTGGCGCTTACCAGGGGCTGGAATATCTGCCCTGCACGCCTGCCAACGGTTTTGTACCGGAGCCGCCCGCCAAAAAGCTGGACCTAATTTATCTCTGCTCGCCCAACAACCCGACCGGCGCGGTGGCGAGCCGCCCGCAGCTGCAAGCCTGGGTGGACTACGCGATCAAGCATCGGGCCATCATCCTTTTTGACGCCGCTTACGAGGCCTATATCACCGATCCGGCGATCCCCCATTCCATCTATGAAATCCCGGGCGCGCGGGAGTGCGCCATCGAATTCCGCAGCTTCTCCAAGCACGGCGGCTTCACGGGCGTGCGGTGCGCCTTCACCGTGATGCCGAAAACGCTCCTGGCGGCGGATGGCCGGGGCCGATACCAACCGCTGCACCCGCTCTGGAACCGCCGCATGTGCACCAAATTCAACGGGGTCAGTTATATTGTCCAGCGCGCCGCCGAGGCGCTTTATTCGCCCGAGGGCAAACAGCAAGTGCGCGCCTTGATTGAGCATTACTTGGGCAACGCCCGCGTGCTGATGGCCGGCACCCAGGCCGCCGGCTTGCAAGTCTATGGCGGTGTCAACGCTCCCTACCTCTGGGTCCGAACACCAGCGGGCGTGACCAGTTGGCAGGCTTTCGACAAAATCCTGGGCGAGGTCCAGGTGGTCATCACGCCAGGCAGCGGTTTTGGCGCGCAAGGCGAGGGTTATTTTCGCATCTCCGCCTTCAACAGCCGCGCCAACGCCGAGGAAGTCGCCCGGCGGTTGCCGCAGTTGCAGTGGTCACAATCGCTTTGGGGATGACCGCGCGAGAGGGAGGCGCTCGGCGCCCAAGACGCCCTTGGGCTCCTGAGTGCTGGGGATACAACTACACCCGCCCCCCTCACCCTGCCCTCTCTCCCCCCAAGGGGGAGAGGGAGAACGTCGCGCACGGCGACCAATTGCGTATTGCCTCCCGGAGACCACACAGCACGGTTGCGGGCGGAACGCCAGGCTCGCTTCACTCACCATCAATAGCCGGCGGCGAAAGTTTACCCGCTAGCCAACGGCGGCGGATTTAGGTAAAATCCTGCCCATGCAAAGAGATTTTCAAACCCTTGCGGCAGCGCCACTCGCGCTGCCGATGGTCTGGCTTCTTTTGCCCGGCCTGGCCACGACGGCGCTTGCCGCCAATCCCGAGGCCCCGGCGCGCTTCAAGGTCGCCACCGAAGTGGTTAACGCCAACGTCGGCCCGTTTTCCGCGACGATTGGCGCGGTCGGCAACAATCTGCTCAATTACAGCTTCGAGCCGGTGCAATATCGCACCCGGTTTTTCCAAGAGGAAGACGCCGCCGACCGGGTGGTCGCCAGCGGCTCGGCGCTGACCTCGCACGACACCCTGCGCGAAGGCTTTTACGAGGGCGCGGAAGTGCGAGTTTACCGGATTATCAACGCCAAAGTGGAGATGGTGCGGCGGGACCGTGTGGCCAAAGGCGGCTCGCACTTGAGCGGCTGGCTGCGCACTGGCGGCGAGAAGGAGGTCATGGCGCCGCAGACCACGCGCTGCCAGTTCCGGTTTGACGATTGGAACCGTCCGGAGGTCCCTTACTATTTCACGGTCAAAGCGGTGGACAAGAGCGGCAACGAGTCCGCTCCCGCCGCGGCGGTGCGCGTCGTTCGCCCCGCCAATCTCGGCAAAGGCGCCATTGAGCCCGCGACCAAGGTGGAGCTCAAGATTCCCCGCAATTCCACGGACACGACTCCACCCCCCGCGCCCGCAGGCTTTAAGGCGGACCTGGACCCCGCCACCGGGGTGATTACCTTTACTTGGAGTCCCGTAAATGCGCCCGACCTGGCTGGCTATCGCCTTTACCGGTCGGATTACGCGCCGGAAGAGCAGCGAGGGTTCGGCTTGGTTCTCGAAGGCAAGGCGGGCAGCCCGCGCGAGCAGTTGAAAAAGGGAGATTGGGTGGTGGTGGCGAAAGAGTTCACCAGTTTTTCGCGCCTGTTGCATTGCGCCAATCGCGTGTGGAACGCCAGCCAGAACAACCGCGCCGCGATGCCCGAAGGGCTGCCCTTTTATCCGGATGAAAATCCGAATCAGACCTGGGAGCTGGAGCGCCATCCGGCCTCCAGTCCGGTGCGCGACGGCGGTCAGACATCGGTCAAATTCACCCTAAAAAACAACGAGCCGGTGCGGTTCGCCAAATACAATCATGCCGGCACCGGCCAGACGTGGTATGAGGTTTTGAAGCCCGGGCAGGAATACGTCGTCGAGGTCTGGCTGCGCCAAGAAGGGATGGCCGATCCAACCTTCACTTTCTCTTTGACCGGCTTTTATGCGAAACAGATCAAGCCCATGACCTTCACCGCCACGCGCGAGTGGAGGCAATACACCGCCACCTTCACCCCGCCGGCGCTTTATGAGGGCGGGGGCGGCGTCGGCCAGATGGTGCTGGAGTTCAAGGGGCCGGGCACGGTGTGGATGGACAATTTCCGTGTTTATTCCAAGGAATCGCCGTTCCTCGATTACCTGCCTTACCAATACGAGAGCCTGGCCAAATCCGGCATGAACTGCCTGCGCACCCACGGCTTCATCAAGACCGGCACAACCACCTACAACATGGAGCAACTCACCAATCCCGGCGGCGCGATCAGCGGCGTGGCGAAGGAAAACACGCTGCCGCAAATCTTGAGCCTCATGCGCAAGGCGAAAGTGACGCCCTGGCTGCAAGTCGAGATGCACATGGCCCCCGAGGAATGGCTCGGCTTCGTTGAATATTTGGCCGCCCCTTACGACCCGGCCAAGGATTCGCCTAAAACCAAGCCGTGGGCCGCCAAGCGCTTTGCGCAAGGGCAGGCCAAACCGTGGACAGCAGAGTTCGACAAAATCCTTTTCGAGATCAGCAACGAAACCTGGAACTGGCTGTTCAGCCCCTGGGTGTTCGAGAGCATGACCGACGGCGCGACCGGCGAGAAATACGACCGCGGCGAGGTTTACGGGTTTTTCCAGGAGCATATCTATAACGCGATGGCGGCGAGCCCCTACTGGAAAAGCGCCGGCCTCGACCGCAAGCTGCAATGGGTGGTGGGCGGCTGGGCCATCAACACCTACGGCACCCTGGCGGCCTCGCGCTCGCCCCATTCGCGCTTTCTGACCATCGCCGCTTACAACGGCGGCTGGGACGAAGGAGAAGGCCCAACCGAAGGGGACGACGCCAGCCTGTCGCGGGTGCTGCTGCAGGTGCCGCAGACCTCCACCCCGCGCTCGGCCGCGCTCCGCGCGGCCCGCGACGAGCTGCGGGCCAAGGTCAATCCGGCGCTGGAACTGGGAACTTATGAAGCCGGACCGGGCTACGCGCTGAGCGGCCTGAACAACCAGGCGAAGATGAGCCCGGAGCAGGTGCTGGCCCAGGAGCGCACCATGAAGAGCCTCGGCGGCGGCACCGCCACGCTCGACAACTTTCTCGACAAGGCCGCGCACGGTTTCACCTTGCAAAACTTCTTCACTTTTTTTCATGGCCGCACGCATTGGGTGTCGCATACCGCCTGGCACAAAGGGGCGCGCCCCCACCCCTGCTGGCTGGCGCTGGAATTATTCAACCATCAGGGCGTTGGAGATTTCCTGAAGGTCGAGACGCTGCAAGCCCCCACGGTGGATGTGCCCGCGTTCAAACGCCGAAAGGCCATGAGCGACGTGCCGCTGGCCGCCTGTTACGCCAGCCGCCAGGGCAACCGGCTGAACCTCTTTCTGCTCTCCCGCAAACTGGACAATTACCCGGCCAAGGGCCAGCCGGGGTTTACTCCCGTCACGGTGGAACTGCCTTTTGACAAGGCCGCCAAAATCACCCTGCACAAAATCTCCGGCAACCCCCGCGCAACCAACCTGGACGCGGAAAACGTCAAAATCCAAACCCAGGAGCTTCCCGCCGCCGTTTTCGCGAAAAACTTTGCGCTAACCAGCCGCACCGGCGCGGACGACCGCGGGCTGCCACCGGGGGCGACCTTTCTTTATGTGTTCGAAGGAACCTCAATGCCGGCAAAATAATGTCTATGAAATACACCTATGAGGAACTGGCGGGGATGATTGATCATTCCCTGCTGCACCCCACCATGACGGACCGGGATTTGGAGGAGGGTTGCCGCCTGGCGGCGCGCTGCCGAACGGCCTCGGTTTGCGTCAAACCCTACGCCGTCAAACGCGCCGCCGAGCTGCTGCAAGGCTCCGGCGTCAGCGTTGGCTGCGTCATCGGTTTTCCCCACGGCAACAGCCTGACGGAGGTTAAGCGGTATGAAACCGAACTTGCCTGCCGCGATGGCGCGCGGGAGATTGACATGGTGATCAATATCGGCAAGGCGCTGGGCGGCGACTGGGATTACGTCGAACGGGATGTCAAAGCGGTCTGCGATGAAGCCCACCGGCACGGCGCCCGGGTAAAGGTGATTTTCGAGAACGATTACCTGACCAAAGGCGGCGCCGGGCTGGACGCCGACGCTTTCAAGATTCAGCTTTGCCGAATTTGCGAGCGGGCCGGCGCGGATTGGGTGAAGACTTCAACCGGCTACGGCTTCGTCAAACAGGCTGATGGCAGTTACAATTATCAGGGCGCAACCGCGCATGACTTGGCCCTGATGCGGGCCAATTGCTCCGCCCGAGTCCAGGTCAAAGCCGCCGGCGGCGTGCGCGATCTGGACGGCCTGATCAAGGTGCGCGATTTGGGCGCCACCCGCTGCGGCGCGACCGCCACCGCGGCAATGCTGGATGAATACCGCCGACGCGAGGCCGCGGAAAAAGCCGGGCTGCCGTCCGGACCCGGGGATGGCGCGCTGGGCGCAGGCGGGTATTAACGGTTTTGGGCTCCTGCCCTGACACACCGCCAACAAAACCGAACCCCATGATTCATAACGGCATACCGCGCCGTCACACCATCAACCGCCGCTGCTTCCTGGCGGCCACCACCACCCTGGCAGGGGCAATGGCAACCGCTCCTTGGAGAAGCGCCTCCATGGCGGCTGAGCCCAGAAGCAAATTTTTCACCGTTGGCAGGCGCGGAGAGCGCTGGTGGCTGCTCACGCCCGAGGGCAAGCCGTTCTTCTCCATCGCCCTCAATCACCTTGATCCTTCCCCGCTGCGCTACGTGGCGAACGGCGACCTCTGGCAGCGCAAATACGGCAACTCGATGGAGCGCTGGCTCAAGGAGGCAGTCGCGCCTGACCTGCTCGCGTGGGGCTTCAACAGCGTCGGTTGGACCCAGGAAGTCGTCACCCGCGGCCTGACCAACCACCGGCATTCGCGCGCTTTCACTTTCGAGGAGTATCAGTGGCTGGGGATGCCTTACTGCCACCAGTTGCCCTTTGCCGATTTTCACCAGTGGGAGGCGGAAACCCGCCATCCCGATTTCGGCAGCCCGGAGTTTGCCGAGTGGTGCGATTACGTCGCCCGCGAGCATTGCGCCCGCATGGCGGATGACCCCAAGCTCATTGGATATTTCTACATTGATTGCCCCACCTGGATTCACACCACCAAGGAGAACACCTGGAAAGGGCCTTTGTTCGATCCCGAAAAACTCAAGAACGACGCCGGACGCAAGGAACTCTTCGATTTGGCGACCCGCTATTATCGCGTCACCCATGACGCCATCCGACGGTATGACAAGCACCACCTGATTTTAGGCGACCGCTACGAGGCCGGCCGGCCCATCGCTGACGAGGTGGTCGAGGCCGCCAAGCCTTTTGTGGATGTGCTCTGCTTTCAGCACTTCGCCACGCCCGAAAAGGTCAGCCTGAATTTGCGCCAATGGCACGAGAAGACCGGCCAGCCGGTGCTGCTGGCGGACCATGCGGTGTCCGTGCGGACGGCCGATGGCTATTTGCGCCATGATGGCAAAGGCTACGCCGAAACCCTGCGCCGCCTGCGCGAAGTGCCGGGTTGCGTCGGCTATCATCTCTGCGGCGCTTACCTGCGCAATGAAACCCGCAAGCGCGCCTTGCGCGACGCTGCCGAAAAACCGGACGAAGAAGCGTTGGCGGCCATCACCGCCGCCAATCGCGAAGCTGCGGAATGGATGCGGGCGATCCCTTGAAGGTAGGGGAAGGGCAGCTCCAAGGGAGCGCCTGAAATTCCAATTGGCAATTTTTTAGGACCAGGATGCTGAATAAACTTTGGTTCTTCGGTTTTTTCGGTGGAATGGCTGGCCGCCTGGGCGATTGACGGCCCCGCGCGAAAGCTGGCGCTGGCCGGCCCCCTGCGCGATGCGCGGGCGGTGGACGTGTTTGGCGCGATGGTTAGCGCGGCAAAAGACGCCAACGGTGTGCGACAACAGGACCTCGGCATGTCACCGATTTATTTCTCGGGTTCGGGCGACGACGCTGCCTTGGAGCAGTGCTTTCGCGCAGTGGCGGCGCGCAAGCTATGAACCCAAAACTCCGTTCAGTTCCGGGTTACAGGTCATCAGGGGTCAGGCCGGTTCGGCGGGCAATCCGGGCCATCATCTTGGGTCCGATCTCCTCGCCGTCGTGAAAGGCAAACACATAGTCAGGCCAACCTTGGCGCGAAAGAAGGCAATGGGAAGTGCCGGACTATCGTTTGAGAGTCCAGCCGATTCGGAACAAAGCTGCCAGCACCCGTCGCGCCTTGCATGATGGCCAGAAGCTCATGCCGGAACGGCAAACAGCTCGCGAATTTCAGGGATCGTCTCACCGTGTTCCAGGCGGTCGGCGATGACGCGCAAGGCAAGGGCTTCGACCCGCGCCAACGCCTCCTCGCGGCGACCACCATACGCCATTACCCCGGGCAATTCGTGGATTTCCGCAATCCACCGGCCATCATCCTCCCGCTCAATTTCGACCTTCATCCGTGCCAAAGATGGCGGGATTTCGCGAATTTTTCAATCTCATCTTAGCCTCGGATTTACGTTAGCGCTTGACTTATGACTCACGAAAAAGTAAAGGCCACGCCATGAAAACCAACTCCATCCGGAAGCCGGAAAGACTATCGGCTTGCCTCATGGCAGCCGGCGCGAGGCCGCGGAAAAAGCCGGGCAGCCGTCCGGACCCGGGGATGGCGCGCTGGGCGCAGGCGGGTATTAACGGTGTTGGGCTGCGGCCGTGAGGCGCCAACATCAAAACCAAACGGCATTATGAAACAGCAAATCCCCTCCCTGCATGGCCGCCGAGAGTTTGTGGGCCGGCTGGCGGCGGCGGCGACCGGACTGGCCTTGCCCCACGCCTTTTCCCAAGAGCCGGCGCGGCTCAAGGCGGCGGTGATCGGCCACACCGGGCGAGGCGATTACGGGCATGGGTTGGAAATGATATTTGCCAACCGTTCCGGTGTGGAGCTGGTGGCGGTGGCGGACCCGGACGAGGCAGGGCGCAAGCGGGTGGCCGACCGGATCGGCGCGCCGCGCCATTACGCCAGCTACGCCGAGCTGCTGGAAAAGGAAAAACCGGCCCTGGTCAGTGTCGCCATGCGGCACGCCGACCTGCATCATCCTGTCATTTTGGCCGCGCTGCAAGCCGGGGCGCACATCTATTGCGAAAAACCGTTCACCACCACTCCCGCCGAGGCGGACGAATTGCTGGCCGAAGCCCGTCGCCGCCAGCTCAAAATCGCCGTCGCCCACACCATGCGGCTGATGCCGGTGGTCACCCGCCTGCGCCAGGCCGTGCGGGAGGGTCTCATCGGCGATCTGCTGGAAATGCGCGCCTACGGCAAGCAGGATGTCCGGGCCGGGGGCGAGGACATGATGGTGTTGGGCTCGCACTTGTTCGATTTGATGCGCCTGTTTGCCGGCGACCCCCTCTGGTGCGCCGCCACCGTGCAATGGAAAGGCCGGGACATCACCCCCGCCGACAAACGGCTGGTCAAGGACAACGTCGGCCCGGTGGCTGGCGACCGCATCCTGGCGCAATTCGGCTTCGGCCAAGGCATCAGCGCCACTTTCACCAGCGTGGCCGGACTGCGGGAAACCATTGGACACTGGGGCATCGAACTGTTCGGCAGCCGGGGCGCGGTCCGCATCAACTGCGACATCTCGCCCAATGTATTCCTGCGCCAAACCACGGGCTGGAGCGCCCAGGGCAAGACTGACACTTGGACTCCGTTCGATGTCAATTTGGTGAAAACTCCGCCGGTGCATAACGCGAACCCCGTGACCGATTGGCTGGAAGCCATCCGCCAGAATCGCGAGCCGGAATGCAGCGGTCAAAACGCCGCCTGGGCGGTGGAGATGGTGATGGCCGTCTATCAGGCCGCGCTGTCAGGCAGGCGGGTCGCTTTCCCGCTGGCTGACCGCAGCCACCCGTTGAAATGAAGGTTCGACAAATTCGCCGGTCCATGATTAGGCTGGCGAAAAATACAGCAAGTTAAGGCAAAATGAACCGTCGCGGCAGAATCCTCTTGTTTTGGGCGCTGGCCAGCCTGGCGACGCAGGCCGCGCCGTTACCCTCACCGCCGCCGAACTTCGCCGGCTTGCGGATGGCGATTGAAGACCTGATTAAAACGCACGGCGCCGATTATCCGCGCGGTGAGGAATACCTGCGTCGGCTGGCTATCCTGGAAAGCATGCCCGCCGATCCGGCTCGCTTCCGAGAATTGCAGCGCGAGGCGCTTCTGGCCAATCCGTTGCTCGACCTCGACCGGGTGCTGGTGGTCAAAAGAAGGCCGCGCCCCCTGCCCGGCAGCAAAGTCCTTTGGTCCACCAAAGGAGCGACGCCGATTGCGGGCAATGGCCTGGACTTGGCGTTGCCTTCCAACCACGAGTGCAATTCCTCCCTGCCCCCAACCGGCTGGGACAATGAAATTGCCTGGTTTTCGCCGCGCCGGCCCGAAACCCCGTTGACGCCCCTTTATCGCCCGCCCAACCAGGGCTACGCGGGCGAAATGGATTTGCATTGGGACGCCACCCGCCTGCTGTTCACCCAGTCCCAGGAGCAACAATGGAGCATTTGGGAAATGAAAGTGGATGGCACAGAAGCGCGTCCGCTTTCGAAATTTCCAGCCGACGTGGATGCGTTTGACGCCTGCTACCTGCCCAACGGCCAGATTGTTTTTGGCAGCACCGCCACCTTCCAGTCGGTCCCTTGCTGGCATGGCCTCAAACGGGTCAGCAATCTCTACCTGATGAACGGCGACGGCAGCGGGGTACGGCAGGTTTGTTTTGACCAGGACCATAACCTGCACCCGGTGGTGCTGCCCAATGGCCAAGTGCTTTACCACCGTTGGGATTACACCGGGATCAACCACATTTTCCTGCGCCAACTCATGGTGATGAACCCGGACGGCACCGGCCAGCGGGCGGTGTATGGGGCCAATTCATGGTATCCCAACGCGCTCTATTTTCCCCGCCCGCTGCCGGGGGACGCCAACCGGCTGGTGGCCATCCTTTCCGGCTATCATGGCGCCCACCGCATGGGCCAACTCGTCGTGTTGGACACCGCCAAAGGCTGGCACGAGGCCAAAGGCATTGTCACCCGCATCTCCGGACAGGGGGACCCCATCAAGCCGATGATTCGCGATAATCTGGTGGACGAGGATTGGCCGAAATTCCTGCACCCTTTTCCACTCAGCGACAAACATTTTTTGGTCGCCTGCCTCCCGCGTCCGCAAGCGGCCTGGGGCATATACCTGGCGGATATTTTCGACAACCTGGTGCTCCTGCGCGAGGAACCGGCCGTGGCGTTGTTGGAGCCGGTGCCGGTGCGCCCAAGGCCGGCGCCCCCGGTAATTCCCGACCGCATCCAGCCTGGACGGCAGGACGCGGTGGTGTATTTGCACAATGTTTATGCCGGGCCGGGCCTGGCCGGCGTTCCGCGCGGCACGATCAAGAGCCTGCGGGTCTTTGCCTACCATTTTGGCTACGTGGGGATGGCCGGGCCGGACCGCATCGGACGCGGCGGCCCGTGGGAGGTCATGCGCATCCTGGGCACCGTTCCGACCGACGAGGATGGCTCGGCCATCTTTCGCGTGCCGGCCAACACGCCGCTGGCGGTCCAACCGCTCGATGCGGAAGGCAAAGCGGTGCAGCTCATGCGCAGTTGGTTCACCGCCATGCCGGGCGAGGTGGTTTCCTGTGTCGGCTGCCATGAGCCGCCCAACGAAACCCCGACCCGTCTGCCCGCCCTGGCCGCGCGCCAGACGCCCCGCGACCTGATCCCTTGGCACGGGCCGCCGCGCGGTTTCGACTTTGCCCGAGAAGTCCAACCCGTTCTCGACCGCCACTGTGTTTCATGCCACGACGGACGCGCCGATGCCCAGCCAGACTTGCGCCCCGAGGAGGCCCTCCCCCATTATCGCGGCCAGCCGCTCTCCGAGCTGGCTCGGAAACGGCTGCATCCAGCCGAAAAAAGCGCCACCGGCGGCTTGGTGAAATACACTCCCGCCTACGAGGCCCTCCTGCCTTACTTGCGCCGGGTGGGCATCGAAGACGATGTCAGCCTGTTGCTGCCGGCCGACACCCATGCCGACACCAGCCCGCTGATTCAACTGCTACGCAAAGGGCATCAAGGGGTGCAATTAACGGCGGAAGATTGGGACCGATTGGTGACCTGGATTGATTTGAACGCCCCCTGTCACGGCACCTGGGGCGAGGTTTTCCCCATCCCCGACGGCGCGCATCAGCGGCGCCTAGAATCCTTCCGGCAGTTTGGCGGGCCCGCCGAAGACCCGGAACTTGTGCCGTCTTTGCCACCCCCAAAACGCGACCCGGTTCCCCCGCGGCCATTACCCAAATTCCCGCCCGCGCAGGCCGCCCGCTGGCCGATGGACCACGCCCAAGCGCGGCAACGGCAAGCCGACGCTGGACCGCAAGAGTGGGTGGTGGACCTCGGCGGCGGAATTTCCCTGAAGATGGTGCGTGTGCCCGCCGGAGAGTTCGTCATGGGCGACGCCGCCGGAGAGCCTGACGAAGGGCCGCCCTGCTCGGTAACCATTGGGGAGGCTTTCTGGATGGCGGCCGGCGAAATCAGCAACGAGCAATACCGCCGATTCGATTCCAGCCATGAAAGCCGCTACTACGGGCGCCGTCATGCGGCCAGCGATGATCAAGGGCTGCCCTTGGATGGCCCACGGCAGCCGGTGGTGCGCGTCTCCTGGCAGGAGGCGATGGCGTTTTGCCGCTGGCTCTCCGAAAAAACCGGCTGCCCGTTTTCCCTGCCCACCGAAGCCCAATGGGAATGGGCCTGCCGCGCCGGCAGCGCGGCGCCTTTTTCCTGGGGCGGGCTGGCGGACGACTATTCCGGACACGCCAATCTTGCCGACCGGTCTTTCCGTTTTGGGCTGGACGAGAAGGAGCATCAGACCACTGGCGGCCTGGCGCAATTGATGCTGGAGGGGGCGTTCTTGGGCGACTCGCGGTTTAACGACCGAATGGTGGTGACGGCTCCCACCGGCGGCTATGCGCCGAACGCCTGGGGGCTGCATGACCTGCACGGCAACGCCGCCGAATGGACGCGCAGCCTTTACCAGCCCTACCCTTATCGGGAGGATGACGGGCGCAACGACGTTGCCGCCGCCGGACGGCGGGTGGTGCGCGGCGGCTCCTTTTTCGACCCGCCCCGGAGAAGCCGGAGCTCTTATCGTTTGGATTATCCCGCCTGGCAAAAGGTCTTTAACGTCGGCTTCCGCGTGGTCGGCGAGAAATCCGCCAGGGAAGTGGCCGGGGCCGCCGGGAAAAAATAAGGCCGGTCGAACCTTAGTGGCGCATTTCTTTCCGCAGCATTTTCAGATGCGGATAATTCTCCAAACGCACGGAAAACGGGATATACAACAGAAGGCCGACCACCGGGAGGGCGCAAACCACCACAATCCAAAAAATGCGCTGGCGCGAGCTCCAATTCTGCGAATTGATGCTGGACAAGGCGCAAAAAAGCACCGCCAGCCAGATGATAACCAGACAGGCCATCACCTGGTAGTTCCACTGCGGGTTGTCCCAACTAAACCGGCTCAGTAGTCCACTCATAACAACTATAATACCAACCAGCCTTGAACCTTAGTCAACATCGTCCGAACGCGCAAGCATTTGTCGTTCGACCTGCAGGCGGGCGACGGAGGCCATGATCTTAAGCAGGATGACCACCCGCTCCCGCTGCGTGGTGGACCGCTCAAAGATCGCCTCCATGCCGGCGCACGGTCCGGCAATTATCCGCACCTTTTCGCCGGCCTGAAAATCGGTCCGATCCACTTCCAAGACCTCATCGGGGCAACGCTGGCGCAACGCCTCGATCAATTCCTCGGGCACCACGCCGGGACGCCCGCCAAAGGATACCAGCCTCACCACTCCGCGGGTCGAACGAATGCGCGCTTGCAAGGAGGCATCCCCGGAGCGCACAAACACGTAACGGGGAAACATGGGGCCAACGGTCCAGCGCACCACGCCTTTGACGACCCTTCTTCGTTTGATTTTAGGCAGGCAGGTCTCGATCCCCTGGCGCTGCAAATGCAGCACGGCGTATTCCTCCTGGCACGGCTTGGTGTAAGCGCAAAACCAAGGCGTCCCGTGACGGTCCGCGTCCATCGTCGCCGCTTGGGGCTGGCTGGCTTGGGGGATCATGGTGGATTGGCCGCGGGGCTGGGGACAGTCTTGGCGCCGGTCTTCAAACGCAGGTTCTCCTGCAACCGCGGATCAAGCGCGCCAGGCGCCAGCAACTGCTCGAGCATCAACCGGCTCATCTCCGCCAATTCCGGCAGGCCCAGCCGTCCAATGTTCCTTTCCCCCAGGCCGGATTGATAACGAAGCCAGATTTTTCTGGCCATGACCAGCAGCCCCTCGGCGCGGTCATCATAGTCTAGCGCCAGGTCCAAGTAAGCCGTGCGCAGGTATCCCTCGATGATGGCCTGCGTGCGGTTCCGTCCGGCTTCCGACACCGCTTCGGTAAAACGCCGCAGGCAGAAGGTGTCAAGGTCGCCGGCGGCGGCCTGCACTTCCGGGTCATCCGGGTATTTCTCGCGCAAGACCTGGAACCAGCGCAAGGCTTCCGCCTGCCGGTTATGCGCGTAGAGATGCTCCACCGCCTGGCGCAGGAAATTACGCTGCGCGCGCCGCACGTTGTCGGCGCTGGCCGGCTCTTCCCTGGCCATTTGATCATACACGGCATAGGCCCTGGGAATGATGTCCAAGTTGGGTCCCAGGATTGGCCGGTTCCCCGCCCGGCCCATCACCAGGCGCCCGCGCTGAAAGGAGAGCAGCAGCGATTGATAAACCATCCGCCGCAAGGGCATGAGGTCCTGCGGACGGCATTTCTCCAAACCGAGCTTCGCCCAATAGATCGCATGCGTTTCCGGCAACCGCCAGTCCAGCGGGCCATATTCCGCGTCCGTCTTTTTCATTTGCGCCGGGTCCATTTTATATTTTTCGCGCAGCACCGCGGCCCGGTTCCGGGCCTCTTCGGTCGCGGGCGCGATCAAGGCAAGATAACCATCGCGCTGGTCGCCCAGGACCGCCGTCATTTCCTGCGCCCACTGGAATTTGTAATAAAAGTGGGCGTCGTCCAGGTCCTGCCCGAGCTTGTGCAAAAAATGCCAGGCCAGCTCCCGGTAAATGAGCGGCTCGTCCGGGTTGTAGCGCAGTCCTTCGTCCCGGAGCAGGCCGATGCCGCGCTGCACCCAGCGCCAGCGGTCCTCCGGCTCGCTGAATTTGACCGAAATGTTATAGGACATGTTCCACGCCTGGACGACCCAGACCTGTTTCAGCCGCGGCTGCAATTTGGTGATCCAATCCGCCAGTTGGGCCATCTCGAAAAACTTGTCCTCCTCCTGCAAACGCATCGCGCGAATCCAGAGCGCATTGGCAATCAATCCCCGAAAGCCGCCCAGCGCCACGGTGGCGAACGCCAGCATCGGCGGCGCGCCTTTGAGGTCCGCGCCGGTGACCGACATCCCCAAGGCGGGCCGCTGGCGGTCCAGCGCGCGCTGGATCAGGCCCGACCCGGCGAGGCAGGCCGCCGCCAGCAGCAACCAGCCCAATTTGCGCGGCGCCCCTTTCATCTCACGAAGTTCCTTGCGCGGCGGCCAACTCGCGCCGGGTGAAGACATACATGCCGAACCCGGCAAATATCCCGCCCAACAGGAGGATGATTTGCGCCGCCGCCTTGCTTAACATGCCCCAAGTGATGCTGCGGCCGGCTCCCAACATCTCGATAGGCGACACCGCGGTCGCCAGGTTGATAACCTTGATGAGCCCCTGAAACACCGGCAGCATCACCGCGTCCACCACCGGGTTGTCCGCCTGGCCGGTTTCATGGTTGCGACCCATGATGGTGCCTTCCTGCACCGACGCCGCCAGATGCCCGCTAAACAGGGTTACCACCATCAGCGACATCGCGCAAAAGGCGGCCACCGGGAACGACAGGAAACTCGCCGCCGCCAACCCGATCGCGGACAGCAGGCCCAGCCAGCAAAAAATGATTCCCAAAGCGCGCGCCAAATTCAAGCCGAAGCCGCTCTCCCGATAAAGCACCTCCAGCCCTTCGTCCAGCGGGAAAAGCACGGCCACCGGATTCTTGTTCAGGAAGTTTACGATCAGGATGCCGTCCTCGCTAATGGCGGCGGCGGGGATGGGGAATTCGTGAAAGGTCTCCGGCGCCAGGCTCATGAGTTTTTCCGGAATGCGCGGCGCGGTCGCCGGGCCAAACCGCCAAATCCCCGCCACGGTTTGTCCCGGCTTGTTGTCAGCGGTGAAAAACTTGGCGCGAATGAACAGGGGCGCGTCCGGCGGAAGATTGCGGGCCGGGCCGGCGGCGATTTTCCATTGCCGCATGTAACCGGGCGCCACCACCTGTTGGCGGGCCTTGATCGTCTCCTCAATTTGCCGGCGGGCCAGCGCTCGGTCGGCGGGCGCCAGGGCGTGCTCCTGGAGCAGCTTGCGATAAGCCGATTCCACTTCGCCCGCGATGTCGGTGGGCGGCTCCTTCAAGGATGCGCGCGCCACCAGCACTTCTTCCCGCAAAACGCGCAGTTGCTCCGGCGGCAGCCGCTGCGCCCGCCATTGCAGCAGGCCGTAAATGCAGCCGCCCGCTAGCGCCAGCAGCGTAGCGTTGAGCGTCATCAGTCCCAGCCATTTGCCCAGCCAGATTTTCCAACGGGGCGCCGGCTTAACGGCCAGCATTTGCGCCTGGCCTTCCTCCACATCGCGCGCCAGGGTGCCGCAAGCCAGCCAGAGCGTCGCCACCCCCAGCAACACCGACACGCTGCCCAACGTGTAAGTCAGCACGAGCTGCGCAAAACCCCGGGCCGTCCCGTCGTGCTCGACCACGGCCGGCAAAAAAGTGACGGACGCCACCAGCAGGACCGCCATCACCCAAAACAGCCGGTAGCGAAAGGCCGCCTTCCACGTCAAAACCACGATGGCCAGCAGCGGTTTCATGGGGATAGGGCGGGAGATGAAACCGGCGCGTCTTTCGCGGCCATGACCCCCGCAGGACCAAGCGGCCCCGCACTCTCTTGGTCACTTTGCGCCGCACTCCAAGACCTCGCGGAAGCCGCCGGGACCGTGAAGCGCGCTCCCGCGTCATGGAGCGCGCCCGTCCTCTGGCGCATTGAATGATGCGAGGTATTTGCGGCGGGCGATGTTGTCATGAGCCCTCCGTCTTATCCCTGGCCCCGCCCAACAGCTTGGAGAGCTTTTCGTTGGCTTGGCTCAGGTTCACACTGTCCAGGGCGTCCTTACGCTCCGTGGCCGGGGCGGCGGGGACGCTGGCGGGAGCGGGCGCGGCAGGTTGGGTCAGGGCGGCCAGCCTGCCCGCATTGGCGGCGGGCTCGGCGGCAACCGGTTTAGCCGGCGCCGCCATCGGTTCTGTTGGCCTTACAAAGCGCTCCAAAATTTTCTCCGGCGCCGCGCGCTGGTCATCGCCGCCGGGGCGCAAATAATCGGCGATGACGTTGTTGGCCGTTGCCCCGGAAGTCTCGGCGGCGCTTTCGCGAGCTTTGCGCACCACCTCCAGAAAATAGCTCTCCAGGTTTTGGGTGGGATTGTCAATTTTGACTTTGCTCTCCTCGACATCCGCGCGTATCAGTTCCATCACCTTCCCCAGAGTTTCGCGGGACAACGGCGGGGTGGTAATGCGCAGGGCCTCCCGGTTGGCCAACAGTTCCGACAGGGCGCCCATGGCCTGAATTCGTCCGCCGTAATAGATCACCACCCGGTCGCAGACATCCTCAACATCGGCCAACAGATGACTGCTCAGGAGGACGGTTTTGCCGCGCCGCGCCAGCGCGATAATAAGATCCTTGACCTCTCGGCAGCCAATCGGATCAAGCCCGGCTGTCGGTTCATCGAGGATCACCAGGTCGGGGTCGTTGATCAGCGCCTGGGCCAGCCCAATGCGCCGCTGCATGCCCTTGGAAAATTCGCCCACAGCGCGGGTCTGCGTCTGGCTCAACCCCACCATCTCGAGCAATTGCGCGGTGCGCCTTCGGCGCTCGTCCGCCGGCAGCTCAAACAAGTTGCCAAAGAAATCCAGGGTCTCGCGCGAGTCGAGGAACCGGTAAAGATAGGATTCCTCGGGCAAATAGCCGATGCGGGCTTTGCTGGCCACATGACGCGGCGAGTGGCCAAAGACCTCGATGTGTCCGCGCGTCGGATACAGCAGGCCCAGCAGCATTTTGACCGTGGTGGACTTGCCGGAACCGTTCGGCCCCAGCAAGCCGAAGACTTCGCCCCGATACACGTCGAAGTCCACCCCGTCCACCGCCCGCGCCTTGGGCCGGCCCCAGAAATCCTTGAAAATCTTGGTCAGCCCGCGCACGGAGACGACCGCCTCACGGGATGAGCGATCACTTTCGACCGCCGGTGCGGATATGCCTTGGGTAGCCGAATCCACAATGTTTTGACGCATAATTACCCCTCAAGCGGACGGCCGATTGACTCGCCATAGTTGTCCATTCAGATCAGCCCAATCCGCAATCGCCTCATGAATTCGCCGCTTTTCCATTCCGCGCAAAAGGTCAAATGGGCCCGGCGCCGCTCACGCCATCTTCAACTCCATTTTGCCCGCCGGCGACGCCGGGCCGGCGGCGGTTTCCGGGGCCGCCGGGTGATGCTCGAGTTCCTCGCCCTGCCGAACCAGCCGCGCGCTGTTGAAAATGACGATGAACGAGCCGGCGTTGTGCATGATGGCGGCCACAATCGGGTTCAGGTAACCAAAGGCCGCCAGGGTCAGTCCGCCGATGATGAAAAAGACGCCCACCAGGAAGTTCTGGTTGATGACCGATCGGGTGCCGCGCGAGAGCTTTACCAGGAACGGCAGGCGCCTGAGATCGTTGTTCATCAGCGCGATGGTGGCGCTGTGGATCGCCACTTCGCTGCCCGCCGCGCCCATCGCGATGCCGATGTCGCCCGCCGCCAGCGCCGGGGCGTCATTGACACCGTCGCCCACCACCGCCACGCGCAAACCTTTGGCCCTGATCCCGCGCACGAACTCCACCTTGTCCTGCGGCAGGCAGTCGCCCCGGGCCTCCTCACAGCCAATTTCCTTGGCCACCCGCGCCGCCACCGGCTGGCGGTCCCCGGAAACCATGGCAATGCGGCGCGCTCCCGCTTCCTTCAATTGCGCCAGCGCCGGCCGGGCTTCGGAGCGTATTTCATCCTGCAACCCCACCCAGCCGATGAACCGCCCGCCGCGCGCCACAAAAACCAGGCTGAAACCTTCCGCTTCGCTCAAGTCCACCGAGGCCAGGAAATCCCCGGGCACGCCGTTGTCTTGCAGCCATTGGGCGCGCCCCACCAGCACCGGTTCGCCGGCCACTTCGGCTTTGATGCCGCGCCCCGCGGTTTCCGCAAAATTCCGCGGCTCCGCCAGCGGCACCCCGGCCTCGACGGCCAGTTGCGCCAGCGCCTTGGCGGTCGGGTGATTGCTGTAACGCTCCGCCGAGGCGGCCAGCCGGAGCAGTTCGGCGGGCGTGACCCCGCCTTGCGGCGCCAGGCGGCTTACCGCCAGTTTACCGGACGTGATGGTGCCCGTCTTGTCGAACACAAAGGCGGAAATGCGCGCGGCCAATTCCAGGTCAGCGACGTTTTTGATCAGAATCCCCAGGCGCGCCGCCGCGGACAAAGCCGCCACCATCGCGGTGGGCGTCGCCAGGATGAAGGCGCAGGGGCAGGAAACCACCAGCACCGCGATGACGCGGTTTAAATCGTGGGTGAACACCCACACCAGCGCCGCCACCACCAGCACCAGCGGCGTGTAGTAGCCCACATACTGGTCAATGATTCGCATGATCGGCAGCTTGGTCTGCTCCGCCGCCAAAATCAGGTCCCGCACCCGGCCCAGGGTCGTATCGCGCCCCGCCCGCGTCACCCGGATTTCCAAGACCCCCGTCAAATTAATCGTGCCCGCAAAAACTTCGTCCCCCGCCTTTTTGTCCACCGGCAGCGATTCCCCGGTGATGCTGGCTTGGTTGAGCGAACTCTGGCCATTGATCACTTCGCCGTCCGCCCCGACGTTATCGCCGGGCCGCACACGTATGACATCGCCCACCGACAATTCACTGACGGCCACTTCCTCCTCGGCCCCGTTTTTTAGCCGGCGGGCCTTGGTGGGGGTCAGCTTGATGAGGGATTCAATCGAGGCGCGCGCCCCCTCGGCGGTGCGGGTCTCGATGATTTCGCCGATCAGCATGAAAAACGCGATGACACCGGAAGTTTTATAGTCGCCGGAGGCGAACGCGGCCAGCACCGCCAGCGCCACCAGCTCATTGATGCTCAACAGGCCCCGCCGCAAATCCCGGACCGCCGTCATGACGATGGGATAACCCAGAATGACCGACCCGATCAGCCCGCTGGCCGAAGCCACCAGGCCCGCCCGCGCAAAAACCAAGTCCACCAGGTAGGCGTTAATGACGAACATCAGGCCGAGCAGCGTTTGGGTCAGCCGGACCTGGGTGTGCGAGTGGTCGTGGCCGCAGGCGGGGCAAGCGCCAGGGTCATGGCCGTGGTCGTGCCCGTGATGATGCTCGTGCTCGCCCGGCGCCTCGCGGCTTAACAATGTGGTGACTTGCATGGCTGATCAATGGGAATGGCCGGCGGGCTTGGGCGTTTCCAGCGCGGCCTTCGGCTTCTGGGCCTCGCGGCTTAATTGCAGGCGCACCTCGCGCGGCTGCCCGTCCGCGCGCGCCGGCAGGAAAAATTTTTCCTGCGCGTTGGTCATCACGCGGCCCAGGGTTTCGGCTTGCAGCCGGCGGGCGAACAATTCCGGGCCTTGATTGTAGCTGGGGAGAAGTTCCTTGAAGTAGCGCGCCTCCGCCTCCACCTCCGTCACCAGGCGGGTGCGATCCGCCAGCCCCCGGTTGCGGCGCGCCTCCGCCTCCCCTTTGGCCCGGCTGAGAATGTTATTGGCGTAGCCTTCGGCCTCGTTGATCAGCTCGCTGCGCTGGTTCTCCGCCGCGGTCACCTGATCGAAGGCCTCCTTGACCTGGCGCGGCGGGGCGGTCACCAAATCCACCTGCTGCACCTGCGCGCCCAAGTCCTGCTCCCGCAGCAATTCCTCCGTGCGCGCCGCCACCTTTTCCTGCAAACCGGCCAGGTTGCGCCGCAGGGCGTCATCCACCGTAAAGCGCGCGGACGCATGGTAAAGCGCGTTATTCAAGGCATTGGTGACCAGCTCCGCGGAATTGGTGAAATTGAAGTAGAACTTGATCGGCTCGATCACCCGGTAGCGCAAGGTGGCCTTGACGTGGATGATGTTGCCGTCGCCGGTCAGCGTGTAGCCGTCCTGCACCGGGTTTAGCGTGGGCCGCGGCGGTACCGCGGCCCCGGCGGCGGTGGTCCGCGGATCTTCCATATACCATCCCACCGACGACGCGGCGGATAAAATTTGCGCCGCCGGCAGCGAAACCACCTCGTCAATCGGATAGGGAAAGGCCATCAGCAACCCCGGTCCCGCCAGCGCTGCCTCGCCCTCGCCCACCGGCCGGCCAAAACGCAGCACCACCGCCCGCTCCTGCTCGCTGACGAACTTGAAATTCGAGCAGCAGAAATAAAGCGCCAGCAAAACCATCGCGATCTTGACCAGAAAGAAACTGCTGCGCAGCGCCTCGGACAGCGCCTGCGAGCCGGCGTCCTCGACCGGCGCGGCGGGCGTCAGCCTGAGGCGGGTCGCCCCGGGCGGTCCCTTGCGGGGCTGTTGTGGTTGCTCGCTCATCTCCTGATCCCCGGCGCGTTGGTGTCCCGCAACAGGTCAAAAGGCGGTGTCTGCTGGTCCAACACCAGCGTGGTCCTCTCCTTCAGCGTCTCCTCCAACGCTTGCAGTTTCAGCAGCAGAATGGCCAAGTCCGGTTTCTGCTGGAAAACTTCATACGCCCTGGCCGCTTCCAAATCTCCCTGCCCCCGGATGCGCGTTGCTTCCGCGTCCGCCTCCGCCAGCAGCTTGTCGCGGTCGCGATCGGCCGCGGTTTTGATTTCGGTCGCCCGCGATTCGCCCTCACCCTGAAACTTTTGCACCAGCCGCTGGCGCTCCTTCTGCATGCGGTCGAAAACCTTTTGGGTGATGCTCTCCGGCAAGCCGAGGCGCTTGATGCGGATAAACTTCACCTCGATGCCGTAATTCGCCAGCGCCTCGGGCCGCACTTTGTTGAGGATTTCCAGCTCGATTTCGCCAAATTTGAGCTCTTTTTCATCGGTGGAAATGAAGCGGCGGAACTCGTGCAACCCCACCGTCTCGTTTTTCTTGCTGCGGATCATTTCATCCAGCCGCCGGCCAGCCTCGGCGAGCGAGGCGCCGGGGAAATTCGGGAAAAACCTGGCTGGATCGCTAATCGCCCAGCCGGCATACACGGAAATCAGCAAGTTGCGGCTGTCCTTGGTCAGCGTCTCTTCGAGCTTGGTTTCCAGGTTTTGCACCCGGCGGTCCAGGTAATAGACTTTCTGCACCGGCCAGGGCCATTTGAAATTGAAACCCGGCTGGTTCACGGTCCGGGTGACTTTCTCGAACGTGGTGACAATCGCCAATTCGGTTTGCCGCACCTGAAAGGAGAAGAGCAGCAACACGAAGACCAGCATCAGAAAGATGCCGACCGCCAGGTTGACTCGGTTTTTGGTCATAAGGTTTTCCGGTTCACTTTTGCTTGGGCGCCGGGATGGGCACATCCTCCAATCCCAGCCGGAGTTTTTCTTCGAGATTCAAAATGATCACGTCCTGCGTGTTGGTGGCCGCCAGGACCACTTTGCGGGCCTCCTGTCCGCCGCGCTCCAATGCCCCCAGGTATTGGCGCAGGGCAAAGACCTCCGGCGCCGCCTGGTAAGCCGCCAGCCGGTTGGTGAATTGCGCCGCCCGGGCCGACGCCTCGGCGGCGGTGCGCTGGGCGTAAATTTCGGCCTCCATCCTCCGCCGCGCGGCCTCGGCGCGCGCCCGGGGCACCGCGCCGGCCGCGTAGCCTTCGGCCTCGAGAATTCTGGCCTCCTTCTCCTGCAAGGCGGCAATCACCGCCTGATACGCCGGCGCGATTTTCACCGGGGGATGAATGTTTTGCAGGCCGACGAAGACGATCTTCACTCCGAGGGCCAGCTCGTTGGCCCGCTCTTGAATGCGCCGCCGCAATTCCAGCGCCGCCGCGTTGCGACCGGTGGTCATCACCTCGTTAAGGTCCACGTTCACCAAATACCGCACCACCTCGCGCATCGCCAGATTCTCCAACAACGCCCCGGCATCGGCGTAATTGGTCGCATAAGCGAGCAGGTTGGTGACTTGGTATTGCACCGGCACGTTCACCGCCAGCAGACTTACCGGCACCGCCTGATCTTCATCCGGACCGGTTTCCCGCGCCGATTCCTCCCGGCTGGCCACCAGCATGTTAAACTCTTCCTTGTAATGGGCCACCGACCATAATTCGACCCCCGGCCCCGCGCCATGACCGTGACCGTGGCCCTCCTCCGCTTCCTCCTCCTCGCGGGAAAAGCCCACGCGGAACGTCTGAATTTGCTCGGTTCGGTGCCGATAGACCTGATCCACCGGCCATGGCCATTTGAGATGCGGCCCGGGGTTCAGCAACGTCCGGCCTTCCACCGGTCTCCCGAAACGTTCAAGGATGGCCTGTTCCCCCGGCGCGATGAACACAAAACAACTGGACAGCAGCAGCACCGCCAATTGCGCCAGCACAAAGCAGCCAAGGTATTTTTTCAGGAATTGATAAAACCATGTTTCCGAAACTTTGAAACCGAATTGATAATCCAAGGCTTGCGCCGCGGTGGTGAAAAGCCCTTCAGGCTGGCCGGCCAAACCAACCAACCGGCTTTCGTAAAGCAGGCGGGCCTCCTGGCCCGGCACCCGGGGGCGATAAATTTCAAAAATCAGCGTGGCCAGGTTTTCCAAGCCCACCACCGCCAGCAACACCGCCAAAACCCGCGCCAACAGCGGGTCCACTTTGGGATAGCCGGCCACCGCCGCGCCCAGGGCCGCCGCGCCCACGCCGCAAAGATACGCGCCCATCAGCAGGTAGCCGGCCCCGGGACGCAACAGCCGTTGTTTTTCCAGCCGGCTGAGGCTGGCGGCGTATTTGCCCAGGAGAAAAAGCACCAGCGCAAAAAGGCCCAACAAGGCCATGCCGATTACCGGCTCCCGTTGCCCGCCCGGCTCGGCTTTGCCCAACCATCCCCAAAGCCACCAGGCCCCTCCCAGTTGCACGCCCAGCAGCGCCACCGACAGGCCGGGCACGAAAAACTTCTCGAACTGCTCCCGCGCCCGGCGCGCCGGGTAAAGCTCCGTTTCCGTTTTCTTGAAAAGGGCGGCATCGGCGCGGCCGGCGGACATTTGCTCCAAGTCCAGCCGCTCCAGCCGCTCGCGCTCTTCGAGCCCCATTTGGCACCGGCTCACCGCAGCCACCACGCCCCCCAGCAGCAGGAACAACGCGCCCACCTGGCCGGCCAGCGTGCCAAAGTAGCGCGCGGTGGCCAAAGCCGCCCCGCCTACCAGCACCAGAACCACCAGGTTCAAGGTTGCGTTGGTGCGCAGATTTCGTTCCATGTTCAGTTCAATTCCCGGTCCTCAAAAAGCATCAGCGCCACCGCCAATGATGCCGCCACATAGCATAAACAATAAGCAAAGGCTTTGCCAACATAACTCCACAGCCCGGGGACCGCTTTTTCGGTTTCCAAGGCGTCCGCCACCCAGAAAAGCTGCCAATTGGGCAGCAGCGCGTAAAAAAACTCCCCCAGCCAGCTCCCTTCCGCCGCCCAGCGGCCAAACAGGTGCGGAGACATCAATCCGAAGAGAAACAGGCCGCTGCAAACCGCCAGCGTGGAAATCATCTCCAGCCGGGTCGAGCAGGCCAGCGCCAGGGCCGCCAGCATCCAAATCGCCAGCAGCAACAACGCCCCCGCCGGCGCCAGCCGCCAATCCACCCCCGCCGCGAATGGCTGCGCCTGGCCTTCCTTGTTGATGAAATTGATCAGCACAAACGCCGCGGTCGTGGTGAAAACCAGCGAGAATACCGCATCGGAAACAAACGGCCGGCGAAAGAAAAAATTGCTCAATCCGCCAAAGGCGTAGGCTAAAACCATGAATAACGACCACAGGCCCAAGCCCAGTTTGTCGGTGCTGCCATAGGCGTCGAAGGCCATTCGACTCGCCAGCAAGGCGGCCAGCAAATTGATGTAAGTCATCAGGGTCAGGGCGGCCAGCAAGCCGGCATATTTGGCCAGCAGGAATTGGGCCCGCCCCACCGGCTTGGCGAGCACCGCCAACGCGGTGCCAAAGCGGATTTCCCGCGCCAGCGAAGCGGAGGCGCTAAGCACCGATCCCAGAAGCCCGGCCAGCAGCATCACCGCCAATACGCTGTCCTTCACCATCTTCGGATCATCGCCGAAGCCAAAATAAGGCACGCAGGCGAGGAATACCTCAAAAAAAGCCGACGCCGTCACCAGCAGCAGAAATACCGGCTGCCGGATCAGTTCCATAAACGCATTTAGCGCTATGGCGGCAAAGGGCCTCATTCCCATAGATCGCCTCTGGCCAATGATTTAAACCAAGTGACCCCCCAGCGGCAAGCAGTGGTTTGAAACCGCGCCTCGAAAAAAGCGCCAAACCGTCCATTCTTAATTCTGCCTTCCTCGTTCATAATCATAACCTTCCCCGCGCACGGAGCATTTGCCGCCTTGTCCCGTCCAACTTTCTTGACGAGAATGAAAAGAACATGCATACGCATGGCGGTCGCGGGTTTGCCATCATGAAGTTCGCCGCCAAAATCATACTGTATGGTCTCCGGGATGCAATACACCATTTGTCACCATGGGCGGGGTTCTCCCTCTCCCCCCTTGGGGGGAGAGGGAAGGGTGAGGGGGTGCCTGTCGTTTATCCCATGCACTCATCAGTATGCCTGCTTTGCGGCCTTTCGGCCTTGGCCCTTGTCCTGACCGCCTGCAAAAAGCAGCCGCCGCCGAGCCCGGAACGCTACGCGGCGGCCAAGACCAATTTTTTCAAAATCGCCCGCGATTACCACACGCTCTCCGCCGAAAAAACCGGCAACGAGAAAACCGAGCTGCTGCGGCAGGCCGCCGCCGGCTATGAGGCGCTGCTCAAAGAATATCCGGAGCAGCACCATTGGTGCGCGCAGGCGCTGCGGTCGCTGGCGAGTGTCAAAGCCGCCCAGGGCCAGACTAACGCGGCCATCCGTTTATACGCGCAAGTTGGGGAAAAATACAGCGAGCAGGATTGGGAGGTCATCCAGGCCTGGAAAGCGGCTGGCGATTTGTTGCGCGAGTCCGGCCGGCGCGAGGAAGCCCAGGCCTTTTACCGCCGGATCGTGGAGCGATTCGACAAGCCCGACGCCACCCAAGTGGTCAAAATCATCGTGAAAGGCGCCAAAGCCGCCTTGGCGCCCGCCGCGGCGCCTTGAGAGCGGAAAAAGCCCAATTCTGCCTGCTGGAAGCGCGGCTTTACCGCACGGTCAAGGCCGGGGTCTGGCAAGGGGCCTGCCAGTATTTCAGCAGTTCGTCGTCCATCTTGGCGACGAACATCTGGAAACCGGCCATTTCCTGCACGGTCAGCAATTCGCCCACCTGCACGGCGGCGAGCTTGATGCCTTGCGCATCCAGGTATTTTTTGCAACCCCGCAGCACAATATACTGTTCCATCAGGGTGGTTGCGCCGCTGCCGTTGATGATCAGCATGATCTGGTCGCCGCTCTTCGCCTGGATCGCCGCCAGGAGGCGGGACAGCATCATCTCCGCGGTTTCATCGGCGGTCTTGATCTTGCAGGGGCCGGTGCCGGCCTCACCATGCTGGCCCATCCCGATTTCCATCTCGTCGTCCGCCAACTCGAAGATGGTTTGGCCGGACGACGGATGGGTGGCCGTTTTCATGGCGACCGCCAAGGTGGCCATGTTGCTGTTGAATCGCTCGGCGATGGCGCAAACTTCCTCCAGGCTTTTGCCCGCTTCGGCCGCCGCGCCGGCGATTTTGTAAAGTGGGATGCAGCCCACCAGCCCGCGTTTGTCTTCGGCGGGCGCGTCCGCGCCGGGGGCGATGTCCTCGTGGGTCAGGACCATCTTGTATTTGATGCCGTCATTGGCGATGGCATCCATCGCCAGGTTGGCGTTCAGTACGTCGCCGGCATGATTCAAGACCACGAACAGGATGCCCGCGTCGCGCTTGGCCATGCGCAGCGCCTCGGCGACCTTGGGCGCGCCCGGGGCGGCAAAAATGTCGCCCACCACGCTAAAATCGAGCATCCCGGGACCGACGAAGCCGCTGAGAGCGGGCTCGTGGCCCGCGCCGCCCAAGGTGACCAAGGCCACCTTGTTCGCCGGTTTGGGCGTGGCGCGGCAGACGATTTTTTCCGATTCCAGTCTCACCAGGTCGCGGTGGGCAATCGCAAATCCTTCCAGCAATTCGCGGGTGAGGTTCTTGGGGGCGTTGATGAATTTTTTCATGGGCATGGCGGAATCCTTTCCCTTTATGATTTGAATTCCAGAAACTCGACCGGGGCCTCTTCTTCGAGAATGAAGGCCACCCGGATGCCGGGCAGCGGTTCGAAGGGCGGCCAGATCACCTGCTGGCCTTTGAGGGCTTCCTCAAGGTTCTCCACCTTGTAGGCCACGTGCGCCTTGGTCTTCATCACCTCGGGAAACGGGCAGCCCGGCTCCGCCCGCAGCCATTCGATTCGATTCGGGCTTTTGCCGGCGTCGGTGATGTAAAGCTTGACGCTCTCCAGATAGATTTCGTCAGGGCGCTTTTGCGCCGAAGGGAAGCCTACATGATGAAATTCGCGAGTCATAAAATAAATGTTTTAAGGTTTCGTTTTTCGGGTTCGTCCGCCGATTAGAATTTGACGCCGGGATTGGTGAAACGAAGCCCGGCATTGTCGTGGAAGCTGGCGTATTCGCTGACGATGCCGCCCGACGGCCCGCCCATCATGAAATGTTTGGCCGTAACCCGGTTGAGCGTGAGGATGTCGCCAGCCGCCACTTCGGTGCATTTTTTGACGGTGATGAAATTTTCCTGGCTCTTGGGGAGGACAACGCCCGGGGGAATTTCACCGCCGGTTTCGCCGAAGCAATAGACGCTGCCGTGGCGCGGATGCCAGCTTTCCATTTTGGGCTTCGCTTTGTCGGTGGCCTCGTGGGCGTGCTCGACGATCATCTGCCCTGGCAGCAGGTAAATTTCGTGGGCGAAGTAATTATGCTCCTGCAAGTTCACCCAAAACACGCCGCCCATGCCGACATTGACGAAATCGCCCAGGCCGAAATCGGTGACCCAGAAATCGGTGGCCCATTTCTTGGCGTGTTCGAGGTGCAGGTCGTAGCCATGCCGCTTCATCAGGTCGAAATAGGCGGCCTTGGCTTTTTCCGGCAGGAATTTGCCGTTCGAGTCGTAGAAGTCCGTGTTTTTATATTTGGGGATTTTAACGGTTTTCATTTGGGTGCCTGTGGCTTTGGCCGCCTTTAGGGTGTTGAGCCCGCCGCCGATGACGGCGGCGCTGGTGGCCGCGGCCATCAGCTTCAGTTGTTGGCGTCGTGTCATGTTCATGTTTTTTTTACCGGTTTATCGGTGGCGAAGCAAGGCATGTTCAGCGCCGGCAGGGCCCCTCCAAGGGCTTGCCGTCCGCCGTCAGCAGTTGCACCGCCATCATGGTGCTGTCGCTTTTGGGATTGGCATACCGCCAAATTAATCGCTTTTCGCGCGAGATTTCCAGCAGCCCGGAACCTTCGCCGTTGCGGTAAGCCTGATAGCAGCCCAGCACCAGGTGGCCGTTGGGCAGCAGATGCAGGCCGGTCAGGTTTTGGATGGGAGTTTCCGGCAGTTCCTTGACCGAAAAGGACCAGACCGGCTGACCGGACTTATCGTATTCAATCACCTGGTCCAGGCAGGTGACCAAGGTGGTCCCTTTTGCCGTCCGCAGCGCCGCGAATGCCAGTCGGCCGGGCACTTTGATTTCCCCGACCACTTCGCCTTGGGGCGAGTATTCTTTCACCAGGCGCGCGCCGGAATGACAGGCCAGGTAGTTGCCGTTTTCCAGTTTGCGAACCATGCGCAAATTATGGTGATTTCCGGGTTGACAGGGGGTGGTGGCGAGCGAAAAGGCGATTCGTCCGTCCGCCCCGATTTCCAGGATGCGGCCGGTGGAATTCTCGCCCACCAAGGTCAAACCATTTTCCAGCCGTTGGCAGGCATAAGTGCCGCCACCTTTTTGCTCGGCGGCTTTGTATTGGAAAACGACTTTTTTGTCCGGCCTGACCTCGGTGACTGACTCCCCGTCGGCAAACAAAACATTCCCCGAAGGCAGCAGCCAACAATCGTGAGTCAACTTGGTGGAGTATTGCCAGAGCACTTCGCCGGTCGGCGATAAAACCATCACCCGGTTGTTGCCGGCGGCCAGCAGGCGCCCTGAAGCCGGACCGTTGGGGAAGAGTTCATTGGCGCCGGCCAAAGTACCGGCCAGCGGGAGCAGCAGCACCGCCATGATGGCTAATCGGTTTTCCATTTAATTCAACACCACCACGCGGAAGCCTACATTATAAACCTTTTGCCAGGACGGATAATCCAGCCGGGCAGAGGCGCGGGCCTCTTTGGGACGCTCCGCCCATGAGCCGCCGCGCGCCACTTTGCGGCCCTCGCTCAAAGCGTCATTGGCGGCGGCCGCCGGGCTATACGGATAAGGCCGGTAGTTATCGAGCGTCCATTCGGCGACGTTGCCGATCATATCGTGCAGCCCCCAGGCATTCGGCTGGTATTTGCCGACATCGGCCAAGTGCAGCACCCCGTCGTTGAAACGCGGCTCCTTGAGCGCGAAATCCCAAAACTTGTCGGGATTGGCGATGGGCTTGGGGTCCACTCCCGAAACCGCCAGTTGCCGGATGGTCGCGTCGGCCAGGTTGGCGAAGCGGGAAAAGTCCGAATCCAGGCCGCCATAAAACATGGGCGTATCGGCGCCGGCCCGGCAGGCCCACTCCCATTGCGCCTCGGTGGGCAGGGTCACCTTGCGGCCCGTGCGGGCCGACAACCATTGGCAGAAGGCCATCGCCTGGCGCCAGGAGACGCGAATGACCGGTTTATCGGGAAAGTCCATCAGGTAGCCCGGTCTAACCTGGTCTTTGTAGTGCATGTCGTAGTAGCCGTTGCGATGGCTCGGGTCGAATCGCTGAAATTGTTGCAGGGAGACTTCGGTCGTTCCCATCCAGAAGGGCTGGTCAATACGCACCGCGGACATGGGGTATTCATCAGCGGCGCCGTTGACATCGCCCATGGCGAATACGCCCGCCGGAATGGGCTTGAGGGTGATGCTGACTCCCTCGCCCAGGTCCAAAACCAAGGTGGATTGGCCCAGCGCCGCCTGCTTCTGGCGGACGCTTTCGGCGTCCAACGGCCAGCCCGTCACCATTACCGGCGCGGGGCGCGGCGGCTCGGGCGCCGGCTTGATGAAGGCGGGGCGTGGCGCGACCGGGGGAATAGCCTCGATGTCCTCGTCCACCAAAGCGTATTTTTTCTTGGCCTCGTAGCGGCGTTTTTCAAAGTTGGAGGGAATCGAGGATGCCTCGTGGAAGGTGCCGTGCGCGGGCACATTCAAATCAATCCAAGTGATCAGGCGATCCCAGGCTTCGTCGCTCAATTTTACGTTGTGATGCCCCTTGCGCAGCATCTGCACCAGCAGGCTCGTGTCGGCGTGAAATTCCAGCGGCGTCAAGGTGTGGTAGTCGCCTTCGGGCCCGTTGCGGCGCACGTAAGGATGCAGCTCGACATACGATTTGGGCAGCTTGGCGATGCCGCCGCTGGTGGGGGCGATGGCGGGATCAGAAAAATTGGGCCGCCCCGGCTGGCCGTTGTGGCAGCCCGAACAATACTGATCGAGCACCGGTTGCACTTCCCGCACAAAGCTGAAGCCGCGCTTGGGGCCGTGCCACGGCGCCGGCTCGTCCGGCAGTCGCCGCGCGGCTTGAGCGGTGCGCAGCGTCGAGGAGGAGTTTTGCTTTTCATGGCAGCCGACGCAGGAGACAAACTCTCCGGGCATGCCGACAAACCAACTGCGCATCTGTTGCAGCGCTTTGCCCTCGTTGTCCAACGGCTGCACCGCCACCGGAGTGTTGGCGGGGATTTTGAACATCGCGGAACCGTCCTCGCACACCGGCACGGTGCCAATCAGCCGGCGCACATCCCAGCCCCCTTCCATCCCCACAAAATAATGACCGCCCTGGTTGCGATAACTGAACTCGTATTGAAAAAGGCGCAGGTTTTTGACGGTGCCCGGGGGCACGCCTTTCAAGCCGTCGCCCATATAGACGTTATGCACATAAACGGTGGCGTTGGTTTCGTTCAACTTCACCTTGTCCTGGATGACCGGCGGGCGGGCGGTGGGGCGCAGGGGCAGCGGCTCAAACAGCGCCTGCCCGGCCTCCTCCTTCAGCAGCAGCATATTGTCGAAGATGTCCACCAGGTAAACACCCCAGGGGGCATTGGCGCTGGGCTTGCAGGAAACCAGGAAATGCTTGTCCGTCAGCGGATAGGGATGCAGGAACTTGGGCCACGAACTGTTCACCAAACCGTCCTTGATGACCGCCTTCACCGGCTGCCCGTAACCAGGGATGCGCTGGATGGCCCCCGAGTCTTCCTGGCGGCCGCGTTCCGCGTCGAAAATAATCATTTCCCCCATGCGCGCGACCCCGTGATGACCGCTGACAATGCCGACAAACTTGGTGGAACTGCCGGGCAGCGGGCGGGCGTAAAAAAGGGAGTTGGGCCAATACGAATTGCTGCCGTAGAGCTCGGTCTGCGCCGTGCCGTCCGGGTTCATGGACATCAGCACCCGGCTGAAATAATGGGCGGAATCGGTGTATTCCCACCGCAGATACATCACCCGCCCGTTGGGCAGCATCACCGGATACCAGTCGTTATCCTGGTCGAAACACAACCGGCGGACCTTGGTGCCATCCGGGTTCATTATGTGCAGGTTCGCCACATAATCGGAACCGCCCACGCATGGCACGCCCTGAAAAGTGCTGGTGGAATCGAAAATGATGCGCTCGTCCGGCAGGTAGATAGCGTCGTAGCTGTCAATGTCGGTTTCATCGGCGGGGCTGACCTGCCGCAGGCCCGTGCCATCCACCTTGATTTCAAACACCTGCCAGCGGTTGTGGGCGCCAATCGAGGAAAAGAGCATCTTTTGCGCGTCGTAATGCAGGTCCACATCCCCGACATAAAAATTGTTGGCGGGCTTGTAAAGGGTTCGCAGCGGCGGATCGGATTCGCGCAGGGACAGGGTGGCAATTTCGTTTTGCATCCGGGGATTCATGCTCGAGTTGCCCTGCCAGTTTTGCGGCAAACCCAGGTTGCCCTCGGCGCGCCGCACCACCAGTACCCGGTCAAAGTCAATCGCCGGGTTTTCCAGCAGCGCCTGCCGCTGCATCGCAAGCACGCGCCGCACCCGGCCGAGTGATTCCAAATCACCCGCCTGCAGCCCCTTTTGCAGGACTTCCCGGTCCCGCTCGAACGCGGCCAGCGTTTGCAGATAGGCGGGGCCGCGCTGGTATTTCTCCGGATGGGTCGTGGTGAGGTCCTCGATGGCCAGACGCAAGGCCCGCGTGTTTAACCGCCCCAGCTCCGCCTGGGCGCTGTCGAATTCGGCCGCCTGGCCGGCCAGCCGCAGGCACAGGTTCAACCAATCGGGACTTTGCGGCGGAGCGGACGCGCGCTTCAAATTCTCGAAGGCCTGTTGCTCGGCCTGGGCGTCCTTCAGTCGCTTGAGCAGGCCCGTAATGGCGGATTGCTCCACCGCTCTGCTTTCGGGAGAACGCAGCCAGCGGTCGGCGTTGACGTATTTGGCAAACAGCGCCATCTCTCGCGGATAGGCCGCCGCCATCCCCGCCAGCGCTCCGGCGCTGGAATTGTCTGTATTGTAATAAAAACCGCAATCCCCGGTGCGATTATAAATTTTCAGCAGCACCTCGTTGGTGCCGGCTCGCAAATTGACCACCACTTTGTCCTGGTCCGGCGCCGGCCCGCGCGCCACGTCGCGCGACAGCATTTTTTGGCCGTTGAACCAAAACTCCAAGCCATCGTCGCTGCCGAGGCTGATGGTCAGGGGTCCCGCGGTTTTAGCGATCAGAATCCGATACAGGTAGGTCGAGGTGCTGTCCTTGGCTTTGAGCGAATGCACCACCCCGTTGGGGTAGGACTTCGTCTCCCAAATTTTGCGGCCCCGGTTGTCCGTCGCGTCCAGGTTGATGGTTTTCTCGGGAAACAGCGCGTCGGCAAAGGATTTGGCGTTCAGCGCGCCCGGCGTCCGCCAGGGCGTCTCCTGAACGGTGATGGTTTTCTGCATCTCCGCCCGTTTGGCCAGCATGGCCGAGGCCCAATCCACCGGGGCGGACGCCCCGCCCGCCGCGGCGGCGACGGCAACCACGGCGGCGCCCACCGCGAGGCGCGCGGAAAACCGGATTTTATCGAAGCCTGTCCATTCCGTTCTCATGGTGATGCCCCTCATGGTTCGCCAACAGTCCGTAGCCAAGCCGCCGCGAGATAAGCCGGCCATGCTCCTTAACCAACGCCCCTGCCTGCGGGAAATCCTCTTCCCGCAAACGCTCCGCCGGGCCGGTGGCCCAAAGCGCCGCAATCGGGTAGCCATGCCGGTTCACAATCGGTGCCGCCACACAGTGAATGCCACTCAACTGCTCGCCCCGGTCAACCGCATACCCGTCGGCAGCCGCCCGGACGAGTTCGTCCGCCAAATCTTGGACGCTGGTGATGGTCCGATCATTGAAACGCCGGAAATCAATTCGGCCCAGCAACGCTGTTCTTTCCGATTCCGGCAACCGGCAGAGGATTGCCTTGCCGGGCGCGGCGGTGTGCAGTGGCAGCCGGGCGCCCAAATCCAATGAAAACTTGAATGGCATGTTGCCCAACACCTGGCCCAGCACCACCAATTCCGTCCCCACCAGCGTGCCGAGCAAAACCGTTTCCCGCACCGCATCCCGCAGCCGGTGCAGCACGTCTATGGAAATGGACATCAAGTCCTCCTCCGCCAGCGCGCGGCTGCCCATCGCCACCAGTTTGCGGCTAAGTCGCAGAGCCTTGGTTTCCTGGTCCCGGTCAAGATACCCATAATCCACTAGCGTGGTCGTAATGCGATAGACGCTGGTCTTGGAACAGCGCAGGGCGGCGGCTATTTCGGATTGCATCAAGCCGCCGGGATGATCCGCGAGCAACTCCATGATTTTCAGGCCGCGCTCCAGGTTGGGCACCTGGTAACGCGAACTGCCGGCGGCGGGCCGAAATGCTGAACGCGGAGCGATCATTTCACCAGTAAAACAAAATTTCGCCGGTGAAACTAAGCCGGAGGTGTAGTCGGGTCAATGAATTAACCATGCGAATGCACGAAAACATAAAGTATAAGTATCATTTATTCATTATAAGCGATTCTTTTGTCACCGGCAAGCAGCGAAGGAATGCCATTCAGTATTTCCGACCGCCGACAAATACTGATAGGCGGGTTTTTATCGGCTCACCAATTTCGTTTTTGCGGCTTGGAGGTCTGCGGTACGCGCTGGCGCGAGTTCGCAGGCCCCGCGCGAAGTCCGCGAGGTCTTGGAGTGCGGTAGTCCTCTACCGCTTTGCCCTGGCGCGTGGCTTTGGCATGCGCCAGCCGTTGTCCAAGGATGACGTTTCAGC
>Ga0073932_1002050_pt1 | contig 33733 bp, 27 predicted proteins | sample DewCreD2012metaG_FD_76967 | JGI IMG/M metagenome (GOLD analysis project Ga0073932, IMG submission 76967) | Hot spring sediment bacterial and archeal communities from British Columbia, Canada, to study Microbial Dark Matter (Phase II) - Dewar... ...
CAGGGATGAGCCGATGAAAACGCCCAAGACCAAAATCCCCGCTGACAGATACTCCCCGCCTGTGCTTGCCAAACCCAAGCCGGCAAATATCGCCGCAAAGGAAATGATTGTTATCGGATTTGTGAGTGTCAGAATAAACGTTGAGGCATAAGCACCCACAAGGCCATTTCCTCTGGCTGTGGCTGCTTGTTCTGCGGGTTTTGCCAACAGAGTCTTGATACCCAGATAGCAAAGAAACACGCCACCGATAAGCCGCAGCCATAGCTGCTGGCTGACCAGGAAGTTTGAGATGAACGTCAGACCGAATCCAGCAATGCAACCATAGATTGCGTCGGCTGTCGCAGCGCCCAGACCAGAAACGAGGCCGGATACGCGCCCCTCAGCCAATGTGCGGCGTATGCACAGAACGCCGATTGGACCAACAGGCGCAGCAATTGAAAAGCCGATAGCGAGCCCTCGGAGCAAAAAAGCGATATCCATTTTCCTCCCGTGAGCGTGAGCAGAGCCGTGAAACGTGAGCGGGCTAACGCTTCGGTTCAGCGGCGGGCCGCGCAGGGACCGTCCGCTACGGCACGGAAAGCCCGGCGCAGGGGTCCTCCTCCGCCGCCGGAACCTGCTGGTTCACGACCGTTTTAAGCACGGTGCAGATGGTGGGCCGGTGATGCGGGAAATTGCCGTGCACCGTATGCGGCAATGCGGCCGGCACGCCGCTGATCTGGCGGTTGATGGCATCCGGGGCGTGCAGCCTCGCAAGCCGTCGGCCGAAGCAGTCCAGGGACTGGGTGTCGCCGCCGACGATCAGATCTTCGTTGTTGGCGGCGTACAGATTCAGGTAGAGCACGCCGTCCGGGGTGCTCGGCCGGCTGCGGGGCGCCTCCAGCTCGGGCCGCGCGATGTAGCCGCTGCAGTTGGCGCTGAACGGGTGGCCGTTCAAATCGGTCAGAAAGGTTTCATCCCCCGGCAGGTTGGTCGAAAACAGAGCCGGAGCGATGTTTCCGGGGCAGGCCCCGCAGGGCAGGCTTTGGCTGACCGGCGTCGCCGTGCGGCCGCCGCAGAGCTCGCGGATGGAGCGATCGGGCTGCGAGGCATCGCCGCATGAGAAGGTCCCCCCCACCCCGTGGTTGGGGGCGGCCAGCGCGGCGAAAACGGAGACCGTGATGGCTCCGTTGCGGCGCGTCCCCATGAGGTTCTTGAGGTAGTAGCGGCTGCTGATGGCCCCCTGGCTATAGCCCACGAGGGCGACTCTTCCTGTCCCGGCGTATTCGGGCCGGTTGAGAATTCCGGTCTGCGGGACGCCCTGAGAGTCCGCGCCGCCCTCGATGGCGGCCAGAATGTCGACGGCGTCTTCGGCGATGCTGCGCGCCTGGATCACGGGGTCGGATCCCCCGTGAACCGGCAGCTCAAGGTAGATCGGATCGATGAGCAGGCCGGGGTTGGCGGCCAGCACCGCATCGAAGGAGGTGGTGCCCGGGCTGCCGGGCTGCCTCCAGGCGGCCGTGGCGTTGCCCGAGTGCCCGTGGACGAAGAGCACCGGAACGCGCGCCGGGGTCTGGCGGGTGCGGCCGATGGCTACCGGCAGAAAATCGCGGGCCTGGTTTGCGGTCAGGCGCCGCAGGTCGGTGCCGTCGAGCTTGATCGAGAAAATCTCCTGCCGCTTCTCCTGGCTCGGAACGGGCACATCGGAGGCCTCGGCCGAGAAGAACAGCCGTTGGTCGTCCCGCGAGAAACTGATGCCAGCAATATTGATCTTCGCCGGGGGCGGCAAGCTGATCTCCCGAACCATCGCCCAGCTCCCGACCTCAAAAATGCGGATGGCATCGCGCAGCGGCGTATGGTGAAAGGCCCGGCAGGCGAGCAGGCGGCCGTCGTGGGATACGGCCGGAAGCGTTTCGCTGATATCGGGCGTCTGAGTGATGCGCTGGACGGCGCCGCTTGCCTCCGCCGCCGTCGAAAAGAGATCGGTTCTCCGGGTGGTTTGGTCATAGCGCGAAAACACGAGCCGCTGTCCGGCCGCGTAAAAATCGTGGCCGCCGTCGTCGCTTTCCATCGCCGTCGGGAAGGTCGCCTGGCGCAGTCCGGTGCCGTCGCTCTTCACCGTCCAGATCTGAGCATTCTTCGAGTAGGCCGGGTAGACGAAGGCGATGAGATCGTTCGGCGCCCAGCGCGGGAGGATGCGCTGCCCGGTGCCGGTGGTCACCTGTTGCAGGTTGGCGCCGTCGAGGTCCATGATGTAGAGGTTCTGGCCGGCCAGCTCCCGAAAGGAGGCGAAGACGATGCGGTCGGCGTCGGGCGAGAGATCCGGAAAATCATCGGTGTAGCTGTTGTTGGAGATATTGGTCTGGAAACTCCCGTTGTCCCATGACTTGTAAATCTGCTGGCGGCCGTCGCGGTCCGAGACGAAAACCACGCGGTGGCACCCGGAAAGGATCAGAAAAGCGGCGTAAAGACACAACAGAATTCTCTTCTGCATGCTGTCCTCCTTGAAAGCGCCGGTCAAGCGGGCAGCTTGTAGTGAATGAAAGTGTCCCACGTTGAAGGTATAGCGAGCCACACCGACCCCGAGTCATGCCTCGACGCCCCTCGAGGGGGTGGAGAAGCGTTGACAGGGGGACGTGCGGGCCGGCCCTTGAGCCGCGAAAGTATCCGTCGGGGTGCCGACGCCGTGTGCGACATGGCTAATTCCTAATCCGATCTCGACCGATGCGCCGGATGCCCATCCCCGATCAGCAACACCGGACGCTGCGCGTTTTACATCGAGCGGCTCGGGGACTCTCAGATCTGCTCAGCCGCTATGGCGCCTTCCATGACCATGAACCGAAGCTTTCCCCGCAGGCTGACGGCGCTGGCCATGTTCAGGCCGAGGCGGGCGCCAGTGGTTCGCACCACGGGGGTCTTTCCTCGCCGGGCCCCTGAGGTGTTCGCCGCGTGAAAATCCGATCCTCCGCCCAACTCATCTTCAAAATAAATCCCGGCCTTACAGGCTTTGGTCGCCGTTTGAAGGCAAGAAAATTCTTCTTTTCGCCAACGCGCTACCGTTTCAGCCCTTTGCTGGCATGCGCGGTAAAGCGGCTGCTGGCAGCTAAAGCCCAACTGCTGGAGCAACCGCCCAATCGAACTCTCACTGAGCCGAATCCCAAACTCCCGGTGGACCGCTTTGGCCACAATGCCTCGCGGCCCCAACGCAAAGGGGAAGTTCAACTGCCGCGGGTCACGCTGCCGCTCACCGTCTTGTCAAGCCAACGGATCTGCCGCGCAGAAAGCCTCTTGGGTCGCCCGCTGGCCTTGCCGCAGCGCAGCGCTTGCCACCCACCGGCAACGATATCGGGCAGCCCATTGCACATGCAGGCCCGCGCAAAGCCAAACGTCTGAATGACCCCTGCGGGGCTTTCTCCCTCGGGGAGGCGTTGAACGGCCCGAGCCCGAATTTGCTTTCGTGTCTTCCGATCCAGCTTTCGACCATCGTTATTGCTTCATGCATCAGCGATTATCACATATGTCTAGGAGTAGATGCTCGGATTAGTAGGTGGCGCATGGGCCTCCGGGTGCGGATGACATCGCCACGATCGCCCACCTCGCGGCCGGGAAGGTGGAGGTAGAGGAAAGAGCAGCAACGCGTCAGGAAGGCGTTTATTTACGCCCCGCCCACGGCCGACATCGAACAAAAAAAGATTGTAATCCTGACCGTCAGCGGCGGCCGGGGGAGTCGTTCTTCATCTGCTGCCAGCGCTGCTTTTCGCTGCGGAAGGCGTCCATGACCTGACGCTCCTGGCGGAGCCGCTCTGCGGCCGGGTCCCGGTTGCGGAGGGCATCGACCCACTGCCGGGCGGAGACGAACATCGAGCGAAAGAGGCTGGGGTTGCCGGCGGCGGCGCGGCACATGTCGGCGGCGGCGACGAGAGTCGCCGCCGTCAGCAGAACGAGCAGAAAGGCGATGAGGCAACGGCCGGCGATGGTGAACGCCGATCGAGTCTCGAGGTCCTTGCCGGCGCTGCTCATGTCGAAGAGGCTCGCAGAAGGGGGGAGGGTCTGTTCCGGCCTTTGACTTTAGTTCGCCCCTCGCCTTCTTGTCAAGCCTCGGGTTTCCCTACAACTTCTTGTCTTATTTGCCTTTCTTGAATTTTTCGGGCGGGAATTGCCGGCTGTGCTCCTCGTTGAACTCAAAGGGGCGCTCGGTGTCCAGGCTGATGTTGACGTAGTTGCCGAGTTCCGCTTGCAGGTTCGCCGGCAGCGATGCGCCGAAGGCCCAGTCGCCCGCCTTGATGTAGAACCATACCCCCCGCGCCACATCGTGATAGACCCGGCAGCAGGGGTAGTAGCGGTACTGGTACTTCGCGCGGTATCCGTGGGCCGGGGCATGCGGCGGCGGCCCGCCTTTTTTCCCCTTGCCGTGAGGTTCGGGGGGGGCTCCCTTGCCCTGGTCGCCCCACTGGATGGTGATCGATCCTCCCTGGGCCAGCGCCACGGGGGCGAAGGCCACCCCGGCCGCCAGAAGCGCCATGCAGGTTCCCAGAATCCAGAGCTGAACTCCGCGTTTCAAGTTTTCATCTCCTTTCGATGGGTTGTCGAAAGCCGGCAACGAAGGCCTCTATCAGGTTCTTTCATTGTATCGCAAAACGAGCCCGGATCAAAATCCATGCAATTGACCCGGCGTCCCGGATCGGATACGAACACGGCGCCAAGGGCTGTTCTTCCTTCATTCTTTTCCCCGAAAACCGGCGGAGGTGCATCATGCTCAAACGCCTTGTGGCCATCGGCATTCTCCTCTCGTGCATCCTGTTCTCCCCTGGGGGGGCGAGCTTTCTCCACGCCGCGGCCGTCGAGCCCTCTCCCGCGCGAAACGTGATCGTCATGATCGTGGACGGCTGCTCCTCCGAGCAATACACCTTCGCCCGGTGGTTCAAAGGCGCACCGCTCACCTTCGACCCCTACCGCATCGGCGCCGTGGCCACCTACATCGCCGACTCCGTGATCGCCGACTCGGCGCCGGCGGCAAGCGCCTTCGCCACCGGAGTGCGCACGAGCGACAAGCACATCTCGGTCGGCCCGCACGAAAAGACCCTCTCCACGATCAAGCCGCCCGCCGAGGCCGAGCGCTACCGGCCCTTGGCCACCGTGCTCGAGGGGGCGAAGCTGCTCGGGAAGTCCACGGGCATCGTGGCCACCTCCCGTGTGAGTCACGCCACGCCCGCGGCCTACGTGGCCCACGTCCCGGGACGGGACATGGAGGACGACATCATGGAGCAGGCCGTCCACCAGGGACTCGACGTCGTTCTGGGCGGCGGCAAGCGGCACCTTCTGCCGCCGGAGATGAAAGGCCGGCGCAAGGACGCCGAAAACCTGGCGGCCGATCTCACGCGCTGGGGGTACCGCATGCCGGAGACGCGCGAGGCGCTGATGGCGATCCGGGAAGGGCGGGTGTTCGGGATGTTTGCCGACAACCACATGGACCCCGAAATCGACCGCCGCCAGGCGCATCCCCACCAGCCGACGCTGGCCGAGATGACGGCCAAAGCGATCGAGCTGCTCTCCAAGAACCCGAACGGCTTTTTCCTCATGGTGGAGGGCAGCCAGGTCGACTGGGCCTGCCACGCCAACGACCCGGCGTACATGGTGCACGATCTCCTCGCCTATGACGAGGCCGTGGGCGTGGCCCTTGCGTTCGCCCGGCGCGACGGGAAAACCCTCGTGCTCGCCCTCTCCGATCACAACACGGGGGGCTTTTCCATCGGCAATTCCGCCTCCAACGCCATCTACCCTCAGCTTGGCGTCGAGGATCTCCTGAACCCCGTGCGGCGCATGAAATCCTCGGCCTCCTTCATCTGGAACCGGCTCGGCGCCGACCGGACGCCGCAGCGCCTCAAGGCGGCCGTTCAGGAAGGCTGGGGGCTTGCCATCACGGACGAGGAAGCCACCGAGATCCTCGCCCTCGCCGCAACACTCAAGGACGGCGCCGCCGCCGCGATCGGCAAGGTCCTCTCCCCGCGCCACACCTACATCGGCTGGACCACGCTCGGCCACTGCGGGGGAGATGTGCCCCTGCACGCCTTCGGCCCCGGCAGACCGGCCGGCGGGGTGATCGAGGCGCCCGAGATCGCCCGGATCTGCGCCCGCGCCATGGGCCTCGACCTGGACAGCCTGAACCGGAGGCTCTTCGTGGACGCCGCGGAGGCCTTCGGCCCGGAGCGGGTGCGCGTCGACCGCAATGCCCCCCAGGGGCCCGTGGTCCGGATCGATTACGCGGGGAAGCAGGTCGAGCTCCCGGCGAACAAGAACTTTCTCCGCTGGGGCCAAACGACGCACGCCCTGGAAGGCGTGGTCGTCTGGGCGCCCAACACGGGCAAAGCCTATCTTCCCCTGCAGGCGGTGCGGGTCATCGAGGGCCAAAAAGAGCCTCTGCCTGAGATCCGCCTCGCCAAGGCCGGGCGCAAGGCGTCTTGACAGAAAACCCGAATCCTCATAGGAGGTTTTCGATCACCGCAGAACCCCGTTTCATCCCATCCCCCCCTGACGAGGAGGAGACCATGGCGGACTACCTGATCAACGTGTTTCTGGATGACGAAAAAATGCGGGTTGTCGAGGCGGCCGGGCTTTCCGGCCACGTCAAAGAGGTCCAAGGGAAAAAGGCGATCCAGGTCCCGCTGAACGAAAAAGAGCAGAAAAAACTGGTTAAAGGCTTCCCCGATCTCAAGTTTGACGCCCAAAACGCCTGCGTCCTCCCGCCGGAGGCCGAGAAAAAACTGCTCGACGTGATCGCCCAGATGAAGGTGATCGACGTCATGAAAGTGGCCATCATGAAACTCTACAACCCGCTCGCCGGCAAAGAGCCCCGCTCGGCCCAGCGCTGACCCGGCCGCCGGCCGCTCGCCGCACGGCGCCTCGTTTCCCGGCTGCGGAAACGGGGCGCCTTTTTTTCTCTTGGGATAACAAATTAAAATCAATCCGAATTTTACGATCCCGAATTGACACTCGCTTCGCTTCGGCGTAATAATTCAATCAGGATTGACCGAGGTTCATGGCCGGGGAGGCCGAGGGTTCCCTGATGCGTTTGCCGAGACTCGCCCTGATCGTGATCGCAGCGGCAGCGATCGCCGGCGGCGCCGTTTTCCTCTTCACGGAAAAGCGCCAGAACGGCGTCCGCTACCGCACCGCGACCGTGGAGCGCGGCCCGATCGTGAGCACGGTCTCGACCACGGGCACCCTCAGCGCGGTCGTCTCCGTGCAGGTGGGCTCGCAGGTCTCGGGACAGATCAAGGAGCTGCTGGCCGACTTCAACTCCGAGGTGAAGGCCGGGCAGATCATCGCCCGCATCGACCCGGAGTCCTTCGAGGCCAAGGCCCGGCAGGCGCGCGCCGAACTCGAGGTGGCCCGGGCCAACGTGCGCATCCAGGAGGCGGGGGTCGAACGCGCCCAGACCGAGCTCGCCAACGCCGTGGCCGCCCTCAAAAGCGCCGAGGCCCGCTTCGAAAAGACCCGCGTCAACCTGGACAACGCCCGCCGCAACCTCGAGCGCCGTCGCGCGCTCTTCGAGCGCGGGGCCGTCTCCGAAAGCCAGATCGACGACGCCCGCAACGTCCACGACCAGCTCGTCGCCCAGCTGCGCAGCGACGAAGCCGACCGGCGGGCCGCCGAATCGCAGGTCGCCACCCGCGAGGCGGCGCTGAAAAGCGCCCGCGCCCAAGTGGCCTACGCCGTCGAGCAGGTGCGCCAGAAAGAGGCCGCGCTGCAGCAGGCCGAGGTGGATCTCGAGAACACGCTGATCCGCTCGCCGGTCGACGGGGTGGTGATCGAGCGCGCGGTGGACATCGGCCAGACGGTCGCGGCGAGTTTCCAGGCGCCCAAGCTCTTCGTCATCGCCCAGGATCTGCGGCGCATGCAGGTCGAGGCGGACGTGGATGAGGCGGACATCGGCCGCGTTCGCGAGGGCCAGGAGGTCCTCTTCACCGTCGACGCCTACGCGGGAAGCGAGTTTCACGGCCGGGTGCAGCAGATCCGCAAGGCGCCGCGGGTCGTTCAAAACGTGGTGACCTACACGGTGCTCGTTTCGGCCGAAAACGACGACCTCAGGCTGCTCCCCGGCATGACGGCGACGATCCAGATCATCGTCGACGAGCGCCGCGACGCCCTGAAGATCCCGAACGCCGCGCTGCGCTTCAAACCCGAGGAGGCCGAGGGGACATCGGCCGCGGCCGCCCGCCCGGGGGCGGGGGCTTCCGCCGCCGCCCCGGCCGAAGACGCCCTCGGCCGGCTCGCCGCGCTGCTGCGCCTGAGCGAATCCCAGAAAAGCCAGGTCGCGCTGATTCTCTCCGAGACCGACTCCCGAGGCGCAAGCCGCCGCAACCCGGAAAGCAGCCCCGAGGATCTCCGCCGCGAGGCCCGCGAACAACGGGAGTCCCAGCGCAAGGCGATCCTCTCGCTGCTCACCCCCGAGCAGCGGGCGCGCTACCTGGAATACCTCGCCGCCCAGGACAGCGGCCACACCCAGCGCGGCAGGGTCTACGTCCCGGACGAAGACGGAAAGCCCCGGGCCGTGCCCGTCCTTCTCGGGATCAGCGACGGCACCTTCACCGAGCTGGTCGGGGGCGGGCTCGCCGAAGGCCAGCCGGTCATCCTGGGCAGCGAACGCCCCGCCCCGGCCTCGAGCGCGGCGCGGCCGTCGCGGCGTTTCGCCTTCTGACCCCATGGCCCCCTCCCCCCTCATCCGGACCGAGGGACTCTCCAAAATCTACCGCCTGGGCGCGGAAGAGGTCCATGCCCTGCGGGAGGTGACCGTGGAGATCGCCCGCGGCGAGTTCGTAGCCGTCACGGGGCCTTCCGGGTCCGGGAAGTCCACCTTCATGAACCTGCTCGGCTGCCTTGACTCCCCCAGCGCGGGATCCTATTTCCTGGACGGCGGCGACGTCTCCCACCTCTCCTCCGACGAGCTCGCCGAGATCCGCAACCGGAAAATCGGTTTCGTCTTCCAGACCTTTAATCTGCTCCCCCGCACCTCGGCGCTCGAGAACGTGGAGCTCCCCCTGCGCTACGCCGGCCTGCCCCGCGCGGAAAGGCACCGCCGCGCAAGAGAGATGCTCGAAGCCGTGGGGCTGGGCGACCGGGCGGGCCATTTCCCCTCGCAGCTCTCCGGCGGCCAGCAGCAACGTGTGGCGATCGCTCGGGCGCTGGCCAACCGCCCGGTGCTCATTCTCGCCGACGAGCCGACCGGCGCGCTCGATTCCCAGACGAGCATCGAAATCATCGGCCTCCTGCAGCGCCTGAACGCGCAGGGCATCACCGTCGTGCTGGTCACCCACGAACCCGACATCGCCGCCTATGCCGGTCGCGCCCTGCGCTTCCGCGACGGGCGCCTGGTGTCGGAACCGGGAGCCGTCGGGAAGAAGACGTGCGCGCCATGCTGATCTTCGAGCCCGTCCGTGACGCCCTCCGCGCCCTGAGGGTGAATCTTCTGCGAAGCGTGCTCACCACGCTCGGCATCATCATCGGCGTGGGCGCGGTGATCGTCATGGTCTCGGTCGGCACCGGAGCCCAGATCCAGGTCGCCGAGATGATCAACAACATGGGCGCCGACCTGCTCTACGTGTTTCCCGGGTCCACGACCGCGCGCGTGCGCTTAGGTGCCGGCACCACCCCCACCCTGAGCGAGGACGACGCCGAGGCCATCCTGCGGGAGGTCCCCGCCGTGCGCGTGAGCGCGCCCTACCTGCGCGGCCGCGGCCAGGTGATCGCCGGAAACCAGAACTGGTCGACCACGGTCCTCGGCGTGACCCCGGAATACTTCGAGGCTCGGGAGTGGAATCTGGAGGACGGCCGGCCCGTCGGCGCCGAGGAGTTCCGCGGCAACGCGCGCGTTGCGGTCATCGGGCGGACGGTCGCCCAGAATCTCTTCCCCGACCAGCCCCCCCCCGCCGAGGCCATCGTGCGCATCAACCGCGTGCCCTGCCGCGTGGCGGGGGTGCTGCAGGCCAAGGGCTACGCCATGGGCGGCTGGGACCAAGACGACCTCGTGCTCGTGCCCATGGCCGTCGCCCGCAAGAAGGTGCTGGGCGAGCGGGCCCTCAGCGGAAGGCTCGTGAACGGGATCGCCGTGAAGGTCCGCTCGCCCGAGCGGGTCAGCGAGGCCGAAGGCGAGATTCGCGAGCTTCTCCGCCAGCGCCACCGGCTGCGGCCGAACCAGGAGAACGATTTCTGGATCCGCAACCAGGCCGAGGCCCTCGAGACCCGGGCCGAGTCCTCGCGCACGATGTCTCTGCTGCTCGCCGCCGTGGCCTCGGTTTCGCTCGTCGTCGGCGGGATCGGGATCATGAACATCATGATCGTCTCGGTCACCGAGCGCACGCGCGAGATCGGCCTGCGCATGGCCGTCGGCGCCCGCAGGCGCGACATCCTCGCCCAGTTTCTGACCGAGGCGGTCGCCCTCTCCCTGATCGGCGGCCTGATCGGCATCCTGCTCGGGCTGGCCGGCTCCTTTGCGTTTTCCCGCTTCGGAAACTGGCCGGCCGTGATCCAGCCCGCGTCGGTCGCCGTCGCCTTTCTCGTGTCGGCCGCGGTGGGGATCTTTTTCGGGTTCTACCCCGCTCGCAAGGCCTCGCGCCTCGACCCCATCGAGGCCCTGCGCCGGGAGTGAGGCCCCATGAACCGGATCTTCGCCTTGCTCGTGCTTGCGGCCTTCGGCACCGCGGCCTTCCGCGAGTTCCGCGGCGCACCGGCCATGGAGGCCCTCTCCCGGGCGATGCTCGAATCGGCCTCCGGCGCCGTGCAGCTCGTCATCGGCCTGGTCGGGGCGATGGCCCTGTTCCTCGGCCTGGTCCGGATCGCCGAGGAGGGCGGGCTCCTCCGCCTCATCGCCCGCCTGATCCAGCCGCTGCTGCAGCGGCTCTTTCCCGACGTCCCCGCCGGCCACCCCGCGATGGGGGCGATGGTTCTCAACCTCTCGGCGAACGTCCTCGGCCTGGGCAACGCGGCGACCCCCTTCGGCATCCGCGCCATGCAGGAGCTCGATCGCCTGAACCCCGCCCCCGGGACGGCGACCGACGCGATGGTGCTCTTTCTCGCCATCAACACCTCGAGCGTGACCCTCCTTCCGACCGGCGTCATCGCCCTGCGCGCGGCGGCCGGATCGGCGGACCCCGCGGCGATCCTTCCCACCACGCTCTTTGCCACCGCCTGCTCGACGGCCGCCGCGATCCTCTCGGCGAAGCTGCTGGAAGGCAGACGGCCGGGGCCGCGGCCGTCGGCCGCCGATGGCGCCGGCACACGCCCGAATGCGGCCGCGGAAGCCGCGGCGGGGCGCGGGGAAGAGGCGGCCTGCGAGTTGCCGCCCCCTCTTCCCCTCTGGGGGAGCGCCCTCCTGCTGCTCGGTCTTCTCCTTTTGATCGGCCTGTTGCTCACGTTCGGCCGGGGCGTCTCCCCGTGGGTTCTCCCCTCGCTCATGGTCGGCTTTCTTCTGTTCGGCTGGTTCCGCGGGGTGCGCCTCTACGAGGCGTTCGTCGCGGGGGCGCGCGGCGGGCTCGAGGTGGCAGCCCGCATTCTTCCCTACCTCGTGGCCGTCCTGGTCGCGGTGGGCATGCTGCGCGCCAGCGGCGCCCTCGACGCCCTGGTCGGCTGGGTCGGCCCCTTCACGGCGGCGATCGGTCTTCCCGCCGAGGCGCTGCCGGTTGCGCTCACGCGGCCGCTTTCGGGCTCGGGGGCCTTCGCGCTGCTCGCTTCGCTCCTGCAGGACCCCGCGGTCGGCCCGGATTCCTACACCGGCCTTCTCGCCTCGACCTTGCAGGGGAGCACCGAAACCACCTTTTACGTGATTGCGGTCTATTTCGGCGCAGTCCAGGTTAGGCGCCTGCGCCACGCGCTGGCCCCGGCGCTCATCGCCGATGCCACGGGCGTCCTGGCCTCGGTCGCCGCCTGCCGGTTTCTCTTCGGCGGGGTGGGATGAACCAAAAAGACTCGCGGAAGGAAAAAGGAAGATGAGGAAAAGCGCCCTGTGGCTCCTCGCCGCCGCGGCCGCGGCCCTGGGAGGCGTGGCCTACGCGGCGAAGGCTTCCCCCGCCGGCCCCGCGGCCTCCCCGCCGGCTGAGCCGGCCGCGGCCGCGATCGAGATCGTCTCCGACCGCATGGTGGTGCAAAACGCCGAAAAATGGGCCGATTTTCTGGGCTCCGTCCGCCTCACCCGGGGCGATCTTGTCATGACCTCGGAGAAGCTGCGGGTCCACTACGAGGGCGACCTCTTGAACCCGGGGCCGGGAAGCGGCTTGCAGGACACCGTCCGCAGGCTGGTCGCCACCGGCCGGGTGCACATCGTGAGCGGAAGCTATGTCGCCGCTGCGGACGAGGCCGACTACGACCCCAACGCCGACGTCCTCGTTCTCCTCGGCCGACCGGCGACGGTGACCCGCGGCGAAAACACCCTCGCCGGCACGCGCATCGTGCTCAACCGCAAGGAGGGCCGGGCGGAAGCGGAAGGGGGAACCGGCGGGAGGGTCCGCGCGCGGTTCCATGCCGAGCCGGGGGAGGAAAAGAAAAAAGCCGCGCCCGCCGCTGCGCCCTGAGGTACCGGGGGACCTCAGGTGCCGCGGCCAAGACGCCGCAGGAGGCGGAGCCTCCGGTAGTGGAAGAGAAGGTCGAGCCAGCGCCCGAGGAGCTCACCGCTCCGGTCCGCGGCGAGGTGCGCCTCGGCACAGGCGAGTTCCTCGCGCAGGTCCCGGCGCTCCGGCTCGCGGGCCAGGAGCTCGCGGTAGATGGAAGCCGCCTGCTCCCAGAGCCCCTGCCGGGCATAGAGCCGCGCCATCGTGGCCGTCCAGATGGAACGCGTCATCGTCCAGCGGTCTCCGGTCGCTCGGCGGTCTGCCGCGGCTTGATGACGATTTCGTTGCGGTGGATCATGCCGAGCTCCTTGCGGGCGATGCGCTCGATGTAGGCCGGGTCGTGGTTTAGCCGATCGATCTCTTCGCCGAGCAGGAGGTTCTCCCGAACGATCCGCCGGTTCTGCTCGGCGAGGTGCTCGCGGTCGGCGTTGAGCTTGTTGAGGTCGGCCACCCCGCGCTCGCTGAAGAGGATGTAGAAGCCCAGCGTGAGAATAAGGAATACGGCGCCCGACAGGGCGAGCGCGTGTTTGCGGCTCATCGCCGCCCGGCGCGGTTTCGGATCCGACCCCTCCGCGGGCCTCCCCCCCGTGTCTCGGCGCATGAAAAAGCATAATACGGAACGGTGCTGCGGGTCAACGCGAAGACCGCGTCGTTTTCTCCCGGGAAATCAATTGACAAGGCCTCAGGAAACGGGTATAGAAATCGTTTATCAACTTGCTCGAGAAAGGATCGACCCGTGGCCCGACACGCCTCGGCGCTCAAGCGCGCCCGCCAGAATGAAGCCCGGCGGCTTCGCAACCGGATGACCAAGACCCGCCTGAAGAACGTCGCCAAGGCGGTACGTCAGGAAATCGCGGCCCAGAACCCGGAAACCGCCCAGGCCCGGCTCAAGCAAGCCCAAGCCCTGATCGACAAGGCCGCCAAGAAGAGAACGCTCCACAAGCGCACCGCGGCCCGCAAGGTATCCCGCCTCGCGCGCCAGGTGAACCGCCTGAAAGCCTCCTGACCCCCCGCCGCCGCGCCTTGTCCCTCAAAAATCGTCGCTCAAGCGGTTGACCATGATCTCGGCCAGCCGCCGGGCGGCCAGGCTGAGGGTCGCGCGGCGGCGTTCCTCTTCCAGGATTTTCTCGGCGTCGATCGTGTAGGTCTCGCTTGCGGAGAGCGCAGGCGCCGACCAGACCTCGGCCCCGCCTTCCCCCAGCAGGCGCAGATCGACCGTCAGCGTCACCTGCCGCTCCCCCCCGCTTCCCCGCCGCGCCGCGGAGATGGAGCGCACCTCGACGCCGTGGATCACCCCCCGCAAAAGCAATACCTCCCCCGCCCCGCCCGCCTCCGCCGTGCGTCCGCGCCGGCTCAGCTCGAAGGCGAAGGCCTGCGTCACGATCGCCTCCAGCCCGGGCTCGGCGGTCCGGTTCTCGAAGAGCTCGACCCGAACCCCGCGGGCGCCTCCCGGCAGGCCGATCTCGCCGGGAAACCGGTAGCCGCAGCCGGCGGCCAGGACCCAGAGCACGAGCAGGGCGACACGATGCGCCTGCCGACCCCTCGGGGACGTTGCGCTCACCCCGGCCTCCTTCTCAAGCCACCACGTTCACGAGCTTCTGCCCCACCACCACGACCTTGCGGACCGGCTTGCCGGCGATGAATTTCTGCACCGTTTCGTCCGCCAGGGCCCGGGCGCGGAGTTCCTCCTCGGAGAGACCGACCGGGACTTCCATGCGGCTGCGGAGCTTGCCGTTCACCTGGAGAACGACCAGCGCGGTTTCCCGCTCGATCGCATCCTCGCGGTAGGAAGGCCAGCGGCAAAGGAGCAGGCTTTGCTCCTGTCCCAGCGCGCTCCAGATCTCCTCGGTGATGTGGGGGACGATCGGCGCAAGGAGACGCACGACGGTCTCGAGGGCGAGACGGACCACGGCGCGGCAGGCCGGTGCGGAATCCTTGCCCGGCTCGATCGCGGACCAGGTGTTGACGAGCTCCATCACCGCGCTGATCGCCGTGTTGAAGTGAAACCGCTCCTCGATGTCGCGCGTCACCCTGCGGATCGTCTCGTGGGTTTTGCGGACCAGGCCGCGAAGCGGCTCCTCGAGCCCCTCCAGCCCGCCGGCGTACGGGGAAACCCCCTGGAGATGCGGCATCCAGTCGGCCGCCAGCCGCCAGAGCCGGTTGAGAAACCGGAAGCCGCCCTCCACCCCCTGCTCGCTCCACTCGAGATCCTTCTCGGGGGGGGCGGCGAAAAGGCAGAAGAGCCTCGTCGTGTCGGCCCCGTAGCGTTCCACCAGGGCCCCCGGGTCGACGACGTTTTTCTTGGACTTGGACATCTTCTCGACCCGGCCGATCGTGACCTCCCGGCCGCAGTGCGCGCAGCGGCGGCTTGCGCCCTCGAGCGGGGCCTCGGCGGGGAAGAGGTACCCGTGCTCCGGGCAATGGTAGGTCTCGTGGCAGACCATCCCCTGGGTGAGCAGCCGCGTGAAGGGCTCCTTGTAGGCGACCAGCCCCTCGTCGCGCAGGACGCGGGTATAGAAGCGGGAGTAGAGGAGATGGAGGATGGCGTGCTCGACCCCGCCGATGTACTGATCCACGGGCATCCAATAGTCGACCGCCGCGCGGTCGAACATCGCGGTCGTGCAGTCCGGGCTGCAGAAGCGCTCGAAGTACCAGGACGACTCGACGAAGGTGTCCATGGTGTCGGTCTCCCGGCGGGCGTCCTCGGCGCCGCACGCCGGGCAGCGCACGCGGCGGAAGGCGTCGAGCTCGGGAAGCGGGGAGCGCCCCCCTTCGAGGAGATCGGCGTCCTCGGGGAGGACCACCGGCAGCTCCGCCTCGGGGACGGGGACGATGCCGCAGCGGGGGCAGTGGATCACCGGGATGGGCGCCCCCCAGTACCGCTGCCGCGAGATGCCCCAGTCGCGCAGGCGGAAGCTCACCGCCCGCCCGCCGCGGCCCTCGCGTGCGAGAAAATCGGCGATCGCCTCCATGGCCCGGCGGTTGGGCAGGCCGTCGAAGGGGCCCGAATTCACGAGGACCCCGTCGCCCGTGTAGGCCTCCTCGAGCCCCTCGGCCGACAGCGGCCGGTCCTCGGGCTGCACCACGATCACCACGGGGAGCCCGTATTTGCGGGCGAACTCGAAATCGCGCTGGTCGTGCGCCGGCACCGACATCACGGCGCCGGTGCCGTAATCCATCAGGGCGAAATTGGCGGTGTAGATCGGCATCCTGCGGCCGTTGACCGGGTTGCGGCACCAGGCGCCGGTGAAGACCCCCTCCTTCTCGTAGCGCTCCAGGGCCTTGGCGCTGCGATCCTGGAGGGAGATGCGCTCGACGAATTCGCGCACGGCCGCCTCCTGCGGGGTGCCGCGGCTCAGCTCGAGGACCTGCGGGTGCTCCGGGGCGAGGCAAAGGAAGGTCGCCCCGCAGACCGTGTCGTGGCGGGTCGTGAAGACGGGGATCTCCCCCCCGCCGTTCTCGAGAGGGAAGCGGATTTCGGCCCCCAGGCTCTTGCCGATCCAGTTTTTCTGCATCGTGAGCACCTTTTCGGGCCAGCCGGGGAGCCGGTCGCAGTACTCGAGGAGGTCTTCGGCGTAGTGCGTGATCCGGAAAAACCACTGCCAGAGCTTTTTCTGACGCACCGCCCGGCCGCAGCGCCAGCACTGGCCCGCTTCGACCTGCTCGTTGGCGAGCACCGTCTGGCAGCTCTCGCACCAGTTGACGTAGGCCTCCCGCCGGAAGGCCAGCCCCTTTTCGAGCATGCGCAGAAAGAGCCACTGCTCCCAGCGGTAGTATTCCGGCCGGCAGGTGGCGATTTCCCGCTCCCAGTCGTAGCTGAAACCCAGCCGTTTGAGCTGGGCGCGCATATTGTCGATGTTCGCGTAGGTCCACCGCGCGGGGTGCGTGCGGTTGGCGATGGCCGCGTTTTCGGCCGGCATCCCGAACGCATCCCACCCCATGGGGTGGAGCACGTTGAACCCCTGCATGCGCTTGTAGCGGGCGACGACGTCGCCGATCGTGTAGTTGCGCACGTGGCCCATGTGAATGTTGCCGGAGGGGTAAGGGAACATCTCCAGCAAATAGTATTTCGGCCGCCCGGGATCGGCCTCGACCCGGAAGAGCTTCTCCTCCTCCCAGCGGCGCTGCCAGCGGGGTTCGATCTCGTGCGGGTTGTAGCGCTCGTCCATCGACGGACTCCTTTCTTCCACGCCGCGCCGGACCGTGCCGGGCGGATTGCGTCTGAAACTGGATTCAATGCCACAGGAAGGCAGCCAGTGCAAGCCGCATAGAAAGCGTTTGACTTCCCCGCGTTCCTCCCTTAAAGAGTGCAGGATTTTTCTTTCGAAGGATGCGCCTTGCCCCCCGGCGGCACCGAAGACGGATGACGACGCAGATCTTGATCAATGCCAGCGACCCGGAGGAAATCCGGGTGGCGACGATGAAGGACGGGCGCCTGGAGTCCTTCCGCATCGAGCGCTCCGGCCGGGAGATCACCCAGGGCAACATCTACAAGGGGGTCATCACCCGCGTCGAGCCCAGCCTCCAGGCGGCCTTCGTCGACTACGGCGCCGAGCGCAACGGGTTTCTGCAAAAGCAGGACATCCACCCCGACTATTTTCACGAGGAGGACCGGGGCGAGCTGCCGCTGCAAAAGCTCGTCAAGCGCGGCCAGGGCGTCATGGTGCAGGTCACCAAGGACCCGGCGGGGTCCAAGGGGGCGATGCTGACGACTTTCATCTCGCTTCCCGGCCGCCACGTCGTGCTGATGCCCGGCCACGGCGTCCGGGGTGTTTCGCGCAAGATCGAGGACGAAGCCGAGCGCGCCCGCCTCAAGCAGATCGCCCACGAGCTCGAAGTCCCGGAGCACTTCGGCCTGATCGTGCGCACCGCCGGCACCGGCTGCAGCAAGACGATGCTCGCCAAGGACCTGAAGGACCTCCTGCGGCTCTGGAAGAGCATCAAGGCCAAGGTGGCGCAGGAGGGCGCAACCGCGCTCCTGTACAAGGAGCAGGCCCTCTTCCTGCGGTCCATCCGCGACTCCTTCTCCCCCGAGGTCTCCGAGATCCTGATCGACGACCCGGCGGTCTACGAAGAGGCGCGCCAGTGGGTCGAGGTCTTCGCGAGCAAGCAGCTCCAGAACGTCCGCCTCTACCAGGAGCCGACGCCGCTCTTCGAAGCCTACGGTCTCGAGGAGCAGATCGCCTCGATCTTTCGCAACCGCGTCGAGCTGAAATCCGGCGGCTCGATCGTCATCTCGCCGACCGAGGCCCTGGTCGCCATCGACGTGAACTCGGGGAAGTCCACCCACGAAAAGAACGTCGAGCAGACCGCCTTCCAGACCAACCTCGAGGCCGCCGAGGAGATCGCCCGCCAGCTCCGGCTGCGGGACCTCGGCGGGCTGATCGTCATCGACTTCATCGACATGCGCGAGGCCCGCCACCGCACCGAAGTCGAGCGCAAGCTGAAGGCCGAGGTCAAGCTGGACAAGGCCCGGACGCGCGTGGGGCGGATTTCGCAGTTCGGCCTGCTCGAGATGTCCCGCCAGCGCATCCACCCCACGGTCGAACACGCAAGCCACGCCGTCTGCCGCCACTGCCAGGGCAAGGGCCTCGTTCCGACCACCGAGACGCTGGGCATCGGGTTTCTGCGCCGGCTGAGCATCGAGGGCGCCAAAGAGGGGGTCGCCCGCCTGGTCGGGGTCGTTCCGCCGGAGGTGGCGGACTATCTTCTGAACCGCAAACGCCGCGCGATCGTCGAGCTCGAGAGCCGGCACCGCATCGCGATCGAAATTCACGGCGACCCCGCGCTGCTGCCCACGGAAAACCGCATCGAAACCGCCGCCTGAGCGGCCGGGGAAGCCCGCCGCGGTTGACACCCTTCAAGGATTCGGCTATCAGGGGGCACGCCACGGGGAGCCGAGCCCGCGACGTTCCGTCGCGAACCCCCGACCAGCAAGGAGGACGGCATCGTGATCGATACCGCTTACGCCATGGGACAGGGAGGAGCGCCGGACGCCGGTGCCTCCGGCTTCGCGAGTTTCATTCCGCTCATCCTGATGTTCGTGATTTTCTATTTCCTGCTCATCCGCCCGCAGCAGAAGCGCAATCGCGAACACCGCAACATGATCGCCAACCTGAAAAAGGGCGACCGCATCGTCACCACGGGCGGCCTCCACGGGCGCATCACGGGCATGGACGAAACCACGCTGACCGTGGAAATCGCCGACAAGGTGCGCGTCAAGATCAACCGCGGCAACGTGGCCGGCGTTCTGCCGGGCCAGGCGCCCGCCTCTTCGGAGACCAAGGAAGGATAAGAGGCCGGCCGCCGCAACCGGCTCCCCGGCACGGCCCGGGGGGCGGGGCGGACTGCGCCCCGCGCGGACCCGGGGCGGCGGCGATGCCGAAAGATCCGCCGCCGGGAGGAAGACCCTCTTGAAACGACTGTCTCTGCGACTGGCGATCGTCGCCGCCGTTCTCGCGGCGGCGGTTGTTTTTTGCGTGCCGACCTTTTTCCCCGGGCTGACGCGCCTGGAGTGGCTCGAACGCAAGCGCATCAGCCTCGGACTCGACCTCCAGGGCGGCATGCATCTCGTCCTCGAGGTCGACACCGCGAAGGTCGTCGAAAACGCCATCGGGCGCATCCAGCAGGAGCTGCGCGAGGCCGCCCGGAGGAAACAGATCGCCAACCTGAGGCTCGACCGGCCGAGCCCCTTCAAGATCGAGGCTCAGGTCCAGGGCAGCGAAAACGTCGCCCGCTTCAAGGAGCTCCTGGAAAAGGACTTCCGCGACCTGCGCATCCAGCGCCTCGCCGAGGAACCCGAACGCCACCACTTCATCCTCGATCTCCCCGAGGCCGAGGCGGAGCAGATCCGCAAACTTGCCGTCGACCAGGCGCTTGAGACGATCCGCAACCGCGTCGACCAGTTCGGCGTCGCCGAGCCCGACATCCGCCGCCAGGGCGAGCGCCGCATCCTGGTCCAGCTGCCGGGCATCCGCGACACCCAGCGGGCCAAGGAGCTGATCGGCCGCACGGCGCTCTTGGAGTTCAAGCTCGTCGACGAGACGCACGACGTCCAGGCCGCGCTGCAGGGGACGGTGCCCCCGGGCAGCGAGATCCTTTATAAGGTCGAGGAAGACCCGGCCACGCGGCGCGTCACCCGCACGCCGTTTCTGTTGAAGAAAACCGCGCTCCTCACCGGGGCCTCGCTGACCGACGCGCGGGTGCAGCTCGACTCCCAGTACGGCGAGCCCTACGTCGCCATCGAGTTCGACCGCAAGGGGGCCCGGACCTTCGAGCGCATCACCGAGGAAAACACCGGCAAGCGGCTTGCCATCGTGCTCGACAACAAGGTCTACTCCGCCCCGGTGATCCAGGAGAAGATCTCGGGAGGCAAGGCCCGGATCACGGGCCGCTTCACGCTGGACGAGGCCCGCGACCTCGCCATCGTCCTGCGCGCGGGGGCTCTCCCCGCGCCGGTGACGGTGCTCGAGGAGCGCACCGTCGGCCCCTCCCTCGGGGCCGACTCGATCCGCGCCGGGATCCTCTCGATCGGGATCGGCAGCCTGCTGGTCTTCGCCTTCATGATCCTCTACTACAAGTGGGCCGGGGTGCTCGCAAACCTCGAGGTGCTGCTCGACGTGGTGATCGTCTGCGCGGGGCTTGCGGCCTTCGGGGCCACCCTCACGCTGCCGGGGCTGGCCGGCATCCTCCTCACGATCGGCATGGCCGTGGACAACAACGTCCTGATCTACGAACGCATCCGCGAGGAGCTGCGCAACGGGAAGACGCCGCGCGGTGCCGTGGATGCGGGCTTCGACCGTGCGACCACCACCATTCTCGACGCCAACCTCACGACGCTGATCACCGCGCTCGTCCTGTTTCAGTTCGGCACCGGCCCGATCCGGGGATTCGCCGTCACGCTGAGCATCGGCGTGGTCGCCAGCATGTTCACGGCGATCGTGGTCTCGCGCCTCGTGTTCACCTATTTCCTGGACGTGCGCAGGGTCAGACGCATCAGCATCTAAGCCGGCTTCCGGCCCCGACGGTGCCTCCCGGAAGGACGCCCCATGGAGCTCATCAAACCCGGAATCAACCTCGACTTCATCGGCAAGCGCAGGATCGCCTTCTGTCTCTCGGCCGCGCTCGTCCTGCTCAGCCTGGCCGTCTTTCTCTTCAAGGGGCCGAAATACGGCGTGGACTTCGCCGGCGGCTCGGTGATCCAGGTCCGCTTCTCCGGGCCGCTGGACATCGTCAAGGTCCGCGATGCGCTGCGCGCGATCGGCATCGAGGGGGCGACGGTCCAGAGTGTCGGCGATCCCCGGGAAAGCGAATACCTGATCCGCACCGAGGCCTTCACCGGCAAGCCCGGCTCCACGGACACCGAGCTGCCCCCGCGCCTGCAAGAGGCGACCGGCCTCTCCGTCGAAATCCGCCGCGTGGAGACGGTCGGCCCCCAGGTCGGAACCGACCTGCGGGAAAAGGCGCTGCTGGCGATCTTCTTCGCCCTGATTTTCATCGCGATCTACATCTCGGGGCGCTTCGAGTTCAAATGGGCCCAAAGCGCGCTCGTCGCCGTGGTCCTGGGCGGCGGCGTCTACGCCGTCTATTCCTTCGGCTTCAGCCTGGTCGTCTTGATCTGGGTGGCGCTCGTGGGGACGCTCGTTCTCTTCTGGGTCCTGGGACTCAAATACGCCCTCGGCGCGATCGTCGCCCTGATCCACGACGTCACGATCACGATCGGGGTCTTCACCGTGCTGGAGAAGGAATTCACCCTGCCCGTGGTCGCCGCCCTGCTGACCATCATCGGCTATTCGCTGAACGACACGATCGTCGTGTTCGACCGGATCCGGGAAAACCTGAAAAAGCTCTCACGCTCGCCGCTCGCCGTGGTCATCAACCGCAGCGTGAACGAGACCCTGAGCCGGACGATCATCACCGCCGGGACGACGCTCCTGGTCGTCGTCGCGCTCTTCTTCCTCGGGGGGGAGATCATCCACGACTTCGCCTTCGCCCTGCTGGTCGGCATCCTCGTGGGCACCTATTCCTCCATCTACGTGGCCAGCCCGATCGTTCTCTCCTGGGAGGAGCGCGCTCGGGCGAAGTAGACCCGACGGAGGAACGCCACCCCGGCAGTTGCCCCGCGCCCCCTTGCCCTCGAAAGGGGGCGCGCCGTTACCGGGCGCCGCGAAAGCCCGCGAAGCGATGGAAAACGAAGATGAGCTTCTTTCCGGCCTGCACCTGAAGCGGCTTCCGGGGATCGGAAACCTGCTGTGCAAGCGGCTGATCGAACGCTTCGGCTCCGCGGCCGCCGTGCTGCGGGCCGAGCCCGAGGCGTGGGCGGAGGTCGAGGGGATCACGGAGCGGGCGCTCGCAGCGCTGCGGCGGAACCGCTCGCCGCGCCGCGAGATCATCCAGGAGATCCGCGCCGCCTCCCGCCTGGGGATCCGGATGCTGTCGCTTGCGGACGCGGACTACCCCCCGCTCCTGCGCGAGATCCCCGACCCGCCGCCGATCCTCTACATGCGCGGGGACCCGGCGGCGATGGCGTCCTTTCCCGTGGCGGTCGTCGGCTCGCGGTCGCCCACGCGCTACGGCAGGGAGATGGCGCAACGCCTGGCCGCAGACCTCGCCCGCCGAGGCTTTGCGGTCGTGAGCGGCCTCGCCCTGGGCATCGACACGGCGGCCCATGAAGGGGCTCTCGCCGCAGGCGGGAAAACCGCCGCCGTGCTGGGCAGCGGCCTGGAGCGGATCTACCCGTCGCAGAACGCCCCGCTCGCCCGCCGCATCCTCGCCGCCTCCGGGGCGATCGCCTCGGAGTTCGAACCCGAGGCGGGGCCCGAGGCCTGGCGCTTCCCGGTCCGCAACCGGGTGATCAGCGGCGTGAGCCTCGGGTGCGTCGTGGTCGAGGCGGGCGCGCGAAGCGGGGCGCTGATCACCGCGCGGCTCGCCGCCGAGCAGGGGCGCGAGGTGTTCGCCGTGCCCGGAAGCGTGCAGTCGCCCCGCAGCGCCGGCACCCACCGCCTGATCCAGCAGGGAGCCAAGCTCGTCCAGGACGTCCAGGACATCCTGGAGGAGCTCGGCTTCGCCGCCCGGCCGGAGGCGATGGCGGGGTCTGCTTCGCCCGCGGCCGACCCGCCCGCTCCGCAGGCCGGGACCTTGCCGGCGGAGGAGCAGGAGGTGCTGGCGGCGCTCGGGCCCTATCCCCTGCACATCGACGAGCTCGGCCGGGCGCTCGGCCGGGATGCGGGGTCGCTCGCCGCGCTGTTGCTCCAGCTCGAGCTCAAGGGGCTCGCCGTCGGCCACCCCGGAAAGTACTACACCGCGGCCGCCCGCCCGCCGGGCGCGCGGCCCTGACAGGAAAAAGGTCAACCATGGCAAAACCACTCGTGGTCGTGGAATCCCCGGCCAAGGTGCGGACGATCCAGAAGGTCCTCGGGGGCGACTACCAGGTCGCCGCCACGGTCGGTCACATCAAGGACCTGCCGGAGCGCGAAATGGGGATCGACATCGAAGCCGGGTTCGCGCCGCGCTACACCCTGATCCCGGGAAAGCAGAAGGTCATCCAGGCCCTGAAAAAGGCCGCGGCCGACGCCACCGACATCTTCCTCGCCCCCGACCCCGACCGCGAGGGGGAGGCCATCGCCTGGCACACAGCCGAGGTGCTCCAGAAAAAGGGCCGGCGGTTTCACCGGGTCCTCTTTCACGAGCTCACCCGCGACGGGATCCTGCGGGCCATGCGCGAGCCGCGGGAGCTCGACCGCAGCCGCTACGAGGCCCAGCAGGCAAGGCGCATCCTCGACCGCCTCGTGGGCTACGAGATCTCGCCGCTCTTGTGGCGCAAGGTCAAGGGGGGGCTGAGCGCCGGCCGGGTGCAGAGCGTCGCCCTGCGCATCATCTGCGAGCGCGAGCGGGCGATCCGCTCGTTCGTCCCCCAGGAATACTGGTCGATCACCGCCCACCTGGAAGGCCGGCAGCCGCCCCCGTTCGCGGCCAAGCTCGTCCGCAAGGACGAGGCGAAAATCGAGCTGCCCGACGAGGCCGCGGCCCGCGCGGCGGTGGAAGAACTCGGCCGCCTCGACTTCCGCGTCGAGAAGATCCACCGCAAGACCGTCCGCAAGACCCCGCCGCCCCCCTTCACCACGAGCAAGCTCCAGCAGGAGGCGATCCGGCGGCTGCGCTTCACCGCCAAGAAGACGATGCTCCTGGCGCAGCAGCTCTACGAGGGGGTCGATCTCGGGCCGGGGGAGCCGGTCGGCCTGATCACCTACATGCGCACCGATTCGACGCGGATCGCCGAGTCGGCCGCGGCCGAGGCCCAGCGGCTGGTCCTCGAGCGCTTCGGACCCGACTACGCGCTCGACAAGCCGCGCCACTACCGCAACAGCAAGCAGGCCCAGGACGCCCACGAGGCGATCCGGCCGACCTCGGTCTTCCACACCCCCGACGCCGTCGCGCCGCACCTCTCGGCCGACCAGCTCGCCCTCTACCAGCTCATCTGGCAGCGCTTCGTGGCAAGCCAGATGCAGGAGGCGGTGATCGACCAGGTGACGGTTTCGATCGCGGCCGGGCCGTACGGGTTCACGGCCAGCGGCTCCGCGGTGCGCTTTCCCGGGTACATGGCCCTCTACCGCGCGGCGGAGGACGAGGAAAACGGCGAGGGAAACGGCGCGAAAGAAAAGGGCCTGCCCCCCGAACTCTCCGAGGGGGAGCCCCTTTCCCTCCGGGGTCTCGAGCCCAAGCAGCATTTCACGCAGCCCCCGCCGCGCTTTTCCGAGGCGAGCCTCGTGAAGGAACTCGAGGAAAACGGCATCGGCCGGCCGAGCACCTACGCCGCGATCCTCTCGACCATCCGCGACAAGGGCTACGTCGAAATGCAGCGGGGCTACTTTCGGCCGAGCGAGCTCGGTTTGCTGGTGAACGACCTGCTGGTCGCGAACTTCCCCGACATCCTGGACGTCGAATTCACCGCCCGCATGGAAGAGAGCCTCGACCGCATCGAGGCAAACGAGGTGAACGCCATCGAGGTCCTCAACCAGTTCTACCGGCCCTTCCGCCGCGATCTCGAGGAAGCCGCCCGCAACATGGTCAGCCTGAAGGGGGTCGGCGTGCCGAGCGGGCTCGCCTGCCCGCAGTGCGGCAAGCCGCTGCACATCAAGATCGGCAAAAACGGCCACTTTCTCGCCTGCAGCGGCTACCCCGATTGCACCTATTCCAGCGATTACGGGCGCGACGACAAGGGGAACATCCAGCCCGTGCAGCCCCTGCCGGCCGAGGCGACCGACAAGGCCTGCCCGAAGTGCGGGCAGCCGATGGTCGCCAAGCGCGGGCCCTTCGGCGACTTTCTCGCCTGCAGCGCCTACCCCCGTTGCCGCCACACGGAGTCGCTGGCGAACGGCGCGGGGAAAACGATCGGGGTCCCCTGCCCGCAGGAGGGGTGCACCGGCGAAATCGTCGAGAAGACCTCCAAGCGCGGCAAAATCTTCTATGCCTGCAACCGCTACCCGGACTGCAAGTTCGCCTCCTGGGACAAGCCCCTCGCCCGGGCCTGCCCCGCCTGCGGCTCCCGGTACCTGGTCGAGCGCATCACCAAGCGCCAGGGGACCCAGCATCTCTGCCCGAACCCGGATTGCGGCTTTCGCGAGCGGGTGGAGTAGAAAAAAGGCTTGACAGGAAAAGCCCGGATCCGGTAGGCTCAATGCATCATTGAAATACGGACGATCTGGTGAACGCCTTGACCCTCCTTCCCGGCCTGATTCTGCTGATTATCGTCGGGGTCATCATCGGCGATGATGACGGGGGGTCGGTAATGGCCTGACGCACCAGACAGCCTGAAACACCGAAAGATCCGTTACCGACCCCCCGAGGCGGAACGGATCTTTTTTTTGCTTGAACCTCGGGGCAAGGGGATGGGGGCGATGGAAATGACCGGGGCGCAGATCCTGCTGCGGATGCTCGCGGAGGAATCCGTGGACACCCTCTTCGGCTACCCGGGCGGCGCGGTGATCGACATCTACGACGAGCTCGCCCGCTCGGAGATCCGCCACGTGCTCGTCCGCCATGAACAGGCCGCCGTGCACGCGGCCGACGGCTACGCCCGCGCCCGCGGCACGGTGGGCGTCTGCCTGGTGACCTCCGGCCCCGGGGCCACCAACACGGTCACCGGGATCGCCTCGGCCTACGCGGATTCGATCCCGCTCGTGGTGTTGACCGGCCAGGTCCCCACCCACTTGATCGGCAACGACGCCTTCCAGGAGGTCGACATCGTCGGCATCACCCGGCCCTGCACGAAGCACAACTACCTCGTGCCCTCCGTCGACCAGCTCGCCCCGATCCTCAAGGAGGCCTTCCACCTCGCGCGCAGCGGGCGGCCCGGACCGGTGCTCGTGGACATCCCCAAGAACGTCCAGAGCGCGCGCACCCTCTTCCGCCCGCCCGCCCCCTTGCGCGCCCGCCCCTACGCGGCGGTCTCGGAGCCGCACGCCGGCCAGCTGCGCACGGCGGCGCGGCTCATTCAGACCGCCCGCCGGCCCCTGATCTTCGCCGGCGGCGGCGTGATCCGGGCCGGGGCCGCACCGGAGCTCACCCGCCTCGCCCGCCGGTTCCGCATCCCGGTCACCTGCTCCCTCATGGGGCTGGGGGCCTTTCCCGGGGACGACCCCCTCTTTCTCGGGATGCTCGGCATGCACGGCACCTACGCGGCCAACCTGAGCACCGGGGCCTGCGACCTGCTTCTCGGCGTGGGGGTGCGCTTCGACGACCGCGTCACCGGCAAAACCGACGCCTTCGCCCCGCAGGCGACGATCGTCCACATCGACATCGACCCCACCTCCATCCGCAAGAATGTGCCCGTGCGCGTGCCGCTCGTGGGCGACTGCCGCGTGAGCCTGGAGCGCCTCAACGACCTCCTCGACGACCCGCCGGCCGATGCGCTCGAGGAAGCCCGGCGCGAGTGGCTCGCGCGCATCGAGGAATGGAAGACCTGCCGGCCGCTTTGCTACCGCACAGACGGCACGATCAAGCCCCAGCAGGTCGTGGAGACGCTCTACGAGCTCACCCGCGGCGAGGCGATCATCACCACCGAGGTCGGCCAGAACCAGATGTGGGCCGCGCAGTATTACCGCGTCCGGCACCCCGGCCACTTCATCAGCTCCGGCGGCCTCGGCACGATGGGCTTCGGGTTGCCCGCGGCCATCGGCGCCCAGATCGCCTGCCCCGAGAAGACCGTCGTCGACATCGCCGGCGACGGGAGCATCCAGATGAACATCCAGGAGCTGGCGACCGCGGTGCAGTACCGGCTGCCGGTCAAGGTCGTCATCCTGAACAACGGCTGCCTGGGGATGGTCCGCCAGTGGCAGGAGCTCTTCTACGGCGGCCGCTACAGCGCCACCTGCAACAACGCCCAGCCGGACTTCGTGAAACTCGCGGAGGCCTACGGCGCATTCGGCCTGCGCGCCGAACGCCCCGAGGAGGTCCTCCCGGTGCTCGAGCGGGGGCTTTCGCTCCCCGGACCGGCCATCCTGGATTTCCGGGTCACCCCCGAGGAGTGCGTCTACCCCATGGTGCCGGCCGGCGCGCCGATCACGGAAATGCTGCTCGTGTGAGGCCGGGCCGGCCGTAACGAAACCCGAGACGAAGGAGGCCGCGTGAAGGCCCAAAAGCACATCATGACCATGCTGGTCGACAACGAGCCCGGCGTCGTCTCCCGCGTCGCCGGCCTCTTCAGCGGCAAGGGGTTCAACATCGAGAGCATCTGCGGCAGCCCCACCCACAACCCCGAGGTCTCGCGCATCACGATCGTCACCCGCGCCGACGCCCCGGTCATCGAGCAGATCGAAAAGCAGCTCCGCAAGCTGATCAACGTGCTCAAGCTGCGCAGCCTGAACGGGCCCCAGTGCGTGCGCCGGGAGCTCGCGCTGGTCTGCATTCCGGTGAAGCCCGAGCAGCGCCCCGAGGTGCTGCGGATCGTCGACCTCGTGGGCGGCCGCGTCGCGGACGCGGGGCTCAATCACCTGATCGTCGAGGTCTCGGGCGAGCAGGAGGAGATCGAGACGGCCATCCGGCTTTTGGAGCCCTACGGAATCAAGAAGCTCGCGCGGACGGGCCCGATCGGCCTCATCCGCGAACCCAAGTAAGCGCCCGCGCCGCCGTTTCCGCGGCCGGCGCGGGCCGACACCCTGCAGAGAAAGGAGACAGGCAACCATGGCAACCCTGGATTTCGGCGGCGTGATCGAAGAGGTGGTGACCGAGGACGAATTTCCCCTCGAGCGGGCGCGGGAGGTGCTGAACAACGAGATCGTCGCCGTGATCGGCTACGGGGTACAGGGGCCGGGCCAGGCGCTCAACATGCGCGACAACGGCATCCGCGTCATCGTCGGCCAACGCCGCGGCGGGGCCTCCTGGGAGCGGGCGGTGAACGACGGCTTCGTCCCCGGGGAGACCCTGTTCTCCCCCGAGGAGGCGGCCGAGCGCGGCACGGTCATCCAGTATCTCCTCTCGGATGCGGGGCAGGTCGCCCTGTGGCCGAAGATCAAGCCCTGCCTGCACGAGGGGAACACGCTCTACTTCTCCCACGGCTTCGGCATCGTCTACAAGGACCAGACCGGCATCGTCCCGCCGCCGCACGTCGACGTCGTCCTCGTCGCCCCCAAGGGCTCGGGGCGCACCGTGCGCACCAACTTCCTCGACGGCAGCGGGATCAACGCGAGCTTCGCCGTCTTCCAGGACTTCACCGGCCGCGCCCGCGAAAAGGCCCTCGCCCTGGGCATCGCCATCGGTTCGGGCTACCTCTTCCCCACGACCTTCGAGCGCGAGGTCTACAGCGATCTCACCGGGGAGCGCGGGATCCTGATGGGCGCGCTCGCCGGCGTGATGGAGGCGCAGTACCGGCTTCTCCGCCGCCACGGCCACAGCCCGAGCGAGGCCTTCAACGAGACCGTCGAGGAGCTGACCCAAAGCCTCATCCGCCTGGTCGGGGAAAACGGGATGGACTGGATGTTCGCCAACTGCTCCACGACCGCCCAGCGGGGCGCCCTCGACTGGGCCCCGCGCTTCCGCGACGCGGTCGCCCCGCTCTTCGATGAGCTCTACCGCCGCGTGCAGAGCGGGGAGGAAACCCGGCGCGTGCTCGAGGCGAACAGCGCCCCCGATTACCGCGAAAAGCTGAACCGCGAGCTCGCCGCCATGCACGACTCCGAAATGTGGCGGGCGGGCGCCGTCGTGCGCTCGCTGCGTCCCGAAAACCGCAAATCATGAACGAGCGCATCCGGATCTACGACACCACGCTGCGCGACGGCACGCAGGGCGAGAACATCTCCTTCAGCGCCGAGGAGAAGCTCAAGATCGCCCTGCGGCTGGACGACCTCGGCGTGGATTACATCGAGGGCGGCTGGCCCGGGTCGAACCCGCGGGACCTGCGCTTTTTCGAGATCGCCCGCACGGTGCCCCTGCGGCACGCGCGTCTGGCGGCCTTCGGCTGCACGCGCAAGCCGGGGGGCGCGGCGGAGGCGGACCCTCACCTGGCAGCGCTCCTGCAAAGCGGGGCACCGGTCGCCACGGTGTTCGGCAAGAGCTGGGATCTCCACGTCACGCGCATCCTCGAGACAAGCCTCGAGGAAAACCTCGCCATGATCCGCGAGACGATCGCCCACCTCAAGCGCCACGGGCTCGAGGTGATCTACGACGCGGAGCACTTCTTCGACGGCTACCGCCGCAACCCCGGCTACGCGCTCGAAACCGTCCAGGCCGCCGCGGAGGCGGGCGCCGACGCCGTCGTGCTCTGCGACACCAACGGCGGCTCGCTGCCCGGCGAAATCGCCGCCGCGCTGCGGGCCGCGGCGGGGCGGACCGGGGGGCTGCCGCTCGGGATCCACACCCACAACGATTGCGGGCTCGCCGTGGCGAACACCCTCGCCGCGGTCGAGGCCGGCGCAAGCCTCGTCCAGGGCACGATCAACGGCTACGGCGAGCGCTGCGGCAACGCCGACCTGACGAGCGTGCTTCCGATCCTCGCCCTCAAGATGGGGCGGGCCGTCGCGGCCGACTTGCGCAAGCTGCAATCCCTCTCGCGCTTCGTCTCCGAAACGGCGAACGTGGTCCCTCTCCACGCGCGGCCCTTCGTCGGCCGCAGCGCCTTCGCCCACAAGGGCGGGGTCCACGTGAGCGCGGTGATGAAAACGCCCGAGGCCTACGAGCACATCGACCCCGCGCTGGTCGGCAACACCCGCCGCGTTCTGGTTTCCGATCTCGCCGGCAGAAGCAACATCGCCTACAAAGCCCGCGAGCTCGGCGTTCCCCTGGAAGGAAAGCCCGGCGACGCGCGCCGGATCGTCGAGGAGATCAAGCAGCTCGAGCAGGAAGGCTACCAGTTCGACGTCGCCGACGGCTCGCTCCAGATCCTGCTCGAGAAGCTGACCGGGAGGTTCGAGCCGCATTTCGAGCTGGAATCCTTCCGCGTCACGATCGAGAAGGACCGCGACTTCCCCTGCCAGGCCCACGCCACGGTCAAGATCCGCGTGAACGGCAAGCAGGAGATCACCGCCGCCGAGGGCTACGGCCCGGTGAGCGCCCTCGACAACGCGCTGCGCAAGGCGCTCGGCCGCTTCTTCCCCGACCTCGACACCATGCGCCTGACCGATTTCAAGGTGCGGGTCATCGACGGCGACCGCGGGACGGCGGCGCGCGTGCGCGTGCTGATCGATTCGCGCGACCGCGAAAGCCTCTGGAGCACGATCGGCGTCTCCGAAGACATCATCGAGGCGAGCTGGCAGGCCCTGGCCGACAGCTTCCAGGTCAAGCTCGCGCGCGACAAGAGCGATCGAAGCGGGCAGCCCGAACGCGCCGCGCAGGCGGCCCCGGCGTCCCGGATTCCACCCCAAGGAGAACAGGCATGAGCGAACGCGTATTGATTTTCGACACGACGCTGCGGGACGGCGAGCAGAGCCCCGGGGCGAGCATGAACCCGGCCGAGAAGCTGCGCATCGCCGGGCAGCTCGAAAAGCTCGGCGTGGACGTGATCGAGGCGGGCTTCCCGGCGGCCTCCGAGGGCGACTTCGAGTCGGTCTCGCAGATCGCCGCCCGCATCCGGCGAAGCGAGGTGGCGGGCCTGGCGCGCGCCAACCGCAGCGACATCGACCGCGCCTGGCAGGCCGTGCGGCACGCCGCCCGCCCCCGCATCCACACCTTCATCGCCACCTCGGACATCCACCTCCAGTACAAGCTGCGCATGAGCCGCGAGGAGGTGTTGCAGGCGGCCGTGGAGGGGGTGCGCTACGCGAAATCCCTCACCGACAACGTCGAGTTCTCCGCCGAGGACGGCTCGCGCAGCGACCGCGATTTCCTCTGCCGGGTGTTCGAGGCGGCGATCGCGGCGGGCGCGACGACGGTCAACCTCCCGGACACGGTGGGCTATGCGATCCCCGACGAATTCGCCGGGCTCGTGCGCTACATCCGCAGCCACACCCCCAACATCGGCAAGGCCGTCCTGAGCGTGCACTGCCACAACGATCTCGGCCTCGCCACGGCCAACACGCTCGCCGCCCTGCAAAGCGGGGCGCGCCAGGCCGAGGTGACGATCAACGGGATCGGCGAGCGCGCCGGGAACACCTCCCTCGAAGAGGTGGTGATGGCCCTGCACACCCGCTCCTCCCTCCTCGGCCTCGAAACGGGCATCAAAACCGAGCTCATCCACCCGACCAGCCGGCTGGTGAGCATGATCACCGGCATGCTCGTCCAGCCGAACAAGGCCATCGTGGGCGCCAACGCCTTCGCCCACGAGGCGGGGATCCACCAGGACGGGGTGCTCAAGAACCCGATGACCTACGAAATCATGCGCCCCGAGACGGTCGGCCTGAGCGCAAACCGCCTCGTGCTCGGCAAGCACTCGGGCCGGCACGCCCTGCGCACCCAGCTCAAGGACCTGGGCTACGACCTCTCGGACGAGGAACTGAACCTCGTTTTCGCGAAGTTCAAGGAGCTGGCCGACAAGAAAAAACACGTGATGGACGAGGACCTCGAGGCGATCGTCACCGAGGGGATTCTCCGCACCGCGGAGGTCTTCGCCCTCGACTACCTGCACGTGACCGCGGGCACCACGGTGCTGCCCATGGCGAGCGTCCGGCTCAAGATCAACGGCCGCGCGGTCCAGGGGGCGGGATACGGCAACGGGCCGATCGACGCGGCCTACAACACGATCGCCCAGCTCACGGGGACGAACGCAGAGCTGTTGCGCTTCTCGATCAGCGCCCTCACCGGCGGCACCGACGCGATGGGCGAGGTGACCGTGCGGCTGCGCGAAAACGGCCTGATCGCGCTCGGCAAGGGGGCCGACCCCGACATCATCACGGCAAGCGCCAAGGCCTTCATCAACGGCCTGAACCGGCTCGAGTTCCTCAAATCCCACCCCCCCGAGGAAACCGCGGGCCTGTAGCCGGGGGACCCGCAGGATTCAGGCGAGCTCGAGGCTGCCGACGAGGCGGGAGACGCACGCGATGCCGCGTTCCTCGAGGTAGCTCCGGATGCCCTCGAGGACCTCGACGGTCGCGGCGGGGTTGAGGAAACTCGCCGTGCCGACCTGGACCGCGCGCGCGCCGACGATCAAAAACTCGAGGGCGTCGTGCGCGGTGCGGATGCCCCCGATGCCGATCACCGGGAGGCGGACCGCGCGGCACACCTGCCAGACCATGCGCAGGGCGACCGGCTTGATCGCCGGGCCGGAAAGCCCGCCGGTGACGTTGGCGAGCAGCGGGCGCCGGGTCTCGACGTCGACCGCCATGCCGGTGATGGTGTTGATGAGCGAGAGGGCGTCGGCGCCGGCCTGCTCGGCGCTGCGGGCGATCACGGTGATGTCGGTCACGTTGGGGGAGAGCTTGCAGATCACGAATTTGCGGGTGTTGCGCCGCACCGCGGCGACAACGCGCCCGGCGGCCACGGGGTCCACGCCGAATGCCACCCCGCCCGCCTTGACGTTGGGGCAGGAGATGTTGACCTCGACCCCGGCGACGCCCTCGATCGCCTCGACGGCCGCGGCGAGCTCGGCGTACTCGTCGACCGAGGTCCCGTAGATGTTGGCGATCACCGGAATGCCCAGCCGGCGCAGGAAGGGCATCTTCCGGGACGCGAAGGCCTCGATGCCGACGTTTTCCAGGCCGATCGCGTTCAGCATGCCGCAGGGGGTCTCGACGATGCGCGGGGGCGGGTTCCCGTCCACGGGCCGCAGCGCAAGGCCTTTGACCACGATCGCCCCCAACCGCTTCAGGTCCACATAGGGGGCGAACTCCTCGCCGTAGCCGAACGTCCCCGAGGCGGTCATGACCGGGTTCTGGAGGACGAGGCCGCCGAGGTCGGTGGTGAGATCGGGCGCCGCCGCAGGCATGGCGCCTCTTTAGCACAGGCCCCGGGCAAGTCAAGACGCGCAAGGGCTTCCCCGGGCGATTTCGCCTTGCGAAAACGAGGCCTCGGCCCTACACTTTCGCAGACGGGTCCCCACCCCGGAGAGGACATGGATCTCTCGCCCTTCTGGAAACCGATCCTCGACACCCTCGGGGAAGGCCTCATCATCGTGGACACCCGGGGGACGATCCTCGCCGTCAACCGGGCGGCCGAGGCCATCACCGGGTACAGCGCCGCCGAACTCGTCGGCAAGAACTGCCGCATCCTCGAGTGCACGGGATGCACGATCTACGACCGCGGCGCCGGGGCCGACTGGTGCCGGCTCTTCCGCGACGGCGCGGTCGAGGCCAAGAAGTGCCTCATCGCCGACAAGGTCCGCCGCCGCGTCTGTGTCCTCAAGAACGCCACCGTCCTGAGGAACTCCGCGGGCGAGGTGATCGGGGCGGTGGAAACGCTGACCGACATCAGCGAGATGGTGCGGCAGCAGGAGGAGATCCTCGCCCTGCGCCGGACGCTCGAGATGGACGAGCACTTCTTCGGCATCGTCGGCCGCTCCGCGCCGATGCAGCGGCTCTTCGAGCTCGTGCAGCACGTCGCCCGATCCGACACGCCGGTCATGATCCACGGCGAGAGCGGATCGGGCAAGGAGATGGTGGCGCGCGCGATCCACTGGGCGAGCCCGCGGCAGGGCAAGCCCTTCATCAAGGTGAACTGCGCCGCCCTGAACGAAAACCTGCTTGAAAGCGAGCTGTTCGGCCACGTCCGCGGCGCCTACACCGGCGCCGACCGCA
>Ga0073932_1002053_pt1 | contig 33721 bp, 34 predicted proteins | sample DewCreD2012metaG_FD_76967 | JGI IMG/M metagenome (GOLD analysis project Ga0073932, IMG submission 76967) | Hot spring sediment bacterial and archeal communities from British Columbia, Canada, to study Microbial Dark Matter (Phase II) - Dewar... ...
GGATCGGGACCCATTTCAGGACCGACGGGGGGATCGGGACCCATTTCAGGACCAACCGGGGGATCGGGACCCATTTCAGGACCGACGGGGGGATCGGGACCCATTTCAGGCCCAACCGGGGGATCGGGACCCATTTCAGGCCCAACCGGGGGATCGGGACCCATTTCAGGACCAACCGGGGGATCGGGACCGGTTGATAGTATTCGGGAGACCTGTCAACAGATTTTATTAGGGGTGCAACAGATACAGGGACTGTTAAGTGACATTGGTCAACAGGCTTTAGGGGTACCCGAGATGGTGAAAGAGCCGTTGATGGGGGCGGTTTCTCAATCGCAGCGTCTAAGTCAAGAGATTATTCAGCATGTTTCGAACATGAAGGTGGAGATTGTCCGGTCGAAACTTACATTTGGCTGTCAACAAATTATACATCTAACACAACAGATGCAACTTCAGATGCTTATTGTTCAGCAACAGGCTCTTCTTGTGGCGGGGGCAACACAATCAACACTTATCATGAAAAGTCAACAGATTATTTCCCAGACACAACAGATTCAAACTTTCGCTCTTGTTATTTTGCAACAGGCGTCTCTTTTACCGTGAGGTTTTTAGATGTATCTTGATGTTGTTTTCCTTTCGAAAGGAAAACAACATCACTCATTGATTAAAGAGTAAGATATTGTATCTGATCACCGTCGAGAAGTGTTACTTGTTTCAAGCGAGGACAGTATTGCTGAAGAAGAGGGAGAAGACGTTGGTCGATGGGAACATCGAACACTTCCACATGAGGAATATCGGGAAGAACTCTTTCGAATAAGGATCTCATCTGATGAAGATCTGTGGAATATGTTGGGAGAAACTTTTGGAGAAATGGATCTGACGAAAGTCGGTAGAGAGATCGAATAATCTTTGCCTTCTTAAGAAGGCAGCTACACGATGAGAGAGAGTAGGGAGTGTTTATGTAGTACTCATACTCTTCGAGTTCCGGGGAATCGAAAGAGATGACAAATCCGACGAGGAGGGGGTTGGAAATGTGTATGGAACGTAAAGGGACATACATTTGGTATTTAAAGATCAGATGCAAGATATTAACGTTACATTGGAGGACACGGCGGGAGTCTTGAATACAGCGGGAGAGAAATTTAAATCCTCCTTGATCAAAGAGAATCACCTGTTCCCAGGATGGGAAGTAGAAGGAAAACATTCGTTCTCCTTTCCGAATTCCTGATAAATAGTACGTTTTGACAAACTTCATTGCGATTTTAAAGGCTTGATCCAGCGTGAAAATGGGTATGTCAATGGTGAAGTAGGCCTTCCGGAGATGGGGAAGACGGGCCAGATCGATTAACGTTTTAATTGTCGAGACTTGGATAGGCAGATCCAGTTCTTCAACATGGTCAAAGGAAAGTAAGATGTCACTGAATACGGGATGTTCCTTAAAGAGATCGTTGGAGTTAGTGATTCGACGAACAAATGCTGACATCCATTCGAGTAAAACCGGTTCCTGTGTTTTCTGTAACGTTGTCAAGACATTATATTCGGTTACATAATCAAACAATCGAGAAGCCAGTTCAGGAGGTAATGTTAACATTCGAAAGTTCCTATTATAAAAGGGACTTAACTTGGAGTTAGAAGAATCAAATGTTAGATTTCCCGACAAGATTTGGATTAATTTTTAATTGAGGCTAAATAGTAACCCATGACACCTCCGATTAGAAAGATTCGACAATGATGAAGAAAGGGATGGTCCGTGTAGTCAACATAGGAGAGGAAACTTCCTGCAAATGTTCCAAGAATAATAACCAACTGAATCAGACCGCGATGCATTTTCCATCTTAGACCGGACTCGTCGAATCGGTTAAGACGAAAGAAGGAGGAGGATTTTCGAGAGAGCCAAAAGTTCAGAGATATTCCGAGAGTGATTGTAAGAAGAGCTCCGCACAAGAAGTCTCCCACAAATTTCAAAACGAGATATGTTCGGCTCAGCTCTGATGTTGGGCTTGAGACGGAGAAACACAACTCATTTCCTTGACCGAAAATGAGGGGACAGAGGATGCTAAGATGATGCTTTAACTGTCGAAGAAGAAGGTTCATTTTCCTCTCTTGAAGATGTTCATCGGAAACGAATCACAATTCTTGTTTTTATCATTTCTCTTTCCAGTGGAGATGATGTTTTTCACTGGGTTAAATTGTTTGGAACACAGAAATTTCTTGGTCTTGGATTTGGTGTTAGTGATGATACAACACTTAAGTGAAGATTTAGATTGGTGCGTTGAAATGTTTTCTGGGAAGAGGAGTTTATGTATAGAGGTTAGTTGAAGTAGAGGGCCATTTCGATACCTTTGAGAGTGAATCCACATTTTTCATAGAAGGGTTGATTACAGATCGAACAGTTGAGAATAACTTTGTAACATCCTTTATCCTTGGCAATTTGGACGAGGTCTTCGATAAGTTTTCGACCATAATTAAGTTTTCGGTATTGAGAGTGGACGACGACATCTTCGATATGACCGACTCTTCCACACTGATGAATGAACTTGTCTTCAAGAAAGAGTGTTGCTGTGCCAATGATCTTATTATCACGTTCGATGACGCGAATGATGGTTCCGGCACGTTGGATGGCTTTGAGTTGTTGATCGAAGTCGTCTTTTGAGATTGGGCCAACCGTGGTTAACTGTGACAGAAGGTCACAGTAACCTTTCTCATAATCACTTGAATGGAGATCTCGGATTGAAATCATAGTACTTAATAATGAGAATGAGAATAGAGGTTTCAGAATCAATTCTAAGTCTCGATGATATATTTCAAGAAGACTGAGACGGAGACGGAAAAAAAGAGTTTTTCTTCTTTATTTCTTAAAGTTAAAAAGAGAGAGGGGGAAAACTTGAGAAAATAATCTTTCCAAAGAGAAAATGGCATGTGCTCGGAGTCAGTGGACCCAGTTTGGATGGGATGTGGAGGCGTCTCGACATAATTCGGATGAGAAGAAAATAAGTAGGAAAAACGTTGCTTCTCTGAGAGAGAAGTGGAAGATTGAGTTTCCGAATCGGACCTCCGTTGGATCTGGCTCAATTGCGGATGGAGTTGTGTATTTTCCGGCCAACTATTCGATTGTGGATCCTTTACCGGCAACATTTTATGCGGTCGATCGGAAGACGGGACACATTCTCTGGCAACGTCAAACCGAGGAGGCTGGAAGAGTCATTTCGGTGACACAGCCGGTGGTTTCCCGAAAACATGGTTTGGTCTACTTTGCGTCCTCGTTTAACGAGACGAATCCACAGATGTATGCTCTTCGAATGGAAGATGGAAGTGTGGCTTGGAAGACGACGGTTGATACACAGCCCTTTGCTTTGATTTTGGGGTATCCTGGACTTGTTGAGGATCTTTTACTTGTACCGATTGATAGTGTTGTTGTATCGCTAATTCCTCCTCCCTATACGACACGAGGAGCTGTGGTGGCTCTTGATGCAAGGACGGGAGAGATACGGTGGAGGTTCGTTACGGCGCCAGAAGGATATGCAGCGGGATCTGGAGTATCGACAGGATTTTCCTTTGATACGAAGAGAAAACTGGTTTTTATTGGAACGGGACAAAACTATGATTCAAGTAAGCCGTCGTCACCTTACAGTGACTCCGTTTTGGCACTTCGATATGACACGACAAATCCAAATGGGGAACTTGTGTGGAGTCGGCAGTTTACAACTGGAGATGTCTTTAACTTTGAAGAGAAAGGTGCTGACTTTGATGTTCTATCAACACCGATTGTGGCTGATATTCTCGCTCCGACGATGAAACGACAAGGAGAGAAGAGTGTGGTTACGTGTCGACAACTTAAACTTATCCTGGTCTCAGATAAGAAGGGATACGCGTATGGTCTAAATCGGAAGACGGGAGAGATTCTATGGAGTCAGTTCATTGTTCCGGTAAATCCACAAATTGGTGGGTTTAAAGGGTGTAATGCTCAGAATGCGTATGCGGAGGGGATTTTCTATGTGACGGGACATCGTCCCATTCCGCCAGAGGTTTCGATTCCGGATGAGATTACGATTGGAGCTGTCGGTGCTTTAAGTGATGTCTATGCTCTCGATGCCGCGACGGGGACCATTCTCTGGAAGAAACTTGGGATTCCGGGAGGTTCCGTGGTGGGAATGACCGTGGCAAATGGACTTCTTTATCATGCGACGACTGCAGGTATCATTACAATCTTTCATGCCAAGACCGGAGAGATTGTGCACCAGTTTACCGCTCCCGGAGATGATGTCTTCCAGAAGATTATTCTGACCTCTCTTAATGTCGCCGAGGGAACTCTCTTTTTTCGGAACTGGATTCGGTCTCACTCTTACGGTCTTTCGGGCGTGGCGGCCATCGAACGACTCTTTCTAAAGAGAATCTTAAGGTATTATTTATTGGTTCCGCCAATAAATAATAGGAAAAGAGAATCGAGGAGATGACTCTAACAATCGGGAAACGTGATTTTTCGAAACTGGCGAAGGGTAATGTCAAATTGACATTTTCCGGGTAAACTTGACGTCGAGAAGATGTTACAAATTTCGTCGATTGACGTTTGACAAGAAAAGGGAACCTAACTAAATTTTATTACAGAAATATTATTGAGATGAGTATAAAAACAATACGGCCTTTTTAAAAAGGATGGCCGAGAATTCATTTGAAAATGATGAAGAGCTTGCACGAAGACTCCAATTTGAAGAATATCTCGATTTGGGAGAGAATCGCCAGAATAACTCTTCTCCAGGGAGTGTTCGTGTTATTCCGATTCTCGCGGATGCTTATTTTTACTCGGGGAGTCCTTTTCCCTCTGGAGGAGAGTCGTCTTTTTCTGAGGAACAAGATGTTCCCGATGTTTTTCAGAGATTTAACACACTGCTGTCTCACTTATCACAGGTTCTGAATGATGTTAACGTTCCCATCTCATTTCATGGAAATCCGGCGAATCTTCCGGACGTGGAGGTGCCAGGAGAAGTTCCTCAAGAGGGGAGTGTTGCGAGTCAGAATCCCCTGTTGGCGCTTCGGTTGATGGCAGGGAACAATCTTTCCTATGAGGAGTTATGTCTTCTTGATGAGTTGAACGCGCCGGTTCGGCGAGGTCTTTCGCAAGACTATCTTGATCAACTTCCTCGAGAAACATATACGAAGGAATTAACTGACGTCATCTCATGTCCCATCTGTCTATCCGAGTTTACGAATGGTGATGTTTTAATTCGGATTCCTTGTTCTCATGTTTATCATGGGGATTGTATTTTGACCTGGTTGAAGACGAATGCGACATGTCCCGTCTGTCGGAAAGAGTTGAAATCTTCATCTCTTTCGAATTCCTAACATCTAACATCTCAATATTTGAAGAAGAAAGGAAAAGAAACTTGGACGGAAAAGTTAGAGAAAATGACAGCTCTGTTGGTGAAATGTGTGGTTGTGGGTGATGGAGCTGTGGGAAAGACAAGTCTTCTCTATGCATATACTCAGCACACGTTTACATCGGAATATGTTCCGACGATCTTTGATAATCTTTCTGTGATGACGACGATAGATAATCAGGTAATCCAGTTGAGTCTTTGGGACACCGCTGGACAAGATGACTATGATCGTTTGAGACCTCTAAGTTATCCTCAGACGGATGTGTTTATACTGTGTTATTCTGTTGTTTCCCCGCCATCCTTGGCTCATGTGAGATTGAAGTGGGTTCCAGAACTGAGATACTACTGTCCGCAGGTTCCGATTTTGTTGGTTGGGACAAAGATGGACTTGATTGACGATCTTGAGATGTGTCGACGACTCCAAAATCGAGGGTATCAGCCTCTTTCCTTGAAGGAGGGGGAGAAGGTGTCGAAGAGTCTTCAATTGGCGGGACATATGTGGTGTAGTTCTTATACGGGAGTTGGTGTTGATGAGGTCTTTTCGAGAGCCATTCGGGCTCACCTCTTAACTCGAAAAGACTCTTCGGTTAAGAACAGGAAGACGTTCGAGCGGATTTCCGGTTGCACTCTTCTCTAAGTTGTTGGACTTTTCTCTTTATCCGTCAAAGATAAATAGAAAAGTTAGGTTAGAATGAGAGAACGACGACGACATTGATCATAGATCTCACGGCGAGTTCTCCATCGCCCATGATTAACTTCCTCAATCATCTGATGAAAGCCCTCGGTTAAATGGGAAAAGAACTTTCCTTTCCGGGTCTCCTTAACAAGAGACTCAAGTTCTTCGATCAAGTGTTCAGTGATTTCTGACAGATTCTTTGAACAATAGTAGCACCGGTTGAGCATCCGAGCGCACTCTCGACAGTAATCTTTGGCCACGTCTGAACTCAAACCACACTCCCGACAAGACTCTGATATCTTTGGATTAAGAGATAAACAGAGTGCGTCATATAAACACTCATCCATGAGGACGCGTTTTTAACTTTCGGAAAAAAAGATGTTCCGTTGGATCAAAAACAACGGAAACTTCTATCCAAAAAAAGAATTAAATAATAATAAAAGATATTAAAAGGCGAGATGTCGAACGACGACAGAAGTTCTGATAAGGACACACAGACGCAGAACATCTTTCCGACGATCTTGAAACAGATTAAGATTGGTGACAAATCGATAATGGAAGTCATGACAAGTGTTATCGAAAACACGCAGGAGGTGATGAATGAGATGTGTAACGAAACCAGAGTCGAGGAACATCCAGAGATTGTGTCAATGACAGACCGTTTCATTTCAGATCCGACCGAACTTAAAGAACTTGCCATGAAGTCTGACGATGCCCGAGTCTTCAAAGCGCTGGGAGAGGCTCTGAGAGAGAGAAAGATTTACTTGGAGGAGAAGACAGATATAATGTCAGTTCGGGGTCGGGTGGCGGATCTTGTCTCTCTTCTTGACCTGCCCCAGTTTAAAGATGTCAAGTTAAATTCCTCTCTTCTTGATAAAGTTAAGAAGATCGTACGACCTGTTAACGATATCTTGAATCTCCTTGATCTGAAAGATATGCAGATTCTCTTCGATTCGAGTTAAACGTTCTGTTATTATTCGGTCGAATAATAACAGATTAACATTGGAAAACATTAAAGATCGGTACTTCCGGGAAGAAATGGTTCATTTGGAGTTCCATAGTTTGGAGAATTTGTATATGAAGAAATGGGCTTATTTTCCTCCGACCGACAGGAAGATAGAAGAAGAAACGGAAACAGAAGACTGGTGCAAATAACAATTACCGTAACACAATAAGTCAAAATAAAAAGAATCTGAGAATTGCCGACTAACAAAGATGTAATGAGAAGACTGATATAGACGAAACACGCAAAGACCATGACAAACAGACTCCACTTGCAAATCTTCGTCTGCTCCTCTTCCTCATCTTCTTCCGACGAGAAGGAAAGAGATGTTGACTCGGATTCTAACATTTAGTTTCAAAAACTGTATCAAAGACTTCGAGATCAGTTTTTATTCGTTATAAGTAAGATGTTATATTTGGATGGATTATTGTCTTGAGTCTCATCTTGACAGTCTAATGTTTTCTCTCTCACGAGGAGCCTATCTTTCGAAGGGGCTGTATCTTCTTATTTATCCAGAACGAGTTGCGGTGAATTTCTACTCAACTGTTCCAGATGATATTTTATCGACGATAGCATTACTTCCTCGACGGAGGTACTACTTCAAACTGGTTCGGAGTGAGGGTTTTCTTTCTATCGTCACGGTTCTCATCTTTGATGTGTATTGTCGTCTTGTCTACTGGATGACGTTGAAAGAATCTCTCCCGATGAAAGCTTCGATAAAGCAAGTCGTTCAGGAATATCTTAACTCGCACGCTCCCCAGTTTAAACTTAAGACTCTTCCAGTCGTTTTCGATTTGGAGGACGAGTACTATCTCAGTCGACTTCTCTTTCTTGTTTACCAGTTATCGCATCAATCAACTTCTACAGATATCTTGACGCTTCTTTTTCAGATTCGAGATTCCGATTTCGAAGAGTGGACTGTCGACCTCTATGATCTTCTATCTCAAACGTCGTCCTGATTTGTCGTTTTCTCCCACCGAGAGATCTTTTTTGTTTGGGCGAGTCAACCGTCTCCTGTCCTCCGTCTGTCGGGAACATCTTATTAAAATCATCCGTTCGTGGTCCGATGTGTAAAGATATGACAGGGGCCATTTTTGCCTATTATCGCCCGTTTAACAATATTATTTGGATCAAGTTGACTTATCTCGGATTTCCATTTAGATCTTTTCCAAGAGTGTAATTATCAAACACTCTTAACGAATGAACATCTTGTTTCCGAGAATGGTCTTTTCGATGGGACATCATTTCTATAAGGCTTGAAGGAAGAAGACAATCCATTGGACACTGTTTCTTCGTGTCCAATGGAAATCCAAAACCGGAGAGAAAAGAGACGGAAGAAACGTTATCAATCAGGCAAGTTCGTTAATACGATTGACTTGCCTAATTTCATGGGTTCTTCCGGGATTCTTCTCACGGGTTGGGGGAAAGATAGGTGGTGAGAAAGCGGTCGACTTCTTCGGGAATATAACCGAAGGGTCCGGGGCCTCCTGAATAGACGATTTTACCTTGGTCAATAACATAGAGACGTTCAGGCCAGGCTTTATACAGGTGTTCGAGAGAATTCTCGATACCGTCGACAACGAGAGGACTGGAAAACTGTGTGTCATGGGAAAATTGGAGAGCGACGCGAATTCTCTCAAAAAGAGTCGAAGGTTGACGAATGGAGGAGGAGACGGGATCTCGAGCCCATCGCCACTCATTGCGGGGATGAGCCTCACGGACATAGATGGTGAGAAAGTCAACTCGTCCTTCATACTTTGCTTCTAACTGTTGAAGGAGGGAAACTTTCTCACGAAATGGAGGTCAAGTGTAACTACCAAAGTTCAAGACGAGAGGACGTCCTTTAAGAAAGAAGGAGAGGTAGGTTTTCGTTCCCTCAAGAGTGTAGACAGGACCATCGAGAAAAGGTGAACCAACTTTTGGACCCTTTTTTGCTTCTCGAGAGACATAACGCATGCCTCGAATGATACCTTTGAGTTTTCGGGGATTCCAGATTCCGAGAACGAAGAGACGGACTTGTTCCCAGAAAGTTGGATGGTAGCCCTCTTTCATTCGGGGATCATTAACGCGAAGAGAACATGAGGTCATTTTTAGTCATAGGGAAAATATTTAAGCTTAATCCGCATCTCATTTCCATTTCGATGAAGAAGTTCATAATATAACTGGGAGGTCCACTGTCGCTCAGAGCGAAGAGGAGACTGCCATAAAACTAAGGTTAGTCGGGGATACCGTTTTAAAAGAGAGTCGATCATCATGAGGTGTCGAAGAAGTTCATGATGATCATAATAGGGAGATCCGATAAACACTCCAAGAAGTTCAAGGTTAGGATTGTTTTGCATAACATCTTCGATAAAGTTCGGATCAACGGGAAGATTGGCAATACATAAACTTGATGAGTGAATATTTCCTAAGAGAGTCGTATTATCTTGAATTGCGGGAGCGAAACCAATGACAATCTCCTCGAGAACACGTATTTTATTCTGTGATAACAGGGAACTAAGTCCACCAATAATGAGATTACCGTTGATATATTCTTCCGAGAGAGTTTGAAGAATGATCGTATCCAACTCCGGAACTGTCAACAGAAATGAGATAACGTCATTGTCGATGGCTTGATTGAGAACCAGACCTCGTAAGGCACCAAACTCCGCCAAACAGCGGAGAAGAGGAAGAAGAATCGAGAAATTGTACTCCGAGGTCCCCTGTTCAAATTCAAAGATTCCCCAACTCAACAGAAAGTATGAATCTCCAAAGTGGAACATAAAATCAACCTGAAAAAAGTCGAATCCGTAATGTTGAACGATCTGACAAAGAAGTCTTCCGACTTCCTCAATATCAGACGTATACGTTATTAAAAAGGAGGCCTCGCGAAGAGTTCGAGGAAGTTGAGACACATTCTCAGGAGAGGAAATTAAAATAGTACCATGTTCCAGAGACGAGAGACGTCGAAACGGGGAGATAGCTTTAACGGAGACTTCTTCATCGGCCGACAGGATGATATGAGTAACACACTGATGAGCCAACTCTTGAAGATATGCTGACGATAACATGACATTTCTCAAGGTTCGACTATCTATCGGACGAGAAAGGATATCACAGATAATTTCTGGAGGTAGATATGGCTCCATTTTAAGAGTATTTCAAAATTTTCTCTCTTAATCAACTCCTTGAGCGGCAACTTAATTAAGAGAGAATTTCGGAATCCAGTTGTCATTTTGTCTGTTAGAAGAGAAACAGACGATCCATTAAAGGAGAACCGAACTTAATAACTGTTAAAAAACTCCGATGATTCTAAATTTAGAAATTTCCAAAGATTGCGATATGTGTCTACGATTTTTTTTAATGATCTATTAAAAAAAATGCCGTCAAGAAAATCGAGATACTTTGGGGTCAACTGTGAACCAAAGTCTACGTGTGAACGAATCATATGTCAATGTCTTCCTGGACCCAAAGGAGATAAGGGAGACAAAGGAGATAAGGGAGACAAAGGAGATAAGGGAGACAAAGGAGATAAGGGAGACAAAGGAGATAAGGGAGACAAAGGAGATCAGGGACCCAAAGGAGATCAGGGACCTCCTGGAGTATCAGATACATGTTTATGTAAGAATTCAATCGCGTCAATTGTCGAGTGTTTAGTTGACATTGCCCTTTACAAAGACGCAGACCTTAGAATCGAAGTTTTCGTATCGCCCGATAATTCAGTTACTGGAAAACCTGTCCAAATTATAAAATACGCGAATACTCCTGCTATTCTTGTTCTTAAAACAAGTACTACCACTACAAATTATGTTAATATTTGCCAAATTGCCGCAATAAAAATTACTAATCCATCCAAAACTCGTAATTTCTGTGTTTCACCTTATGACGTTTGTATCAAGAATCTTCCGAATTTCCCACCGGAAAATTTTGGCTGTGCTTTGGAGTGCGAGGAAGCTATTCGTAATTTATTCATCGAGACATTGAATCCAGCAACTGACATCAAGATTGTCGTAGATGGTAATAATTTCTATGAAGTTCTTCCGAATGGACCTGTTAAATTTGGTATTGCCGTAGTCTCATCAAATAGTTCTGATTCTGATGATACATGTACTATATTTGACATTGTAATCAATCTCTGTCTCGTTGAAACCATTACAACTCCCAGTCCAACCCCAACCCCTGCCTCCTCCACCATTGGATAAGAATCGAACGATGGGGAACTTACATACTTTTATACTTTTGGGAAAAGTATAAAAGGATATCGAGATGATTTAGATGAAGGCCAGATTGATTCCATTATCTCGTTGAGCCAGACGTATACCTGTCCATCGACGATTTTGTTGTTTGCCCAGTCGAGCCACGAGTTCCAGTTTGACCGTGGGACTGTCGGGACACTTGGCTCCTGGGAATGACTCTCGAAACCAGTTCTTAAATTCACGATAGACATCACCGTGAGTGAGAGTTGCGTTCGTATCAGGTTCAAGTTCTCCGGTTTCTGGATTGGGACGTGTCGCGCGGACGATGTATTCTGTGATAAACTGTTGGTAGATGTCATTATCTTGCCAGTAGTTTTCCGTTGCTTGAGCGATGATGGCGGGTTCCTGAAGTCCTTCCGAAATATATTTTGGATAATATTCAACCAGAACCCACATAAATGCTTTTGCCAGATCGGGAATCTGACGATCAAAGAACGGATCCATTTTAAAGAGTCGCCGACTATATTGTTCTTCTTCCGTGGGTGGAGGATTAACAACCCAGGTTGACAGAAATGGAATGATACGAGTTCGGTTTTTGACGGCCTTGCCTCCGGTTGGAATGGATGGGACCTTGTTACACATCAGAATGAGTTTAAACATTGCCTGAACCTCTCCGCCATTATCGTGGAGGTATCGAGCGAAGAAGGAGTCTCCACCTGTCAATTCTTTAAGAAGGCCTCCACGAATGACTTCATCATCGTCAGGTTCTTGGAGAAAGGCGACACGTGTTGATTTGGAGCGCGCCATTTCTGGAGTTGGGGCCGAGGATTGAGATCGTTTTCCAGTGAGAGTTGATGTGGGAAACTTGATGCAGTAGACACCGAAGCACGCCTCAAAAAGTTTAACCAACATGGACTTGGAGTTGTCACCTTCTCCTGTCCAAATGGGAAAAATCTTGTCGGCGTTTTTACCCTTGAGACAGGATGCACTCATCTTAAGAAAATAGTGACGAAGATCATCATCAACAAAGATTTGTCGCATCCAGGTCATTAGCTTCTTAACGAGAGGAGCTTCCCATGTTAAATGTCGAAGATATGGTAATCCGGTACAGAGAGAAATATAGTCTTCAGGTTTACCTGGACGAGCAATGGCCTGTTTTCCCGACACGTCGATGACACAGTCAAGCATTCCGAGAAGATCTGGATTTGTGTCGATGATTCGAAGGAAGTTTTCATCATGGAAGTACTCCATGACAGCTCTCATAATGTTGGTCTTAAAGGTGACGGTTTTGAGTTTCTTGATGAGTTCACAAACTTTCTTAATGAGGACGTTTCCAAAGTCTCGATCTTTATCATCCGCCGACTCTTGGACGCGTTGACTCATTGTTGTTCGAATCTCCACATATCGCTGAAGAAAGGCTCCACTCAACTCCTTACGAAGTTCAACTCCTTGATCAAGTTTGACCCAGCGGTGTCCTCGAAACACGTACCATTGTTTCTGATCCATTGAGGCGGCGATATAGTCGAGCCAGTAGACGCGATAGACCGCGGCAGCAACATCTTCATGAAGAAGTGACAGAGCGTTTTCCATCGCCGGGAGACACCAGGCCTTATGCCAGGCGTTATAAGCCTCCGGAGAGTCTTCCTTTGCATACCAGGCAAGAGTCTTAATCGTTATATAATTGTTATCTCGAAAGTTGGGGTAGAGATCTTCACACTCCTTTCGAGTATGGATGTTGGCCTGTTCGGTAAACCCGATCCAGAGGTTTAACCCTCGGATACCACCTTTATCTGATGTATAGAGAGCCTTTCCAACATCGAGCCAGTAGTGATCTCTCTCAACTCGTTCCCGACTCAACATCGGAAGAAGACGTTCGGCAATGTCAATGGGATCCTCCTCCGTTCCATGAAATCCAAACTTGAAACTTGACGTCGTTGAAGCCGGACTGGGCAGAGTACTGGCACTGGTCGAGAGAAGATCCGGCTTGGGCAGAGTAACCTTTGTCCAATAGTTAACCGATGTAAAGAAGGGAATCCAATAATGAATATCCTCCTGATCGTTGAAGATGGCCGGAGAAATAAGATCCTGTTGAAAGTGAAGATGATTCGTTGGTCGAAAGACATCCTCAAGTTCGAGATGCTCATATTCTCCCGACTCATACTGTTCATGTGCAATCGGCCCAAAAATATAGTTCAGAACAAGTTTAGGTCGGTCCGGTTGACTTGTACTCTTATACATGAGAATGGGTTGTTGAAGATTAATCGGATCAATGATCTGTTCCCAGTCCTTTGTCGGTTGACATGGAAGTCTTGAAAACACATTCAGTGTTCTCAATCTCTGAATGAACCGAGGTCTCAAAATCCTCAACTGAGTCGGAACATCCGTCTTACAATAGGGAAATTGAAGTCGAAACTGTGTCGTCAAAAGATTCTCTTCCACCCAGTGTCTCTCCGCCTCAAGAACAATACAAATGAGCTCTCCATATTGATCACTCACTTGAAGCGACTCGAGAATGATCTGCTGTGCACAATAGACCATCGCAATAAGAAAGTCCTCATCATATAAAATGGATGTTTCCGGATTCAGACCGTCAAATTGCAGTTTACACTCATAAATAACCGGCATATGCTCCTGTGGACGCTCAGCAAGACTGTAGTTTCCATTCCCCTGATAAACAATATCACAGTATCCTCTCCAAAACTCCGCCAGTTTGTTTTGAGCAATGTTCCACCTCTCATGCGGGCCATACATCGAAAGATGAGTATACGGTCTCGAGTCTCCGCCAATCCCAAACTTATTATCCGAATTCATTAAACCCCGCCCCTGAGAAAAGTGGAAGGCACTACGCTCGTTAGATCCATCAACTCTTGTATTCCGCAGTAGATCAAGGAGTCTCGCGTCCATCTTTTAAGACTTTCGAAATTTTCATTTTAAATCTCGAATCAAATTCATTGATGAGAATTCTTTCCTTTCATCTCCCTCCTCTCTTCGACCCTCGATTTTCCCTCTTCCTCTTCTTCTGGAAGAAAAGGACCTCGATAGGTTCCCTACCTCTCTCTCCTTGTCGGATCTCCTGTTCCCTTAACAAGAACTTCTGACACCTTTCTTTCTCATAACATCTCTGTCATCCTCTCCTCTTAACATGTGAAATCCAGTTTTCGAATTCGGCCTGTTAAGAGAAGAGAAAGAGTTTTTTTTTCGTTTTCGATCGTATCGTATTCTGAAACACGATGGAGATTGAGATTTTTCTTTAAGAAGAGAACAGAACCTTCTTGAAAAGATTTTTCCGTGGGAAAAATATCTCTGACTTAAAATTAAATCGATGTCCTATTCCAACCAGAAGCTATTTACACTTGAAGAAGAGGTCTCTTTCTGGGGTCTTCAAGTGGCCGAGCACTTCTATCTTCTCTATCTTCTTACAGTTCCCGAAGGTATTATTCAAGCGAATCTTCCCAAAGTTAATAATATGGATCTTCGTCAAGAGGCCATCTTCTACTATAATCAGTGGAGAAATCTCATCTCCGGCTCATGGACTCTTGAGAAAGTCAAGAATCTGATCCTCTCCTCACGAGATTATAAGGAGCGGCTTCTCAAGTATCTCTCTTCTGGAATCTGGATTGGATGGATCTCATATTCCATGGTCAAGCATATGCTGTCGGAACTGGAGTACTTTTGGAGTAAGATTACCGGCGCTGGTTACAATGTCCGGGATGAGCTTCTTTTCTGGCTCTTTCACGATGAGACCGAGACTGCCGCTTTAGAAAAGCTAATCGATCCCTCGGAAGAAATAATCTCTTCACTTCTTCGAGATTATATCGCTCGTACTCAGAAACTTTCTCAAGATCTGTCCGATGAACGGAATCCTCTTCGAAAGGAAGGGATCGACTTCCAACTTGAATATCGAAATATCGTCGCTGAACTTGAAGAACGTATCTCTTCCAAAACTCTTCTCTCGAATATTCCTCATCTCTTAACTGCTCATGTTCTTCGAGAAGCCCAACACTCTCTGGAAATCTTTCAGCGACTTGGCTATCGTCTTAACGTGTAACTGTTGAACATAATATAAGAAGAGGAAGAATGTTCTTTCTCTTCTTATATTATCTCGAAACGCCAAAGGTGTTTTCACTACTATATATTATATATAAGAGGCCATCCTCATCTTTCCATCGATCATAGATCTCACCCATCATCATATTACATGGCGGTAACATATTATTTACAAATAGAAAGATGGCCTGTTCGGGACGAAGATACATATTCTTCCGTATCTCATAGATAAACTTACTTAAAGTTATGTCACGAGGAACAATATATTTCGGTCGAGGTAATTCAGGAAGACGCTTGTCTCCCTTCATCACAATTATGGGAACTCGGTCCGGATATTTCTTAATAACCTGGTTCACGATTGATCGACGAGCCTCAAGTGAGTATCGTCGTTTAAATGCAGCAATTAAATCCATTCTTTTCTTTCTCCCATAAATTAAATTTCTCTCGTTCAAAAGTTCACTCGATCATGACTTGACTTTTCCGAAAGTCTGAAACAGCTCTCGCATATCGATAAACCGTCGCCTTCGCCTTAATAAGAATATCTTTTGCCTCCGGATCTCTCAGATTGACGTTGATAATAACTTTCTCAAGAAGTTTAATCAGTCTCTCGTTATCGAAGTTTTCCTTGGTTATCGGAACGTCTCCAATGTTCAGAAGATAGACGAGAGTCACAGCTAACATCGGCATATTCATATATCGAATCTGTTCCATTCCCGAAAACTCATATCGAAATTGGTTGCGAAGCTCAAGACTAATCTCATCTGAAAAGAAATCAAGTGCCTTCGACAGTTCCACAAGAACCTTTTCCGTCTGACTTTTCACTCTCTTTGGAACATAAACCTTGGGAGTTCGTCGTGGTGTCCGTGGAGGTCTCGGTTGAGATCTTCGAGATCTCTCTCCAAAAGCCGTATACATCTTTCTCTTTCATTTTCCAAAAGATTAATTTTTCCAATCAATCTTCCTTCCTTAAAGTTTTCTTCTTCTTCTAACAAACAGATGTCACTCCAACGAAACTCTCATCCCGATCTCTCCTCCTGTCTCTCTGACATTTCGCTCCCCCCTCTTCTCTTGTCAGAAGAGCAGGACGTCATCGAGCAGCACTCTCATCAGAAATCAACCTATGCAGGAACAATCTCCTGGTCAGATGGATATCTTCTTCTTGGAACTCCAAGACAACTTTGGTCTCTCTGTTCTCAATATCCAACTCTCGAAAGTTTTCTTTCATCCCTCTCTCAACCGGATCTTCCATTCGATCGAAAGATCGTCATCTTTTCTCAACTACCCCAGCGAGGTCAAAAACACATCTATCTCACCTTTGATATCTACAATCAAATCTCCTCAATCTCTCTTCTCTAATTCTCTTCTCTCTCGAAATATTTATCTCGAGAAATACCACTCTCATCCCTATTTCTCCAAAAATCGTATCAACATGGATATGTATTCCTGTTGATACGATTTTTATATTAATGCGTGTTGATATGATCTTATTCCTATCAACACGAAACAACACGAAACAACACGAAATAGAATTCCAGCTCAATTTCCCTGAAGACCACAGACCTTAAAATCAGACTTTACAGGACAGTAGGCAGAGAAGGCGTGTTTAACTGAAGAACTAAATACATCTTGAGTTCCAACACAACTCATGACCATGAGAAGAAGAAGAATCTTAAAGATGAGAAAATCCTTGGGAAGATTGTCAATATGTTTAATCGTGAAGAAGAGAAGATTATCCAGATGACCCAGAGTATGATAGTCAAAGGTGGCGACGGTTAGAAGGTTATCTTGAAGGTCTCTCCGACAGTCATAGAGATCATCGACAAGTTGGAAACAAGCCCCAAGATTATACCCGTCATCGGAAATAGGAAGATGAAGAAGAGTCTCAATAACAGACACCGTCTTTCCACCTTTATCAAGACACAGAAATAAGTACTCATCTCGACTCTTCTTTTCATTCAGAGAGGTCGTTTGAAGAGAGGTGGTGAAAATTTCAAGATAGAAAAGAGACATGAGAGGAACATAAGACGCAGGACTGATCTGTAAGATGATGCGAATATGTGTGAGAACATTTTCAACAAATGAGTTCTCTGAGGTGGCAAAGGGATTACGAAGTGCCTGAGACATCTGAGAAACAAATTCCTCTTTATCTTTGGAGAGAATTGATGGATCATCCAGATAATGATCAACCAACATATAAAGAGAGGTAAACGAAAAGAGGACTCGACACCGATCCTTCAGTAATAGAGGTGAATTCTTAATAATGGCTAAAAGTAACCCTGCATAAAAACAAAGAGCTCCACTCAAAATAATATAAGGATCGGTTATACTTCTCGTGACGGGATCCTTTCGAACAATCTCTTCAAAGGAGGTGCGAAATTCGAGCAACAGAGACGAAAAAGATTGAGAAACTCGATTCCGCTTTGAGTCAGTCCACGAGGGTAACCATTGAGTAACTATTTTAAGGGCACCTTCCATGACTTTCCTCTTTCTTTCCTTTTCCCTTTGAAAAAGATAGATGAAAAAATCATCTATCTTTGAGATATTCGTTCGCTCAACTTGAAGATGAAATGGACGGAAGAAAATTCTCTGACGACATCTTATAGGAAGACTTCGGCTTCTCTTGTTCTGTTTTTCTGGAAAGACAATCTTTTTGTTTTCTTTGTTTTGTTTGTTTTGTTTGGTTATCAAGACATGTTGATACCGAGTTCTCCTCGTTTGAGGAGAATGAAATCAGTTTGGCCTCAATTCCACGGTCTGTCTTTAAGAACTCGACACATCCCAAAGGAGCCACACTCCGAATATGAGTATTGGTAAAGAGTTTCGTCATCTGAGAAATAACAACTCCATGACATATAAACCACACAACCATCGATGACGAATCAAAATCTTTCACCATATCATTATGATGTTGTAACCTCTGTTTAAACTGATACCACCTCTCCGGATGTGGAGGCAACTTGAAGACCTTTGTCTCTGGAGTAATATCTGGAGCTTCGTCTTTATGGTTTCCAAGATATTCCGACAGATTAATATCACATTTTATCTTGACCGGTTCTTTCAATACAGACGCCATCACACACGCTGTCTCTCGTGTCCTCCGATAAGGTGAACACACAATAATACATGGTGGCCCAAACTTCTCAACAAGAAGTCGGGCCATCTTACGCGATTGAACAACACCATCTTGAGTTATGGGAGGATCATGTTTAAATGAAAATCCCTCCCCTTTTTCATATTCTTTTTCGGCATGTCGAATATATATACGAACCATAATCAGTTAAACTTCAATCTTCTTGAAAGAATTAAATCTTTCTCTTCATTTTTTTATTTATATATATTTTTCGCTATTCTCTCTCCTTTCCTCGAGAGAGAATCCAGACAATTAACACAATTCCAAGAATGATTAATAATATTCTCCACTTACACAGAAAGAAGTTATAGACTTGTGTATCCCAGGATGTCCAACTTGATCCTTCCAAGGGTCGAATATACGCTCCCGGACGATTACAAACACTGTCACAAACACTACAGGGAGAGATATAACTTCGTGGAAGAGCCCCATAAACAATATTACTACGTTTAACCACGCGATTTAAAGCAATCGGTCCAGTGGAATTCATCACTTGAATATGTTTTCCAATGGCCCATTTCGGAAGAGGTTTCTTCATCTCCTCGATCATCTCATACCAAATACGACATCCAGGTTTCGACGCCATAAAGGAATTTGTAATATATCCTCCAATGTTTCCACTTTCAACAAGATAGAGCTCATTATCATTCTCAAACAGTTCATCAAGAGGTTTGAGCAGTTCCATATCAAGATCCATATAAATACCTCCATGTATCGCTAAAAAACAATAACGAATGGCATCCGCTCGTTGAATCGCATAGGGAAATGCATCATAATAGGGAAGAAAGTCGGGAAAATATCTCTCGACAAATTTGCGGTTGTCCTCATCGGTCATCAGAACATATTTCCATGTCGGCATCCAGCAACGAATCGATTTGGGACTCCTCTTCCATTTTTCCGGGATATCTTTGTTCTTCCATGTTTGCATGATTATCTTTGGTATTTTGGGTTGGGGGTCTTCTTTCTTACTCACACTTCTTTGGGCGTTCGATGTCATCTTCACCCTATCTTATTTTATTCATTTAAAAAGTTTTATATTTTTTTCCCCGCTTCTTCTTTAATCCAATTCCGTCCTCTCCCCCTAACTTTATGAATTAAACGAATTGTGTATCTTTAATTCGTTTAATTCGTTTAATTCGTTTAATTCGTTTAATTCGTTTAATCGTAAAAGTTCATTAAAAAGACAAAGTTCTTTCCAAAAGATGTATTCTCATCTCCGTCACCTTTCAAGAAGTCCTCGTAAAAAGACCGATTCAATCTCTCTCAGAATTTCGGAAGAAAAAGATATTTCGACAAGTCTCAGTTCCTCCACCACTCTTTATCTTGACTCTCTCTCTTCCCGCCGAAAAAGGAAAACTTCTCCCCTCTCTCCGACGAAATCGAAACCCCGTCTCGTCGATCAAACATCGCCAAAATCTAAAAAGACTCTCCCCAGGTCAAAATCCAAACATAAGGAATCCCATCCTTCCAATCCTAAATCCAAATCTCAGAGAAAAGATACCTCCTTAAAATACAACTCCAAACATACCTCCAACGATAACTCTCCTATCTCCGCGAAAAGAGATAAACACGAAAAAAGAGATAAAAAGGATAAACTGGCATCTTATTATAAACCTCCGGCAAATAAGGATCCTCTTCAAACTCTTCAGACACTTCCCACCGTTACTTCTTCATCGTTCCCGCTTCCCGATTCCTCAAGAAAAAGAGAAACCTCGAATACATTCATTGGAAGAACGGGCCCAAACTCTCCCGGAAAAAGAATGGAGATAGACTCCATTCCAAATCCGGCCCCGGTTAACGATAAGATAAAGACGAACGAGGAATTTCCGAAGAAAAAAGAGGTACAGGGAGTTAAAGAAGAGTCAAGGACAACATTCGAACGTTTGACTCTCTTGGATGATGGAAAAAGATGGTTAACATATACCTCAACTGGTAAAAACAAGGACATCATTCATCCAAATATTGAATTATATCCGATGTACTCGAGGAAGAAGGACTTCTTCCTCGAACAGGGATGTTACGATTTATCTCTTCAGGCTCTTCTCGAAATCTCAACGGAAAATAATACTCCTGCTTCGATTTCCTTGATGCTAGCAGTTCTTCGACAAGGGAAAAGTCCAAAACTGGAACCGGCTGATGTTTCTCAACTTTCGACGAAAAACTCTAACAATGAATCAAGTATAAATCTTTCAACGCTTTTTCCACTTCATGATACCATCTATCATCTTCAACCTGGGATTAACCAGGTTAATATTCGAACCTTTGACTCTCTTTTCCAACATGATCGAGTTTCGTTCTGTTTTTACGGCTCCGGAACCTTTAAAGTCAGATTTTTCACGTTAAATCTCTTAATTTTCCAGATCGGCCCCTATTATCCTCAAAGTATTCCCATTCCATCGGAGGCCGGAGACCGGTCACGTTTAAGAGGTCGATCCCGTTCCATCTAAATAGGCGAAAATTCCGTCACCTTCTTCGTCTGTTTACGTCGTTGCCCATCCCAATATGTTATCTGAACAGAGCTTCTTTTATCGAGAAGAGGTCGAACAAAGTTGAAATCGACTTTTCCACATCGGATGATGAGATGTCTCAAACAAACCCAGGAACTAAACATCTCCAAATTCGATACAAAGTTTCGAGACAGAGATACCGTAATTTCCAGATTCTTTAAAGACTCCATTCCCGACAGAACGGAAAGAGTATGTTTAAAGTACACGTTCAGATGAAGTGTCTTAAGATTCGGAGGAAGATGTTCTCTTTTCACGAAAGACTTGGTTGAAGAGAGACTTAATGTTAAATGTTGAAGAGATGTCAGATGAGACAGAAAGACGGAGGAATTTACTATCAGATGAAGTTCCTCAATTTTATCGCAAACGAAAGAAAGGTCGTCGGCGTCGATGGGCTGGAGAAGTCGCCGGAGTGTCGGTCTCGACAGAAGAGTTTGACGACACCGACGAGGCAGATCCCTCACTTGAAAATCAAGTTCCCGTAGAGGTTGATTTGTCATCCAACTCGTGACAAAAATATCCCATTTTAACGATTTCTTCTGTTGGTCCTCCGGAATAACGTAACGCTGCGACAGAAAGGACAAATGAGAATATCCGGATAGAAGTCTTGGAGAATAACACGTTGACGTTAAAATGAGTCGACTCGCTAACTTAAACACGTTATTCCAGAAAAGACGACACGTCGAGGCAAGAGCAAGTTGATCCTCAATTTGAGGAAGAAAGGTTAAAATCTTCCAAATAATCTCATTTGGAAGAGAGACTAACAAAAGAGAAGAATTCATTCTCTTCTACTCTTCGAATTCTCTTCTTTTTTTTTCGAGAGAAGTCTTTTTCTATCATTTTTAAGATAATTTAAAAGAGATCGAAGGAGAAGAACAGAGAAGGAGAAAGTGATTTGAGAAGCAAAAAGAAAAAGAAGTTTTTAATTAAAAGGAAAAAAGAGTGACATGCTTTATTGTACGTCTCTGGATTGTCTTCCGAAGACATCATTGACAAATAAATGTATAGTTCTTGATCTCGATGAAACACTTGTTCACACTTGGGATGAAGAGGATATTCCAAAGATTCGAAGTCTCAACTTGTTTCGAAATCCTCATCTTCTGGACATTCGACAAAGGACATATCATTTCTTTCTTGAAGATGTCGGGGGAAGAAAGGGCGAGGGAGAACAATGGGAAGTCTGGGGAATTACACGGCCTCATTTGACTGAGTTTTTAACGTTCTGTTTTTCCTACTTTCGAGTCGTAGCCATTTGGTCCGCCGGACAAAAACAATATGTTGAGGCAATCTGCGATTATATCTTTCAAGACATTAAGAGACCCCACCTCATTTACTCGTTCTATGACTGTGAAAACATCCACTCACGGGATTTCCCGATTTCAAAACCTCTTTTGAAGATGATCGAATCTGAGCCTCATCTTCAGTCGTATATGTCTCTTTCCAACACCTTTGTTGTTGATGATCGTCGGTCAACATTTGAAAAGGTTAACCCGTACAATGGCATTCTTATTCCGGAATACTCTCCTCGACTGACTCTTGAGAGTCTCCGAGAAAATGATACCGCTCTGATCAGTCTGAGAAACTGGTTTCAACGACCTGAGGTTATGGCTGCTCCTGACGTCAGAACTTTAAATAAATCGAGAATCTTTCTTTCTCCGTAGAAGTCGAAGAATTGATTAAAAAAATCGGAAATTCTCTTAAACTTGAATGGACAAGAAGCTACTAATTCTCGATCTCGACGGAACTCTTCTTCATTGTCTGGAAGTTCCCAATCTTATATTTGATTTAAGTCCGGAGGAACCGACAAATCCGTATTCAAGTTGTCCGGAAAAGAATGAAGATAGTTTTACCATTCGAGGACGTCTTTTCTGGTTACGTCGGCGGCCCTATCTTGACGAATTTTTACGATCTCTCTCCTCCTTCGGCTATGAACTGGCTATTTGGACAGCCTCCGATCCAACCTATGCTTTTGCCGTCATTCACCGCATATGGCCAAATGATATTCCTCTCAAGTTCATTTGGACATTTTCTCAATGTGATCTGATGCCAGTTTCTTTCTCTCGGCAACAGAAACCCTCCGAGAGGAAATTTTTGATTCGAAAGGACTTGCGGAAGGTTTGGCGTCACAAGTCGTGGGGGTATAACAAGTGTAACACATTAATTCTTGATGATACACCGTCGACATACTCTCAAAACTATAATAATGCTATCCCCATAAAGAGTTATCTTGGAGAAAGTGATGACACCGAACTGAAACGACTTCTCCCGATATGTGAATCTTTGATGAAAGTATCAGACGTTCGTTCGGCCCCAAAGTGTTAAGATGTGCTTATTTTTTGTCTTGTATCGGAGACAAAAAATATAAAAAAATCTTTGATCTGTTAAAAACTCATGAGACACTCCTCCTGTTCCGACAAAAAGAAAAAGAAAACGAACTATCCTCGAAAGAACTATCTTCTTCTCAAGAAGTTCCTTAAGGAAGACTATCCAAACGGAATAATGCGCTCCTTCAAGCCATCTTGAACGAACTTCAGAAAAAGAAAAAGTGTAAGAACTAAAGACCTTCGATCTCTTATCATTTAATCACCGATTGTGGTTAGATGATAGTCACATATTCAGGATAACTGTCTAACTCTGAACCTCGTCGGAAGGAAGATGGCTTACACTTCTTCCGAGCTCGCTCTCGCTTAAGCATGATTCGTCGCCGATGAAGTTCTGTCTGAACGATCTGGGCAAGTTCCTCAAGTTCATCTAGCGTTAATTTCTCAACACGTTTCATCTTCTCTTTTTGTTCAAAAAAGAGAAAAGACATAAATTGGAAATCAATTTTATCGAAGGATGTCGCGTTTTTTTTTAACTCTGGTTAATGTTTATATCAGAAGCTTCTTTGAACGCCAGGCTTCCTGACGTGACTGTTCATTAACAGGTCGAGGAGGAGGCTTCCACTGTGTCGCTCGTTGTTGATTCCGAGGATATGGAGGAACGGCATGCACTTCTTGAGTTGGGGCTCTCTCTCCTGGAACGACTCCTTGGTTGTAGGAAACCATGCCTGGCCATGAAGGCTGACCCTGGGGACGCAACCCCGGTCGATAATAGAATCGAGCTTGGTCCGATTCTGGACGAGGAAGAGGTTCTCGTTCAGGATGATGAAATGATGGTGGAAGAGGCGGAACGGTAACGGCGGGTCGGAACTGGCGATTTCGCGAACACGCCGGACGACGGGAACACATCTGCTGTTGACGCCGCACAAAGAGGTTATCAGCTTGGTCCTGGGTAAGTAAAATCTGATCACTCGTTCGAGTAATAATAAGATTGAAATCGGTCGAGAAAAGAGACGCCCGTTCCGGATCCCACTGTGTCAGACGATTTACCGCATCGATAATTCGGTTAATATCTGCCATTGGAATGATTGCCACACCTTGATGTCGATAATTTCTTCCGTCAAGCTCAATCTCAAAAGATCGCGGAAACAAATCAAGAATGGGACTGTATGACCCAACAAGAATACTAACCTCCTCCGGAAGTAAGTTGTGAGACTGTGGCGGTAGAACCGCCAGTAACTGATGAACCGGGTTAACTTCAAGTTCATCCTCCGGTCGAGACGGAAACTCAAACTTCCACGTTCTGGCAATGGCCGCAAGATCAACAAGAAGAGGTGCATAGTGATACTCATAATAGTAGTAACTTGAAACCGATCCAAGTCCCTGAACATAATAGGAATACGTCCAGGCAAGTCCAGTCAAATACGATTCCACCATCTGTCGAACCCGCTCAATCGTGACCGGATAGGGATTATAAGAAACAAGATTAGACGGAACATACTTTGGCCCCAGAGCATTTTGATACCAGATCCCACGAAAACGGTCAAAGTCAAAGCGTGTCGTCGTGCTACGAAGATAGAAGTATGTCTCCATTGGATTAAGGGGACTCGGAGTTGATAAAATTTTTATCGTGGCAAATGCAAACATACGAGAGGGATACTTCGTCTCCTGACCTGATAATTGAGTCAGAAGTTGGACCTCCTGTTTTGAAAGACTCTCGATAAAGGCAGCAATAGCAGGACCATTTAATGACGCCCCATTTGTTAGAGGCTGTTTAAGAGTCCGATACACATTCAACATTGTCTCAATGGCCAGTGTCATATCGTAGAAAGATGGCGTCGCCGGAAGAAAGTCATTTCCAACAAGATACATCATAAAAACAAAATCATGAAGAGCCGTCTGTAGAGGTACACCCTTCGGCAACGGAAGATCCCTATACAGATACTCCTTGAGAATATCAATACTAATAATGTTATCAACATCTTTCCTCAGAAGATATATCCGATCCACGGGAGCAACAAGAGACAACATAACAAGATCAGCATCAAGCCCATATAAAATATGGGCTCCCTCCCCTGAAATATCTCCAGATCTCATGAGATCAAGAATCTTATGTTCTCCTTCACCCGGGACAAGATGACTACTATAAATAATCTTCGGCGGAAGCAAAAATACGTTCGCTTGCGGAAGTTTAAAGTCTCGGTGGCTCCCCAACCAGTCCCGAAGAAATGCATCAAGACGTCTCATGAAATCTGTCCCCGGTGTAATCGCCGCACTATCAAAAGGAGAAATCTCCGATATCTCCTCCTCCTTCTCCTCCTCTTTCTTCTCCTCTTCTGTTCTCTTCTCTTCTGTTTTCTTCTCTTCTGTTTTCTTCTCTTCTGTTTTCTCCGTTTGAACTCCATCCGCTTTCGTTTCCTCTGATTTCTTCTCCTCCGATTTCGTTTCCTCCGATTTCGTTTCACTCTTTTCTTCGGTCGGAGTTGGAGTTGGGGTCGGAGTTGGAGTTGGGGTCGGAGTTGGAGTTTCTTCTGTTTTCTCTTTTTCTTTCTTTTTTTGTTCGAGTCTCTTTCTTCGCTCTTCTTTTCTTTTCTCTTCTTTCTTTTTCTTCTCTTCTCGTTTCTTCTCTTCCTCTCTCTTTAGTGCCTCAGCTTTCGCATCATCTTCTCTCTCCTTCGCCGTCCGGTATCGTCTCTGTCTTTGTTGTTGAATTTTAGCCATGGGAGCCACTCCATCAACGGCAAGTGTTAGAACCTCTCTCGGCTGAACTTCCGTAATTATCTGCATAATTTCCGAAACTAAAAGCTGATAAAACTCTCTCTCAAGCACCTCAAAGCTCGTTTTAGCAACATATCTCGATCTCGCCTCATTCTTATAATCACCATATGACCATGTTATTTGAGCACACCGGTGAATCAAACTGTTAAGATCAAAGTTGAGACTTGAAACATACTTCGGGCACCGATTTAAAAGAATCCGCGGATATCTCTTACTCAAAACATACAGAAAGAACGGTATACCCATTCTTCAAAAAAAATATAACTCTCTCTCTTTATAAGAGGAGTTATATTTTTAGAGAATCAATATATCTCTCTCTCTTTATTTATATAAAAGAAAAAAAAAAAGTTCGAAGAGAGAAGAACTCTACGATTCTTCTCTCCTTTCGCCGTCTCTTGATGAGAAAACAGAAAAAAACAACTCTTCATTAAAACATTTTATTCGAAATAGTAAAATAGGAAAGGAAAATGGTAAAAATCGCCTTCCTTTTCCTTATCTATGACCGTATTAATTTGGAGAAGGCCTGGCTTGATTTTTTTAATTCTGCAGACCCGAACAAATATACCATTGCAATTCATCCCAAATCTTTAAAAGATGTTAAATTGTCTCCCTTCTTTCAGAGATTTGTTATCCCGGAACACGTTGAAACCTCTTATGCCCATATTTCACTGGTCAAAGCTCAAAATCTTCTCCTTTCCTCGGCTCTCCGAGATCCTCTCAATATGAAGATGATTCTTCTGTCCGGAGCTTGTATTCCTGTTAAATCGTTTGACACCATTTACTCCCTCTTAACACGAGATAACCTGAGCTACATCAACCTCTTTGTGATACAAGATAGCGCGATCGGACGTTGCGAAACTGTTCGCCCCTTTATTCATCGAAAACACTTTAAGAAACAATCTCAATGGTGTATTCTTAATCGTCATCATGCGACCATTTTAACAACTCGTCTGGAATATCTCTCCTGGTTTAAAGATGTTTTTGCTCCCGATGAGCACTGTTATATCACCTTTCTTTCTCATCTGGGAGAAATCTCTAATCTTAAACTCATTTCCATGGCCGAAGCAACAGACACGACAACTTTCACTCTGTGGAAGTCTGAACCTCAAAATTACCCCTTTAAATCATCAAAAGATCAAATAAAGGAACCTCATACCTACTCCAGTATCTCTCTCGACGAACTCCGATATCTTATTCAAAGTAAATGTCTCTTTGCCAGAAAGTTTAATCCAGACTGTCAACTCGTTCATGGAAATAAGAATATTCGTCTTGATACGTCCCTGATTTCGCTCTTGAAAGATCCGTCATCTTCTCCTTTTCCGAACGATCTCTTTCCACCTTCAACGGGACTCCCGAATTATCTGGATTTTTCCAGAATTAATTGGAACTTTCTCAATAAATACTATCAGATAACGTCTCCGCCTAACCAAGAGAAAAAAAAAATAACTCATGAAAATCTCCGATCATGGAAAGTCTGACAATTCCGACCCAAACGTATGATAGAGAATCATAGAATAGAGAAAAGAGTAAAAAATCACATAGACTGATAATATAACTTGACGAAATTCACTCTCCGTCAAAAATTGTTGGGGTAACATCTTTCTTGGCGGAATGATTTTGAATTTGATTCTATACCTTTAAAACGAATCGTCGTCTGATACTAAAGATGTCTTTAAAAGATAAAGATGTCTCTTCCTTTATCGGAACCTCTTTTAAATCTTGCGGAAGTAGTAACGACTGTGTTCCTGTACCAACACCTTCAACGGGGTCGTTTCCGTCAAATGAAAATACCTCCCCTTCTGACAAAGACTTCCTTAAAAAGAAACTTGGATTTAAGATCACAATCTTGGAACAGGAACCCCTCGGTAAAGGAACCTATGGTCGAGTTTACAAATGTTATGATGAATATGGTACAGTGATGGCCATCAAGTGTATTTCAACAGATCATACCGGCATCTCATGTCTGATGGAGGCGTCAATCATGTCAGCCATTCATCATCCCAATCTTCATCGAGCTGTCCGTATTCATGCCACTCCCAAAACACTTTACATCGTCTCCGAACTTGCTCTCTCCGATCTGTCTCACTGGACACGTCGAGATAAAGGCGGCACTCCTCCATCTCTTGTTCAGCTTCAGCGCTGGGCCTATGATCTTCTTCAAGCCGTTGCCTGTCTCCATCGACATCATATTATTCATGGTGATATTAAAGCCTCAAACGTCCTTCTCTTTCCCGATGGAAATGTTAGACTCTCCGACTTCACTCTCTCCACCAAAATGTGGCCCCAAATTGACCGCCGTTACACCGTATGTACTCACACTCATCGACCTCTCGAGGTCCTTCTTCATCAAATCTGGGACACCTCCGTTGACCTCTGGTCTCTCGGTTGCACCCTCTATGAAATCGCCTATGGAGAACCCCTCTTCCCCTCTCAGGGAAAAGATAATCTTCAAATCCGTTCTCGAATGATTAATCTTCTTCTTGACTGGGCTACCAATGGACCTCTTCAACAAAACTTTCCCAATATCGATCGCCCAACTATTGACTTTGTTCCCTGGAAACTCTCTCCTCTCTGGTCCCACAACGACTACCAGCTCTTCAACTCCGTCCTCCTCTCTCTTCTTCGAATCGATCCCAAGGAACGCACTCCCGCTCTCAATCTCCTTAAACACCCCTTCTTTTCCCCTTTAAAGGAACTCGGTACATCTTCTTACACCATTATAAGCACTCCTTCTTCCAAACTTGACGATGATACTTATACACGTTTACAACAAACCTGTTCCCGATACACCTCCTCTCGTGTTCTCATTGACTATGCCATTGATCTCTACAGTCGTCTTCTCTCTCTTTCTCAGATTAATGATACAACAAAAATCGCCTCCTGTCTATGGATCGGTTCCAAACTCATCCACCGAACTCCCCTCGTCATTAACGATATTCCCCTCTCTCACATTCTGTCAGCTGAACGCCTCATCTGTATTCACCTCTCCTTCCGACTCACCTGTCTCTCCCTTCCAACAAAAAACCTTTAAAAAAAAAGAAAAGAAAAAAGAAAAAGAAAACTTTAAGTGAAATTATCATCTCTTCAAAGCAAACATTTCCTCTTCTCTTTTAAAGATGTCGTCTCCTTCACCTCCTCCCATTGATCTTGTTACAATTCTCGCCAGTCCCAAACTTCCTCCTCCAACTGTTCTTCTCCAAACCCGTATCACTCCCCCTCAAGCTACACAACTCTTACGCTCGGGGGCCCTCAATGAAGAATGTCAACTTAAACACGAACAAATCTCAGATCTCATGAAACACTCTCTTGAAGAACTCGATCTCCTCTTCTCTGAATGGGGTATCCCTGTTGACGGTCTGACAGAAAAAGAAGACTATATTCAGCGCTATTTTGACTACATGGTCACTCTCGCCCCTTGGGGAACTCCTTCTCAGGAAATCACCGCTCTCTCCCCACCTCTCTCCCCAAACTTCACCTCTATGTCCGATCTCCTTCAGTCCTGTCCCCTCCCCGATAAACCTCCCCCCTCCGAAAAACCTCCCCCTTCCAAAAAACCCAAACTCCCTCCTCCTCCCTCTCGTTTCCCTCGAGTTCCCCCCTCTTCTCCCCCTCGTCAACCTTAATTTTCTCTCATCTTCTCTCATCTTCTTTCAGAGAAGATGACTGACTCTAATTCCATTTTCTTATCTCGTCCAACACTACACGTCGAATATCCCCCATCTCATTTTTAACTCCCTCTCGTATCCCTGATGATATACTCGCCGTAAGATTATCCATTATATTCCGACCAAACATTCTCAAAAGTATCCCCATTAGTCCCGCAAAAACAATTAATGCTAAAAGCACCCCAAAGAAAACCGTCGCAAAGAAATTCATTTCTTTTTATCCAAGAAAAAAAAAGAAAAATGCAACTCGCCTCCTCCTCCTCCTCCTCCTCTCTTCGTTCAATTCTCCGTGTCCCCGACAGTGCCTATCCAAAATTTCCAAACTATAATAAGCAACGTGACTGTTTCGTCTTTCGTCTGAGTGTTATCAACTCCATCTTGGCCAAAACTGGCCCTATTTCCTATCAAGAACTCTACCAAGAGTTGTCAAATAATCCTCAGTTGTGTTATATCTCCCGAAATCTTCGGAGTGACCTGAATATCATGATTAATCTAGGCCTCCTTTGTCAGGATAAAGACAACAGAATCATGTGGCCGGACATCTTATCCTCTTCGAAGACAGCTTTTGCCAGTGTTTCAGATAGTTCTCCAGAAGTATCCGAACAGGAGGATATATGATAAACAACACCTCTCTATTAATTATCTTCTGATCAAGATCGAGAACTCTCAATACCTGCCCCTGAGTCAACCAAACAAGAGCTCGATTTTCATGATCTATATGTTCCGCCGCCCGTCGAGAAAACTCTTCTCCCGGTTCAATTAAGTCCGTCACATTAACCGGCAATAACAACATCATGGTATATCGATCCTCATCCACTCTCGTATAGATAGCCTCCAAATTTAAAAGATCCGAATATCGAATATTCCCAAATACTCCCAAACTCTCCTCGTAAAACTCTCTCAACGCAGTTTCCAAAATATCCTTGTCCCTTCTATCTCGACGCCCTCCAAAATCTGTCAAGTCGGCCGATGAAGAATCCAGTGCAAAACAGTAAAGACGTACTCCATCAATCACGGTATATGGAAGAATACCTCCTCGTCGAAACTTTCCATCACTCCAGTCTACCTGTCGTGACATTCCCGGTTCCACATATACACTCAATCTCTCTCTTCTTGGGTCATAATACTCCATCCACCTTTTAGAAAAAATAATATAATCTGACGTAAATTTTAGAAGAATTTAAATAAAACACATACCTCAAACATATAACTTCTTCCAAAAGAAAAAGAAGTTATATGTCATGTCATCGGAAACCTACTTTCAATCTGAAGTCTCACTCTGCTCAACATAAACTTTTATCCCAACTCTTTTACCAACTCGAAGCTTCAATCCTGGCGCACACAAAACTTCTTTTTCATTGTAATCGGAAAACCTCGTAACATCGTATCCGGGAATGTCCTTCGCGTCCAAAATTAAGATTATACTCTTCTCACATACTCGACAATCCGCAACATCATATTCAGTTGACCATGATGTAAATCGATTCGTATAGTCAATGATGTCACCCTCTTTTACCTGTGTGAGAGGTTCATAACTCGTCTCTCGATACAGTTTCCCAGTATATCTCTGTTTTAAAAGAAACTCCTTACATCGCAAAAACTCCTCCGGTCTCTCGTAAATCGTCGGTTTGTTCTCACGACAATATCTCTCAAGTATCTCTCTCACCTCTCTATCAACCATAATATCTTGTTCAGAGAAACTAAATCAAGCTAATGTAATTCCTTCAATTTTATTCTTGAATCTCTCTTTCTTTTGAAAACTTGGAAGTCGTCAGACAAGTCCTCCTACACCATCTGAAGAATCCAAACTCTTCTTCTATATATTCCCCCTCTCGACAACATACTTCCGATTTCGACTAATCTCTTTATCAGTTTCAACCAACCTCCCAAATCAAACTCTGTCAATCGGATTTCGCTTGATTTGAAATGTTACCGACTTCCTAAAACAGCTGAGTCTCAGTTTCCCAAAAAGATTCACCCTTCTTCCGTTAAACGAAAGGAACTTCTGTCGATTCTTCTCCCACAGTCATTCCAATCCATCGACGTTAAATATTGATCAGCTCCTGTTATGACTTAAATCATCGGAAAAACAATGTCCTCCTTGACATGTATCGCGATTGGAGATCCTCACTTTAAAACAGACAATGTTGTCTTCACAGATGAGTTTGTTGACAAGGCTCTCCCTCTTATTCGTCAAAAGAATCCTGACTTCATCGTCGTCCTGGGTGATATTCTTGATCGTCACGCTCTCATTCACGTCAACCCACTAGAGCGATCAATCCGATTTCTGAAGAAGTTAAGTGAAATCGCCCCTCTCTATGTGTTAATTGGAAACCATGACCGACCGAATAACTCTAACTTCTTAACAACAGAACATCCCTTTAATGCGTTGAAATATTGGAATTCAACAAAAATCGTTGATGTGGGACTTATTGACACAATTAAGAATCGGAAGTTCATCTTCCTTCCCTATGTTCCACCGGGACGATTCTTTGAAGCCCTGGCCACACTCTTCTCTCCGAAAGAGAAGAAGGATACTCTTCTCTCGAAATATCAGGAAGACGTCGAAAAGATTAAACAGGACTTGAAGATTGACAAGAAAACCTCCCTTCTAACAGAGACGGAAAAAGAAATCTATCGTCATCGTCATAAACAATTAGTGGAAGAACTCTTTTCTCCCTCCTTGAACGATATCACGGCTGTCTTTGCACATCAAGAATTCTATGGAGCTAAAATGGGAGCCATCGTATCAACGGAAGGAGATGAGTGGCCACTGTCCTTTCCATTTGTTATCAGTGGACATGTTCACGACTACCACTATGTTCAGGATAATCTGCTATATATTGGAACACCCCTTTCTCACGCTTCCAATGATCATGAGATCAAGACTCTGTCCTACTTTTCGTGGACATTCGATAACTCTCGACCGGTTGAGGAACGAATCGACTTAAATTTAACCAAACGAATCGTCGTCACAATACCCTGGGATCAAGTCGCCACCTACGTCCCCCCACCTAAACATTTCGTTAAACTTATCATCACAGGCACCTCAGCCGAACTCAAAACCGTCCTCAAAGTCCAAAATATTAAGACCTTAACCGCAATGGGAGTCAAGATCGCCTATAAAAATCTCCCATCTCCTTTAACAGAAGTTTCGCAACAACAGGAACAACATAAAATGTTGGGATATAAAGCCAGACTCTATCAGGCCGTCTCTCAGAATCCTGAATTAAAGAACACCTTTGTTAAACTCTTCGGGAATCTATCCCTTGATCCAACCAACTCCTAACATTCTTTCACTGTCTTCATGAAAGTCCAATGAATCTACCCTTCATCGACTTCAGATCCCAATATCCGAATCGAAACTCGTTCTCGCCAACTCCAACTTCAGTCTCAATCTATCCCATTTATTTCCCTTCCCTGAAGAAATCCTCATTCCGTCGAATCCCTAATCAATCGAAATCTCGACGAGCTGAAATATGTCATAATCAAGTTCAGACAATCTAATAATCTAATTAAGAATCGTATCAACACTTATCAATATCCAAGACATATTTCTGGAAATAAATATCTAATCTATCACTGTTGATAAATATCCAAAACCTATCACTATCACTGTCGGTAAATATCCAAGACATATCAAGTTGATAGATTTCGGCAGCATATTCACATGAATAGATTTCTAACTTCTATCAACTTGATAAATATCCAACACATATCAAGTTGATAAATACCAAAACATATCAACTTGATAGAAATATTGGAGTTGTATCAACTTGATAAATGTCCAACACATATCAAGTTGATAGATTTTGGAAGCATATCAATGTTGATAAATATCCAACAAATATCAAGTTGATAGATTTTGGAGTCATATCACTGTTGATAAATATCCAACACATATCAATGTTGATAAATATCCAACAAATATCAAGTTGATAGATTTTGGAAGCATATCAATGTTGATAAATATCCAACAAATATCAAGTTGATAGATTTTGGAAGCATATCAATGTTGATAAATATCCAACACATATCAAGTTGATAAAA
>Ga0073932_1002057_pt1 | contig 33690 bp, 31 predicted proteins | sample DewCreD2012metaG_FD_76967 | JGI IMG/M metagenome (GOLD analysis project Ga0073932, IMG submission 76967) | Hot spring sediment bacterial and archeal communities from British Columbia, Canada, to study Microbial Dark Matter (Phase II) - Dewar... ...
CACACCTGGATTCACGAAACGCTCGTCGACCTGCTGGCAATCCAGCAGGAGATTCACCCCGGCATCTTCGCGGTCATGGACGGCACCACCGCCGGCAACGGCCCGGGTCCGCGCACGATGACGCCGGTCGTCAAGAACGTCATCCTCGCTTCCGGCGACCAGGTGGCGATTGACGCGGTCGCGGCGAAGCTGATGGGCTTCGACCCTTTGTCCATAGGCTACATCCGACTGGGCCACGAGCAAGGTCTTGGCGTCGGCGACACGCGCGAAATCGAGCTTGTCGGCGACGACGTCGCGGGCGAAAACTGGCAGTTTTCGGTCGGCCGCTCGTTCCACAAGTTTCTCGGCTGGCTCTCGTGGTACGGCCCGACGAAATTCCTGCAGCGGCTCATCTTCCGCACCTGGCTTGTCAACATCCCCATCTTCGTCTCCGAGGCCAACCACGACCTCATCCACTGGCCCTTGAAAGAACGCGGCGTGTTCCGGCGCTGGCGGCAGGAGACGCCTTGGGGCCGGCTGTTCCAGCAATACGAGCAGAAAGGCCACCTCCAGCCTCAGGCTTGACAGCGTGCCGTCGGCCGGCATACTGCCCGCCGATGAACACCATTCTCCTGCTGACCGCCTCCAACGTCTTCATGACCTTTGCCTGGTATGGCCATCTCAAATTCAAACACTCGCCGCTCTGGCTGGCGGTTCTCGCGAGCTGGGGCATCGCCTTCTTCGAATACTGCCTGCAGGTTCCGGCCAACCGGCTCGGCCACGGCCAGTTCAGCGCCGGCCAGCTCAAGACAATACAGGAAATCATCACCCTCTGCGTCTTCATGGTCTTCTCGGTTCTCTACCTGAAAGAAGAGCTGAAGTGGAACTACGTCGCCGGTTTCGGACTTATCGCCGCGGCCGCATTCCTGATATTCAAGAAGTGGTAGTCTCGGCGATTTGCCGGGCCCAGACCTGCGCCCGCTCGAGCTCGCCTTCGGCCAGCGGCCCTTCTTTCCCCTTGACGATGAAACCTGCCGGTTCGGCCGCAACCGTGCCGCCCAGCCGGCGCAGCCTCGCGACGATCGGCTTCGCCGCATAGCCGAACACCCGCACTATCAACCGCAGCACCGCCGGCATGTCGGCTTCGGCAATCCGCGTGTCGAACCCGGCAACCCTCACGCCGGCCAGACTGCCGACCGGAATCCGCGTCAGAAACGCCAATGTCTCCGGCGACGGCCGGAACGCCCGCGTCGGCGAGCCGACAACGAGCAGCTCCACCCCGGCCAGCGCCTCCGGCTTCGCCTCGGCCACCCGCACCGCTGCGGCGCCCAGACTCTCGGCCACTGCCCGCGCCACCAGCTCGGTATTACCGAAAAACGAATCGTAAACTACGAGTGCCTTCATCGCCGCCTCCTGTTCACGCTTTGCCGCTTTACTGCCATTGGCGCCTGCGCCACGGCCAACTGTAGCGCCGGCAGCGCGCAACGTCAATCCCGGACCCAGCCGCCGCTTCCCGCGACTGCCGCGGCCCGGAGTCTGTTTTCCCGGCCTGCGCTGCGTCAATCCAGCTGAGCCGCGCCGGCAGCAGCTTGCCCGGAGACTCCGGCCCGGACCGGACAGAACGCAGCCCGGAGGATGACTGGGGGGATGACTCCCCCGGCGGGCTCGCAACCCCCGCCGTAACCGCCTAACTTATTGGCAATACGGCACCTGCATCCAGTCACCCGCGCCTCCGGCCGTGCACATGCAGACCGGAGTGGAAGGGAGGATAGAGGTAGTCGTCCCGTGCACTCAGGCATGTGCCAGACCGATGGTTTCTGCGCCCTTTAGGGCGTTGCTCTTTTGGCCCCGATAGCGACAATGGCACATGCGCGAAGACCCGAAGTCCGTCGTCGGCCGGAACATCCGCCGCCTGCGCGAGAAACGCGGCTGGTCGCAGGAGAAACTTGCCGAAGTCGCCGACCTCGACCGCACCTACGTTGGTCGCATCGAACGCGGGGAGAAGAACATCGGCGTGGATAACCTGACAATTCTCGCCCGAGCGCTGGGCGTGGCTCCAGCCGCCCTACTGGATAACGTTCGCTAGCCTGAAGCCATGGCACGGTGTACCCGCGTTCGCTGGTCGGGGAAGGTTGCAAGGTGGCTCCGTCCCGCCGTTCTCTATGCACTTCGATTCTCGGGCAGAAGCTGATGTTGCGCGGTTCCGGCCGACCGCAGTGGCGCAAATGCACGGGTCGGTGCTGACTGCTCTGCTATCGTGCGGCTCAATGAAGAAAGCCGTAAAAGTGTCGTCTGAAGCGGGTCTGGACTGAGGTAGGCGGGCGCGTGTTGGAGAACAACAAGAGCGCAGCTGCGAAGTTCGGGATCGACACAAGGCATATTGAGCGAATCGCAGACACGAAGAAAAACCTCCATGTCCTGGGTAACGACCTTACCTTCCTTGAAGTTCGCGAAAGTGAGCGAACCAAACACGTGCACCGGCTTCACCCGTACCTAGGTAAGTTCATCCCTCAGTTGGTGGAAGTATTCCTTAGGAAGTACATGCGTCCGGGGCAGACGGTCATAGACCCCTTCTCAGGCTCAGGGACGACGCTTATTGAGGCGAATGTCCTTGGTATCCATGCAATCGGGATAGAGTTGTCAGCTTTCAACGTGCTGATTCAGAATGTGAAGTCGGCGGTCTACGACATCCCCGTGCTTGAGACCGAAGTGCGTGACGCCTTGCGTAGGGTCATGGACTTCAGCCGCCGGGCATTCGGCGGCGAGCTGGGCTTGAGTGAACCGCCGCCGTATCTAGAGACCGACAGCCAGTACCTGAAGGAGTGGTATTCTGAACGCGCTCTGCAAGAGATTCTGTTCTTCCGTCAGATCGTAGGCGAATATCGATACGCTGACGTCCTTCGAATAATCCTTTCCCGGGCAGCTCGGTCTGCGCGTCTGATTCCGCATTACGACCTTGCTCGTCCCAAGAGGCCTGTGCGGGAGAAGTACTACTGCATCAAGCACCGGCGTATCTGCGAGCCGACCAATGAGGCGTTGAAGTTCATAGTTCGCTATGGGCTGGATACTGTGAGGCGAATTAGGGAGTTCGCGCGACTGCGAACTGAAGCAGGCATCAGGGTTATACACGGCGACGCTCGACTAGTAGACCTAGGCGAGATAAAGCTTCACGGGGTCCTAACGTCGCCACCTTACGTAGGTGTCATTGACTACCATGAGCAGCACCGCTATGCCTATGAGCTCTTTGGGTTTCCGCGCCGCGATGCCGACGAGATAGGCCCGGCATGTCGCGGACAGGGTACTTTGGCCAAGAGACACTACGTCGACAGCATAGTCGCGGTGTTTGGGCGGCTGACAGAGTGCCTGAGTCCTGGGGCTCCCTCCATAGTCGTCGCCAACGACAAGTTTGAGCTGTATCCGACGATCGGCGAGCGGTGCGGATTTGAGCTGGAGGATGTTTTCCATAGACCCGTGCTGATGCGCACTGAGCGCGATTCCAACAGGTACTTTGAGTCAATCTTCGTCTTTCGGAGGGAGTAACGTGGGACTCACCGATGTGCAGAGGTGCAGAATCGAGAACTTACTGGAACGCATGCTAGAACGCAAGCTCAAGAGTTACTCCAGAGAGACGACCTCAATGCCGTTCCTCGTTCGGTTGATGCAGGACAGCCGCTCCGTCGCGGCGTACTCATTCGTGCATTCCCTGAGCACTAGCCTGGGTATGACCGTGTACGAGGATGTCTCTGTTATTCTGGCCGAGGGCTCCTGTTCTGAGTGCTTCAAGCGGTACGATGTCGGGGGCGTCATTTCAAGAGACCAAGAGGCTGTGATAAACGACATACTGCAGGAGCTGCGTTCGGGGCGGCGAACTCCGCACTATGACAAGGACATGTCGCGTGTTCTGGCCGCATCTGCGAAGGGAGGCAGACCAAAGAAGGACGGAGCAATCTGTGACTTCTACATGGTACGCGACCGCGAGGAGTTCCTCGTCGAAATAAAGACAGTGAAGCCTAATATTGATGTCTTCACCAAGTCTAAACAGAAACTTCTGGAGTGGATAGCCAGACGTCGCAAGCGAATCAGGGCTATCCTTGCCTTTCCCTACAACCCATATCATCCCAATCCCTACCGTCGATTCACAGAGCAGAATCTGATGGATGCGGGCAACGACTTTCTCGTCGGTGAGGAGTACTGGGATATGTTGTGTGGCGCTGGTGCGTACGATCAGCTACTTGATGTTTTCGACAGGGTCGGCAAGCGCTGGAAAGAGCGTATACAGGAGAAGGTCGCAGAGGTGGCGCGGGCGAAACTGGAGGGCATCTAGTGCCCACCATTCCCAACGACGCCGTGCCTAGCTCGGTCCTCTGAAGGCCGATTCGCCGAAGGGGGTCTGGGAAATCACTGAGGCCGGAAGGCGGAAAGTGTTGGAATCTACGACCTGAGGTCTTCGAGCTGGCGGGGGCGGGCTAGTATTCGCCGCGGTTGAAGAAGTAGACGGCGAGGGCGGTGGTGAGGCAGCCGAAGGCGACGAGAAAACCGATGTTGAACCAGGGGGAGTAAAAGGAGAAGCCGAGGACGAGTCGGCGGACGAGGTCGACGCCGTAGGTGAGGGGGTTGATGCGGACGAGGAGGTTGAGCCACCAGGGGAGTCCGTGGAGGGGGAAGAGCGCACCGGAGAGGAACCACATGGGCATGATGACGAAGTTCATGATGGTGCCGAAGCCTTGGAATGAGGTCATGCGGGCGGCGATGACGATGCCGATGCCGGTGAGGGCGAAGGAGAGGATGGCGAGGACGAGGATGAGGGGGATGATGTTGAGAAGGGGAATCTTGACTCGGACGAGCGGGGCGAGGGCCATGATGATGATGCCTTGAATCAGGGAGAGGGTGGTGCCGGCGAGGCCTTTGCCGATGGCGATGGAGGTGCGGGGAACCGGGGCGACGAGGATTTCTTTGAGGAAGCCGAATTCGCGGTCCCAGATGATGGAGATGGCGGACTGGATTGAGGTGAAGATGGCGGTCATGGCGACGATGCCGGGGAAGATGAACTGGGTGTAGGTGGTGCCGGGGTTGGGGCCGAGCCGGCCGGACCAGGAGCCGCGCAGGCCCATGCCGAGGATGAAGAGCCAGAGCACGGGCCGGACAAGGGAGCCGTAGAGCTGGCTGCGTTCGCGGAAGTAGCGGATGATGTCGCGGAGCCAGACCATGTGGATGCAGCGGAGGTCAATCATGGGAATCTGCGGTCTGCGGTTGACGACCCGCGATGCGGAATCATCGGGCGGCGCGGCCCATGCGGCGGATGCGGGTTTTGAGTTTTTCGGTGTCGGAGGCCTGTTCGTCGCGGATTTCGCGGCCGGTGAGTTTGAGGAAGACGTCGTCGAGGGTGGGCGGCTGGAGGGTGACGGACAGAACCGGGACCGAGAGTTCGCGGATGAGCCGGGGGAGGAACTGGGCGCCGTCGGCGACTTCGAAGTGGATGCGGTCGGAGTCGGCGACCGGGGTGAGTTCGTAGCGGGTGGTGATTTCCGCGACCGCTTTGGGGTTGTCGGCGGTGGTGAGGCGGATGATGTCGCCTTTGACGCGGGTTTTGAGCGCGGCCGGGGTGTCGAGGGCGATTATGCGGCCGTGGTCGATGATGGCGATGCGGTCGCAGAATTCGGCTTCGTCCATGTAGTGGGTGGTGAGGAAGAGGGTGGTGCCGCGGTCGCGGCGAATCTGCTGGAGGCGTTCCCAGATGCGGGCGCGGGTCTGGGGGTCGAGGCCGAGGGTGGGTTCGTCGAGGAAGAGGACATTCGGGGCGTGGAGCAGGCCGCGGCCGATTTCGAGGCGGCGTTTCATGCCGCCGGAGAAGTTGCGGACGAGGTCGTTGGCCCGGCCGGTGAGTTCCATCCATTCGAGGGCCGCGGTGATGCGGCGCTTCACGTCCGCTCTGGGGACGCGGTAGATCATGGCGTGGAAGCGGAGGTTTTCGACGGCGGTGAGCCGGTCGTCGAGCGAGGGGTCCTGGAAGATGATGCCGATGCTGCGGCGGACAGCGTCCTGTTCGCGGACGATGTCGTGGCCGGCGACCCGGGCCGAGCCGGAGTCGGGGCGGGTGAGGGTGCAGAGCATCCTGACGGTGGTCGTCTTGCCGGCGCCGTTGGGGCCGAGGAAGCCGAAGATTTCGCCCGGTTCGACCTGAAACGAGATGCGGTTGACCGCGACGAAGCCTTTGAAGCTGCGGGTGAGGTCCGTCACTGCGATGGCCGGGGGCATGGGACTGTGATTCTAGCGTCGGGCGGGCTGCGGGCAAGCGTGCCCGGCGGTTGACTTCAGGTTGACATCAGCCGGACGCGCGAGAACCTCGGGCTTGCCGGAGCGGGGCTCTAGGGTGCAGGGCCGGTTTTGACCAGTTTCAGCCGGTGGTGGCCGCAGCGGGCGATGTAGATGCCGGGGCTGAGCGCCGGGCCGGGTTGCCAGCCTGCCTGTCCCTGTTGCAGCTTCGCGGCAGCCACCAGCCTGCCGGCTGTGTCGAAGACTTCAACCAGACGTGCCGAGGAGCTGCCGGCGTGGAATGTGACTTTGTTTCTGAAGGGGTTGGGTTGCGCCGAGAACCGGCCCGGGTGCGGGGATTCCGGTGCTTCTTCGATGCCGGAGTAGAGGAGTTCGGCAGCCTTGACAAGCTGGGCCAGTCCGTATTCCATCGGCCGGGATGCCGAGACGACAATGGCGATGACGGCGGTGTCGCTGGAGCCCGGTGCCAGTGCAAACGGGCCGGAGGCGACAAGTAAGCGCTGGATACCCGGCTCGGCGGCGCCGGTGTCGAACGGGGAGTAGTCGCCGGTCCGGTAGTCGTAGCCGGCCAGGGTCAGGAACTGCTGCTGGTCGGTGACCGGGTCGAGTTCAGTCGTGAGCCGTCTGGCCGCGGTGAGGCGCCGTGGTCCGGGCGAGCGCAGAAACAGAACTCCGACCGCGCCGACCGAGTCCCAGCCCGGTTCCTGGTGGTCGCGGTCGTGGCAGTAGGCAAGGTGGTCAACGTAGATGCTGTCGGGACCCGAGCCGCGCACCCACTCGTGCAGGAGCAGGCCGGACATGTTGTCGTCCGGGGCAGAGCCGATGTCGGCGTCGAGCGCGATGCCGAGGTGCAGCCGGCTCAGGGTCGCGCCGGAATGGTTCTGCAGGACGAATTGCAGGAAGACGATGTCTCTGACCCACCACATCCGCCAGGCATAGCCGGTCAGGTAGACCTGCACGCGCAGAGGCCGGCCGGGTGCAACATGGGCATCGGCGTCGAAGTCGTTGTATAGCGTCCAGACGTCCTGGTCTGACAGCCGGGACTGCGGCGCAGCGGGAAACCGCGACTGCGGCGGGGGCCAGTGTTTGCCAGAGACGTAGACCATGACTTCCGGGTCGCCGCTGCCCAGCGAGTCGCCCGGGCACATCTCGGAGCCTCCGGAGTTGGGGTTGTACCCGACCGTGACCAGCGTGTCGCTTCCGACAATCGCACCGAGCCAGGGCCCGCAGCCGAACAGGTAGCGGTGTTCGGGGACGCGCCAGGATGCGCCGAATCCGAACACGCCCCAGTTGCTTACAGGCAGGCGCCAGCGGTTGGCGTTGAGAGTATCATTGTGGAAGCCGGCGTCGGCGAAGCCCGGGCAGAGAAGGAGAGCAAACACGACCGGCAGCGAAATGGGCTTCATGTGACCTCCTCGGCTGCAAGCATGATAGTGGCGGCAGGGTTTGCGGTCAAGCTCCAGGCCACGTCTGTTGACTTCAGGGGCGTATCGGCTACATTACGGAGATGGCGCGCCGGATTGCCGTCTGTAATCAGAAGGGTGGCGTGGGCAAGACCACGACTGCGGTCAATCTTGCCGCGGCGCTGGGGTTGCGCACGGGCAGGGTGCTGCTTGTGGATATGGACCCGCAGGCACACGCGACGCTGGGGCTGGGAGTGGACAGGACGAGGCTTGCGGTTTCGGTTTATGAGGTGATGATTGAGGCGCAGCGCGTGGACGAGGCGGTTCTTTCCGGTCGGTCGGACGGGATGGACCTGCTGCCGGCGGCGGTGAATCTGGCCGGCGCCGAGCTGGAGCTGGTCGATTCAGAGCAGCGGGAGTTCCGGTTGAAGCGGGCGCTGGCGCTGGTGGAGCCGAAGTACGAGTTTATTCTGATTGACTGTCCGCCGTCGCTGGGGCTCTTGACCGTGAACAGCCTGACCGCGGCCCACGGGGTGCTGGTGCCGGTGCAGGCGGAGTATCTGGCGCTGGAGGGAATTTCGCGGCTGCTGGATACCATCGCGCTGGTGCGGCAGGGATTGAATCCGGGACTGGAGCTGGAGGGAGTGTTGTTGACGATGTATTCGACCCGGCTGAGCCTGAGTCAGCAGGTCGCGGCCGAGGTGCGCGGTTTCTTCCGCGAGCAGGTTTTCGACACGGTGATTCCGCGGAGCGTGCGGCTGGCCGAGGCGCCGAGTTTCGGCAAGCCGGTGTTTGCATACGACGGTTCGTCGGCCGGAGCGCAGGCTTATATGGCGCTGGCGGATGAGCTTTTGGCCCGGCGGGGCGTGAAACTGGAGGCGGGATGAGTCGGAAGGCGCTGGGCAAGGGAATCCGGGCGATTATTCCGGAGCAGACACAGGAGCAGTTGAGCGCGGCGATGCCGGTTCCGATTGACGAGGTGAGGCCGAATCCGTACCAGCCCCGGCAGGCGGTGGAGGAGGACCTGAGCGAGCTCGTTTCTTCAATAAAGGAGAAGGGGGTTCTGCAGCCGGTGGTGGTGCGGCGGCGGCGCGACGGCTATGAGCTGGTGATGGGCGAGCGGCGGCTGCGGGCGGCGAAGCTGGCCGGGCTGGAGCGGATTCCGGCGGTGGTCAGGCCGGTCGAGGACGGCGAGATGCTGGAGCTGGCGCTGGTGGAGAATGTTCAGCGTTCGAACCTGAACCCGATCGAGGAAGCGGCGGCCTACAAACGTCTGGCCGACGAGTTCGGACTGAGTCAGGAGGAGATTGCCGCCCGGGTCGGCCGCGACCGTTCGACTGTAGCCAATGCGCTCAGGCTGCTGACCCTGCCCCGGGCGGTGCGCGAGGCGCTAGTCAGCCGGCAGATTACCGCCGGTCATGCACGGGCGCTTCTGCAGCTTGCGACGCGGCGCGAGCAGGTGGAGACGTGCGAGAGGATTGTGCGCGAGGGGCTGTCGGTGCGGGCAGCGGAGAAGCTGTGCGGCGAGCGCCGGCCGAAACCGGCGCGGCCGCAGCCGGAGCGCGACCCGCATATCGTCGAGCTGGAAGAGAGCCTGCAGGAGCGGCTGGGGACGAAGGTTCATATCAGCACGCCGGGCCGGGCCCCGGGTCGGATTTCCATTGAGTTCTTTTCCGATGAGGACCTTGAGCGCATTGTCCGGATCATCCGGCCGGAATAGCCGGCGGAGGGCAGCCGACTGATGCCGCGCCGGGAAATCACCGTCTTTGTTACGAGCAACTACAGTGCCGATTCCTACCGGCTGGCGCTGCCGCTGAGTCTGGCGCGGGTGCTTTTGGTGGCGGCCGCGGTGCTGGCGCTGGTCGTTTTTCTGGGGTTCGGGCTGGTCGTAACCGGAACGCTGCGGTTGTCGCGGCTGGCTTATCTTGAGTATCGGAACCGGCAGCTCGAGCGCGAGTTCCGTCAGGTCGCGCTGCTGCGCGACCGGCTGACCGCGCTGGAGCGGGAAAGCGACAAGATGGCACGCATGCTCGGGGTCGAGCTGACGCCGCCGCCGGTGAACTGGGATTCGGTGCCGGGCGATTCCTCCCGACTGCCGGACTGGGTGCTGAAGGAGGCATGGGGCAGCCATCCGGTGCCGGTTCTGTCGCCGGTGGCGACCGGGGTGGTCTCGCGCGGGTTCGAGTCCGGGCATGAGGCGATTGACCTTGCAACCGCGACCGGGACGCCGGTCCGGGCAGCGGCCGACGGAGTCGTGGCGAAGGCCGGTTCCGACCGCCAGTTCGGGAATTCGCTGCTTCTGCGCCATGCCGCCGGCTACGAGACCTTCTACGGTCATCTTTCCCGGAAGCTGGTCAAGGCCGGCGACACGGTGCTGGCTGGCCAGACAATCGGCCGGGCCGGGTCGAGCGGTGCGTCGAGCGCGCCACATCTCCATTTCGAGGTGCGCAAGGCGGGCCGGGCGATTGACCCGCGGACGCTGATCCGGTTCGATTAGGCCGTGAATCCGGTTGACCCTGCGATCGTGCTTCTGGTCGGGCTGGCGGTTTTTGCCGAGGTTCGGCGCGGGCTGGCGCTGGCACTGGTCGACGTCGGCAGGCTGGTGTTGGGGCTGGTCGGGGGGATGCTGGCCTACATGCTGGTCTTCAGTTTGTCTCACGATTATCTGGCCGGGCTGATTGCCTTTTCGGTCGGGGTGACGGGCGTGGTCGCAGGGCTGGCTGCGCTGGTCCGGGCGCTTGAGTTCAATCCGGGCTGGGGTCGGAGATGGATTGCGCGTGTCGGTGCCGGAGTTATCGGACTGGGGCTGGGGCTCTGCATCAGCTTTGTGATTCTGCCAGTGCTGGGACGCCTGCCCGGGAGCAGCGATGCGGTGGCGCAGTCGCGGCTGGCGCGGCCGTTTCTGGAGGCGGTGCCGAAACTGCATCACGCTGCCGACGTGCTCAATCTTGACCTGCCGCAGCTCAGCAGCCGGCCGGCGCTGTTCGAGGAGGAGGGGTCAAGGACAATTACCGAGCTGGGGCCGCGCGTGAACTTCATGCGGCTGGACGGTGCGATGTGCATCGAGTGCCGTTCGGCGGTGAAGTTCGAGGGTTATTTCCGGACTGCCGGGGTGAGAGTTTCGCCGCGGTTCCGCTGTCCGAACTGCGGCCGGGTTTCGGACGGGTGTCAGACGTTCGAGGGGTTTCACGCGATGTACGGCGTCTGTCCGCAAGAGGCGGTCCGGCCCGGGTTCGGGCTGGACTGCGGAGTCTGGTCCAACGACCGACCGGTGCTGCCGCTGGGCGATTGTCCGGTGGACAGACCGAACGGTTCCGAAGAGTAACGCCGGGGTCGGCTGCCGGCTTTCGGTCGGCGGTTGGCGATTCGGCCGATTCGCATTCAAGTTATTGTTATACGTCAGCGGCCGCGGGGTCTGCCGGGCGATTGAACGCCCGGAGAGCGGGATTCGAGCTTTTCCCGATGGGGTATCAGACCGGAGACCGTTCCCGGGGTGGTTTGGGCAGGCGGCGGCCGGGATCCTGGCCGGGAACCGCTGGCAGCCGAACCGGGCTGGCTGCGGGTTGCAGAGTCGGGCCGGGAAGGGCAGCGGCCGGGAACGGGATTGAGGGGTGGCGGCTGAGAGCGGCCGGTCAACGGCAGCAGGGCAGGAGCCGGCGGCGGCGCGGGGGCTTGCGCAGCGGTCAGGCTCGGACAGTGAGCGCGCCGGGGAGAACGGTGAGTTCGTAGCGGGTTGCGCCGCCGGAGTCGAGCAGGTCGCCGTCGAGCTGAACCGGCATGCCGGCGTGGGTTTCGATGACGACCGAACGGCTGCGCACCATGGTGACTTCGGGCAGGCCGAGGTGGGTGCCGGAAACAAAGCGGGGCAGGCACTGATAGATGCGCCAGCGGCTGGCCGCGTCGATTATGCAGATTTCGAGCCGGCCGTCGTCGGGCTCGGCCGCGGGCGCCATTTTCATGCCGCCGCCGTAGAACTTTCCGTTGGCGGCCGCGACCAGCAGCAGTGGTTTGCGCCATTCCTGCTCTGGAGTCTGGACAACTGTTTCCGGGCAGTCGTAGTTGCGGACAGCGCGCATGACCGCGGCGAGATAGAGCGGCAGTCCGCGCAGGCGTTTGAGTTTTGTCGCTTCGGCCACGACCGCGGCGTCGAAGCCGAATCCGGCGGCGTTGATGAAGATGGTATCAAGTCCGGTTGCCTGCAGGCGGACGGCGTCGAGGCGGCGCGGGTTGCCGGCGAGGGCGACCCGGCAGGCGGCGCGGATGTCGCGGGGAATCTCCAGCGTGCGGCAGAGGTCGTTGCCGGAGCCGACCGGAATCAGTCCGAGCGCGGTCGGGGTGCCGGCGAGGCCGGCGGCGGCTTCGCGCCAGGTGCCGTCGCCGCCGACTACGAGGACGGTTTCGCGGCCGGCCGCAGCGGCGGAGCTTGCGAGTTCGGTGGCGTGGCCGGGCGCGCGGGTTTCGACCACGTCGCCGGCGGTCTGCGATTTCAGGAACGCAAGCGCGGTCTGGCGCAGCTTTGCGCCCCGGCTCCGGCCGGCGACGGGATTGACGATGACGAGGGGAGTCATTCGACGCTCAAGGCACGAGCCGGCGCAGGAGCGCGGCGGCGCCGCGTTTGTCGAGGGGCTGGTTGGAGTCGCCGCAGCGGGGCGAGATTATGCAGGCCGGGCAGCCGGAGTCGCAGGGGCAGTCGCGCAGGAGCTCGGCCGCAATCTGGGAGAGGCGGTCGAACTGGTGATAGAGCCGCTCGGCGATGCCGATGCCGTTTTCGAAGCCGTCGTAGATGAAGATTGCGGGCAGGCCGAAACCGGGGAAACAGGGGTAGCTGGTGCCGCCGATGTCCATGGGGTCGCACATCGCCAAGAGCGGGGCGAGGCCGATGAGCGCGTGCTCGGCGGCGTGGAGCGCGCCGGCAGGCAGGTCGGGGTCGGCGAAGGCGAGCCAGAGTCCGACCGTGGGGATTTGGCTGGCGGGCAGATCGAGCGGGTGAGTTGAGACGAGCGTGCCGTCTTTTCTGACCTGATATCCGGGAAACTTTTCGGTCACCTGAACCCGACCGAGCGCGAGTTCGACGTCGGCAGCGAGCGTTCGCCCGGCCAGCTTTTCGAGCACCTGCAGTTCTTCGCGGCGGACGACCTGCGTGTAGTAGTCAACGTCTCTGGCTTCGACTTCGGCCCGGCCGGCAGCGAGGTCGAGAGACTTGACGAGAAAGGTATCGCCCATGTGCAGTATGACCGCGCCGGGATAGGCCTCGCGGAGGGCGCGGCTGTGGTCAATCGTTCCGATAATCCGGCCGGCGCAGACGACTTCGACCGATTGGGCGGCGATGGCGTCGAGCTGGACTTTCTCGTGCGGGCGGTCGGTGCCGGAGTAGACCAGTCCGGCCGGAGTCGGGCGCAGGATTACGGCCTGCTCCAGCTCGCGAACCAGCGGCTGCCGGTCGGCGGTGATTTCGTCTTTTGTGAGTGGCGATTCGCTGGCGGCGCAGGCGAGGTGGCCTTTGAGGATGTAGGGGTTGTCGAGGGCGATGACCGCGCTTTCGAAGTTGCGGTCGAGGATGCGCTCGGGGTGGCGCAGCAGGAACTGGTCGAGGGCGTCGGCGAAGGCGACGAAGACGACAATCGAGTCCTGAAGCCGGCGACCGGCCCGACCGGCCTGCTGCCAGAACGAGGCGAGTGTGCGCGGCCAGCCGAAGACGACAATCGCGTCGAGGCCGCCGACGTTGATGCCCAGTTCGAGTGCGTCGGTGGAGATGACACCGCGCAGCCGGCCGGCGGCGAGGTCGGCTTCGATTGACCGGCGGTCTTCGGGCAGGTAGCCGGCGCGGTAGGCGGCGACGGGCAGGTCGGGGTGCCGGGTGCGGACCGAGCGGGCGATGAGCTCGGCGGCCCGGCGCGAGAGAACGAAGCAGAGCGTCTGCAGTTCGAACTTGCAGAGATGGGCGACCAGCCGGCTGACTTGAGTGTAGGCCGAGCTGGCCGGGTCGCGGAGCGGATTGAAGAGGACGAGCCACGAGCGGCCGCGGGGCGAGCCGTCGCCGCCGACAAGGGTGAAGTCGAGCCCGACCAGTCTGCGGGCAAGTTCTTCCGGGTTGGCAATCGAGGCCGAGGCGAGGATGAACTGGGGGTTCGAGCCGTAGAGCCGGCAGAGCCGCCGGAACCGGCGCAGGAGCTGGGCGACGTTCGAGCCGAAGACGCCGCGGTAGCGGTGGGCCTCGTCAATCACGACGAAGCGCAGGCCGGCGAAGAACCGCTGCCATTGGTAGTGCCAGGGTAGAATCTGGTGCAGCTCGTAGGGGTTGGAAAGGACGATTCGCGCTGTCTGGCGCAGGCGCGCCCGTCTGTCCGGCGGTGTGTCGCCGTCGTAGATGCCGGGGCGGAGCGCGATGCCGGCAGCCTCCATGCGACCGAGCACTTTGAGCTGGTCCTGCGTTACCGCCTTCATCGGGTAGAGGTAGAGGGCGGTGGCGGAAGGGTCGAGCAGTAGCTTTTCGGCGACGGGCAGGTTGAATCCGAGGGTTTTGCCGGAGGAAGTGCCGGTGGTGATGATTGCGTTTTGGCCCCGGCGGGCCGCGGCCAGCAGCTCGGCCTGATGCGAGTAGAGGCGGTCGATGCCTTCGGCGGCGAGGTAGCGGGTGAGGACTTGGGGGAGGTCGGGGTCGGATTCGGCGTAGCGGGGTTCGCGGGAGGGAAGCGGCTCGACGCCGACGACCTGCCCCTTGAACCACGACTGGTGTTTCAGCTCTTCGAGCGCGGCGAGGACCGACGCCATAACTGAATCTACGGCGTGTGCTCCGCGGCCTGCGAGCAGGGGAGCCAGGTCAGAAACCGCACTTCGCAGGTCTCAAGTCGCCGATTCCCGCTGTCCGTTCCAGTGGTAGACAAGCTCGGTCAGGACGTTGACGAGGCTGAAAACGTCCTGCCGGTTGTGGTCGACTATCGGCTTGAGGAATCCGGCGTTGCCAGTGGCGAGGAACTGGTGGAAGAAGAGCGGAACGAGTTCGCCGGGCAGGTCTTCGTCGCGGCACTGGCCGAGGACCGTCCGCTCGATGCTGGTGAGGTCGCAGGCGCCGATTTCCGCCCGCCACGCCCGGCGGCAGAAGTGGAGCAGGTCGAAGTGGAGGCCGGAGAAGCCGAACCGGATTCCATAGTAGGCGGAGCGGGCCTGAATCTGCGGAATGTCGAATGCTTTGCCGTTGAATGTCACCAGTACGCGGCAGTCGCGGAGCTGGCGGTTGAGCTCGGCGACAAGTTGCAGCTCGTCGTCGAGGTCGCGGCAGACAAGCTGCTGGACCGATATCGTGTTGTCGGGGCCCGGCCGCGCGAGGCCGGCCACGACAATCGGCTGTCCGGCGAAGAGGCCCATCGTCTCCAGGTCGAGAAACAGGAACTCGGCGTCGTCGTGCATGCCGCAAAGGCGCAGGACCAACGGGTCAGACCTGGGAACCCGCGTGCCGAGCACCTCGGCCAGCTCGACCGTGCTGCCGGATTCGAGAAGCGAGCGAATGCGGCGCGACTCGGGCCCGAACCGGGGGTGGGTTTCGAGGTCGGCCAGACTGCTGATGCCGCTGCGGGCCAGTCGTTCCTGCGTGCGCCGGCGGATGCCGCGGACGAGCTGGGTAGAGCGGAGGAGGTCTTCCTGCGCGGCCTCGCGGCCCCAGCGTCGGAGTGCGCCACGGAAATCGTAGCTCAGCCGCCAGCAGCGGCCGTATTCGCCGGCGAGTTCGCTTCCGGGCAGGACTTCTTCCAGCCGGCGGCCTTCGTAACGCCGGACGATTTCACGCTGCCAGCGCTGCAGCCGGGCAGAGTCAGCCTGACAGTTGTCGAAGTCGGCCGCGTCCGGGTCGAACGAGCGCACGGATGATTATCAGCCGCCAGCGCAGCCGGTCAAGCCGGCAGAGGGCCGGCGGGGGCGAGTCGAGCCGGAGCGCGTCAGCCGGACGAAGAGTAGCGGTTGATGCCGCGGAGCATTATCTTGATCTTCGAGATCTGGTCGCTCTGGCGCGGCGCGACGAACTTGAACCACTGCTCCTGAGCGGCTTCGAGGTTTATCTGATGCCAGCCCCAGGCGTCGTCAATCTGGACTCCATTTCTGTCGTAGAACTGGAGTTTGAGCTTGCCGCCGATGGGCATGTGCCAGCCGTTCTTCAGAAGCACATTGACGAACAGCACTCCATCTTTGACCTCTTCTTTGACGTCGAGCACGCGGATGTCGGAGGCCAGAATCGGATTCTGGATGTTCCAGCGTTCGGTGCCGGTCTCGCGGTTGACCCAGAGCGAGTTGATTGTCGTGCTGCAGGCCGCGAGAACCAGCAGGACGAGTACGGCCGCGGGCAAAAGTCTTTTCATTTCAACCTCCTGTCGGTTAGGGATAGACATAGAACTCCGGGCTGAGCCCGGCGATGACGAAATTCATGCCCGCGGCCCGGATTACGCGGGTGTTTTGTCCGGTGAGCGGGTAGCGGCAGGAGCCGAGCATGCCGCCGCCAGTTTTGTAGAAGACGAGTTTCACCTCGCCGGTCTGTCGGGGAACCCGGGTGCGCAGGAATGAAAGAGCTACCGGTGCGTAGCCCCAGGCGCGCAGGTCGCGGTTTTCGCTTTCCTTTCCGAGCGTGATGTCGGCGACCGCGTCGGCGACGTTGGCACCGCCTTTGCCGAGCAGGGCCTCGCCGGCGAGCGCGCCCAGCAGTCTGAGTCCGAAGCGGGCGGCAGCGGCGCCGGCTTCCTGCGCCGCCTTGCGGTTGGCCTCGGCTTGGGTCAGCTTGACGTCGAAGTTGTCTGCTGCCGGCACGAGCGTGCCGATGAGGGCGTCGTCGGCGTAGACTTCGGTTCTAGCCACGGTCTCCAGAGTCTGATGGTCGACATGGACGATGAGCTCTTCGGTAATCGTGTCCGGAGGTTCGTCCGGCTGTTCGAGACGGCGGACCAGCGCCGGCGCGTCCGGGTAGCGGTTCATCTGCACGAGGCCTTTATACTCGATAAGGGCATCGTCGGTCTTGTCGAGCTTCTCGTAGACCAGCCCCATGTAGAAGTTGACCGCGGGCAGCTGCGACGCCTCTTGGTCGCGCTGGCGCAGTTTCCTGAACTCGACCAGTGAGCCTCCGAGGTCGTTGTTCAAGAGGTAGGCAAGGCCGAGGTAGAAGTGGCAGAGTTCGCGCTCGCGTTTGGTGAGGCGGTAGACGGTACGCTGGTCGACTATTAGCCATTGGAAGACCTTGGCTGCCTCGGCGATGTCGTTGTCGTCGAGTCGGCAGGCGGCGGTGAAGCCTTTCTTCGCGTCGGCGAAGCGCCGGCCGTAGAAGCAGGTTATGGCCCAGGACATTACCGAGAGAATGTAGGAGTTGTCTCTGGCCTTGAACTTCTCCTCCATGATGCGCTGATTGCGGGCGATGCAGGAGTCGTAGGCAAGGTCTTCGATGTAACGCGGCCCCGGGATGACTACCGGCCGGGTCGGCCCGCATGAGGACAGCACCAGCCCCAGCAGCAAGAAGGCAAAGGCAGACAGCCTCACGTTGCCGACCTCAATCTGGAGGCGCGGCTACTCGTACCAGCCCTTGGTGCTCTTCTTTTTCAGCTCCTGCTCGTCGGCCCAGACGATTTCCGATGTACGGACATTGACCAGCCGCATCGTCAACTTGTAGTAGGCGAGAGTGGTTGCGCCTCTGGTCTTCTCGATCGACATCACGTCGCCGGCGAGGAAGTAGTCGGCGCCGATGAGTTGGCCGAGCCTGACCGCACCTTCGACGTCAATCCGCTGGGTCTCCTGCAGAGCAATCTCTTTCGCCTGTTGCTTCAGGAGGTCGCGGTCGACTATCCGGAACTTCCCGATCTTGACTAAGGCGACGAGAATCTTCTCGGAGATGCCCTCGGTGTCGATGTGCTGGGAAGTGCGATTGCCGATGTTGAGGAAGGCAAGCGTCGGCTTGGCGCCGTCCTTTCCCTGGGGCAGGGATAGCTCGGCCAGGGACATAACCATCTTCTCGGCGAGCAGCTTCATGTCGGTGTCGGAGTAGGTGTAGTCCCATTCCGTCACCTCGTCGGGTCGGACATAGTGCGAAGTGGCGCAGGCCGCGAGCAGGCAGGTGCCGGCGACGAGTGCCAGCCAGAGGATTCGCTTCATCTTCTCTCCTTTGCTACTTCAGACTTTCCAGGAGCGTCTGGGTGAACGCCCGGGCAATCTTCGTGGTGGTTACGGGCTGTTCCGGCTCGTAGAGCGCCCAGACCAGAGTTTTGTCCATGGGCACGTCAATCAGCGAGAGCGAGGCGATGGCGATGCGCAGGGGCCGGAACTGCTCCAGACTCGGTGGCTCGGTGACGAGCGTGCCGGTGATGAGGCAGTTTGCACCGACGCTCTTCGCCAGCCGCAGCGGGTCGTCGGCAGGCCGGGTGCGGGTTTTCCCCAGGTTTTTTTCGTCCGGGTAGGCGACTTTGATGCCTTTCAGCATCAGGCTGACGGCGAGCGCGTCTTCCATGATGCTGCTGATGAACGGCTCGGTGCCGCTGACGATAACGGCGACACTGCCGATTATGGCCAGCTTGCCGGCGGCGTCTTCGTGGATGAATGTCGTCGCGGTCAGGGCTTCGTCTTTGGCCCCGATGGCGGGAGACACGGCGCCGATGCAGATGAGCAGCACGGCGGTCGGCAGCAGTCGGTTCATCACGCTACCTCCTTATTGGCGGAAACGGACATGCTCCAGCCGTTCTGAATATGGGGCAGCGTCCACGCATTGTCAAGCATGTCGCAGCGCCCGCCCTAGCGGTCGAGCAGCCTGAGGTCAATGCGGTTGCCGGAGTAGCCCTCGACGCTGAACCCGATGGCGAGACCACGAGTGGTGAGCTGTTGCAGAATTTCCTGCGTCGAGGTTTCCGAGACTACCTCGACGACTGCGTGGGTGCCGACGAGTTCGCGGCTGATGACAGCGGTAACGCCGCGCACTTTGGTCATAATCTCGGCTTTGAGCTGCTCGACTCTTGAGTTGTCGGCGTTCTGGATGTGGAGCTGGGTAATGTTGGTGCGTTTCTTCCAGCCGGCGAGGATGCGGTTCATCAGCACCTTGCCGGTCGAGTCGGCGGCGGCTTCGATTGCCTGATCGGCGCTGAAGGGGAGCTCGCGCGCCACCGTGCTCGCGGCCAGCACCTCGGCGGTCTGGACGCTGACGGCCCGGGCGCTGATTCGGACTTTGTGGAACTCGGTTTCGCTTTGCGTGTAAGGGACACGTCTGACTTCGCGGGAGCGGTCCATGGTGCCGGCAACGACGATTTCAGCGCCGGTTCTGAGGCCGGCGGCGAGCGCAGTCTGATTGTCGCCGGCGAGGATTGCCCGAAGCTGGTCGCGGGTCAGGTTCTGTTCGACGACGGTCTGGTCGACGACCGGGAAGCCTCTGGCCTGAAATGCGGCGACGAGGGCAGTTTCGACCAGCTCGCGGTCGAGCGTCGCCGCCGCGCCGGACGTGACTTCCTTGATGAGCACCATAAGCCGGGGTCGGCCCTGCTCGGCGACAAGGATGCCGATGGCCTCGAGGTCGTCCTCGATGCGGTCGAGCTTGACCTTGGCCCGGATAGCGACGCGGAACAGGTTGGATTCCCGGCTTTCGCTGATGATGCGGTAGGACGAGACGTAGCCCGATGCCTGCGAGTAGATGCGGTCGGAGAGGAGCTGGAAATTCTGAACCCGGGTTTCGGAGTTGACGTAGGTGCCGACGCCCTGCTCGACCGCTTTGCGCAGAGCGTCTTTGAGCGCCTGGTCGCGGGCGATGTCGGGGCCGGCGGTTATCGCCGCCGCGCCTTCGGCCAGAACCTCGGTGCCCTCACCGCCGGAGACGATGACCTCGCCGGGTGGGGGCCAGACCTGAGTCGTGCGGGTGGTTGCTGTGTAGCCCGGGTACACGCAGCCGGCGAGGAGCAGGGCTGCGGCCAGTGCGGCGGTTCCGAAAGCAAGCCGGTTCACCTTCCGCCTCCACTAAAGCAGCAGCCGGACGAGGAGCCGGCCGGCGTCGAGGAGGTATTTCGCGCCGTCTTTGAGCCACTTAAGCTTGTCGGCATCCTGACGGCCGAGGACGATGTCGGCGCCCAGCGCACCCTTGGCCTGTTTTACCTTGAGGACGAGGGGATTGCGGGCGAACTCCGGCCGCGAGAGGATCTGGTCGAGTTTCTCGACATATTGCAGCGCGGTCGCGCCGGTGGGGCCGGTGAGTTCCTGGAAATAGTCGCGGGTGTCGAGGAGCAGGTTGCCGTTCTCGTCGTAGATTTTCGGAAAGAGGGAGGGCTTGAGCCCGGTGTTGCCGGCTTCGAGGATTAGTCCTGAATACTGCCGGAAGAACTCTTGGACCTGCGGCGAGAGCCGGGCGGCGGCGACCGGCTGGCCGCTGCCGAGCGCGGGCGCAAGCGCACCGGCGATGCTCTGCGGGCCGGCGAGGTCGATTTCGAGCTCGACTTCGACCGTGCCGGAACGCTCGTCGTACACTGCGGGGCCGACCTGCCGTGCGCCGCGGACTATACCGTCAACATGGGTGTAGATGACGTCGAACTTCGTCATGAAGTTCTCGACCTTGGTGTCGGAGTCAACGCGGACCCCTTTGACGATTTCGAGCAGGTTGCGCTGGGCGACGACGACCGCGGCCCGCTCGGCCATCAGGCGGGCCTGAGCCGAATTCGGGTTGCCGGGGTCGACGACGCCGGTGCCGCGGGCGCGAACGAGCCGGCGGCCCCAGTCGACGGTGCCGCCGGGGACCGGTTCGAGAACGTCGCCGGGCGCGGCGACCGGTTCGCGCAGCGGCGGTGGTAGTTCAAACTGGCCGGGTCCGGCCTGCAGCGGCGGCGTTGCCGGCGCGGTATGGGGCGCGGTTTCGGCCATCCCGCTGCCGCGGACGCCGGTGGTGGCAGTGGCGCAGGCAAGAGCAGCGAAAATGACGGCAGAGAGAATCAGCAGGTTTTTCATTTTCCAATTCCTTTCTCCAGCAGCGGCAGCAGGGCCATGTCGAGGGCGGCGGAGAGCGCTTCCTTGGCGCCGCTGAAACTGGAGCCCTGTCCTTCTGCCGAGTAGAGCACTTCGGCGGTCTCGACCGAGATGATTCTGAAAAAGAGCTGGGCGTCGCGTTGCTCCGGGCTGTCGGTCCAGAATTCGTCGTGCTTTACCTCGCCGACCTTGATGGTCGCGACCGCGGCCGCGCCCATCAGCTTGCCCAGTTTTACGGCGGTGGCCGGGTCGACGACGCCGGAGTAAGAGAACTGCTGTTCCTGCAGAATCCGTTCGACTTCGGCCCGGTCGACGACCGAAATCATCGGGACCTTCATCAACTGAAGCCCGGCCCGTTCGGCCAGAAAGTCGGCCGGCGCAACGTCGGAGGAGAGCGGCGGAGGAAGGACGGCAATCCGCCACGGCCGGGAGAGGTCGAAGTTCGGGGAGATTGAATAGGGCTGCGCGACATGGCGCATGGTCTGCAGTTGACCGGCGGTGAAGCAGCCCGCGGTCAGCATAAGCAGGGCCGGCAGAACGCGCGCAGCGTTGGGTCTTGGCTTCATCGGCAGTCTCCTTTGTTTGCCTATCAGGCTAGCCGGGTTGGTGCGGTTGTCAAACCGCGATTCGCACCAAAGATACCGTCGAAACGAGCGAGATATTCCCGGCGGCGACCGGGAGGCGGTGTCGCTTTCGGACAAGCAGCGCAGCGTCATGCGGTTAGCCGTGAGCAGCGAAGTCCGGGCAGGGGCGAGCTATCCAAGCCGACGGGAGGTAGTGGAGTCTAAGCGACGTAGCTGTGTGATTTAGCCGTAATCGGCAGCGGCGCGGGCGCGGCACGCAAGCTGCAAGGACGGTTGCCGGGGGTGTGTATGGTGCTGGACATCGTGATTCTTGTGGTTCTGGTGGGGTTCACCGTATATGGCTATGCTTCAGGGCTGGTCCGCAGTCTGAATGCGCTGGCGTTGCCGGTTCTGGGTGTCTGGCTCGGTTTCCGTCACTACCCCGCGCTCGCGCCGGTTCTGGACCAGGCGGTCAACTGCTATCCGGCTTCGGCCCTGTTCAGTTTCCTGATTATCATTGGGCTGACCTGCTTGGGGCTGCGGTTCGTTCACCGGCTTCTGCTCAAGCTGGTTGACTGGCGGAGTCTGGAGGATGTGGACTCGTTTCTCGGCGGGCTGTTCGGTCTGGTCAAAGGGATTACGCTCACCGCGGTCGTGGTGGTGGTTGTGGTGGTGGTGGTTCCGTCGGGCCGCCGGCTCGTTTGCGGCTCGGCGGCTTCGTCGCGGCTTCTCGACCTGACCGAGCAGGTTGTCGGCCGGCGGATTGAAAGCCTGCGGCTGGGTGCAACCATTCCGGACATGAACGTCAGTATGTCGGAACTGCGGGAGGCTATCGGCAGCGTGCGCAAGACAATGGAGATGTTGCGGAGCATGGAGAGTCCGTACGGCCCGGGGCTGGACGAGTAGGGGTCGTTTTTCACAACTGTCTGGATTACCGTCACAAAGATGGAGGGGGGAGTGACTCCCCGGGTGATTCCCCCGATGGTCGGCCGGGGGGCGGGTTTGACCGCGGGAGCAGGTGTTGGCGGCGCGGCCGGGGCAGGGCCGCCGGGGTCTCAGCACGCCAGGGGTTATGCGCAGGCTTGAATCGCGGCCTGAACCGGCTATACTGCCGTGGATTTGGCGGAATTCGCTGGCATCATGAGCAGTTTCCCTTGTAAACCGGAACCGGTCTGGAGGAGGGTATGAAGATATTCATCGACTCGGCGGACATCAACGAGATTCGCGAGGTTGCAGGCTGGGGCATTCTTGACGGCGTGACGACCAATCCTTCGCTGGTGGCGAAGACCGGCCGTCCTTTCCGGGAGTGCGTGCAGGAAATCCTTGCGGTCGTGAACGGGTCGGTTTCGGTCGAGGCGGTTTCGACCGACGCGGCCGGGATGATTCGCGAGGGCGAGGAATGGGCGAAGCTGGACCCGGAGAAGGTTACGATCAAGATTCCGATGTGCGTCGAGGGGCTGAAGGCGGTGCGCGGGCTCGCCGAGCGCGAGATAATGACGAACGTGACGCTGGTCTTCTCGCCGAATCAGGCGCTGCTGGCCTGCCGGGCCGGAGCAACATATATCAGTCCGTTTGTCGGCAGGCTGGACGATATCTCGCACGACGGCATGGAGGTCGTCCGCGATGCGGTGGAGCTGATTGACGCCTACGAGCTGCCGACCGAGGTGATTGCCGCGTCCATCCGCCACCCGCTGCACGTCGTCGAGTCGGCCCGGGCCGGCGCTCACGTCTGCACGATTCCCTACTCGGTGCTGACGCAGATGGTGAAGCACCCGCTGACCGAGGCCGGTATCCGCAAGTTCTATGAGGACTATCAGAAGATTCCGAAGTGAGGAATCAGACTCTCAGGAGGTTACATGCCGCTGATTGACTCCGCAACCGGCAAGGTCATCAAGACCGCCAGCGCGGCCGAGCTGACCCAGGCGGCCAATCTGATGCGTGGTTACAATCTGGTCGCGTTGTGCGCGGCCGGCTCGGGTCATGCCGGGGGCACGATGTCAATCATGGACGTCACCGCCGCGCTTTATCTGCAGGTTGCCCGGCTCGACCCGAAGAAGCCGGACTGGGAAGACCGGGACCGCATCATCTGGTCGACCGGCCACAAGGCGCCGGCGCTCTATCTCGGGCTGGGCATGGCCGGGTTCTTTCCAGTCGAAGATGTTGTCCGGCTGCGCCGACTCTACTCGCCGTATCAGGGACATCCCCACTGGCTGAAACTGCCCGGGGTCGAGGTTTCTTCCGGGTCGCTGGGGCAGGGGCTGTCGGTGGCGGTCGGTTGTGCGCTGGCGGCCCGGATGGACAAGAAGTCGTTCAGGGTCTACTGCATAACCGGCGACGGCGAGCATCAGGAAGGCCAGATGTGGGAAGCAATCATGGAGGCGGGCGCTTACGGGCTCGACAACCTCTGCTGCATTCTCGACAAGAACCGGCTGCAGATTGACGGCTGGGTCAAGGATGTGATGGACATAGACCCGATTGTCGAGAAGTACCGGGCGTTCGGCTGGCACGTCACCGAGATTGACGGTCACAACATGCAGCAGATTCTGAAGGCGTTCGAGAAGGCGGCGCTGACCAAGGGGCAGCCGACGGTGATTGTCTGCCACACGACGAAGGGCAAGGGCGTTTCGTTCATGGAGAACGTCGCCGGCTGGCACGGCAAGGCGCCAAATCGCGAGCAGCTGGTGCAGGGGCTGAAAGAGCTGAAGCTCGATTTCCGGATTGACTACGAGAAGCTGCTGGCCAAGGCCGAGGAGTATCAGGCCGAGGTAACGGCGAAGCTGATGGCCCGCGTGCCGAAGTTTGCCCGCGATTACTTCTGGAACCGGCAGCCGAACATGAAGGTCGAGATGAAGCCGACCCGGCTCGGTTTCGGCGACGCACTGGAAGTGGCCGGCTCCGACCGGCGGCTGGTGGCCATCGGGGCCGACATCTCCGGCTCGATTGCGATTTCCCGGTTCTTCGAGTGCGACCCGGCCCGGTGCGAACGCTGGATTTCCGTCGGCATCGCCGAGCAGTCCGGCACCGGCGTCGCGGCCGGGCTGGCCAAGGAGGGAAAGGTGCCGGTTTTCGGCACCTACGGCGTGTTTGCGGCCGGGCGCAACCTCGACCAGTTGCGCACGACGGTCTGCTACGGTAACTTCAATGTGTTGATCGCCGGTGCCCACGGCGGGGTTTCGGTCGGGCCGGATGGGGCGACCCATCAGGCGCTCGAAGACCTGTTTCAGATATGCGGTCTGCCGAACATGCATGTCGCGGTGCCCTGCGACGCGATCGAGACGCGCAAGGCAACCGAGCACCTGCTGCTGCAGATTCAGGGGCCGAAGTATATCCGTTTCGCCCGCGAGGCGACGCCGATTGTTACCCGACCGGAGTCGCCGTTCAAGTGGAACGTGCCCAATATCTACCGCTATCGCGGCGAGCAGCCGAACTTCATCGATGCATTCGACCTGAAGCCGGCCGACGAGTACGAGAATGAGGGCGAGAACCTGACGATAGTCGCCTGCGGGCCGATGGTGCCGGAGGCGATGCGGGCGGCCTGGATTCTCAAAGAGGAGTTCGGGCTGGAGACGCGGGTCATGAACCTGCACACGCTGAAACCGCTTGACCCGGCACCGCTGGTCAGAGCAGCACTCGAAACCGGGGTCATCCTGACCGCCGAGGAGCACCAGATCGGCGGACTGGCAAACCGGGTTTCCTATGCTCTGCACACCGCGCCGGAGCTCTACGGCCGGCCGCTGGCGTTCGGCGCCGTCGGGGTGAAGGACCGGTTCGGCGAGTCGGGCCAGCCCTGGGAGCTGATGTGGGAGTTCGAGCTGTCGGGCGAGCACATCGCGGCCCGGGCAAAGGAGTTGTGCGAGCTGGCTGGCGGGACGGCAGAGAAGACGGTCACGAAGAAGCCGGCGGCGAAAAAGAAGCCGGCAGTCGCGAAGAAGCCGGGCCGCAAGCCGAAAGCCGCGGGAGGCGAATAGCGGCAGCGGTTCAGAAGGACGGTATTCACAGAACGGAGAATGTGAAGTGAGACTTGCGCAGCGGATGGAGCGACTTGGAACCGAGACCGCCTTCGAGTGTCTGTGCCGGGCCAGGGCACTGGAATGCCGGATGGACGTCGTTCACCTCGAAATCGGCGAGCCGGACTTCGCCACACCGAAGCACATTGTCGAGGCGGCCAAGCGGGCGCTGGACGAGGGTTATACGCACTACGGCCCTTCCGCCGGTCTGCCCGAGCTGCGCGAAGCGCTGGCCGAATACGCCGGCCGGCTGCGCGGGGTGAAGTTCCGTTCCGAGCAGGTCGTGGTTACGCCGGGCGGCAAGCCGGTCATGGCGTTCGCGATCATGGCGCTGGTGGAGGAAGGCGACGAGGTAATCTACCCGAATCCGGGCTTCCCGATTTACGAGTCGATGATTGAGTACATGGGCGGACGGGCGGTGCCGATCCGGCTGCGCGAGGAGCGGCAGTTCCGGCTCGACGTCGAAGAGCTGGCGGCGCTGGTCAATCCGAGGACCAAGCTGATTATCATCAACACACCCCAGAACCCGACCGGCGGTTTTCTGACCCGTGAAGACCTGCGGCTGATTGCCGACACGGCGCTCAAACACAACGTCTGGGTGCTGGCGGACGAGATATACTCGGAAATCGTCTACGACACGAAGTTCGAATCTATCGCCCAGTTTCCCGAGATTCACCCCCGGCTGATAATCCTCGACGGTTTCTCCAAGACGTTTGCGATGACGGGCTGGCGCGTCGGCTACGGTATCATGCCCAAGGAGATGGCAGACAAGCTCGCCCGGATACAGACGAACACCAACTCCTGTACCGCCACCTTCAGCCAGCGTGCGTGTCTTGAGGCGTTGGCCGGCCCGCGTGAAGAGGTTAACCGGATGCTGGCGGAATTCAGACGGCGCCGTGATTTCATCGTCAAGGAGCTGAACGGGATTCCCGGGTTCCGCTGCAGTCTGCCGGTCGGCGCTTTCTATGCGTTCCCGAACATCGAGGGAACCGGGCTGGACTGCAAGGTGCTGGCCGACCGGCTGCTGGAGGAAGAAGGTGTGGCCTGTCTTGCCGGGACCTGTTTCGGCAAATTCGGGGACGGATTTCTGCGTTTCTCTTACGCCAACTCGGTCGAGAACATCGCCAAGGCGATCGGCCGGATAAAGAAGCTGCTGGCTGCCGGCTAGTCCGGCCCGCAGATGGAGAAGCCGGATGGCCGGCCGCGGCAGACCGGGCGCGAGGCGATCGCCGACCGGCTGGTAAGGCTGGGACAACTCCAGTTCGAAGACTTCTGCCAGCTCGACCCTTTGACCATCCGTAGCATCGCGACCGACCCGGACTGGTCGGTGGCACTTCAGAACGCTCCGCATGTGGAGCTCTCTCTTTGCCGGGTTGTCAGTCCGTCGGCGGCGGTCAGTTCGCCGTTTTCGCGGTCAAATGCCGGCGGACTCGACGAGATTCAAGCGGCTCAGGAACGGCTGGTGCGACGTTATGCGCTGGAGCTGCTGCGGGAGAAGGCGCCGCCGCTGTTCGACTGCCTGCCTTGGCATGATTGGGACTTCGCTGTTGTCGCGCGCCAGGTGCCGGTCTGGCAGACGCGGTTTCTCTTGACCGGAGCCGGTGCGACAACGACGGTCTGCCAGCTGCGCCGTTCTGCCGGGGTCTACGTTCTGGAGCAGCTTCCGGCGATGCGGGAGTATGTCCTGCGCAAGGCGGAGATGGAGAGAGTCCGACGGCTGGCCGTGGTTGAAGGCACGGTCGAGAAGATTCCGCTTGCCGCCGCTGCGGCCGACTTGGCGATTGTCGGCGGGACCGGCCGGGTAACTCCGGTTGCGCTGGCCGAACTCAGGCGGGTCGCCCGACGCCTGCTGGTGGTCGACAACGACCCGTGGATGACCGGGGAGCTGCCGCCCGGAGAATGGGAGATGGTCGAAGTCGCGGTCCGCGGGCTTGGCATCAGGACCGGCTGGTGGTTGGAGCGGCCGACAGGTTGACTTGTCCGAGGCCGCCGATATCCTAGTGTTCCGGTTTCGAGCAACCGCGCCATGACAGAAAACAGTCGACAGGACCCGGTGTCGTCGGGGCTGCACAAAGCGGCGGTGGCGATGGTGCTGGAGGACCTGAAGCAGCTCTGGCTTTCCGGTAAGTCGCTGTTCGAAGTTCTCGACGTCATCTACGACACAATCCGCCAGATCATTCCGTTCGACCGGCTGTCGGTCGCCTTCGTCAACGAAGAGACCGGGCTGGTTGTTTCCCGCTGGGTGCGCAGCGAAACCGAAGTGCGCCGGGTCGGCACCGGCTACTGGGCCGTGCTCAAAGGTTCGTCGCTGGAGCCGATTCTGCGCACCGGCCAGCCGCGCATTATCAATGACCTTGAGCAGTATCTGCTGTCGCACCCGGACTCTCGCGCCACCCGTGATATCCTTCAGGACGGCATCCGTTCCAATCTGACCTGTCCGCTGCGCGCGGCGGGTCGGCCCATCGGTTTCCTCTTCTTTGCTTCACGCCAGACGAACGTCTACCGCAGTGAGCACATCGAGACGTTCGAGGCGGTTGCCGAGGCACTCACGCTGGCGGTCGAGAAGGTCAAGTATATCGACGACCTCGAGCAGGCAAGGCGCAACTATGCGCAGGTTCTCTACTTCGTCGCCCACGAGCTGAAGTCACCTTTGGCCTCGGTCGTCACACTCGGTCAGACTCTGGTCGAGGGGTACGTAGGAAAGCTCACACCCCGGCAGGAGGAGAAGGTGCAGCGGATGGTCGCGAACTGCCAGTACCTGCTCAACCTAGTGCGCGACTACCTCGACCTGGCGCAGATAGAGTCCGGAGAGATGCACTACCGGCCACGGCCCGAGGTCGAGCTGGCCGACGAAGTCGTCCTGCCGGTGCTGGAGATTCAGTCTCCTTCGGCAGCGGCCCGGAAGATGACCGTGGTCAAGGACCTCGAGCATCTGGTCGCGCCGGGCGACCCCGACCTGCTGCGCGTCGTCGTCAACAACCTCGTCGGCAACGCGATAAAGTATGGTCGCGAGGGCGGGGTCATTTCAATCAGCCTTGTCCGCCGCGCCTTTTTCGACTACGACGACGCCGGTCAGCGCCAGCGTCGCTACTGGGCCCAGTTTACCATTCGCAACGACGGAACCGGATTCACCTCGGAGCAGAAACAGCGGCTGTTCGCCCGGTTCCAGCGCCTGGGACGGGCCGAAGACAAGACGACCGCCGGTTCAGGGCTCGGGCTCTACATATCCCGTCAGATTGTCATCCGCCACGGTGGTGAGATTGCGGCCGATTCCGAGCCCGGACAGTGGGCCGAGTTCCGGTTCCGCCTGCCGCTGAATCAGGAACCGGCGCTCGTGGACGTTCCGGCCTGAGCTTACGTCTCGCGGCGACGGTCAGTCCTGAAGTTTCTCGCGCAGTTCCCGGCCAAATTTCCGCGCTTCTGCTGAAATCTGCCGGCTGGCTTTGAGCTTGTTTCTTTCGGGGCAGTTGGCAGCGACGTATTGGCCAAGGAAATCAGCGCCGGCAAACCGGGCCAACCGGCTGAACATCTGAACAATCAGGTCGGCGCCGTCGAAGTGGTCACCGCCAGCGGTGATGACCAGCGCCCAGCGGCTGCCCTTGAGCAGGTTTTCGCCGTTCAGGAGCGCGAAGCAGCGGTCTACAACCGCCTTGAGCTGACTCGTCACGCCCCAGCAGAAGACCGGGCTGGTGAAGATAATCAGGTCGGCGTCAACCATCAGGTCGTAGATGGCCGCCATGTCGTCTTCCTGCCCGCACCCGGCCTGCTTCTTCGACCTGGTGCACTCCAAGCATTCCCGACAACCAGCGACGTTCAGGTCAGCCGTCCGCAGCCGGGTTATTTGCATTTTTGGGCCGAGCCCGCTCAGCACCCAGTCGGTGACGATTTCGGTATTTCCATGGCGGGGGCTGCCTTCCAGGACAAGAATGCGCTTCACGAGTTGCTCCTTTCAATCGGTATCATTCTATCCCGGGCGACTGCTCGCGCAAACAGCGGCTGAATCTCCTTGGCCTGAATCCGGTCTAAGCAGTGTCATGAGTAAATCAAGCCCTCTACGAAGCAGTTCTTGCGCAAGCTGTCGTTGTGGGGGCGTTTTCTGTCAAGATTCACAAGCCGAACAGGAGGACAGCCATGAACTCGGGTATTCCGTTTCGTTTCTTCCGTAGGCGCCGGCGGCTGATGCCGTTGGTCATTATCGTCGCGGCCACGCTATCGTCTGCCACAGGGCAATCGTGGAGTCTTCAGTCAAGCGGCACAACGAGTCATCTGGAAGCGGTCTGGTTTATCGGGCCCACCAAGGGGTTTGCTGTCGGCGACGCCGGCACTAGCCTTCAGACCTCGGATGGCGGTGCCACCTGGGCGCCTTTCCAGGTCTCTAATCAGGACCTTGAGGATATCGCGTTCATCGGTGGGGTAACCGGTCTGATTGTGGGTGACAACGGGCTTATCTTTCGCACCACCGATGCCGGCGCCAACTGGAGTCAGGTATCGGGCGGGCTACGCTCGACCCTGCGGGCAGTGGCGATGGGTGAGAATGGGCGAGCTTATGTTGCCGGCGACGACGGACTGATAATGCGCTCGACCGATAACGGGGCGACCTGGACGACCGTTGCCAGCGGCACCGACCGATACGAGGGTGCCTGGGCCTGGGGCGACATGCTCGGCTGGATAGTCGGTCGCAACGGTGTCATTATGGCGACGACCGATGGCGGCTCTACTTGGCACCCGCAGTCGAGCGGCACCCTTAGCGACCTTAAGAACGTCTTCTTTGCCAACGACCGGCTCGGCTGGGCGGTCGGGCAGAACTCCACGGTCATCAAGACAACGAACGGCGGCGCGAGCTGGTTTTCCTCGAACTCCGGCGTCAGTTTTGGAATGGATGGCGTCTTTTTCGTCGATACCACAGAAGGCTGGATTGCGGGTGAGAACGGGGCAGTCTACCACACGACAGATGCGGGAACGAGCTGGCAATTCGAGCCGAGCGGCACAACAAACGAGCTGAATGACGTCCACTTCTACGGCAGCGCCAAGGGTTGGGCTGTCGGTAACGCCGGAACAATCGTTTTCCGCCAGAGCTCGGGTGTCGAGGAGAGCGGCACGACGCCGGTGCCTTCGCCAAGTGCCGTCGTCTGGCCCAGCCCGGCGGTCAGGTTCTCCTCACTCCGAATCGTCGCTGAGCTGCCCCGTCCCCGCGTGACGGTCGTTGCTGCCGATGGTCGGGTTGTGCAGGAGCTTGAGCCAGCCGGCTCCGACAATCTGTTCCGGTGGGACCTGCGCGACTACTACCGTCAGCTTGTGGTTCCCGGAGTCTACTTCTACCACGTCGAGTCCGGTTCGAACAAGCTGAGTCTGCCGGTAGTCTTGGTCAGAGACTGAGATGCCGTCTACATCCTCCCGAGAGGCGCGGTCTGTCCGCGCCTCTCGCTTTACGTTGCTTGACTTCGGACGCTAGCCGACTACTGTGATTCGGATGGACGAAATCAGGCTGCGTTACGGGCTTAATCCGCACCAGGCCGCTGCCCGTGCTTACGTGCCGGACGGGGAACTTCCGTTCAAAGTCCACAACGGCCAACCCGGCTTCATCAACCTGCTCGATGCGCTCAACTCGTGGCAGCTGGTCAGAGAGCTGAAGGCACTGACCGGGCTGCCGGCCGCGGCTTCGTTTAAGCACGTCAGTCCGGCCGGAGCGGCAATCGGTCGGCCGCTGTCGGCCGAGCTGGCCGAATCGCTCTTCGTGAAGGCGGGGGAACTTTCACCGCTGGCCTGCGCCTACGCCCGCGCCAGAGGTGCAGACCGGATGTCGTCCTTCGGCGACTGGGCGGCATTCTCGGATACCGTGGATGAGCCGACGGCAAGGCTGCTCGCCCGCGAAGTCTCTGACGGCTGCATTGCGCCGGGTTACGAGCCGGCCGCGCTGGAGCTGCTCAAGGCCAAGAAGAACGGCAAGTATCCTGTGCTCGAAATGCGGCCCGACTACGAACCGCCGCAAACCGAGATTCGACAAGTATTCGGCGTATTCCTGGAACAGACGCGAAACAACGCCCGGGTCGCACCCTCCCTGCTTGAGAACATCGTTACGGTGAACAAGGTCATACCGGATTCGGCCCGGCTCGACATGCTCATCGCCACGCTGGTCCTGAAGTACACCCAGTCCAACTCGGTCTGCGTCGCCTTTGACGGTCAGGTCATCGGCGTCGGCGCCGGTCAGCAGTCACGCATCCACTGTACTCGCATCGCCTGCGACAAAGCCGAACGCTGGTTGCTCCGGCTGCATCCGAAGCTCCGGGGACTTGACTTCAGGAAGGACGTCGCCCGCAGCCAGCGGGCAGCGGCAATCGACCTTTATCTCGAAGAAGAGGCGACCGAGGCCGAGCTCGCGGCGTGGCGGCTCAAGCTTGCCACTGTTCCCGAGCCGCTGACGAAGAAGGAGCGCCTTGACTGGATAGGCGGTTTTTCCGGCATTGCACTCAGCTCCGATGCCTTCATTCCGTTCCGGGACAACATTGACCGGGCTGCCCGTTCCGGGGTCCGCTACGTTGTCCAGACCGGCGGTTCGACATCCGATCCCGCCATCGTCCGCGCCGCCGACGAATACGGCATGGTCATGGTCTTCACCGGCCTCCGCCTGTTCCACCACTAGTGCCTGACCGGCCTTGACTGGCCGGTGTTGTCGGCTACGATACGGCCGAGATGCGCCTGCTGGTCGTCGTCAGCCTGTCTTTGATTGCCGGCTGCACCTCGGGGCCGCCGGTCGAGGTGACGCTGCTATGGGAATCCACTGCGGTGGCCATGGCACCAGTGGACATTGATGCGGACTCGAGCGACGAAATCATTGTCTACGATTCAGACAACTACATCGTCGGGCGTGACCAGCAGCTGCAGGTCAGTTCGGCCTCGCTACGGTTCACGCGGGATTCGCGTCTGGCTGGTCCGCCGCAGGCGCGAGGCGAGACACTGATGTGGGCGCCGCGCGTTCGGAATGACTCGTTGTTTCTGCAGCGGCTGTGGCATGGTCGCGAGTTGTTCTGCTGCGAGGTCCCTCGGGTCCCCGCGAATGACTTCTGGGACGGCTCCGTCAGGCAGGTCGAGGTCGCGGATATCTGTGGAGACGGCCGTCCGGAACTGATAGCCGCCGTCCAGGCCGGCTTCGCGCGCAGACCGAGGGGCATCTTTGTGTTCGACCTGAATACAGGACGCCGGGTCTGGGACTATCCGCTGGGGCCGAACCCTGAGATGTTTCTGCTCCGTGACGTGGACCGGGACGGCAGGCCCGAGGTTTTCGTCGGGACGACGGCGCCGGGAAACGGCAGCACTGCAAAGGGCACGGACGATTCCCACACCTATGTTTTTTGCCTGCGGCATGACGGAACGCTTCGCTGGCAGAGAGTAGTCGGGACATTCGGACAGACGGCCGCAGTCGGCTGGTTTGGAGACCGACTGCTGGTTCACGAGCAGGGTCTGCCGGTCAAAGAGGCTGACCCCGACAGTATCTTTCTTCTTGACCCCGCGACCGGCGTCATTTCTGCCTCGGCGCAGGTCGGCTGTTTCGGTCGGGGTGCGGTCAATCTGGATGATGGCCAACTCGCAGTTGTGGCGGCCAGCGACGACACCTTGCGCGTCTATGATGCCGGGCTCCAGGTCGTCCGCAAGCGCCCAATCGGTGAGTTCGGCGCGACCGGCATCTGCCGGGGCAGTTATACTGCGCCGGGGAAGGTCGAGTTTGCCGTAGCGACTACCGCGGGCAATCTGCTCTTGTTCGACGACAGACTCCGGCTCAGGGCCAAGGCAGCCGCCGGCAGTGTCTGTAGTATGTTCCCACTGAGCCACAAGGGACGCCAGCGGCTGCTCCTCTTCTTGCCGCTGGCCCCGACACGAGCCTGGCGGCTGTATGAGTTCAACTCTCTGCCGTTGCTGAGCCGTCAGGTGAGCGTGGGAACATTGCTTGCGGGCATGTTTCTGCTAGTGCTGGTTTTCGGCGTCGCGCTCGTTTCGATTCGCTATCACCAGCTGCGCGATATCCGGACGGTGGTGCGCGGGCTGACCGGTCAGGCCGGCATCGTCGAGATTGACCTCCGTGGCGAGGTCAGACGCTGCAATCCGAAGGCCCGTGAGCTGCTCGGCGGCGAGGACCTGCCGGATGGCCCGCTGGCGCAGGCAGTGAAGGCAGCGCTGGCCGAGCCGGTCGGGTCGGAGCCGCGGGAGTTGCCGGTTGCGCTCGCGGGCGGCCGGGCAGTGCTGGCGCGCGCAGTCCGGGTTCGCTCCGGGGTCATGCTCACGCTCGAGGACGTTTCCGCGGTGGAGTATCTGCGTCGGGTGAATGTCTGGATGCCGGTTGCCCAGCGTCTGGCCCACGACATCAAGAATCCGCTGACAGTCATCTCGCTGGCCCTGCAGCGGCTGGAGCAGCAGGCGGCTGCCGGCGGCGCAAGACACGTCGAGACTGCCCGGGCCGAGATTGACCGGTTGAGACGGATGGCCGACGGGTTTATGCGCCTGACCCGGCTGGAGCCG
>Ga0073932_1002067_pt1 | contig 33528 bp, 23 predicted proteins | sample DewCreD2012metaG_FD_76967 | JGI IMG/M metagenome (GOLD analysis project Ga0073932, IMG submission 76967) | Hot spring sediment bacterial and archeal communities from British Columbia, Canada, to study Microbial Dark Matter (Phase II) - Dewar... ...
CTGTACGCCAGGGCCGGTGGATCACGCGGCGGGTGTGCTGCTCGACCCACCCAACATCCCCGGTCTGCATCACACGCCGCTGGCTGCCCTGCTGAGCGACCGGCTGGGCGCGCCGGTGCGCATGATCGGGCGCGTCGGCCCGGACGCGTTCGGGGAGACGCTCCTCGCCACGGCGCGGCGCGACGGCGTGGACACGACCCACGTCCGGCGCGACGAGACGGCGGCGACCGGCGTCGCGCTCATCACCGTGGCCGACTCGGGCCAGAACACCATCGTGGTCGCGCCCGGCGCCAACGGCCAGGTGACGCCCGCCGATGTGGACGCCGCGGCGGAGGCGTTCGCCGGCGCGGCGGTCCTGCTCGTCCAGCTCGAATGCCCGCTGCCGGCCGTGATCCGGGCCGCACAACTGGCCCGCGACCGCCAGGCGCTGGTCGTCCTCAACCCGGCCCCGGCCCGGCCGCTGCCGGAGGCGTTGTTGAAGCTGACCGACCTGCTGGCGCCCAACGAGTCGGAGCTGGCGGCCCTCGCCGGGGGAGCCGACGTCGCCGCCGGAGCGGCGCAACTGCGCGCCGCCGGGGTCCGGACCGTCATCGTCACACGTGGGGAGCGCGGCGTGTACTATGAGAGCGCGGACGCGCGCGGCGAATTACCCGCGCACCCCGTCCCGGTGGTGGACACCACGGCCGCCGGCGACGCCTTCCTGGGCGGCCTGGCCGTGGCGCTGGCCGAGGGCCGGCCGCTGGCCGAGGCGGTGGCGTGGGGCAACGCCGCCGGCGCGCTGGCCGTCACCCGGCCCGGCGCGCAGCCGTCGCTGCCGACCGCGCGCGAGTTTCACGCTTTTCTCAAGGAGCGCACGCCATGAGCACACTGCCTTCCAGCGCCGACGTCGTCATCGTCGGCGGCGGCGTGATGGGCGCCAGCACCGCCTACCATCTGGCGCAGCGCGGCGGCCTGTCGGTGGTCCTGCTGGAGCGCGAGGCGTTCTTCGGCCAGGGCGCCACCGGGCGGTGCGCGGGCGGCATCCGCTACCAGTTCGGCACGGCCGTCAACATTCGGCTCTCGCTCCACAGCCTGCCGATGCTGGACGCGTTCGAGGCGGAGACCGGCCGGCCGGCGCTGGTGCGCAAATGCGGTTATCTCTTCGCGCTGACGCGCGAGGCCGATTTCGAGGAATTCCGGCGCAATGTGGCCCTGCAGCGCTCGCTGGGCGTGCCGGTCGAGTGGCTGTCCGGCGACGAGGTCCGGCGGCTGGCCGCGCCGGCGGTCTTCCCGGACGCCCTGGCCGGCACCTTCTGCGCCGAGGACGGCCTGGCCGACCCGTACAGCGTGGTCATGGGCTACGTCGAGGCGGCGCGGCGGCGCGGCGCGCTGTGCCTGAACGAGGTCGCCGTGACCGGCGTGGAGACGGACGCCGGCCGCGTGACGGGCGTACGCACGACCCGGGGCGACATCGCGACGCGGGTCGTGGTGAACGCGGCCGGGCCGTGGAGCGCGGCCCTCGGCCGGATGGCGGGCGTGGCCGTGCCGGTGACGCCGCTGCGCCGCCAGTGGCTGACGACCACGCCCGTGCCGGGGCTGCCCGCGGATTTCCCGTTCGTCATTGACTTCGCCCAGAGCCTGTACTTCCACCGCGAGGGCGAGGGGCTGCTGACCGGCATGTCCAACCCGAACGAGACGCCGGGGGAGGACCAGAACGTGGACCCGGATTGGGAGCTGGTCCATCTGGAGGCCGCGCTCCAGCGCCTGCCCCTGTTGGAGCGCGCCGGGGTCGCCTCGCGCGTGGCCGGCCTGTACGAGGTCACCCCGGACGCGCACCCGATTCTGGGCCGGACCCCGCTGGAGGGGTTCTACCTGATCACGGGCTTTTCGGGCCACGGCTTCATGCACGGCCCGATCTGCGGCCGGCTGCTGGCCGAGATCATCCTGGACGGGCAGGCCTCCACGCTCGACGTGAGCGCCCTGGCCTACGACCGCTTCTCGGGCGAGGCGCTGACGCGCGAGTATCACGTCGTGTGAGGCTGGTCGGACGGCGGGTTGCGCCGCGCCGCGTGCTCCCGGCAGAACGGACAGGCGGGTGGACGCCGATACGGCCATCCGTTCTCGCCCGTTTATCCGTTGTCCGCGCTCTCCCCGCCCGGCCCAAACCGGGGGGGGCGCGCGCCTGGCCCATCCGGGTGGGCGGTTTCGTCGCCGCAGGAGATGACTTTCAACTGTTCAACCGCGCCGACCGGGTGAGGTATACTCCTCAAGGTGCGGAGCCGTTTTGTGCACCGAGGCGTCGCGCCGTCGCCCCGCCGCGAAAACATCCATCTGTCAGGAGGACAAGCTCTATGGAATTCCCGGCCTATGTCACCCATGCGGGTCTGCGGGATTGGGTGCGCGAAACGGCCACGCTCTGCAAGCCGGATCAGGTCCACTGGTGCGACGGCTCGCAGGCCGAGTACGACCGGCTGTGCGATCAGATGGTCCGGAGCGGCACCTTCCTGCGCCTCAATCCCGAGAAACGCCCCAACAGTTTCCTGGCCCGTTCCGACCCCAGCGACGTGGCCCGGGTGGAGGACCGCACCTTCATCTGCAGCCTGAACCCCAACGCCGCCGGGCCGACGAACAACTGGATGCACCCGCGCGACATGAAGGCCATCCTGCACAAGCTCTTCGATGGCGCCATGCGCGGGCGGACGATGTACGTTATCCCGTTCAGCATGGGGCCGCTGGGCTCGCCGATCGCCCACATCGGCGTGCAGCTGACCGACTCGCCTTACGTCGTGGTGAGCATGCGCATCATGACGCGCATGGGCCGCGCGGTGCTGGAGACGCTGGGCGACGGCGAGTTCGTCCCGTGCCTGCACTCGGTGGGCATGCCGCTGGCGCCCGGCCAGAAAGACGTGCCCTGGCCGTGCAACCATGAGAACAAGTACATCGTCCACTTCCCGGAGGAGCGCTCGATCTGGTCCTATGGCAGCGGCTACGGCGGCAACGCCCTGCTCGGCAAGAAATGCTTCGCGCTGCGCATCGCCTCGGTGCTGGCGCGCGCCGAAGGCTGGCTGGCCGAGCACATGCTCATCCTGGGCGTCGAGTCGCCGGACGGCCAGAAGACCTATGTGGCCGCCGCCTTCCCCAGCGCCTGCGGCAAGACCAACTTCGCCATGCTCATCCCGCCGCCGGCCTTCGAGGGCTGGAAAGTGACGACCGTCGGCGACGACATCGCCTGGATCAAGCCCGGCGCCGACGGCAAGCTGTACGCCATCAACCCGGAGGCCGGCTTCTTCGGCGTGGCGCCGGGCACCTCGGAGAAATCCAACCCGAACGCCATGGCGTCCATCACGCGCAACACCATCTTCACCAACGTCGCCCTGACCGACGACGGCGACGTGTGGTGGGAGGGCATGACCAAGACCCCGCCCGCGCACCTGATCGACTGGAAGGGCCAGGACTGGACGCCGGACGCCGGCCGGCCGGCCGCGCACCCGAACGCGCGCTTCACGGCCCCCATCAGCCAGTGCCCGTCCATCGACCCGGAGTACGACAACCCGCAGGGTGTGCCGATCTCGGCCTTCATCTTCGGCGGGCGGCGCAGCACGGTGGTGCCGCTGGTCTACCAGGCCTACAACTGGAACTACGGCGTGTACGCGGCGGCGACGATGGGCTCCGAGACGACGGCCGCGGCGGCCGGCAAGCTCGGCGAGGTGCGCCGCGACCCGATGGCCATGCTGCCGTTCTGCGGCTATCACATGGCCGACTACTTCAATCACTGGCTGCAGTTCGGGCGCAACGTCCAGAACCCGCCGCGCATCTTCAACGTCAACTGGTTCCGGCGCGACCAGAACGGCAATTTCCTCTGGCCGGGCTTCGGCGAAAACATGCGCATCCTCAAATGGATCGTCGAGCGCACGCGCGGCCAGGCCCGCGCCATCGAAGGGCCGCTGGGCCGCATGCCGCGTTACCAGGACATCGACTGGCGCGGCATGGAAACCTTCTCCGAGGATCAGTTCAAGGCGCTGATGAGCGTCGACCGCGACGAGTGGATCCAGGAGCTCATCCAGCACGAGGCGCTCTTCCTCAAACTGTACGACAAGCTCCCCAAGGAACTGATCTTCCTGCGCGAGCTGATCCTCTCCAGCCTGTGGCGCTCGCCGGCCAAGTGGGAGATGGCCTTCGAGTAGGCCGCGCCCCTCCCCGCCCGGAAGCAAACAGCCCCGGCCGAAAGCCGGGGCTGTGGTCGTGTCCCCGGGCCCTAAAACGAGGCGGCGGCGGCGGCCGGGTCGGTGAAGACCTCAAAGAACGCCATCATGCCCACCTGCTCCAGCACGCCCGCCACCCGGGGCTGCGGGTTGAGCAGTTTGACGTGCGACTGCACGCCCGCCGCGTGCGCGTCGCCCAGCGCCCGGATGGCGCGCCAGCCCTCGGTCTCCGGGTCCGGCGCGGGCGCGCCCCGGAAAAGCAGGGCGATGGTGTGCAGGGCCACCAGCCCCGCGCTGCTGGAAAACGGCACCCCGCCCAGGTCGATGAGCAGGTCGCGGACCCCGCTCTGATAGAGCTCATTCCCCTTGGCAATGACGTCCCGGTAGTTCGAGCCGTCCAGGTCGCCCTGCAACCGCAGGACCGTCACCGGCACGCGCGCCTGAACCTGGTCCACCGTGATGTTCATACGTCTTCTCCTTGCGCCGGGGCCTGGCCGGCGAGTTTCTTCACCAGAGTCAAGATGTTGCCGCCCTGAGGAGACACCTGATGGATGACCTGATCGACCAGTTGCCGCACCAGATACGCCCCCAGCCCGCCCACCGGCCGCAGTTCTAGCGGAAGGTTCAGGTCCGGATCGGGCAGTTGCGTCGGGTCAAACGGCGCCGCCGAATCGCGCAGGCGCACGATCACGGTTTCCGCCTCGCGCGCCACCTCCACCTCCACCTCGCCCGGGCCGCCGCCGTAACCGTGTTCGATGATGTTGGTCAGCGACTCGTCCACCGCCAGCACCAGGTCGTCGACGGCGCCAGCCGAAGCGCCCAACGCCCGCGCCGTGTCGGCGACGAACTGCCGCGCGCGGGCCAGTTGGTGGAGTTCAGCAGGGATGCGTAGCAGCGCCGTCACAGGCCTCTCACGCAGCCCTGCCTCCTTTCGATTTCGACGCGAACAGGACTGACCGGCTCCAGTATACAGGACCTGGACGAATCCGGGCAAGCCGCCGGCCTTGCCGCGCGCCTCCGCCGGACGAGCGCCTCAGCGGCGGCGCCGCGGCCGGCCGGGATACGAATGCGAATCCGCCGCTCGCCGTCTCCAAATGAGCGTATAATGAACCTACGCCATCTTATCCGACCATCACGAGGAGAAGCTGCCATGCAACGGACCGATCGTCTCGTCGTCGCTGTGCTCGTCGTCGCGCTGGCGCTCGCCGCCTGCGCGCCGGCCTCCACGCCTGCGCCCACCGCCGCCCCCACCGCCGCGCCGAGCGACAAACTGGCCGAGATCCTGGCGCGCGGCACCCTCATCGTCTCGACCGACCCGGCCTACCCGCCGCAGTCCGAGCTCAACCCCAGCGGCCAGCGCCCGGCGGACACCAAATGCGCGGCCGACCAGACGACCGCGGCCGAGCTGACCGGCTTCGACATCGACACCGCCGTGGCCATCGCCAAGGGCCTGGGGGTGGAAGCGTGCTTCGTCACGCCGGCCTGGGACCTGATCACGGCCGGCAACTGGGCGGACCGCTGGGATATCAGCGTCGGCTCGATGACGGTGACGCCGGAGCGCATGCAGGCCCTGTACTTCGCCCAGCCGTACTACACCACGCCGGCGGCCGCCTTCGTCCACCAGGATAACACTACCTTCACCGCACCCGCCGATCTCTCGGGCAAGGCCGTGGGCGTCTGCACGGCCTGCACATACGAGGCCTACCTGAACGGCACGCTGCAAATCCCGGGCGAGACCATCGACTTCGTCGTCACGGGGGCCACGATCAAGGGCTACGACACGGACTCGACCGCCCTGGAGGACCTGGCCCTGGGCGACGGCGTGCGCCTGGACGCCGTGATCACGGCCCAGCCCACCGGCCAGGGCTTCATCGCCGACGGCAAACCGCTCAAACAGTTGGGCGACCCGCTCTATTTCGAGTACCTGGCCCCGGCCATCGACAAGAAACATAGCAAGGACCCGATCTCCTTCGTCAAGAAGGTGAGCGAGATCGTCCTGAGCCTGCACCGGGACGGCACGCTCAAAGCGCTGTCGGAAAAATACTACGGCACCGACCTGACCAGCGCGGCCGGCGCCTTCAATGTGGACAGCCTGAAGCAATTCCCCTAGGGTCCAGCCCGAAACGGGGCTGAATGGACACCGACGCGACACTTGCTCCCGCTGAAGACGGTCTTCAGCGGGAGCAAGCGGTTATGGTCTAAAAAGGAGGAAGCGATGACGGCCGACGCCGCCTCGGCGCGCCCCCCCGACCCGGACCTGAACATGGGCCTGACGCTCATCGCCGCCCAGCGCCGCGCCAACGCCGGGCACGCGCTGCGGGTGGCGGTCGTGTGGGTGGCGCTCATCAGCATTCTCACCCTCGTCCTGCTGCAAATCAACGTCGACCCGGGCTACCTGCTCCGGCGCACCGACATCCTGCGCCTGATCGTGGTCAACGGCCTGGGCGTCACCATCGCCGTCTCGCTGGTTTCGGTGGCCATTGCCTCGGTGCTGGCCCTGATTGGCGCGCTGGGCCGGCTCTCATCCCACCCGCTGGCGCAGGGCGTCTCCGGCTTCTATGTCTCGGTGGTCCGCGGCACCCCCCTGCTGATCCAGCTCTTCCTGATCTACAACGGCCTGGCCCAGATCGGCACACAGCTCATCCGCCTGGGTCACCCGGACATCGGCCGGCTGCTGATCCTGGACGAGATCTCGGCCGGCGTCATGGCGCTCAGCCTGAATTACGGCGCCTACATGACCGAGATCTTCCGCGCCGGCATCCAGTCCATCAGCCACGGCCAGTGGGAGGCGGCCCAGGCGCTGGGCCTCACGCCCGGCCAGACGCTCTGGCGCGTGATCCTGCCGCAGGCGGTGCGCATCATCATCCCCGACATCGGCAACCAGTTCATCGCCATGCAGAAGGACTCGGCCCTGGTCTCGGTGATCGGCGTGTGGGAGATCACGTATCTGGCCACGCGCTCGGCGCGCACCGAAAGCAAATACATCGAGATGTTCCTCACCGCCGCGGCCGTGTACTGGCTGCTGACGATCGTCTCCACCTGGGCGCAGACGCGCCTGGAGAAGCGGATGGCGCAGGCCTATGAACGCTGACCTGGCCGACGACGACGGCGTCATCATCCGGGTCGAGCAACTGCACAAGTGGTTCGGCCTGCTGCACGTCCTGCGCGGCGTGTCGCTCGAGGTCCGGGCGCGGGAGGTGGTGGTCCTCATCGGGCGCAGCGGCTCGGGCAAGAGCACGTTCCTGCGCTGTCTGAACTTTCTGGAGGCGCCCTCGGCCGGGCGCCTGCGCGTCGCCGGCCTGACCGCCGACCTGCAGCCCGGCCAGAGGCCGCCGGCCGAGGTCGTCAAGAATGTGCGCCTGCGCACCGGCATGGTCTTTCAGGAGTTCAACCTGTTCCCGCACATGACCGCCCTGGAGAACGTCATCGAGGGCCTGGTGTCGGTGAAGAAGATGAAGAAGGCGCAGGCCGTGCCGGTCGGCGAGACGTACCTGGCCAAGGTCGGCCTGCTGGAGAAAAAGGACGTCCATCCCATCCGGCTCTCGGGCGGGCAAAAGCAGCGCGTGGCCATCGCGCGCGCGCTGGCCATGGAACCGAAGGTGATGCTGTTCGACGAACCGACCTCGGCCCTGGACCCGGAGCTGATCGGCGAGGTGCTGGAGGTGATGAAGCAACTGGCCCGCGAGGGCACCACCATGCTGGTGGTCACGCACGAAATGCAGTTCGCGCGCGAGGTGGCTGACCGCGTGATCTACATGGAGGACGGCGTCATCCTCGAGGACAGCCCCCCGGAGACGATCTTCACGCAGCCCGCCGACCCCCGCACACGGCAGTTTTTGGACCGCCTTCTGTAGAGACGACCGGGCCGGCCGTTTCTACGCCGGCAACACGTAGTGCGCGGCGGCCTGCGCCATCAGGGCCGCGCCGAGCGCCAGAGCCCGTTCATCGAAATCGAAGCGCGGATGGTGGTGGGGGTAATTCAGGCCGCGCTCGGCGTTGTTCGAGCCGATGAAGAAATAACAGCCCGGGATGGTCTCCATCATGTAGGCCATGTCCTCGGACCCCATCGTCCGTTCGTCGGCCGCCACCTGCGTGACGCCCGGCAGGGTCTGCGCCAAGCCGCGCACCATCGCGCTCATCGCGGCGTCGTTGACCGTGGCCGGCGTGATGCGCCAGGTGGCGACGGTCGGCTCACAGTCCAGCGCCCGCGCCACGCCCTCGGCCACCTCGCTCAGCCGGCGCAGGACCAGGTCGCGCACTTCAGGCTTGAAGGTGCGGATCGTGCCGCCCAGGACGGCCGAGTCCGGGATGACGTTGAAGGCCTCGCCGGCCTTGACCATCGTGGTCGAGATCACGGCGCTGTCCAGCGGGGGGACGTTGCGGCTGACGACGGTTTGCAGCGCGGTGATGAGGTGCGCGGCGGCGACGACCGGGTCCCTGGTCTGATGCGGCGCGGCGCCGTGGCCGCCCCGCCCCTGCAGCGTGATGGTGAAGCGCTCGGAAGCGGCCATGGCCGGACCATCGGTGGCCGCCACCCACCCCAGCGGTTTCTCGTTCCACAGGTGCAGGGCCAGGCACCGTTCCGGCGGCGGGCCGAGGCGGTCCAGCACGCCATCCTTCACCATCGCCTCCGCCCCGCCCAGGCCCTCCTCGGCCGGCTGGAACACGAATTTGAGCGTCCCCGCCATCTGCGCCCGGAGCGGCGTCAGCATCCGGGCCACCGCCAGGCCGATCGTGGTGTGGCCGTCGTGCCCGCAGGCGTGCATCACGCCCGGCGCCTGGGAGGCGTACTCGGCGGTGTTCGCCTCCTGGATCGGCAGCGCGTCCATGTCGAAACGCAGCAGCACGGTGGGGCCGGGCCGATCGCCCTCCAGCAGCCCGACCACGCCGGTGCGCCCCACGCCGGTGGTCACTTCCAGACCGAGCCGGTTGAGCTCCTGGGCCACGATCCCGGCAGTGCGAATCTCCTGAAAGCCCAGCTCCGGGTGGCGGTGGAAATCGCGCCGGCGCGCGATCATGTCCGGCAGGAGATGTTCGGCTTGAGCATGAAAGTCGAGGCTCATCAGGTCGTCTCCGGGCTTGAACCGTGAAGGCCGCTATGGAAAGGAGGCCATCGAAGCGCCAAGACCATAGCCGGGCGTCCCGGGTGTTCTGAGCGGTTTATCCGCCGCCGCGCCAGGCGGCCAGGAGCAGACACAGCCAGCCGGCCAGGAAAGCGGCGCCGCCCAGAGGGGTGACGGCCCCGAGCCAGCGCTGGCCCGTGAACGCCAGGAGGTAAAGACTGCCGGCGAACAGCACGACGCCGGCGATGAACAGCCAGCCGGCGATGACGGGCAGGTTGGAGTTCGGCCAGCGCGTCACCGCCCAGGCCACGGCCAGCAGCGCCAGCGCGTGGTACATCTGGTAGCGGGCGCCGGTCTCGAAATTGGCCAGCAGCGCGGCCTCCAGCCGGGCGCGCAGCGCGTGCGCCCCGAAAGCGCCCAGGCCGACGGACAGGCCGGCGAGCAACGCGCCGAGTAGAAAGAAAATGCGGTCCATGACCGATGACCAGAAACAGATTGTAGCCGGAAGACGATAGAGGTTATCGTACCCGATATCAGCGGCCGACCGGCGCGGCGCGTTCCAGTTGCGGCCCCTGCGGGGTGTCTTTCACCTGCCAGCCGAGTTCCATCAGCCGGGCCCGCACGGCGTCGGCCCGCGGCCAGTCTTTGGCGGCCCGGGCGGCCTTGCGCTCGGCCACCAGGCCCAGCACCTCGTCCGGGATGGCGGGCGCCTCCGGTTCCGCGCTGCGTGCCTTCAGCACCTCGGACCAGACCGAGTCCGGGACGCCGGCCGGGATGCCCGGCACATGGGCGTCGCCAAGCTCGGACACCGGGAACGAGGCGCGGCTGTCCCAGCGGCGCTCGCGGCCCTCGCGGATGAGCGTGACGCCGCCGACCCCCATCACGTTGCAGGCGCCGGCGACCAGGTCGATGACCAGCGCGGTGTGTTCGTCCAGGCCGAGGATGGGCAGTCCGGGCGGCAGCAGGCGCGCCAACGCCTCGAAGCGCTCACGGCCCATGAAACAGTGGCTGGTGTCCAGCTCGGCGCCGCCCTCGGCGTTGTTCCAGTGCGGGATGACGACCAGCGGCAGACCATAGGCCGCCAGCAGGTCCAGGCCGGCGCGCCAGTGCAGGTCCTCGCCCACCTTGTAGATTTCGTAGACGGGCAGCGTCTGCGCGCTCGCGGCCAGGGTGGCCGCGCTGGCCAGGGCCACGGCCGCCCCCAGCCGGTGCGCGGCCAGCAGAGTTTGCCAGGCGAGACTGTCCCGCAACTGGCGGACGGCGTAGGTCGGGCTGCCGGCGCCCATGAAGAGCAGGCTGGCCGGGCGCAGCGCGGCGACGATGTCCGGGTCGTCGGGGCTGAAGGGCGTGCCGCGCCGGCGGGCCGGGACCACGTCCACCTGCGGCTTGTCGTTCTGCAGGCGCTGGGCGAGGAAATCCGCCACGCGGCCGGCCACCTGGGCCGAGTTCAACTCAAAACCGGCCGGCGTCTCCAGCACCGCGATGCGCAGCGGCCGGGCCAGGCGCGGCGTGAGACTCTGAAAGATTTTGCTGCCGCTGGCCGAGGTCTCGCCGGAACCGAACAATACGACCAGGCCCGGCTGAGCTCCGTCCGGCACGCGCGCTGTTGGAGCGGCATTCATAGGCGACTCAGGCACAACGAATGATTGTATCGCCGGAGCCGGTCGCCGCGCTGTGTTGGCGAATATCGTTGTTGCGAATAAGTGCGAGAAGCCAAGGCTTAGCGCGCCTTGTCCGGTTCAATGGCCCGGCGCAAGACGGCCAGCATCTGCATGGACCGCGCCGGGCTGAAGCCGCGGTAGCCATGGGTCTGCAAGATGGCCCGGATGCGCGGCCGGTCCACATCGCCGTCGGCGGTCTGATAGCCGATCTGTTGGGCCTCGCGATAGAAGCCCTCCAGGTCCAACGCGCCGGCGGCAGGCGGGCTCTCGCGCGCCAGCTCCTGGCCCGCGCTCATCTCGGCCAGCGCCGCCTCATCCTGCTCCGCGCCCGGCAGACCCGTCATCTGGCTCGTATAGTCCAGGATGGCCTGGATGGGAAACGCCTTGAGCACCTTGCCGACCGGCAGCGCCCGGCCGAGCGCGCCCTGCACCTTGGTCACTTCGCACTCCCAGCCGCCCTCCGTCTGCCGCATCCGCAGCACGCAGTTCATGTCGTACTCCAGGCCGCGCAACGCCTCCGGCGCCTCCCCCACTTTCACGAGGCGGTCGCGGTTCCTGGGGTCCTCCCGGTATTTGTCCTGGAGCCGGGCGGTATAGATGACGTAGCGGATCGGGCAGTTGGCCAGCCGCGTGTTCAGACGGATCAGTGGCCGTTTGGCCATGCTCCAGTCCAACTGCGTCAGCGTCGCGTCCTCGAGGGATTTGCCCCAGCGCAGGCTGCGCTGCTCGGCGACCAGCGCGCGCGCATCCTTGCGGATGGTCCACAGCACCGAGATCGAATCGACCGCCAGGGTCTGAACCGGCCGGCCATCCGGGAACCTGTAGCGTCCGGCCGCGACATCGTCCACGATCTGGATGACGTCGTTGATGTCCTTGGTCTTGGCCAGCAGGAACTCAGGGACCTCGGGCATGCCCGCGCACTGCTCGGCGTTGCCCTCCGTGTCGATCAGGAGCACGTCCGGGAAGTAGCGCAGGATCGACTCGGTCTTGCGCGTGCCGGTGTCACCCCAGAAAAGCATTTTGAGATGGCGTGGGCGGACCTGGCGGCTGCTGGCGATTGGGATCATCGTGTTCCCCTGCATGCGGCGGAACGCAAAAGCCGCGCGGCGCAGCGCCCATCATAGAACAAATGAACTAAATTTCAAGGGCAATTGGGAGGGGTTTGCCAACCGCCTGCAAACGCAGCCAAGGATGGGCGACCTCCCCCCGCCCTTCCCGGGCCGTGTCCCGATGCCTGTGTAAACGCCTTGGGGCGCACGGCCGTGCGCCCCGGCTGGTGGGAAATTGCACCAAAGCCGAAAAACGGCCCTTCCCCGGCGCCAGAGCGTCGGGGAAGGGCCAGAAGAAACAGAGGGTCTGGCCGGCGGAGTCAGCGCCGCACGCTGGGCAGGAAGAGTTGGAACGGCAGAGACAGCGGACCGGCCAGGGCGCTGGTCGTTGCGCCCGGATGAAGGACCTCGACGCCGGCGGTGTCCACGTCCACCAGCCAGTACCACCACCAGCCGGCCTGCGGGGCCGTATCGACGTAGGCGTACACAGCGCCGTCCCAACTGCCGCCGGGCGCAGAGGCCGGCATGAACGCAATCGGCGCCGCCTGGGCATAGTCATCCACGGCGGCCCGGTACAACCGGAAGCCGAAGTGGTCGCGCTCCGAGGCCGTCGCCCAGCCCAGCGTCACCTGCTGGCCGTCGACGCCCTCCACCCGGAAGTAGAGCAACGTCACCGCCGTCGGCACGGTGCTGGTGCTGGAGACGTTGTTGGCCGGCGTCGGGTCCGCGCCGTTGGTCCTGTCGTCCGTGACGTGCGCGCTGATGGCGACGCCGGGCGTCCCGGCCGGCCAGGGGTCGTCCAGCACGACCGTGAACGTGAGCGTCCCCGCCCCCGTCACCGGCAGGCCGCCGACATTAAACGAGCACACGCTGCCGGCGGCGTTATCCGGCAGGCACGTCCACCCCGGCGTGCTGCCGCCGGGCACAAACGTAGTGCCGGCCGGCACGGTCACGGTGATGACCGTCCCGGTGGCGTCCTGGTCGCCGGTGTTGGTGTAGGCCAGCGTGAACGTCAGCGTCTCGCCCGGCCGGATCGTCGTGACGCCGCCGTTGTCGATGGTGATGCGCAGATCGGGGTTGGCGTCCAGGGGCGTGAGGCGCGTGTAGACGTTGTCGCCCGGCGCCGCATCCGGCCCGCTCGCGCCGTCGTCGCCAATACTCACCGTGTTGGTGAGCGTGTCCACGCCGGCCGGGATCGGCGTCGCCACGTCCAGGGCGAAGGCCACCGTCCCGCCTCCGCCGCCGCCCGCCACCGCGCCGACGCTGACCGTGCAGAGCGTGCCGGCCGGCGATCCGTCCGCACAGCTCCAGGCCGCGCCGCTGGCCGCCAGGTTGAACGTCGTCCGCTCCGGCACGGTCTCGGTGATGACGACGCCGGTCGCGGCGATGTTGCCGACGTTGGTATAGACGAGCGTGTACGTGAACACGGCGCCCGGCGCGGCCGGCGCGTTCTCGCGCTTGGTCACGATCAGATCCACCGACGGCGTCAGGAGCGTGGTGTCAGTGGCCGAGTTGTCGGCCGGCGTCGGCTCGGGGCCGTTGAGGCCGTCGTCGGTCACGCCGGCGGTGTTGAGCAGCGCGGTCACACCGGCCGGCAAGGGATCGTTCACGCGGACCGTCACGGTGCGCGCCGCCGTCGCGCCGCCCGCCAGTGTGAACGTCGGCCAGGTCACGACGCCGCCCGCCTCCGCGCCGCCGTCGCCGGCGGCCAGGAAGGTTACATCGGCCGGGAGCGTGTCGGTCACCGTCACGCCCGACGCGCCGCGGTCGCCGGCGTTGGTGATCGTCAGTGTGTAGGTGAGGGTCTGGCCGGGCAGCGCCAGGGCCAGGCCGTCGGTCTTGGCGATCTGCAGGTCCGGCGCGCCGGTCAGCGTGTCGATGTCCGAGGCCGTGTTGTCGGCCGGCGTCGGCTCGGGCCCGTTGAGGCCGTCATCGGCGACGCCGGCGGTGTTGGTGAGCGCCGCGACGCCGGCCGGGACCGGGTCCGCCACCTGGACCGTAACCGTGCGCGTCGCCGTCGCGCCGGCCGCCAGCGTGAACGTCGGCCAGGTCACGACGCCGCCCGCTTCCGCCCCGCCGTCGCCGGCCGAGACAAAGCTCACATTCGCAGGCAGGGCGTCGGTGACGACCACGCCGGAGGCCGCCCGGTTGCCGACGTTGGTGATCGTCAGCGTGTAGGTCAGCGCCTCGCCCGGCGCGGCTGAGGCCTGGCCGTCGGTCTTGGCGATCTGCAGGTCCACGTTAGCGACCGTGACCGTCTCCGCATCGCTGGCCGTGTAGTCATCTACGCCGCCTGAGCCGTCGCGCTCGCCGCCGTCCGGGCCGGGCAGCGAGGTCCAGGTCAGGCTGGCGGTGTTGGTCAACGCCGCGCCGACCGGGTTGGTGTTCAGGACGGAGGCCTGGTACGTGATTGTGCCCGTCGCGCCCAGAGCCAGCGACGGGAGGCGGGCTACCAGCACCGGGTTTCCGCTCTCATCGAATATGCCCGTTGGCGCGACTGCGCCCGATCCGGCGATGTAGGCCAGGCCGGCCGGCAGGGTGTCGGTAATCACCAGGTCGTGGGCGTCAGCGGTGCTGGGGCCGGCGTGGGCCACGGTCAGCGTGAAGGTCAGCGTCCGGCCGAGCGCGGGCGCGGCGTCGTTCACGGTCTTGGCGAGGGTCAGCGCCGGCTCGACGACCGCCACCGGAACGTTCGGCGTGCTGACCGGCGTCCCGCCCGTCACCTGCAGCGCGGCGGCGTTGTTCAGCGCGACGCCGGTCTGGTTCCCGGCGGCGTTGAGCACGCGCGCCTGGACGGCCAGGAAGAAGACGTTGTTGCCGGTCACGTTGTCGTCGGCGACCGTGATCGCCCCGAACGTGAACGTGGCCGGATTGCTCCCCGGCGCGCTGATCGTGGGCGCGGGCAGAGACCCGTTGAAGCCCGTCAAGTCCACGGAACCGGCCAGGAACTCCAGCCCGGCCGGCAGGGTGTCGGTCACCACCAGGCCGGGCGTCGCGCCCTCCGGCAGGGTGACGGCCAGGGTGTAGGTGAGCACTTCGCCGATGGCGACCTCGCCGCCGGCTGTGTGCGCGGCCGAGGTCGCGCTGAGGGCCTTGGCCAGCGCCGGGCCGCCGAGGGCGGCGTTCACCGCGCCGCTGGCGGTGTAGTCGTTCACGCCGCCGGAGCCGTCGCGCTCGGTCCCCGGCGTGGAGCCGGTGGGGTTGGGCGCCGTGCCGGTCCCCGGCAGGCTGGAGTAGGTGAGCGCCGCGGCGTTGGGGATCACCTGCCCGGGCGTCACCGTGTCACGCACCTGGGCCGTGACCGTGATGAGCACCGACGCGCCGGGCGCGAGCTGGTCCACGGTGGCCGTGATCGCCTGGCCGGCCACGCCGGACGCGAACGTGGACGTCGCCGGCGCGGTGAAGTCCAGGCCCACGAAGGCCAGCGCGCCGTCCAGTGTGTCGGACAGCGCGAGGTCGAAGGCCGTGGCCGCGTTGAGGCCGCTGGCGGTGTTGGTGATGCGCAGCGTATACGTGATCAGGTCGCCGGCGTCCACCGGCGCGGGCGGGATGAGATATTTCACCAGCGCCAGGTTCGGCTCGGCCACGGTCGCGGTGACCGGGGCCGAGGTGGACAGGTCGGCGTTGTTGATGCGGACGGTGTACGTGTTGGCCAGCGCCGTCCCGGCCTGGTTGCCGGGGACGTTCTGGACGACGGCGTTGAACTCCAGGATCACGTACTTGGGCGTCGCGTCGGCGGCGGCGGTGAGGTCGCCCAGGCTGAAGACCGGGGCGCCCGCCGTGCCGCCGATATTCCCGGCCGGCAGGGTGAAGACCGCCGCCGCGGTGTTGTCGCCGGCGACGCGCGCCCCCGCGTTGAGGGCGGCGTCGCTCGACGTCAGCTCCGCGCCGGTGGCCGAGGCCAGCGCGACCTGCACCGTGCCGTCGTTCAGGAAGCTCATCCCGGCCGGCAGGTTGTCGCGCAGCTGGAAGTTAGGCGACGAGCCGTTGGCGAGCAGGACCTCCATCCGGTAGCGGACGACCTCGCCGACCACGACGCGGTCCCCGGCCGTGTGCGCCTCAGACGTGGCCGCGATGGACTTGACCGGCGCGTGCAGGATGACGCGGACCGACGCGGACCCCGTCGCACGGTAGGTGTTGGCGGCGCCGCCCGTGTCGGCGGCGCTGCCGGTGCGCTCGACGACCAGAGTGTTGTAGGCCGATTGGGAGGCCGTGACGACGCCGGGGAGACTGGTCCACTGGGCGATGGCGGTGTTGGTGATGATCTGTCCAGAGAGCACACTGCTGTTCAGCGTGGCCGCGAAGCGCAGGGTGCTGGTGACGCCGACGGCGAGCGAATCCCAGGCGGCGGTGAGCGTGTCCCCGGCCTCGAGCAGGGCGCCGGGCGCGGCGCCGGCCAGATGCGCGAACGAGCCGCCGACGAGCGTCATGTCGGACGGGACGACATCGGTCAGGACGACCTCGAAACCCGTGGCGCGGTTGGCGCCGGAGGTGTTGGTGATCTGGAGCGTGAACGTCACCACATCGCCGGCCTGGCCCGTGGTCGGGGCCGCGGACTTGGCGACGGTCACTACGGGTTCGACCAGCGTCACGTTGGGGGCCGAGGCGGTGCGGGTGTTGCCGGGCCAGGTGTAGGTCACGGCGTTGTTGCGCAGTTGACCGGCGACGTTATTGGGCGTCCCGGTCGTGTTCAGGACGCCGACGGTGTACGTCACCTGGATGGTCTCGGCCACGGCGTTATTGTTGTCCGCGTTGGTCAGCGTCCCGAAATTCAGGCGCAGGTCGCGGCCCTGGTTGGCGGGGCCGGCCCCGTTGTTGGCGATGACGGCCGCCGCCTGCACGGCCGGGAAGCCGCCCGGCACGTCGGTGGTCAGCGCCGCCGAGGCGCTCAACGCGTCCAGGCTCACGAAAGCCAGGCCGGCGTCCAGCGTGTCGGTGAAGAGCGCGCCGGGCGTGACGCCCTCCGGCACGGTGATGACGACCGTGTAGGTGATCAGCTCGCCGATAGCGGCAGTGTTGCCGGCCGTGTGGGCCTGGCTCGTGCCCACGATGGTCTTGAGCAAACCGGTGTGCGTCGTCGTGAGCGTGGCCGAGGCGCTGGCCCGGTAGGTGTTGACGGCGCCGCCCGGCCCGCCCGTGTCCCCGGTGCGCTCGACCGAGAGGGCGTTGTACGCCGACTGCGGCGTTGTGACATCGCCGGGGAGGCTGGTCCACTGGAGGTTGGCGGTGTTCTGAATGGTCTGGTTGGGCGCGACCGTTCCGACCAGGGTCCCGACGATCTGCAAAACGCTGGTCTGCGCCACGGTCAGCGCGTCCCAGGTGGCGGTGATGGCGTTGCCGCTCACGTCGAGCACCGTGGGGGCGACGCCGCCTGTGGGCGTGACCGAGACGACGCTGACACTCGACGGCACGACGTCGGTCAGCACGGCGTTGAAGGCATCGAGTGTGGAGGTGTTGGTGACGCGCACCGTGTACGTGATGGGGTCGCCGGCGTCGCCCGCGGCCGGCGTCACGGCCTTGCTCAACGCCAGCGCCGGCTGGACGACCGTGACGTTCGCGGCGCTGGTCGGCGTGATAATCCCGCTGGCCTGGGCGCTGTTGTTCAGCGTCGCGCCCGTGCCATTGCCGGCGACGTTCAGGACCACGGCCGTGTACGTGATGTCCACCGTCTCGGTCACGGCGTCGTCGCGGTCCGAGTTGAAGAGCGAGCCGAGCGCAAAGACCGCCGTCCCGCCGCCCGCCGCGATGACGGGGTTATGAACCCCGGCGGTCGGGCCGTCGTTGAGCATGTCGGCAAAGGCGATGGTGCTGGTGAGGGCGGGCGAGGCGGTGACGGTGACAGCGTCCACGAAGGCCAGGCCGGCGTCGAGCGTGTCGGTGACGACGACGTCCTGCCAGACGCCTTCGGGCACGGTGAGCGTGACCGTGTAGGTGACGACCTCGCCGATGGCGACGTTCGTCCCGGCGGTGTGCGCCTGCGCGGTCCCGGCCAGCGCCTTGATGATCCCGGCGCTCCGCACCGTGGCGGTGGCGGTATCCGTCAGGCCGCCCGGGATATGGTTGGGGCCGCCCTCCGAGCCGGCGTAGTTCGTCACGATGCTGGTGTTGGGCAGGTCCTGGTCCGGCTGGACATCCGGGGCCAGCTCCAGGTCGTACGTGATCACGATGATGTTGCGGCCGTTGACGGCGTCGTGCGCCTGGCAGGCGCCGCTGTCCGGCCCGGGATCTACGATTTCGATGCCGCTTCCGAACAGACCGCCGCCCAGGTCGGTGAAGGCCACGGGCGTGCCGTCGCCGTAGCGCACCTGCAGGTTGAGGCCGGCCGGCAGCGTGGACGTGATCAGGCCGGCCGGCAGCACGTCGCGCAGGCGCAGGTCGAAGGCGCCGTTGCGGCTGGTGCCGGTGTTCTCGACCACGATGGCGAACGTCACCCGGTCGCCGGCGTCCAGGTTGGTCACGTCGCTGTCGATCGGGTTGGTGACGAGATTGGTGGAGTTGATGACGCCGCCCCAGCGCGGGCCGGCATCGCCCGGCGGCGTGAACGTCACCGGGCCAGGTGGGGCCGGCAGGAAGGCCGCGGCCGGGTTGCTGGTGGCGACGGCGGCCTTGGACGAGACCAGGACCGGCTGGGTGAGCTGGACCTGGACGATGGCGTTGACCACCTGTTCGCCGGCGTTGGTGGTGCCTTCGCGGGCGTTGGCCTGGTTGGTCAGGAAGAGCCGGTCGGCAAACGGATCGTTCGAGGCCTGCACGGTGAGCAGCAGGTCGATCTCGGACGAGAGGTTGGCCGGGTTGTCGTACGCCGGATAAGTCAGGACCACGGTGTTGCTGACCGGGAACGTGGCCATGGTCGGCGGGATCGCGCCGGGCAGCGTGTTGTACGTGTCGGACGGGCCGAGGACGACCGTGCCCGGCGTCAGCGTCGTGGTGATCTCATTCGTAAAGGTCACGACGCTGGCCGCGTAAAACACCGGCAGCGGCAGATAGTCGATGAGCGTGGTCGTCTCGAAGTCGCTGGCCGGCTGGGTGTAGCGCAGGCGATAGGTGACGGTGTCGCCGGGGCTGATCTGGACATCCGTGCACACCTGGCCGGGGCAGACCACGCCATTGACGGCGTACACGGTCTTGCTGAGCGCGCCAAAAGCGATGGAGACCCCCGCCCCGCTGTCGTCGCTCTCGCTCTGGCCGGTCGGCGTGAAGGCGGCCGTCGCCGGGTCCAGCACGTCGCCCGTGACCGTGACGGCGTTGCTCAGCAGGTCGCCGTGGTCCACCGACGGGTCGCCGGACGGATAGGTGTCGCTGAACTGATCCTGGATGATGGTCCGGAAGCGCAGCACGCCGGTGGTGGCGCCGTCGTTGTAGACGGCGCAGTCCGGCGGGTTGCTGCCGGCCGCCGGGTCGAGGCAGCCGCCCACCAGCCGGCCGTTCTGGCCGCGCGTCACCAGCTCGTCCGAGACTCGGAACAGCAGCGTGGTCGAGCCGTCGGTGAGCGGGTTGGTATCCGTGGCAATCTGCGAGACGTCCACGGTGTAGTTCGCGGCGTCCAGAGGCGCGCCGCCGAGCGTGTAGCCGTTGCCGTTGAACGAGAGCGTGGGCGTGAAAGCGGCATCGAACCGCTGGCCGTCCGAGAATGTGTCGCTGATGACGACCGCGCCGAAGGCGAAGAAATCCGAGACCTGGAAGCTGAGCGTGTACTCCAGCACGTCGCCGGGCGTGTTGCTGGCGTCGGTGATGTTCGCCACCGACTTCTGGATGGCGATGGCCTTGTCGGTGAGCGTGTGGCAGTTCGGGCAGTTCACTGTGGCCGGCGCGGGCGTGTCGCGCGGGTCGCTGGGCGTCCACAGGCCGCTGGCGCTCGCGCCGTTGACCGAGGTCGCGTCGTCGCCGGTCGTCGGATTGATCACGGGCGCGCCGCCGAGGTCCAGGCGCGGGACGTAGAACTCCAGGGTCAGCGTCGCGTCGGCGGTCCCCGGGCCGCCGGTGACGCCGGCAAACTGGCGCACCAGCGCGCCGCCGGGCGTGGTCAGGCTGGGTGTGATGACGCCGGTGGAGGCCGGGCTGCTGCTGATCAGGCTGACGAACTGCACGTTGCTGGGCAGGGTGTCGGTGATGAGCAGGTTGGTGATCGTCTGCCCATCGGCCACATCCACGTTGACGGTGTAGCGGCGCGGATAGTTCGGGCCGGTGGCGGTCTCGGCCTCCGGGCCGTTGTAGGACTTCGAAATCGCGATCAGGGTCGGCGTGACGGCCGAGGCCGGCCAGGTGGCTGGATCCGTCCCGGCATGGCTGAGGATGGTGGCGTCAAAGGGCGCGCAGCACCAGTCGTTGGTGGGCGTGGCCCCGAACTGGAAGCCGCTGCGGTAGAACAGGTTGAGCGGGGAGCCGAGGTCGGCCAGGTTGCTCAACCGGGCGTCCACGGTGACCACGGCCGCCGGCTGGCCGGGCGTGAACGAGCCAAAGGGCAGTTGCAGGACGACCAGTTTGTCGCCGGAGGGGCCGCAGACCTGGAGCGGCGCGCCGGTGACCGGGGCGACGGCGTAGGGGTGGTCGACGCAGCCCGTCGGTCCGGGGCCGGGGAAGGTGAGCGTGGTGGCCGTGACCGGCGCGCCCAGGTACGCGGCGCTGACGAAATCCAGGCCATCGTCAACCTCAACGCCGGCGCCATCCGCGCCCATCACCGGAAAGACCAGGTCAATGAACGGGCCGTAGCCCGTCTCGTCGGGCGAGGCGTTGACAAATGAGACCGTGAAGCTGAAGGTCTCCCCCAGGCGCGCGGACGATGGCAGGCCCAGCGAGGCGGACGGCGTCGGCGGTGTCGTGGCCTGCGCCGAGGCGGGCGGCGGTTGTGAACTGAGGATGGCCAGCGTGACCAGCCACAGGTTCAGGATGACGCGCATCGATGTTTGGCGGGTATGAGAGGGCCATCTCATCAGAACGATCCTTTGACGATGTATCGTAAAACGCTCGCAATTACCGTAACATTGAGCGTGCGACTTAACGGAAAGAATGGGTTGGAGATGGATAGCAGAGGCCTGGAAGCGCAGAATCCGGATTTGGCCTATACTCTGACCTCGAGAGGCGCTTTATGAGCATCGGCCATTACCGCTGGTGGTTCCGCACGGGCATTTTGCTCATCATCATGGGCTTCGTGCTCAGCATGTGCAGCGGCGGCGGGGGTGGAGGCGGCGGCGACTGGTTTGGCGATTCCGGCTCCTCCAGCAGTTCGTCCTACGACGACTCGGGCGGCTGGTGGAGCGAGGGCGGTTCCTCCTCTGACTCCGGCGGGTCGGATTGGGGTTCGTGGGACTCCGGCGGGTCGGACAGCGGGAGCTGGGACTCCGGCGGCTCCGACTCGGGTTCGTGGTAAGGCTATGGGCGGCTTACTCATTTGTCTCGGCTTTTTGTGCCTGCTGGTCGGCTTCGTCATGTTCCTGGTCCAGGCCGGGCGGCCGGCTCAGGCCCAGGCGCAGGCCGGGCGACGCCCCCCGCCGAGGCGCGCCGCCTCGCCGCCGCGGCGGCAGGCCATGGCGCCCCCGGCAGCGCCCACTTCAACAGGTCACCCCATGCGCCATCAGATCCTCCAGGCCCGGCCCGGGCAAAAAGCCACCTTCCGGCACCCGAAGCGCGGCGAACTCAGCGCCCAGGTGCTCGGCGTCATCCACTACACCGAACTCTGGCAGACGGCCTCCGGCCCGAACGCCCCGTGGGTGCCCACTGGCAACACCTTTGTGGCCCTGTGGATGGGCGACTACATGCTGTACGAATGGCAGAGCCGGCTGTACCTGTTCGACGAGGGCCAGGATCTGACCGACCAGGACATCAACACCCACTTCCTGCCGGCGGCGCGGCAGTTCGCCCAGAGCAACCAGGCCGCGCAGGTCACCTTCGCCTGGCCGCCGCTGACGTGGACCATGGTCGATATCGGCCGGTTCTCGGTGGCGCGCGCGGAGGGCACCGGCCTGCGCCTGAACGCGGGCGCGCAGGGCCGTTTCATCCACGCCTCGGGCGAGGATAACCGGGTCCTGGTGGTGGAAGATTATCAGACCGGAGCCGGCGGCCAGGACACCGTCTGGAAGGGCTGGCAGATCACGTGGGACGACATCCGCGGGGTCCGTTGACCGCGGCGCAACCATTCGGGAAGAGGGACTTCATGCAAAACCGCAGTCTGATCGCCGTCATCGTGCTCGTCGTCGCGCTGGCCGTCGGCCAGGGGCTGGCCTTCCTCATCAACCCGGGCGGTTACCAGGGGTACCTGGCCGTCCTGCCGGTGGTCCTGAGCCAGATCGCGTTCTGGGGCCCGATCATCGCTCTGATCGCCGGCGTCTTCATCGTCGCCGTCCTGCGCCTGCTCGGCTTCCAATCCCTGGACGAGATTCGGCGCGAGTCTGTGGAGCAGAACAACCCCACGCCCGCCATCATCTTCGTCGGCACCCTGATCGCCAGCCTGCTGCTGCTCTCCGTGGTCATCCGGCCGTAAGCGCCCGGCCCACGCCAACCAAACCGATGCGAAACTCGCGGCAAGCTGAGGTAAAATTGGGCGCAGCCCGGACCCACCAGGGGGCAGGGGCGCATGAAAGACTATGTGGATTGTAACGATCCGTTCCCCCAAAGGCGAGCCGCGCGAGTACGTCCTGAAGCCCGGCAAGACCACCATCGGCCGGCGCTCGGACAGCGACATCCCCCTGCCGGATGAATCCGCTTCGCGTTCGCACGCCGAAATCCATTACGACCCGAAAGACACCAGCCTGGTGATCGTCGACGTCGGCAGCACCAACGGCACCTTCGTCAACCGCGAGCGCATGACCCAGCCGCGGCGCGTGGGCGTCGAGGACCAGATCCGCATCGGCCAGCACGTGCTCACCCTGGCCCGGCGCGAGACCGAGCCGAAGCCGGGCGCCAAGACCGACTCGCTCCCCGGCACCCAGCCGCTCACGCGCGACCTGCTGCTCGAGTCGCTGGACCACCACGCCGTCCTGCTCTACGAGGTCGCCAGCCGCCTGAACACCGTCATCGACCTGGACACCGCCCTGCGCGAGGTCTCGGACATGATGCGGGTGGCGATGGGCGCGGACAAGTGCCAGGTGATCCTGGCTGAGCGCTTCGGGCAGCTGCACGACCTGGGCTTCCCGGTCTCCATCGCCCGCCTGGCCCTGGACCAGCGCTCGGCCGTCATCATCCCGGACGCGCAGGCCGACCCGCAGCTGGGCAAGAGCACGCTGCTCATGCGCATCCGCTCGGCGATGTGCGTGCCGGTGATGAGCGGCGAGAAGGTCGTGGCCCTGATCTACGTCTACAAGACGCGGCCCCTGGCGCGGCCCTTCGACCAGAACGACCTGCAGCTGGCGGTGGCCATCAGCCACCAGGCCGCGCTCACCATCCAGCGCACGCGCCTGCTGGAGCACGTCCGCAAGGAGCAGCGCATCCGCCAGCTCCTGCAACGCTTCCTCTCCCCGCCCGAGGCCGAGTACCTGCTCCAGGATTACCTGCAGACCGGCTCGCTCCCGCCGCTGGCCGAGAAGGCCCTGACCGTGGTTTTCGCCGACATCACCGACTCCACCGGCCTGGCCGAGCGGGTCGGCGCGCGGCGCTTCAGCGAGATCCTCAGCCGCTTCTACCAGCAGATGACGGACGTGGTCTTCGAGCAGGGCGGCCTGCTCAACAAGTACATGGGCGACGGCGTCATGGCCGTGTTCGGCGTGGCCGTCAACCGCCCCAACCCAGAAGAGCGCGCCGTGCGCGCCGCGCTGGACATGCTCCAGCGGCTGGAGTCGATCCAGCTGGCCGAGAGCGAGACGATCCAGATGGGCGTCGGCGTGAACAGCGGGACCTCGATGGCGGGCTACGTCGGCACCGACGAGCGGGTGGAGTTCACGGTCCTGGGCGACACCGTCAACGTCGCCCAGCGCCTGCAACTGGCCGCGCGGCCTAACCGTGTCGTCATCGGCCCGCAGACCTACGAAATCCTCAATGTCCAGTCGGCCGGCAAATTCAACATCACGCCCATCGGATCGCTGGAGGTCAAGGGCCGGGTCCAGACGGTGGTGGCGTACGAGGTGTTGAGGCAGTAGGCAGACAACAGACGCCAGACAGCAGGCAACAGAAGGCTGTGCACGGGCACGGCCTTTTTTGTTGTGCTACACTCATCGTGCACATCGGCAGCAATCACAGCAGGAGGCGACCCGGATGGCGGACGAATTCACCTTCGGCGGCGAGATTGTCTGGCGCCCGAGCGACGAGCACAGCGCGCGCTCCAACCTGAAGCGTTTCATGGACCAGCACGGCCTGGCCGATTTCGACGCCCTGCTGCGGCGCTCGACCACCGACGTCGCCTGGTTCACGGCCGCCGTGCTGAAGTTCCTGGACATCCGCTTTGCCACGCCCTACCGCCAGGTGCTGGACCTGAGCCGCGGCCCGCAGTGGCCGCGCTGGTGCGTGGGCGGCCGGCTGAACATCGTCCAGTCGTGCATCGACAAGCATTATCAGGATCCCGACCAGGCCAATCGTCCCGCCCTGCGCTGGGAAGGCGAGGCCGGCGCCACGGTCACGCTGACCTACGCCGACCTGTACCGCGAGGTCAACCACTGCGCCAACGCCCTGCGCCAGCTCGGCTTCAAGAAAGGCGACGCCCTCGGCCTGTTCATGCCGATGACGCCCGAGATCGTGATCGCGCTGCTGGCGATTGTGAAGATCGGGGGCATCGTCCTGCCGCTGTTCTCGGGCTACGGCGTCAGCGCTATCGTCGCCCGCCTGGCGGACGCCGAGGCGGCCGGCCTGATCACGGCCGACGGCTTCTTCCGCCGCGGCCAGCTCACGCCGCTCAAACCCGTCGCCGATGAGGCCGTGGCCCAGGTCCCCTCCATCCGCGAGGTGCTGGTGCTGCGCTACGCCGGCAACCCGGTCGAGATGAAGGGTGGGCGCGACCACTGGTGGCACGCCGTGGTCCCGCCCCAGTCCGGGTTCGCCGAGGCCGAGATCATGGACGCCGAGGACCCGCTGATGGTGATCTACACCTCGGGCACCACCGGCCGGCCCAAGGGCGCCGTCCACACCCACTGCGGCTTCCCGGTGAAGGCCGCCCAGGATATGGCCTTCGGCACCGACGTCCATGGCCCGGACGCTGGCGCGCCGGGCGACTCCATTTTCTGGTTCACGGACATGGGCTGGATGATGGGGCCGTGGCTGGTCTTCGGGTCGCTCATCCTGGGCGCCACGATGGTGCTGTACGATGGCGCGCCGGACTTCCCCGGGCCGGACCGGCTGTGGGCGCTGGCCGAGCGGCACGGGATCACGCAGCTGGGCCTCTCGCCGACGCTGGTGCGGGCGCTGATCAAGCACGGCGAAGAACCCGCGCGCCGGCACAACCTCTCGCAGCTGCGCGCCTTTGCCTCCACCGGCGAACCGTGGAACCCGGACCCGTGGCTGTGGCTGTTCAACGTCGTCGGCGAGGGGAAGCGCCCGATCATCAACTACTCGGGCGGCACCGAGATTTCAGGCGGCATCCTGATGGGCAATCCGCTGCTGCCGCTCAAGCCGTGCGCGTTCTCGGCGCCGTGCCCGGGCATGGCCGCCGACGTGGTGGACGACGCCGGCAACCCGGTCCGGGGCCGGGTCGGCGAGCTGGTCATCCGCCAGCCCTGGATCGGCATGACGCGCGGTTTCTGGAAGGACCCGCAGCGTTATGAGGAGACCTACTGGAGCCGCCTCCCGGGGCTGTGGGTCCACGGCGACTTCGCCGCCATCGACGCCGACGGGCAATGGTACATCCTGGGGCGCAGCGACGACACCATCAAGGTGGCCGGCAAACGCCTGGGCCCGGCCGAGGTCGAGTCGGTCCTGGTGGCGCACCCGGCCGTGGTGGAGGCCGCCGCCGTCGCGGTGCCGGACGAGGTCAAGGGCAACGAGGTGGTCTGCTTCTGCGTGCTGCGGCCGGGCGAGACCGGGGACGAGGCGCTGCGCGAGGCGCTCAAGGCGCGCGTGGCGGACGAGCTGGGCAAGCCGCTCCGGCCGCGCGACATCCGCTTTGTCAAAGACCTGCCCAAGACGCGCAACGCCAAGGTCATGCGCCGCCTGATCCGGGCCGCCTATCTGGGCCAGCCGCTGGGCGATACGTCGTCGCTGGAGAACCCGCAGGCGGTGGAGGATATCCGGCGCGCGGCCTGAGAGATTTCTAAATCGCAAAGAGCGCGAAGGACGCAAAGCGGGCGCAAAGGAAGACAACCAAAGAACGTCGCGTCGCCCTGGCGGTCTTCGCGATTCAAATGCTGGACCACTTTAGAGCTTATCTCTAAACCCGCCCGATAGCCGACGGCAGTGCCGTCGGCGACGCCTCTGCTGAGGTTTAGAGACAGGTTCTTAACCAAATCTACTCGTCGCGCGCCGGCGATTGCCACCGCCTGATCGCGCCGGAGGACGCCGGAGAGCTGCTCCGGGCGCTCGAACGCCTGACGCCGCTGGCCGGAACGCGCGTGCTGGACCTGGGCACCGGCACCGGCCGCCTGCCGCTGCTCCTGGCCGGGCGCGCCGCCCAGATCATGGGCCTGGACCTGCACGCGGACCGATTACCAGTTCGCGAGCGTGGACGAGGCCGTCGCCCGGACCGAGTTCTTCTTCGGCCCGGAGCTGACCGAGAAGATCCGCTCTCACGGCTGGGCGCGCGTGCCGGAATGGACGGACCTGTGGTGGCGGCGAGTGTAGAGCCAATGTCCACCCGTTAGAGCGGGTTCCACCCGTCACCGGCATGTTGGTTTTTTCTCATTACCAGGTCAAACCGCTGCTCGCCGCTCGCCGCGCCGGAGCGGCCAGCGCCGTCACCTCCACCGACCTGGGCCTGACGACGGTGGAGGCGGCCCTGGATGGGGACGGCGTCACTTTCCCGTCCGGCGACCGGCTCACCTGGGCGCAGGCCGAGGCCATCGCCGCCGCCGAGGTCAGTTGTTTCCGGCTCGCGGCGGGCGAGATCGAGACGATCAAGGTCTACTCGGAGGAGAACGCGCGCGCCTACACGCTGATGCCCACGCCGCGCGCGCCGACCATGCTGATCTCCGGCCTGCCCATGCACCGGATCAAGGCTGTCGATCCCCGGGAGGACACGCGGCGCAAGGTGAAGACCCTCGCGCCGGTCGCCGGCCGGGTGCTGGACACGTCCACGGGCCTGGGCTACACGGCCATCGCCCTGGCGCAGACCGCCGAGCGCGTCACCACCATCGAGTTCGACCCGGCCGTGCTGGAGCTCGCCCGGCACAACCCCTGGTCGCAGCCGCTGTTCACGAACCCGAAAATCGAGCAGCGGCTCGGGGACGCCTTCGACGTGGTCACGGAGCTGCCGGACGCGGCCTTCACGCGCATCCTGCACGACCCGCCGACCTTCAGCCTGGCCGGCCATCTGTACTCGGGCGAATTCTATCGGGAGCTGTTCCGCGTTTTGCGGCCGGGCGGGCGGCTGTTCCACTACATCGGCAACCCGGCCAGCCCGTCCGGCGCGCGGACGACCAAAGGCGTCGTCCGGCGGTTGAAAGAGGCCGGTTTCGAGCGCGTCGCGCCGCGGCCGGAGACGTTCGGGGTGGTGGCGTATCGGGCGTCGTAGAGACGCCCGGGCGGGCCGTCTCTACGACGACGGTTTTGAACCCGGCTGCATCGGCCGGTTCTGGCGGCGCAGCTCGTCCACGAAGGGCGCCCAGTCGGCTACGTCCGCGCCGCGCTTGACGGCCACGTAGAAATCGCGGGCGATGTCGCCCTGCTGCTCGCGGTTGAAGTCCGTGAAGCGCCGGGCGGCCTGGAGGGCGGCGCGCAGAGCCAGGGCCGGGGAACCGTGTGTGCCGATGTAATCGTAGCCGGCCGCGCCCAGACGAATCTGCACGTGCAGGGCCTCGGCCAGGTAACGCCAGCCAACCCGCTGATACTGCCACTGGTGTGTCAGTTCATGGATCAGCCAGGCCATGTCGCGGGTATCGCGCTGCACGTCCTCCGGGCTTGTTTTCAGCGGGCGCGGGAAGTAGGAGGTGTTCCCGAGCGTGATGGCGTTGTCGTGCTGGCGCTTGCGGCCGCGGAAGAACTCGCCGATGTCTGCGATAAAATTGGGGAAATAACTGCCCTCGGAGACGCGCACCCGGGCGTAGTCCAGTCCGTCGCCGAAGACCAGGTAGGCTTCGGCCAGTTCCGGTCCGGAGAGGGGACGTTTGGCCATGGCGTGATCCTCCCCTCGCATTATCCCAATTCCGCCGCATTCACTCAATCCAGCCCACCAGGAGATTCTGAATGAATTTCGAACTGACCCCCGAACAACAGATGTGGCGCGCCAGCGTGCGCGAGTTCTGCGACAAAGAGGTGGCGCCGCGCGCCCGGCACGCCGACGAGACCGGCGAGTTCAACTGGGAGGCCGTGCGCAAGGGCGCGGCGCTGGGCCTGCTCGGCTTGAACATCCCTGAAGACCTGGGCGGCGCGGGCGTGGACGCCATCAGCGCCGCCATCGCCATTGAGGAACTGGGCCGCGCCTGCGGGTCCACGGCCCTGGCCCTGGCCGCGCACAACGGCCTGGGCTGCGCGGCCATCAGCCTGTTCGGCTCGGACGCGCTCAAGCAGCAGTGGCTGCCGAAGCTGGCGTCCGGCCAGGGCCGGCTGGCGGCGCTGGCCCTCACCGAGCCGGGCGCGGGCAGCGACCTGGCCGGCGGCGTGCAGACGCGGGCCGTGGTCGAGGGCGACTCCTGGATCATCGACGGCCAGAAGATGTGGACGACCAATGCCTCGATCGCGGACGTGATCGTGGTGCTGTGCCGGACCGAGGGCGGGCGGTTGAGCCAAATCGTGGTGCCGACCGACGCGCCCGGCATCACGATCGGCGCGCCGGAGAAGAAGATGGGCCTGCACGGCTCGCCCACGCACGCGGTGACGTTCGACGAAGTGCGGGTGCCGTACACCAACCTGGTGGGTGTGGCCGGCAAGGGCCTGGCCCAGACGCTGGCCGTGCTGGACGGCGGCCGCATCGGCATCGGCGCGCTCTCCGTGGGCCTGGCCCAGGGCGCGTTCGAGGCCGCCGTGAAATACGCGCATGAACGGCACACCTTCGGCGTGCCCATCGCCCAGCACCAGGCTATCCAGTGGATGCTGGCCGACGCCTCGGCCGAGATCGAGATCGCGCGGCTGTACGTGTACTACGCCGCCTGGCGCAAAGGGCAGGGATTGCCGTTCACCAAGGAGGCGGCGCAGGCCAAGCTCTTCGCCACCGAGATGGCCGAGCGCGTCTGCCGCAACGCCATTCAGGTCCACGGCGGCTACGGCTATTCCAGCGAGTTTCCGGTGGAGCGCCTCTACCGCGACGCGCGCCTGATGACCATCGGCGAGGGGTCGAGCGAGATCCAGCGGCTGGTCATCGCCCGGCACGTGCTGGGGATTTCGTAGCCGAGACGACCCGGCGGGACGTCTCGGCTACCCGGGCCACCGAAACACCCGCCGGATGACGGCGTCCCAGGCCCAATCCGGCAGGAGCCGGCGCGCGAACAGGTTCAGGGCCGTGTTGCGGCCCAGGGTGTAGCGGGCGCGCGGGCGCGGGTCGGCCAGCACGCGCTCCACCAGGTCCGCGAAGGCCTGCGGCGGGAAGCCGTTCCGGGCGGAGGCCCGGGCCAGCCGCAGGTAGCGGTCCATGAGCGGGCGATACGCCTCCGCGCCGGGGTCGGCCAGCACGGACCCGGCGTTGGCCTCGCCGGTCCCCCAGATAGCGGTCGGGCTGCCGCCCGGCTCCAGCACCACCACGCGCACGCCGAACGGCGCCAGCTCAATCCGCAGCGAGTCGCTCAGGGCCTCCAGCGCGAATTTGCTGGCGTGATACGCGCCCGTGATCGGGAAGGCGATGCGCCCGCCCATGCTGGAGACGTTGACGATCACGCCGCGCGCAGCCTTGAGCAGCGGCAGCGCGGCCTGGATCACGGCCACCTGCCCCACCACGTTAATCTCCAATTGACGGCGCAGGTCGTCCAGCGGCAGCAGTTCCACCGGCGCCGGGTAGGCTGTGCCGGCGTTGTTGAGCAGGGCGTCGAGCGCAGGCGCGGCGGCGCGTATGGATTGAAAGAGACTGGAGACTTGAGCCGGGTCGGTCACGTCGCACAGGAGCGCGTCGAGGGGCAGACCCGATGCCTCGGCCAGCAGGCTCTCACGGTCGGCGGGTTTCCGCACTGTGGCGAAGACGCGCCAGCCGCGCCGGGCCAGGTGCAGGGCGGTGACGCGCCCAAAGCCCGAAGAACAGCCCGTGATCAGAATCGTTTTCATGGGAACTCCACCCACGGCCCGGCCGGCTCCCCGGCCGCGTCCAGCACGTCCACGGGCGCGAGTGACTGCGCGCCGTACAGGCCGGCCCTGACCATCGCGCCGTCGCCGGCCAGCAGGAAGTAACTGACCACCAAGTCCCCGGCCCGCCAGCCCGCAACCGGGTATGTCCGCACGTCGGCCTGGGACACACGCCGCCCGGCCCCGTCGAGCAGGTGCGCGAAGATCGTGACGTCCTCGGCGTCCGCGTCCCCGTCCGGCGCCCGCCACCACAGCTCCCACAGGCCGGTCGCCGTCGATCCGCCGCCGCCCAGCAGCTCCACGCCATTAGCGAGCAACGCCGAGGCCGCGCGCGGCTGCGGCGGGCCGAGGGCCACGCCCGCGAAACGCGCGATCCGCACCGCGCCCTCCCCGGCCCGCAGCGGCGCGACCTCCGCCCACGCGCCGCCGCCCCAGGCCCGGATCAGGTCTTCGCCCGGATACGGCGCCGCGCCCGGCCAGACGACCACGGCCGCGTCCCCGGCCGGCAGGACCGCCGTCGTCCGGCCATCGACAAAGCGATGCGGCGTCCCGCGCAACAGGGCAGCAAACACGGCCGGCATCTCGTCCACATGCGGGTCCGCCCCATCGCTGACCACCACCACGTCCGGCGCCCCCCGCACGCGGTCGGCCACGGCCAGGATCAGGCCCAGCGGCGCGCCGAAGGCGCCGGGCGTGGCGCGCGCGCCCAGGAAGCCCAGCAACGCGGCCACCAGCCAGACCTGGGCGGCGGGGACGATCCCCGCCGCCGCCGCGACACCGGCGCGCAGCCGTGGGAGCCGCCCCCACGCCGCGTCCAGCGCGATCCCGGCCAGCAGATATGGGGCCGGGAAGAGCAGGATGAAGTAGTGCGGGTAGACGGGGGTGGCGTGGCGGAGGAAGAAGAGTATGGGGAGGGTGAGCCAGAGGACGAGGATTAAGCCCGCTTCGTATTGCGGGTTGCGCGTCGCCTGGGCGGTGCCGGGTCGGGCCCAACGCCAGACGGCCAGGACCGCGCCGCCGAGGGTCAGCGCGCCGCCGAGATAAAGCACGGGCGTGAAATCCGGGACCGTGGCCAGGAAGTCGCGGAAGGCCAGCGCGCCCGCCAGCGAGTGGACCTCCAGCCCCAGCGAGACCAGCGTCCCCAGCCAGAGCGAGTCCGCCGACACCACCGCCGGCCGCATCAATACCGCCCCTATCCCCTCCGCTCCTCGGCCCCCCTGCATCAAAACGTAAACGGCGAAGGGCGCGATCATCACCGCCGCCGCCAGCGCCCCCCACCCCAGCGTGCGCCAATCCACGTTGCGCCGGTAGACGATCAGCAGCAGCGCCGTCAGCGGAATCAGGGCCAGGCCGGAGAGGTGGACCTGGGCGATGACGGCCAGCAGCGCCAGATGCGCGATGAGCCAGCGCCGCCGCCCCTCCACCAGCGCCAGCAGGGCCGAGAAAATGCAGGCCACCACGAACAGCGGCAGCAGGTTCTGGGCCCAGATTTTGCGCGAGTAGAGCACGGCCCACGGGGCCGCGGCGTAGAACAGGGCCGCGATCAGCGCGGCGCGGACGCCCCAGTAGCGGCGCGCCATGACGTACGCCAGGCCGACCGAGGCTGTGTTGAGCGCGCCCACGAACAGCGTCGCCGCCAGCGGGCTCTTCCACACGAAGAGCGGCAGGGCGAAGAGATAGACGCTGGCCGGTGCATTGGGCAACCCCACCGATGACCCGATGCCGCGCAGCGGGAACGCCTTGAACTCCGCAAGGTCAAGCGCCAGCCCATACAGCGCGGCCTCGTCCCGCTTGAACTCGGTCAGGCCCGGCCAGCCCATCCGCAGCACGCCGGCCAGGACCAGGATGGCGGCGATCAGCGCCAGCTCGCGGCCCCGGCTCAGCCCGGCTGTGGGCAACGCGCTCATGCCAGACGCGCCACCCGGTCGGCCAGGCGGTCGACCAACGCCCGGGGCCAGATGAGAGCGTGCCGCGCCGACAGGGGCTCCGCCATCTCGACACCCCAGCGCCACGCCGCCTGATAAGCCGCCGCCAGTTCGTCGCGCCGCAGCCGCGCCGTGCAGGCCGCCAGCCTGGAGACGGCGGCCGGCGAGAGGTCCTGCTCCCACGCACGCGACGGCGTCGGCCAGTGGGCGGTCGCGCCCTCGGTCAGCCGCGCCATCCACTGGAGATAGCGGCTGATCCCGCTCAGGATCTCCAGCGCGCGCGCCAGCTCGCCGCGCTCGAACACATTCGCGCCGAACAGAACCAGATTGAGGAAATTGGCGGCCAGCCGGCGCACGGTCTCGAGGGTATCGCGCTCCGGCGGCCGGCCGATCAGGGGCGCCATTCGGCGCGAGAGTTCGCCGGTGCGGTCCACCAGCACGGCGGCCTCCAGCGACGGGAACCAGGCGCTGCCCGCCCACGCCTCCACGCGCGGCAGGGCGTCGGCCGGATCGAAGTGAAACTCGCCGCGCACCAGGTTTTCGAAGACGGCCGTGAAATGTCCGAAGTCGTCGGCGAAGAAGAGCGCCACCGGCGCGATCTGCGCGGCCCAGGCCTCCCGGTCCAGCGCCGCCAACGCCTCGGGCCGGAAGAACAGCACGCACTCGACGTCCGAAAATTCGTCGGCCTCACCCACGGCGAACGAGCCGTAAAGTGTGGCGGCGACGACGCGCTCATCGGCCTGGCACACGGCGCGCAGACGCTCCAGCATAGCGTGTTGGGTCAACATACTCACACTCTTCTCAACTTACGGCGGGGTCAAAGGCCCAAGCCGGATCGGGGCCAGCGGGTCCCCGGCGTGGTCCAGCGCCGGCACACGCGCGATATCGGGCCAGGAGTACATGCCGACGTCAACGAAGAACGGCCCGGCGCCCTCCGGCCGGTCGAAATCGGCCCAGACGATCACGCGGTCGCCGGCCCGCCACTCCGGCGAAGAGGCCGGCGCGTCCTGGATGGCGACCGGGTCGGCGGCCTCCGGAGTCCGCAGATGATTGAAGACATGATAATCTCCACTCTCTATCGGCCCAACAATCTCCCACAAAGTGGCCACGCGCAACCGGCCGCCGACTTCGCCGGCGCGCCAGCCGCGCAGCTCGGCGCCGTTCGCCAGCCGGACCGGCGTGGCCGTCTCGAAGCCGCGCGGCGCGCCGCCCGACAGCAAGAGCGCCACGTACGGCGGGTCGCCGGCCCGGCGCGGCAGATCAACCCGATCCAGGACCAGGCCGGCGCTGGCCGCCTCGTCCACGGCCGGCAGGTCCGGGAACGTCGCCAGCAATCGGCCTCCCCCGGCCGGCGCCAGCAGCACCGAACGGCC